>ENA-UOOI01000704-UOOI01000704.1-fermentation-metagenome-genome-assembly--contig:-NODE-704-length-40984-cov-15.162770_pt1 | contig 40984 bp, 38 predicted proteins | sample MGYA00245779_ERZ724027 | MGnify/ENA primary metagenome ERZ724027 (study PRJEB28704, sample SAMN03018318) | fermentation metagenome | biome: anthropogenic terrestrial biome; feature: soil; material...
AACCCGCGACATTCAGCTTGGGAAGCTGACGCTCTACCACTGAACTACTCCCGCGGAAATTGCAGAGTGTATTATAGCATATTTTATTCCGGTTTGCAAGCGATTTTTTACGAAAAAGATCGCGAAAAAAGCGCGGGGGGCCGTTGACCGGGAAGCGGACTCCGATTACAATAAAGAGAAAGGCACTGCGATATCCGGCGACCGGCAGGGCCTGTTTTGGAAAGGAAGTCTTTTGATGTTCCGCGAGATGAGAAGGAAAAAGCAGCTTTTGCCGAGGGAAGCCGCGGAAAAAGTATTGAAGGATGGGACGGCGGGCGTCCTGGCCGTTCTGGGCGACGGGGACTACCCTTACGCCGTCCCCGTCAACTACGTCTACGAAGACGGAAAAATCTATTTTCACTGCGCCAAAGCGGGCCATAAGCTGGACGCCGTCCGAAAGCACGAGAAGGTGTCGTTCTGCGTCGTAGCCCAAGAGCAGGTCGTCCCCGAAAAGTTCACGACGCTTTTCCGGAGCGCCATCGCCTTCGGAAAAGCCTCGGAGGTTGAAGGCCAGGCGGAGAAGCTGCGCGCCGTGCGGCTGCTGAACCGCAAATACGCCCCCGGCTTGGACGAAGCGGGCGAGCGTGCGATCCGGCAGGAGTGGGACGCCCTCTGCGTCGTGCGGATCGAAATCGAGCACCTGACCGGTAAGGAAGCGAAAGAGCTCGCGGACCGGAGAAACAAAAAAGCGTAGCGGAATCCGGTCGGAAAAGCGGAAAAAAGCGCGGGAATCGCCGTTTCAGCGCATGGCGCCGGCGGGATTCCCGATTTTTTTGGAATTTTGCTTCAAAACCGCTTGAAATCCGCAAATTCGTTATAAAATAGAGAAAAAGGAGGCGCATTGCCATGCCGCTGAAAGAATTCCCGATCGAAAAGGCGTTCACGCTGATCGAGCCCGGACCGGTCCTGCTGGTCACGACCCGCGAGGGGGACAAGAACAACATCATGACCATCTCGTGGCACATGGCCATGGATTTTTCCGCACAGGTCGCGCTGACGACCGGGCCATGGAACTATTCGTTCCATGCGCTGATGTCCAGCCGCGAATGCGTGCTGAACGTCCCGGCGGTCGACCTTGCGGAAACGGCCGTCCGCATCGGGGACTGCTCCGGCGCGGACGTGGACAAGTTCCGGAAATTCGGGCTGACGCCGCTGCCGGGCAAAGCGGTCGGAGCGCCGCGGATCGCGGAATGCCTCGCGTGCCTGGAGTGCCGGGTCGCCGACTACCTGGAGCCGCAGGGGATTTTCATCCTGCAGGGGGTGCAGGCCTGGATGGACCCCGATCGGCAGGAGCGCCGGACCTTCCACGCGCACGGCGACGGCACTTTCTCCGCGGACGGGGAAACCCTGAACCTGCGCGCTTTGATGGAGGACAAGATCCCGTCCGGCGTGTGAAGCCCGCGCTATGAGAGTTTGCGCCGCAGCTCGCTCAGGATCTTCTTCTCCCGACGGGAAACCTGTACCTGCGTCATGCCGAGGACGCTGGCCGTCTCAGTCTGGGTGCGGCTTTTGAAGTAGCGGAAAAAGATGATCTTCCGGTCCCTCGGCTCCAGCTCCGTGACGACCTGCCGCAGGGAAAGCAGCTCCGCGATGCGGCCGTCCTCCGACTCCACGCCGATATCGATCTGGCCCTCGCCCTCCTCCTCGTCCGCCGTCAGCGAAACGGGCGTCTGCGCCGCGCAGAGCGCCTCCGCCGCCTGCTCCGGCTCGACGCCGAGCAGCGCGGCCAGCTCGCCGACGGTGGGGGGGCAGCCCTTTTCCTGCGCGAACCGGGCCGACGCCCGCGTGGCGCGCAGCGAAAGCTCCTTCAGGCTGCGGCCGACCGTGACCGTGCCGCCGTCGCGGAACAGCCGCTTCATCTCCCCCAGGATCACCGGCACGGCGTAGGTGGAAAAACGCACGCCGCGGGTCTCGTCGAATCCGCCGGCGGCCTTGACCAGACCGAGGCAGCCGGCCTGGAACAGATCGTCGTATTCGATGCCGCGTCCCATGAATCGGCGCGCGCAGGCATGCACCAGCCCGATATTTTCGCGGACGGTCTTATCGCTGTCCATTTTCCGCGGCGCGGCGCTCGATGGTCTTCTCCATGATCACGGAAGTCCCCTTCCCCGGCTTGGAAGCGACGTGCAGCCGGTCCATGAAGCTCTCCATCACAGCGAAGCCGAGACCCGCGCGCTCCCCTTCGGCGGTCGTGAAGGCGGGCTGCATGGCCTGCTTGATATCCGCGATGCCGCAGCCGCGGTCCCTGATCTTGACGACGACCCGCCCGTTTTCGTAGATGCGGCAGTTTATGTAGATCGTGCCGATCGTGTCGCGGTAGGCGTGGACGATGCAGTTCGTGACCGCTTCGGAAACGGACGTCTTGATGTCGCAGAGCTCGTCGACGGTCGGATCGAGCTGGGCGACGAACGCCGCGACCGCCGCGCGCCCGAACGACTCGTTGGCGGAGCAGCTCGGGAACGACAGCGACATCTCATTGCTCGGTTTCATGGCGATTCCCCTTTCTGATGGTGCAAAGCTGGTTCAGTCCGGCAAGCGAAACGATCCGCTCGATCTTCGGCGGCAGATTTGCGATCTCCACCGTGCCGCCCCAGATCTGCATCAGCTTGCACCGGCCCATGACCAGCCCGACGCCGGAACTGTCCATGAACTGCACTGCCGAAAAATCGAAAATCAGCTTTTTCGGCTTGACCTTGGAAGCCGTTTCGTCGATCTCCGCGCGGATCTCCCGCGCGGAATGATGGTCGATCTCCCCGCTTAAAACGGCCGTCAGGACTCCTTCCCTGAAAATCAGCCTGACCCCCATGCCGGCACCTCCACATCCATGAATCATAAATTACGGCGATTCCAGCCGCGCGATCGAGAAGCAGAAGCATTCCGCAACTCCGCTGGAAACGCTATAGGATTCCCCGTCTGCGCATGGAATATACAGCCGGAGACAAAAAAGTCCCTTCTCATACGATAAGGGATTCCGGCTGAAATATTGCTCGAAATATGCGGACAGGCCGTCTTTTTTCCTACTTTTTCAGCCATGCGAGCGCCGGGCCCCGCAGCTGGCCCGCAAGGTACAGCGAGCCGCAGATCACCAGCGCGGAATCCGGCCCGAGCCGCGCAAGTTCCGTTTTCAGGGCCGCCTCGGCGTCCGCCGCGGGTTCGGCGGGCACGCCCGCCCTCCGCCAAATGTCCGCGAACTCTTCGGCGGGCATGGCGCGGGGCGAGGGCGGCGCCGCGGCGACCACGCGCGAAAACGCCCCCGCAAGATTGCCCACGGCGGCGGAGGCGTCCTTATCCGCCATCATCCCCATGACCGCCGTGATCTTCTTCCCGGGCAGATAGCGGCGCAGCGCGGCGGCCAGAGCGGCGGCCCCGCCCGGATTGTGCGCGCCGTCGACCACGACGGCCGGGGACTGCGACAGCACCTCGAACCGCGCGGGAAGGCGGGCGCGCGCAAAGCCGCGCGCGACGGCTTCCGCCGGCAGGTCCCAGCCCCGGCGACGGAGAACGTCCAGCGCCGCGAGCGCGGCGGCGGCGTTGCGGACCTGATGCTCCCCCGGGAACGGCAGATGCAGGCGCGCGCCGCGGTATTCCAGCTCCGTCCCGGCAAGGGAGGACGAAAGGACCGTCAGATCCGCGGGGGACGCCTCCGTCAGCGGGCAGCGGCGCTGCGCGGCGGTTCTGCGGATCACCGCGAGCGCCTCCGGCGGCTCGCCGGGGCTGCAGACGCAGGGGCAACCCTCCTTGAGAATGCCGCATTTTTCATAGGCGATCTTCTCCAGCGTAGCGCCGAGGATGCGCGTGTGGTCGAGCGAGATCGAAAGGATCACGGAGACGAGCGGGCTGCGCACGACGTTGGTCGCGTCGAGCCGGCCGCCCATCCCGGTTTCCAGCACCGCGGCGTCGCACCGGCGCCGGGAGAACCACAAAAAAGCGACCGCGGTGACCACCTCGAACTCCGCGAGGGGCTCCCCCGCCGCCCGCATGCGCTCCGCCGCGGCGCACACGCGCTCCGCGAGCGCCGCCAGCGCGTCCTTCGGGATCGGCTCGCCGTCGACCTGGATCCGCTCGCGGAAATCGACGACGTGGGGCGAAAGGTACAGCCCGGTCCGGTATCCGGCCTGCGACAGGGCGGAGGCGATCAGCGTGCAGGCCGTCCCCTTGCCGTTCGTCCCCGCCGCGTGGACGACGTTCAGCCCGTCCTGCGGGTCACCGAGGGCGGCGAGCAGGGCGCGGACACGGCCGAGGCCCGGCTTCGGGCCGAAGCGGTGAAACGAGCCGATCTTCTCAAGCGCTTCTTCGTAATTCAAATCGCATATCTCCCAAAAGCGGGAGGCGGATCGCTCCGTCTCCCGCTTCTTTAATCAATCTAAATATCTCGAAAAATCCTATTGCTTCAGGTCCCGGATGCCGGATTCGATCCGCGCGATATGCTCCGAAAGCTTCGCGGCGTTCTGCCGCACGCCCTCCACCACGTTTTCGGGGGCTTTCGACAGAAAATTCTGGTTTTGAAGCTTCGCCTGCGCCGTCCGGAGCTGTTTTTGCGCGCCTTCCAGCTCTTTTCCGAGGCGGGCGAGCTCCGCTTTGCGGTCGACCAGCTCGTCCGTCGGGATGAACACCTGTGCGTCCGGCGTCACGATCGTCACGGCGCCGGAAAGATCGAAACGCTCCCCCACCTCCACGTCGCTGGCCCAGGCGAGGCGCTGCAGGATCGGGATCCCGGCCCGGAACGTCTCCTGCGCGGGGGCGGCGACATACAGATGCGTGCGGCGGGAGGGCGGGACGTTCATCTCGCTGCGGCGGTTGCGCACGGCGCGGACGGCGTCCATTATTTTGCGCATCTCCTCCGCCGCCTGCGGGAAGCGGTGACCCTCCTCGTACCGCGGCCACGGAGCAACCATGACCGACTCCCCCTCGTGCGGAAGGGCCTGCCAGATCTCCTCGGTCAGGAACGGCATGAACGGGTGCAGCAGGCACATGGTCGAGGACATCACCCAGACCAGGACGCGGCGCGCGCGCTGCGCGGCCTCTTCGTCGCCGGAATACAGCCGGATCTTCGAGATCTCGATATACCAGTCGCAGAACTCGTCCCAGAGGAAATCGTAGAGCTTCTGCGCCGCGACGCCGAATTCGAAATGCTCGAGGTTCTCGGTGACCTCCCGCGCGACGCGGTTGAACGAATCGACGATCCATTCGTCCTCCCGCGCGAGGGAATCGGGCAGGCTGTCCGGGACCTCGCGGCCCTCGAGGTTCATACGGATGAAGCGGGCCGCGTTCCAGATCTTGTTGGCGAAGTTGCGGCTGGCCTCCACTTTCTCCGCCGAAAAGCGCATGTCGTTGCCCGGGCTGTTGCCTGTCACCAGCGTGAACCGCAGGGCGTCGGCCCCGTATTCGTCGATGATCCGGAGCGGATCGATGCCGTTGCCGAGCGATTTGCTCATCTTTCGGCCCTGCTCGTCCCGGACGAGGCCGTGGAAGAACACCGTTTTGAAAGGCGCTTTGCCGGTGTATTCCACCCCGGAAAAGATCATGCGGGCGACCCAGAAGAAGATGATGTCGTAGCCCGTGACCAGCGTGTCCGTGGGGTAGAAATAATCGAAATCCGGGGTCTTCTCCGGCCAACCGAGCGTGGAGAACGGCCACAGCGCGGAGGAAAACCACGTGTCCAGCGTGTCCGGGTCCTGCTCGAGGTGCGTGCTGCCGCATTTGGGGCAGACGCGCGGCGCCTCGCGCGCGACGACGGTCTCGCCGCAGTCCCGGCAGTACCAGGCGGGGATGCGGTGCCCCCACCAGAGCTGGCGGGAGATGCACCAGTCGCGGATGTTCTCCATCCAGTGGAAATAGACCTTCTCGAAGCGGTCCGGGATGAACCGGATCTCCCCGTCTTTCACAGCCCGGACGGCCGGCCCAGCGAGGGGCTGCATCCGCACGAACCACTGCTTGGAAACACGGGGCTCCACGGGGGTCTTGCAGCGGTAGCAGGCGCCCACGTTGTGCTTGATCGGCTCCGTCCGGACGAGGAAGCCCTGCTCCTTCAGGTCTTCGACAATCTTGCGGCGGGCGTCCATGCCGGCCATGCCGGCGTAGGCTCCGCCGTTTTCATTGATGCTGCCGTCGTCATTCATGATATTGACGACCGGGAGATGATGCCGGAGGCCGACCTCGAAGTCGTTCGGGTCGTGCGCGGGCGTGATCTTGACCGCGCCGGTGCCGAAATCCCGCTGCACGTAATCGTCCGCGATCACGGGGATTCTGCGCCCCACGAGCGGCAGGATCAGCGTTTTTCCGACGAAGGCTTGATACCGCTCGTCCCCGGGGTGCACGGCGACGGCGGTGTCGCCCAGCAGGGTCTCTGGCCGGGTCGTGGCGATCTCAAGAAATCCGCTCCCGTCCTCGAAGGGGTAGCGGATATGCCAGAAAAAGCCGTCGCGCTCCGAAAACTCCACCTCCGCGTCGGAGATGGAGGTCCTGCAGTGGGGGCACCAGTTGATGATGCGCTCACCGCGGTAGATCAGGCCCTTTTCATACAGGCGGACGAACACCTCGCGCACGGCCTTCGAGCAGCCCTCGTCCAGCGTGAAACGCTCGCGCTGCCAGTCGCAGGAGGAGCCGAGCTTCTTGAGCTGCTCCACGATGCGCCCGCCGTACTTCTCCCGCCACGCCCACGCGCGCTTCAGGAACGCGTCGCGGCCGATCTGCTCCTTCGTCAGGCCCTCCTGACGCATCTGCTCGACGATCTTCGCCTCCGTGGCGATGGAGGCGTGGTCGGTGCCCGGCACCCAGAGGGCGCAGTACCCTTCCATCCGGCGCCAGCGGATCAGGATATCCTGCAGCGTCTCATCGAGGGCGTGCCCCATGTGGAGCTGCCCCGTGATGTTGGGCGGCGGGATCACGATGGTATACGGCTTCTTCCGCGGGTCACGCACCGCGTGGAAATATCCTTTTTCCTGCCAGAACCGGTAGGTCCTGTCCTCCACTTCCCTGGGGTCGTAGGCCTTGGCAAGCTCCCTGTTCATCCTTCAGACTTCCTTCAGCTTAATCGCGGCGGTCCCGCGGGCCGCCGCCGGAAAATTCGGTAACTTTTTTATTATGCCATCGGGGCGCGGTTTTGTCAAACGGCTCAGCCCGCGGGAACCGGCGCCGCGCGGCCGCCGAGGACGGTGCTGTCGACCGCGACGGCCGCGCAGACCGCCAGCGGGACGTCCGCCTCATGGAAAATCTCCAGCGCGTAGCAGTCGCCGCGGTCGTTCCAGCAGCGGCCGTGGGTCATCACGACCTGCGGCGCGCGCGGCTTGCGCGCCCGTTCCTCCACAAGGTCGAACGAGCGCGTGAGGGCGCTGCCGCGGAACCGCCAGCCGACGCCCCGAACCTGCACCTGCCGGCGGGACGCGGAAAGGTCGATTGATATTCGCATCCGGCGCCCGCCCGCGGATGCGGAGCAGTGCAGGGAGGCGGGCAGGCAGACGCCCGTCATGCGGGCGGCGCTCTCCCCTTCCGGCGTGCGCAGGACGCAGCGGCAGCCAAAGGAATTGAATTCCCCCGCCACCTCGTAGGCCAGCCGGCCGCACTCGTCCCAGACGGAAAAAAGGGTCTCGGCGCCGGATTCCGGTTTCAGGTAAAACTGCAATCCAACCGCCTCCCGTTCCGCGCAGCTCCGCAGCCGGCTCCCGCTTTTCAGAATGTATCCATCATACCATCTTTCGGCCCGTGCGGCAAGATTCCGGAGGAAAAAACCGGCCGCTCCCGAGCCGGGTGTGCTATAATAAAAATAATCGCGAAAAAAAGGGGGACGCTTTCTTGGGTCGGTTGAAAATTCGGAAACGGCTCTGGCTGCTCGCGTTGTATCCGGCGGCATTCGCGCTGCTGGCGGCGGCGGGGGCCCGCCCGGAATTTGCGGAGTGGTACGCCGCCGGCGGCGTCTACACCGCGTTCTCGCGCGCCGTGAACCACCTGACGTCCCTCGCCCCGTTTTCCGCCGCGGAGGTCCTCGTCTGCGCGTCGGCGGCCGCGGCGGCCTTCCTGCTGCTCCGCTTCGCGGCGCGGATGATCTTCCGGAAAGAGCGCGCCGCCACGGCCGTCCGGTTCCTGCTGAACGCCGCCTGCCTCGGGGGCGTCCTGCTCTTCTGGTACACCGTCTCCTGCGGGATCAACTATTCCCGCTATACCTTTGCCCGGACGGCCGGCCTGGATCTGAAGCCCTCCTCCAAAGCCGAGCTCGTCGCCCTCTGCGAAGGGCTGACCGGCGACGCCAACCGCTTCAGGGCCGGCCTGAAAACCGACGGGCAGGGGGTCGTGGATCTGGAGGGAGATTTTCCGGAAACGGCAAAAGAAGCGCAGAAAACCTTCGACGCCCTTGGACGGGAGATCCCTCTCCTGCGCTCCGGATACGGCGCGCCGAAGCCGGTTTTCTTTTCCCGGGTGATGTCGCGCTGCAACATCACCGGCATGTTTTTCCCCTTCACCTTCGAGGCGAACGTGAACGCCGACGCGCCGGACTACACGATCCCGGCGACCATGTGCCACGAGCTGACCCATCTGCGCGGGTACATGCGGGAAGAGGAGGCCAATTTCGTCAGCTATCTCGCCTGCCGGCAAAGCGAAAGCCAAGAGTTCCGTTATTCCGGCACCATGCTGGCCTTCGCCTACGCCTCCAACGCGCTGTACGGGGCGGACTCGGACGCGGCAAACGCCGTTTTCTCCAAGCTGAGCGGCGGCGTGCGCCGCGACCTCGCCTACAGCTCCGCCTACTGGAAACAGTTCGAGGGCCCGGTCGCGGAGGCCTCCAATTCCGTGAACGACCGGTACCTCAAGGCCAACCGGCAGAGCGACGGGGTGAAAAGCTACGGGCGGATGGTCGACCTGCTGCTGGCCCTGCAAAGGAAGGAAAAAGCGGGCTGAACGCAAAAAAGCCCGCGGCTTTTTATCTTACCGCGGGCCTATTATATCCGTTTTTTATTTCGTCTCCGGCTTAGAGGGAGCGGAGGGCGCGGGCGACGGCTTGTCCGGGCCGTCCTCCGGCAGAGTGATCGGTTCGACGCTTCCGTCGGAGACCTGCAGCTTGCCCTGGATCTTTGCGCCGCTGTCCACCGTGAGGGTTGTGGAGGTGATGTCGCCGATCACGATCGCGTTGCCCTGGCAGCTGACGTTTCCCATCACGTGGATGTTGCCCTTGAGCTTCCCGTCCATGCTCAGGTTGCCGCACTTGATGTCGCCCACCACCACCGACTCGCTGTCGACGCTGACGTCCTCGGCGGCATTCACGTTTCCGCGGACCGTGCAGGCCGTCAGGCTGATGGCCGCGCCCTGCACGTCGCCGGTCTGTCTGCCGGCGATGCGCACGTTGCCGGTGGTGCTGATGCTCCCCGTGACGGCGCCGGAAATCTCGACGTCGCCGTCGGACTTGATGTCCCCGACGACGGTCGTGCCCTTCGAGATCACCGTCGCGTCCTTCCCCGCGTCGAAATCCGGGGCGGCGGGACGTTCCGCGGGCGGATACGCCGCCGGCGGGGCCGCGCGTCCCCCGTCCCGTCCGTTCTGATACGGCTCGTCGCGCCGGGGCTGATAGGCCGCCGGGCGGCCGTGCACGGTCTCGCCGATCCTTTCAGGCTCCATACGGGATTTTTCCTCCGCTTCTTCCGGTCCGTTCCAGATTCTCCTGACCATATGGGCGAACCGACTATCCTGACTGCCTCCTGCAGCGTCCATCCACTCACGCCTCCAAATTTCTGGATCCGGACCCTCCCCGCGGCCTTTTCCATTGGGCTGCGGAAGGCTTTCCGCTTCTTCCCCGCCGGAGGCGGGAAAGAAACGCTTTTCGTCTTTCCAACGCAACTGGAATTGCCGTAAAGAGATCGGAAACCGGCCGGACCCATTTCCGGAATATCTCAGGCACTTTATTATACAATATTTTCTTCGGTTTTTCCAGACTTTTTTCCCCGTTTTTTGCATATTCCGGAAATCCGGACGTCCTTTTCTTTCCCGGGTGCAAAAAAGCCGCCCGGACGAACCCGGGCGGCGGCTCCGCGTGAAAGCGGCGGAAGCTTTTTACTGGATCATCAGGCCGCAGATCTGGTTGGAGAACTCCACCGGGTCGTCAATCGCGACGCCCTCGATCAGCAGCGCCTGCGTGTAGAGCAGCGAAGCGTACTCCTTCAGCTTGTCCTTGTCGCTCCGGTAGAGGTCGCAGAGCTTTTGGAAGATCGGATGGTTCGCGTTGATCTCCAGCACACGCTGGCTCTTGACCTTCTCCTTGTCGACGTTGGGCATGGAATTGAGGACCTTCTCCATCTCCAGCGAGATCGCGCCGTTCGTCGAAAGGCAGACGGGGTGCGATTTCAGCTTCTGCGAAAGGATCACGTCGCTGACCTTGTCCTTCAGAGAGTCCTTGAGAAACGCGAGCATGTCCTTGTTTTCCTCGACCTTTTTCGCGGCTTCCTTTTTCTCCTCCTCGGTCTCCAGACCGAGGTCGTCGGCGGAGACGGAGCGGAACTCCTTATCGTCGTACTTCATCAGCATCCTGACGGCGAATTCGTCGACGGGGTCGGTCATATAGAGGATCTCGTAGCCGCGGTCTTTGACCGTCTCGGTTTGCGGCAGCTTTTCGACCCGGCCGACGGAATCGCCGCAGGCGTAGTAGATATATTTCTGGTCCTTCTTCATGCGGCCAGCGTATTCCTTCAGCGTCACGAGCTTTTTTTCGCTGGAAGAATAGAACAGCAGCAGGTCCTGCAGCACGTCCTTATGCATGCCGTAGTCCTCGTAGACCCCGTATTTGAGCTGGAGGCCGAAGTTTTTATAGAACTTCTCGTACTCCTCCCGCTTGTTCTTGAGCATGGTCTCAAGCTCGGAGCGGATCTTCTTCTCCACGCGCTCGGCGATCAGCTTGAGCTGGCGGTCGTGCTGCAGCATCTCGCGCGAAATGTTGAGCGACAGGTCCTGCGAATCCACCAGCCCGCGGACGAAGCTGAAATAATCCGGCAGCAGGTCGGCGCATTTTTCCATGATCAGCACGCCGTTCGAGTAAAGCTGAAGGCCCTTCTCATAGTCGCGGGTATAGAAATTGAACGGCGCGCGCGCGGGGATATACATCAGCGCGTGGAAGGTGGCGGCGCCCTCCGCGTACATATGGATGGTCACGGCCGGGTCCTCGTAGTCGGAGAATTTATCTTTGTAGAACTGGTTGTACTGCTCCTGCGTGATCTCGTTCCTGTTTTTCCGCCACAGCGGGACCATGCTGTTGAGGGTCTCGTTCTCGGTGTAGGTCTCGTACTGGTCCTTCGTGCCCTCTTTCAGGCGGCTCTTCTCCACGTCCATCCTGATCGGGTAGCGGATGTAATCGGAATATTTCTTGACCAGCATCTTGAGCGTATAGGTATCCTCGAACCGGCTGTATTTCTCGTCGTCGGTATCCGGCTTCAGCTCGAGGATCACCTCGGTGCCGCGGTCCTGCTTGTCGCACGGCGAAACGCTGTAGCCGTCCGCGCCGGAGGACTCCCACTGCCAGGCCTCGCCGCTCCCGGCCGCGCGGCTGCGTACCGTGACGCGCTTGCTGACCATGAACGCGGAGTAAAACCCGACGCCGAACTGCCCGATGATCTCGACGTCCGGTTTTTCCTTCTCCTTCTGTTCCATGGCCTGCTTGAAATTGAGGGAACCGCTCTGCGCGATGGTGCCGAGGTTGTTTTCCAGCTCCTCCTTCGTCATGCCGCAGCCGTTGTCGGTGACGATGAGGGTGTGCTTTTCCTTATCCGGAAGAATACGGATCACGAAATCGTCGCGGTTCAGGCCGGTGCTGCCGTCCGTCAGGGCCTTATAATACAGCTTGTCGATCGCGTCGCTCGCGTTTGAAATCAGCTCGCGCAGGAAAATCTCCTTATGCGTGTAGATGGAATTGATCATCAGATCCAGAAGCCGTTTGGATTCCGCTTTGAACTGCTTGAGCGCCATGGTTTTGTCTCCTCTGCAAAAAGAATTAGCACTCTTATCTTTTAAGTGCTAATCCTTATTTTAAGCCCTCGTCCCGAAAATTTCAAGGGCAAAGCCGTTAATTTTTTGGCGGCGCGCCGTCCTCCCGTTCCTCTTCGGGGACATAATCGTGGTCGACGGTGATCACGGCGTAGTAATGCGGGTTCAGCTTGCGGATCCCGCCGGCCACGGCCGAAGCGAGCTGCCGGTCGTTTTGGGGAAAGCCGAACGGCACGCAGACGTCGAAGACCAGGTTGGCGTGCGTCGGCCCCCAGACCACGCGGAAATCATGCATGCTGATCTCCGGCGAAAGGGCGCGCAGGATCTCCCGCACCTGGGCGAGGAGCTGGTTGGTGCGCGGGTCGTCCGTCACGATGGGGTCCATGTGGATCACGAGGTGGATGCCCTTCCGGTACAGGAAGTCGCGCTCGATATTGTCGATGATGTCGTGGCTGAGCAGGATATCCTGCTCGGCGGGAACCTCGCAGTGGACGGAGGCGAACAGGCGCCCCGGCCCGTACATATGCACGTTGAGGTCGTGGATGCCGAGGATGCCGTCGTAGCCCCGGATGGTGCGGTAGATGTCGTCCACCAGCTCCTTCGAGGGCGCAAGCCCCAGAAGCGGATCGCTCGTCTTGCGGATGAGGCGATAGCCCGTGACCATGATGAGGACGGCGACCGCAGCGCCGAGATATCCGTCCAGATTGTAGCCGGTGAAGCGGTCGACCAGCGCGCCGATCAGCACGACCGAGGTGGAAAGCACGTCGCTGCGGCTGTCCGCGGCGGAGGCGAGCAGCGTCTCGGAGCGGATGATCCCGCCCACCTTTTTGTAGAACACCCCCTGCCAGATCTTCGCCGCGATGGAAACGGCGAGTACGGCGGCGGAAACGAGGCTGAAATCCGCCCGCTCCGGGCTGAAAATCTTCTGCAGGGAATCGCGCGCGAACTGGAAGCCGACCACAAAGATCACGATGGAGACAATCAGCCCGCTGATATATTCGATCCGCGCGTGCCCGTAGGGGTGCTCGCGGTCGGCGGGTTTGGCGGACATGCGGAACCCCGCCAGCGTCACGACGGAGGCCGCGGAGTCGCTCAGGTTGTTGACGGCGTCCGCCGTGACGGCGATGCTGTGGGAAAGCGTGCCCACGGCGATCTTGGCCGCAAACAGCAGCAGGTTGGTAACGATGCCGACGACCCCGGCGAATTTGCCGTACCGCTCCCGTGCAGCGGCGCTGGAGGTATCCCGGTAATCCCGCACGAAAAGGCGGATCAGAAGGCCGGTCATTTCGGCGCCCCGAAAAGGCTTCCGCCGCGGCAGTCCATCGCCACGAACAGCGGGAAGTCCTTTACCGTCAGCTTTCTCACGGCTTCGCAACCCAGCTCCCCGAACGCGACGGTCTCCGCCGAGCGCACGCATCTTGCCGCGAGCGCGCCGGCCCCGCCGATCGCGCAGAAATAGACCGCGCCGTTGCGCCGGATGGCCTCCGCGACGGCCTGCGACCGGCCGCCCTTCCCGATCATGCCTTTCAGGCCGAGATCCAGCAGGCGCGGGGTGAAGGCGTCCATCCGCGCGGACGTGGTCGGCCCGCAGGAGCCGATCGGCATCCCCGGCGGGGCCGGCGTGGGGCCCGCGTAATAGACCGTCGCGCCGGCAAGCGGGAACGGCGGCTCCTCCCCGCGGTCGAGCAGGGCGCAGATGCGCCGGTGCGCCGCGTCGCGCGCCGTATAGACCGTCCCGCTCAGCAGGACCTCGTCGCCGGCCTTCAGCCCGGCGGCGGCGCGCGCCATGTCGGCCGCGCCCAGTTTGAGAATCGCCATCGTAGTACCCCCTTCGGACAAAGCGGAAGCAGCCGCGCCGCTCATCTCTTCGGCGCCGGCAGAAAAACCGTTTGAAAGCGGAAGAAACCGCGCGCAGTTTCTTCCGCTTTCAAACGGCGTGTTCCTTCAAAGCATTTTCTTTTTGCGGAGGACCCAGAAAGCGGCCGTCATGCAGACGGCGGAAAGCGCGACCGGGAACCAGAACGTGTTGAACGGCAGGTTCCCGACGTTCATCCCGTAGATGCCGGAGATCACCGTCGGGATGGAGATCAGCAGCGTCAGGGAAGCCAGCGCCTTCATCACGATGTTCAGGTTGTTGGAGATCAGCGAGGCGAACGCGTCCATCGTTCCGGAAAGGATGTTGAGGTAGATGCTCGACATGTCGATCGCCTGCTTGACCTCGATCAGGACGTCCTCGAGAAGGTCCTGGTCCTCCTCGTAGAGCTTGATGACCCGGCCGCGCATGATCTTCTCCAGCGTGACCTGATTGCCCTTGAGCGAGGCGGAGAAATAGACCAGGGATTTTTCTATGTCCAGCAGCTGAAGCAGCTCCGCGTTGTGCATGGAGCGCCGCAGCTCGATTTCGAGATAATTGCTGATCTTGTCGATCTGCTTGAGGTACTGCAGGTACCGCGTCGCGACGCGGAGCATCACCTGCAGCAGAAAGCGCGTTTTCAGATTGGTCTGCACGCCGCGGACGAGGCCCTGCGCAAACTCGCTCACGACGGGATTGTCGCGGATCGAAACCGTGATAAAGTTCTGCGCCGTGAGGATCAGCCCGATCGGCATGGTGGAATAGGTGATGCTTTTGCCTTCCTTTTCCACGACCGGGATATCGATCACCACCAGCGTGTTGCCGTCTTCGGAATCAATGTGGGAGGACTCCTCCTCGTCCATCGCGGCGCGGAAGAAGTCCGGCTCGATCCCGAAGTCGGAAATCAGACTGCTGACCTCACGGTCGTTCGGAGAAACGCAGTTGATCCAGCACCCCGGCTCGCAGGCGGGAATCTTCGCGATGCGCCCGTCCGTCGTTTTGTAATAGGACAGCATTGTGCCCATCTCCTTATTATGCGGTTTTTTTCAGCGCGCCCCCATGGGTCAGGTTTCACAATGCCACCCCCGTTCCGTTTCTTCTTTCTTCACAGGTGATATTATAGCACACAACGCCGAGATTGCAAGAGTGCGGAAGATATTTTGGGCCCTATTCCGCACCGGCGTATTTTCAGCGGTCCGACACTGCCCGTTTTGGCTGAAATCGGGGAAAAAGCGGGACAACCCGGGCTTTTCCCGGTAACAAAAAAGCGCCCCTCGCGGGGCGCTTCAGGCCGTCGGCTGCGCTGGCAGGTTTCGGTTCTATACAAAAAAGCATGCTCCACCCTTTGCGGTGCCTGCCGCCAAACATTCTTTTGCCGCTTCGCGGCATTTTCCCTGTCAGGGGAATCACCGGCGTGATTTTCGACGGCCTGATACCGTTCTCTGCCCTCAGTTCTTCCTGCTGAAAATCTGCATGATGTCGGTGAAGTCGTCGTCCTCCGGGGGCTGCTCGGCCTGCTGGGGCTTCGCGCCCTGCGCCTGGCCCGCCTCCGCGGGCTTTTTCTCCTCTTTCGGGGGAAAAGCGGGTTCGTTGCCGCTGGTGGGAAATCCGGTGGCGATCACGGTGACGCTCATCTCGTCATCCATGTTCTCGTCGAACGCGGCGCCCCAGATGATGTTCGCATCCTCGTGCGCCTGGGAGGAGATCATCGAGGAGGCGGTCTCGATCTCATCGAGGCCGATATCCGGCGAAGAGGTGATGTTGATGATCACGCCTTTCGCGCCGTTGATGGCCGTTTCAAGAAGGGGGCTTGAAATGGCCATGTTCGCGGCCGTCTCCGCCTTGTCCTTGCCGGACGCGCGGCCGACGCCCATGTGGGCGTAGCCCGCGTCCTTCATCACGGCGGTCACGTCCGCAAAATCGAGGTTGACCAGGCCCGGCAGCTTGATGAGGTCCGAAATGCTCTGCACGCCCTGGCGCAGCACGTCGTCCGCGATGGAAAACGCGTTCAGCAGCGTGATGCGCTGCTCGCTGACCAGCTTGAGCCGCTCGTTCGGGATCACGACGAGGGAATCCACATGGTCCTTGAGGGCGGTGATGCCGCTTTCGGCCTGCTCCATCCGGCGGCGGCCCTCGAAATCGAACGGCTTGGTGACGATCCCGACGGTCAGGATGCCCATGTCGTGGGCGATCTCCGCCACGATGGGGGCGGCGCCCGTGCCGGTACCGCCGCCCATGCCCGCCGTGATGAAGACCATGTCGCTCCCGCGGATGGCGGCGGCGATGGCCTCGCGGCTCTCGTCGGCGGCCTTCTGCCCCATCTCCGGCTTGGAGCCCGCGCCCTTGCCGTGGGTCACCTTTTCGCCGATCTGGATCTTCTGCGTGGCTTTCGAGCGGTAAAGCGCCTGGCGGTCGGTGTTGACGCTGATGAACTCGACCCCCTGCACCCCCGCCGTCACCATCCGGTCGATCGCGTTTCCGCCGCCGCCCCCCACGCCGACCACCTTGATCTGGACGATATTATCAAAATCGTTATCGATCTCAAAAGGCATGTATCGCATCCCCTTTATGTTTGTCCACTGACAGGATAAAGTCCGCCGGATATTCCATAAAATTTATTATACACTTTTCATAGGTAAATTCAATCCATATGTTTCGGGAGCGGAATCGTATGTTTCGACGGAACGGCGTCCGCGCCCGGCTATTTCGCGGAGGAAGCGCCGGAAGAGAGCGCGCCCGACGGGTCGAAATACGCCTTGTCGTTGTCCGGCGCGACGCTCATGTCCAGCGTGCCCCGCTCGGAAGGCTTGATGTTGTTCTTCAGCAGGCTCTGCGCGAAGCGGATCTTATAGTCGAGATCCGAGGGCAGGCCGAGGTCGATGGTCACGCGCCCGTCGTAGACGGCCAGGATCCGCGTGGACTTTGAAAAATCGATCAAGTCGATCTTCCCGAGGCCGTTTTTCCGGAACGCCTGCGTCACGGTCCCGACCAGCTCCGCCGCGCTGTCCTGGTCGAATTCCACCGGGTAGCCGGTCTGCGCCTTCCGGACGTTCAGCCCCTTCAGCAGCGTGCTGCCCTGCGGCGCCTTCGCCGCGATCTCGAGGGCGCGGCCGTCCTCCCCCATCACGAGATAGCTTTTCTCGTAGGGGAGGACGCCGCAGACCGGCTCTTCCGCCACGTGGATTTCCACCTCCGCGGGGAACCGGCGGGAGACGGTGATCTCGCCCAGATAGGGGAGCTGCCGGCGGATGTTCTCCGCGGCCTGCCGCGGGCGGATCAGGAACAGGTTGTCCCCTTCGCGGATGCCGCTCGCCCCGCCGATCTGCTCCGCCGAATAGCGGGACGTCCCCGCCACCCGCACGGACGAAATGCGGAACAGCACCGTCAGGGAGAGGGCGGCGGCCGCCGCCAGGACGATGAGGAAGAGGGTGACGTAAAAGAAAGCCAGAAGACGGCGCCGGTGCTTCCGCCGCGCCTGAGCGCGAAGGCGGGCGGAAAGGTCGTAGTCCCCCGGCCCCCGCGCGGCGCGCGGAAAGCCGCCCGAAGCCCTGTCGTATCGGCGCGGCGGCTCCCTGCGCCGCGCCGGTTTCCTCTCCTTCATGATTTCCTCCGATCCGTCCGGTCAGACTCTCTCGATGTCCGCGCCGAGGCTGGAAAGGTTCTTTTCGATGTTCTCGTACCCGCGGTCCAGATGGTGCAGGCCGCCCACCTGGGTCTCCCCCTGCGCCGCGAGGCCCGCCACGACCAGCGCGGCGCCGCCGCGCAGGTCGGTCGCCTCGACCGCCGCGCCGGAGAGCCTTTTCACGCCCTCCACCACCGCCACGCGGCCCTCCACCTTGATGTTCGCTCCGAGGCGGAGCAGTTCGTCCACATGCTTATAGCGGCTCTCAAAGATATTCTCGACGAAGATGCTGGTCCCGTCCGCCACGGAGGCCATCGCCATCATCGGCGCCTGCGCGTCGGTCGGGAAACCGGGGTACGGCATGGTCCGCACGTTCTTGATGCGCGAAAGGCGCTCCGGCGCGGCGATCCGCACGCTGTCGGCGCCGATCCGCAGCGCGCAGCCGCTCTCTTCCAGCGCGGGGAACACGGGCTGCAGGTGCTCCGGGACGATGCTGGAGACCGTGAGCGTGCTCCCCGTAGCGGCGGCCGCCGCCAGATAGGTCGCGGCCGCGATGCGGTCGGGGATCACGCGGTGCTCGCAGCCGGAAAGCTTCCGGACGCCCTCGATCACGATGGTGCTCTCCCCCGCGCCGCGGATGCGCGCGCCGCAGGAATTGAGGAAATCCGCGAGGTCACAGATTTCCGGTTCCCGGGCCGCGTTGCCGATGGTCGTGACACCTTTCGCCAGAACGGCGGCGATGATGATATTCTCGGTCGCGCCGACGCTCGGGAACGAAAGGCTGATGCCGGCGCCCCGGATGCCGTCCGGGACGGAGCAGCGCAGGCAGCCGTGATCCTCGTCGATCACGACGCCCATCTTCCGCAGGGCGGCCAGGTGGAGATCGATCGGCCGGGGGCCGAGCTCGCATCCGCCCGGAAAAGAGAGAACCGCGCGGCCCATGCGGCTGACGATCGCGCCCAGAAAAATGATCGAGGAGCGCATCTCCCGCATCAGGCTGTCCGGAATGTCGGACTGATCCGCGGGAAGAGGGTCGATGCAGACGGTCCCCCCGCTGCGCTCCACCGCGCAGCCGAGATGCCGGAGGATGCTGACGGCCGTGTCCACATCGGAGAGCGACGGGCAGTTATGTAGCACGCATTTCCCGCCGCAGACCAGGGATGCCGCCATCAGCGGCAGGGTACTGTTTTTCGCGCCATGGATACGGACCTCGCCGCACAGCCTTTTCCCACCACAAATCAGCAGCTTCGACATGTTAACACCCCCACAGAATCTGCTACCATATTATGCTGCGGGGGGCACGGCGGTTACGGACGGGGATGGCCCGCGTCGGCCAGGACCTCGCGCATCACCTTGCAGATCCGCTCGCTGGCGTCCGTGATCGCCATCTTCCGGGCGTTTTCCCCCAGGCTGCGCAGCGTCTCCGGCCGGGCGAACAGATCCCGCACCATGCGGCAGAGGGCGGGGCCGGTCAGGTCCTTTTCCTCCAGGATCGCCGCGGCGCCGCGCCGCACCATGGCCATGGCGTTGTGGTACTGGTGGTTCTCGGCCACGTTGGGGGAAGGGATCAGGATGGCCGGCTTGCCCTGCGCCTGCAGCTCGCTGAGGGTGATGGCCCCGGCGCGGCAGATCACGAGGTCGGCGGCGGCGAGGCACTCCGGCATGTCGGCGATGTACTCGCGCAGGTCGAGCTCCGGGTGGAGGGCCGGGTCGACGCCCTTCTGCTTCAGCAGGTCCGGGAACCACTTCCCCCACCGGCCGTAGCCGTGGATGTGCTGGAACCGACCGCTTTTCGCGCTCTCGGCCAGAAGGTCCGCCGCGGCCTCGTTGATCCGGCGCGCGCCGAGGCTCCCGCCGAACGAGAGGATCAGGGGACGCCTGTCCAGCTTCAGCTTTGCCCTGGACTCGTCCCGCTTCGCCCGAAGCACTTCCTGGCGGACGGGGTTCCCGGTCAGCACGCAGCGCGCGGAAGGGGGAAGGTATTTCTGCGCGTCGGCCACGGCGAGCAGGGTGCGGTCCGCGCGCTTCGAGAGCAGGCGGTTGGTGACGCCGGGGTACGCGTTCTGCTCGTGGATCACGGTCGGGATGCCGAGCCGGGCCGCCTCCCGCAGGACGGGACCGGCCACGTAGCCGCCCGTCCCCATGCAGAGATCCGGGCCGAACTCCCGGAGGATCCGGCGCGCCCCCGCGCTCGCGGTGAGCAGGCGCGCCAGCGCCGCCGCGTTCTTCCCCACGTTCCGCAGGCTCACCTTCCGCTGGAAGCCGGAAACGGCGATGCCGCGGAACTCGAATCCAGCGGCGGGGACGAGGGTCTCCTCCATGCCGCCCTTCGCGCCGACGTACAGGATCTGCACGCCGGGCTGCGTCTCGCGCAGGTAGCCCGCGACGGCGAGGGCCGGGTTGATGTGCCCGGCGGTCCCGCCGCCCGCAAACAGCACTTTCATGTTCTCAGGACTCCCGTCCGCGGCATTTCCGGCCGGGCTGCGGAAGGCGCTTTCGCTCTTCCGCCACACGGCTGAAACCGCTCTAAGTTTTTTCGATCGACGACGTGCGCGAGATGGACAGAACGACGCCCATCTCCGCCAGCAGCACGTCCAGCGAGGTGCCGCCGTAGCTGAAAAACGGCAGGCTGATGCCGGTGTTCGGGATGGTGTTCGTCACCACGGCGATATTCAGGATCACCTGGAAGCCGACCTGAAGGACGATCCCGATGCCGAGCAGCATCCCGAATTTGTCCGTGGCGTGCAGGGCGATGCTGATGCCGCGCCAGACCAGCATGGCGAACAGGATGATGATGATCAGCGCGCCGATGAAGCCCAGCTCCTCGCAGACGATGGCGAAGATGAAATCGTTCTGCGGCTCCGGCAGGTAAAGGTATTTCTGCCGGGACTGGCCGAGGCCGAGGCCGAGCAGTCCGCCGGAGCCGATGGCAAAGAGAGACTGCTTCGTCTGGTAAACGGAAAACGGATCCAGCCATCCGGCGATCCGGTCGTTGGCGTAGCTGAATTCCTTGGTAAAGAGCACCAGATACACGACGCCGGCGCCGATGGCGCCGAATGCCACGCCGAACCAGCGCAGCTTGATGCCGCCGATGAACAGCATCACGCCCGCCAGCAGCGTCAGGATCACCGTGGCGGAGACGTGCGGCTCCCACAGCAGCAGGGCGTCCGTCATGCCGAGGATCAGCAGATAGGGCAGCACCCCGTACCGGAACGTGCCCATGCGCGAGAAATTGAGGGAGATCAGGTGCGCGAAGACCAGGATCACGGCGAACTTGGCAATCTCGGACGGCTGGAACTGCCCGAGCGGGCCGAGGGTGATCCAGCGGTGGACCCCGCCGGCGCCGGTCGGCTGCGGCATGAACTTGACGACCACCAGAAGCGCGAACGAGAACAGCAGAAGCGGCACGGCAAACTTGTGCAGGTGGTGGTAGTCGAAATAGGAGATGAAAATCATGGCCGCCACGCCGATCACCGCGAACGCAGCCTGCCGGATGATGAAGTAATAGCTGTTGCCGAAACGGTAGTAGGCGTTGGCGTAGCTGGCCGAAAACATCATCACCAGGCCGATGACCACGAGGACCAGGACCAGGAAAAAAAACGGCAGGTCCATGCCGGAGCGGACGGAGAAGATGCGGAATTTTTTGCGCACCCTTCCTTTTCCGGCCGGCCGCTCCTGCGGCGGCCGGCGCCGCGCCCTTTCGTCGGGCGCGTAGCGGCGGGCCGGCGCGTTCGTCATATCCATCCCCTCTTTTCTCCCACGTCATTTGCCATTGAACCACGGGCGGGCCGCCGATTCTGTCGGATTGCGTCCGTTTCTAAAGTCCAAAAGCTGCCAGCAGCACGGCCCCGCCGCCGAACAGCAGCGTCACGAGGCTGAACACGGCGCAGATCTTGACCTCGCTCCAGCCGCAGAGCTCGAAATGGTGGTGGATCGGGCTCATCTTGAACAGCCGCTTGCCATGCGTCGCCTTGAAATAAACGACCTGCAGCACGACGGACAGGATCTCGCAGAGATAAACGACGCCGACCGGCAGGAGCAGGATCGGCAGGTTCAGCGCGAAGCCGAGTGCGCAGACCAGCCCGCCGAGGAACAGCGAACCGGTGTCGCCCATGAAGACCTTCGCCGGGTTGAAGTTCCAGACCAAAAAGCCGAGGCATCCCCCGGCCGCGGCGGCCGCGAGGATGCCGACCGGTTCGATCCGCAGGACGCCGGCCACGGCGAGGAACGCCAGAGACGCGAAAAACGTGACGGAGGCGTTCAGCCCGTCGATGCCGTCCGTGAAATTCACGGCGTTGACCATGCCGACGATTCCGAGCAGGGAAATCACCCAGTACCACACGCCGAGGTCCACCCCGCCCGCAAACGGAACCAGCGTCTTGCCGCCGCTGCCGGCGCGGTACAGGGAATAGAGATAGCAGCCCGCGACCAGGAACTGCAGGAGCAGCTTCTGCCGCACGGTCAGCCCCAGGTTGCGCTTCTTGACGACCTTGATGTAGTCGTCGAGAAAGCCGATCACCCCGAAGCCGCAGGCCATCAGGAGGCCGCCGAACAGCTTGGCATGCATCGCCATCACAAAGGGGTCCGCCCCCGTCGAGCGGTAATAAAGCGGCAGGCAGACGGCCGACGCCGCGAGGATGCCGGCGATGAACAGGAACCCGCCCATGGTGGGGGTCCCGTTCTTCTTCCGGTGCCAGGTCGGGCCGGATTCCCGGATGGTCTGGCCGAAATTGAGCTTATGCAGGAAAGGGATCAGCCAGATCCCGAGAAGCGCGGTGACGCCGAAAGCCATCGCCGCGGCCGCTGCAGTCCACACCGTATCCATTTCTTTTCCACCTTCCTTCGGGCGGGCTTTCGATTCCAAAGGCGCTCCGCCCGGTCCCGGAGCCCGCGCCGCTTTTCAGCCCGGACCTTCCATGCCGTTGAGGGCTTTCAGCACCTCCGCGAACGGGATCCCCGCGGCGATGGCGGCAGCGGCCGCCGCCATCGCCGGGCCGGCGGCTCCGACGCCGCCGCTTCTCAGGCGGACGCGCCCGATGATGCCGACACCCACGATCTCGAACGCGGCGGACCCGTCCGGCAGCGTCCGGATGTTCCGCGCCGTGAAATCGGCCGCGTCCCGCTCCGCCGAATAGGTGATCAGGCGCGGGTGCCCGGCGAATTCCGGCCGCCGGGCAAGGCCGTACTCCGCCACGCAGACGGGAAAATCGCCCGGTTTCAAGGCTGCATCCGGGCCCGCAGCCAGCAGCACCGCGGGCTGCGCCCCGGCGGGAAGCGCGTCCCGCGCGTCCGCGGCGAAATAGTTGTTCCGCCCGCAGCCGCGCAGGACGCGCTCCAGCACCGCCGTTTCGCGCCCGTCCCCTCCGGCGACGGCGATCAGCTTTGCGCCCGCGCGCAGGTTTTCCATTTCAGCTCCCCCTTTTCCGGAGGTTCCGCTTTCCCCCGTTATCATTCCACATGATTCGGCTCAATAAACTCCACCGTCACCACCGTGCCGGGAAGAACTTTGGTCCCCTCGGCGACGCTCTGCGAACTGGAGACCGCGTTCGAGCCGGTGAGCGCAGCGCCGGCGATACTGATGTTCACGCCGGCCTCGGCGGCCTTTCGGTTGGCCTCGGCCAGCGAAAGGCCCGTCAGCTTCGGGACCGAGACTTTGTCGGAAGGATTCTGCTGCCCCGCGAACAGGACGACCGTCCCGTTCTTCGGCACCGTCTTGCCCGCCTCCGGCACCTGCGAGAGCACTTTGTCCCCTTCGCCGTACACCTTGGCGGTCAGCTCTTCCTTGGCGACCGCGTTCTTGGCCTCCGCGACCGTTTTGCCGACGACGTCCGGCGCCTTGCCGTCCAGCTTCGCGAGCTCCTCGTCCGTATAGTTCGGCTCGACGCCGAGGTACGGGAGAATCTCCTGCATCGTCTTGCGGAAGGTCGGGCCGGCGACGCCGCTGCCGTAATAGCCGTTCGGGCCGTGCGGCTCGTCGTAAAAGACCAGCATCGCGTACTGCGGGTCGTCCGCGGGGGCGAAGCCGCAGTAGGATGCGATATACTCCTGCCGGTCCTTGATCTCCGTTTTCTCCGAGGTCCCCGTCTTGCCCGCGATGCGGTAGCCCGCGATATAGCCGCTCTTGGCCGTGCCGGTGGTCGCGTCCTGCTGGAGGATGGCGCTCATGCGCTGCGACGTTTTGGCGGAGATCACCTGGCGCTTCGGAGAGGTGTCCGCCGCCTTGACGATGTTGCCGCCGTCGTCGACGATCTCCTCGACGACGTGGGGCCGGACCAGATAGCCGCCGTTCGCGACGGCCGCGCAGGCGGTGATCATCTGGATGGGCGTGATGTGGTTGGTCTGGCCGAACGAGGCGACGGCGAGGTCCAGCGGGGTCATCTTATTCTGGGGCACGTACAGGCTGCGGGATTCGCCGGGCAGGTCGATCCCGGTTTTGTCCGCGAAGCCGAAGCCCTCGAAATACTTGAAGAACCGGTCGATCCCCAGCATCTGGCCGACCTGCATAAACACCACGTTGCTGGAATTGCAGATCCCCTGCGCGAAGGTCAGCCGGCCGAACCCGCCCCGTTTCCAGTCGTGGATATCGTACCCGCCGATATGCAGGGACCCCGGGCAGTTGAACGGGGTGTTCTCGTTGACGAGGTTCTCCTCCAGCGCCGCGGAGGCCGGCACCATCTTGAAGACCGAGCCGGGGTAATAGGTGTCGCTCACGCACTTGTTGCGCCACTGCTCCTGCCGCGCCTTCTGAAGCGCCTCCTTTTTCTGCTTCGCGTCGGTGATCTTCGCGATGGCCGCGGCCGCGGTCTTATCGGCGATGGTGAACGGGTCGTTCGGGTCGAAATCGCCCTTGACCGCCATGCCGAGGATGGCGCCGGTCTTGACGTTCATCACGATGGCGCAGCCGCGGTTCTGCACGTTGTTGTCGAGAAGGCCCTGCGCGAGGTTCTTTTCCAGATAATGCTGCACGACCTCGTCGATCGTAAGAACCAGGCTGTTCCCCTCCTGGGCGGGGACCTCCTGCTCGTACTGGAAGGGCATGTTGGTCCCCACGGCGTTCCGGGCCGTGACCAGGCGGCCCGCGACGCCCGTCAGCTCGCTGTCGTACTCGGCCTCAATTCCGGAGAGGCCCTGGCTGTCCGTTCCGGTAAAGCCGAGGATCGTGGCGGCGAAGGCCCCGAACGGATAATACCTTTTATAGTTTTCCACCAGCCGGATGCCGTCCTTAATGTCGTTCTTTTCCATGAACGCCAGAATCTTGTCGCGGACGTCCGACTCCACCTTCGATTTAATCCGGTCGTAATAGGTCTTTTTTTTGCTGCGCTCGACGATGTCCTCTTTTTTCATTCCGAGGATCTTGGAAAGGCCGTCGGCGATCTGATCGCGGTTTTCGTCGGTGATGAACGCCGGCTCGAGGATCACGTCCCAGACCGTGGCGCTTTTGGCCAGCTCCTTCCGGTTGCGGTCGTAGATGGTCCCGCGCTTCGCGGAGAGGGTGGTGTCCTTCAGGTATTGGTCGGTCGCGCGCATCTGCAGCTCCGGGCCCTGGATGATCTGCAGCTTCACGAGACTGGCGACGATCGCGCCGAACCCGCCGACGGTCAGCGCCGCCAGAAGCAGGATCGTTCTGTGCCACATGCGGATTGTTGTGCCCTTCGCCATACGCCCTCCAAAAAATCCGGAAACTTTCGGACAACAAAGCGAGAGTCAAGATGTCCTCTCAACTCTCCCCCGGGACGGCCGGCCGCCTTCCCCTCATTCTATACTTATTGGAAGCATCCCGCTTTTATGCCATTACCAGAGCAGCCGCTCCGCCGCCTGCAGCAGGCGGTCGAGCCAGCCGGCCCCGCCGTCCTTCCGCAGGACCTGCGTGCGGTCCCCTTTGGAAAGCTCGACCGCCGTCGTCTGGTCCAGGCCGGCTTTCTGCATCCCGAGCCGGCTCGCGGCGTAGGTTTCGACCGCCTCCAGCGAAAAGCCGGCGTCGGATTTGAGCTTCATCTGGGTGTAGATCCCCTCCTGCTCGGTCAGCGTCTTCTGCGCCGCGTCCAGCGATTCCGTCAGCTCGGTGAGCTGGACCTGGCCCCAGACGAACGTCCCCAGGATGCCCGCGACCGCGGTGAAGGCGAGAAACGAGAGGAACATGCGGACCCGGTGCGGCTTCGGGCGCCTGTTCTCCGCCAGCCGTTCGGGCGGAAGCTCGATGACATTGTTCCTTTTCCGCGGCGCTTCCGCGGCGCGCCGCTTCGGTTCAAACAGCTCGAAATCGTATGCTTCGCTGCGGTTTGCCATGATACCACTCCCGTTCCGGCAATCAGAGTTTTATGCAGACCCGGAGCCGCGAGCTGCGGCAGCGGGGGTTGTCCCGTATTTCGTCCCCGGTGGGGGCCACGCCCCTCTTGGAAAGGAGCTTCGCCTTCGGCTCCCGGCGGAAGGCCCTTCTGGGGTCCTGCGGCGTCGGGATCAGACCGGAGGACCACTCGGCCATGCGGCGCTTCACGATCCGGTCCTCCAGCGACTGGAAGGTGATGACCGCCAGCCGCCCGCCGGGCCTCAGGACGGAGAACGCGGCGTCCAGCCCCTGCGAGAGCCTGTCCAGCTCGCCGTTGACCTGGATCCGCAGCGCCTGGAACGTCCTGCGCGCCGGGTGCCCGGGTCCCCGCCGGGCCGCCGCGGGAACGGAGTCCTTCACGATCTCCGCGAGCTGCAGCGTCGTTTCGACGGGGGCCCTCTCCCGCGCCCGCACGATTCCGCGGGCGATGGCGCGCGCGTGCTTTTCCTCGCCGTAGCGGAACAGGATGTCCGCAAGCTCCCGCTCGGAGAAGGTGTTGACCACGTCCCGCGCCGAGACGCCCTCCCGGCTCATGCGCATGTCGAGAGGGGCGTCCGCGCGGTACGAAAAACCGCGCGCCGGGTTGTCGAACTGATAGGAGGAAACGCCGAGGTCAAACAGCACGCCGTCCGCCGGAATCATTCCGAACTCTTCGGCCGCGGCGGCGAGGTCCGCGAAATTGCCCCGCCGGACCGTCGCGCACGGAAAGGGCTTCAGCCTCCCGGACGCCGCCCGGACGGCGTCCGGGTCCTGATCGATCGCCAGCAGCCTGCCCGTCGTCAACCTTTCGGCGATCGCCTGCGAATGGCCTCCGCCCCCGGCCGTCCCGTCGATATACCGGCCCTCCGGGCGGATCCCGAGGCTTTCGATCGTCTCCCGCAGCAGCACCGGCCTGTGGCTGAATTCCATCGCGCCCCGCCTTCCTTACAGTTCCAGCGAATCCATCGCCTCGGCGATGCTCTGTTCCGTCAGAGAGGCGTTGAACGCCTTCCAGCTCGCGGAATCCCAGATCTCCGCCCGGCTGGAGGCGCCGATGAACGTGACGTCTTTGGTCAGGCCGGCGTAGTCCCGCAGGACCTGGGGAATCAGGATGCGGCCCTGCCGGTCCGGCTCCGCCTCGACGGCGCCGGAAAAGAAGAACCGCTGCAGGCCGCGCGCCTTGGAGATCGGCATGGCGCTCACTTTTTCCTGCAGGTTTGCCCATCCCTGCGGCGAAAGGACGAACAGGCATCCGTCCAGACCTTTGGTGACATAGAACCTCTCCCCCAGGTCCTCCCGGAACCTGGAAGGGACGATCACCCGGCCCTTCTGGTCGATATTATGCTGGTATTCCCCGATCAACATAATCCGTACCTGCTGGGGGGCTGTCCCACTGTGTGGAACTTTCCCCCACCTTTCCCCACTTCATGCTACCGATTATAGCGTACCGCTTCAAAAAAAGCAACCGTTTTCCCGTGTTCCGGCTGCGCGCGGCCGGACGCGGGCGGCGCGCGCACCACCATATTTTGGCGGTGATAAAAGGGATAAAAAAAATACGCCACAATATCTTGTGGCGCAAAATTTAATGTAAATTTTTGGTTCAGCCCTGCCCGCCCCGCTGGGAAGCGCGGATATTCTGGCGCACCTTGCGCGCTTCCGCCAGAAGCTGGGTCAGGTCGTCGTCCGCGCGCTTCATGAGGTCGTCGACATAGTTGTTGGTGGCGCGGCGCATCTCGCGGGATTTCGCCTGCGTCTGGCTGAGCAGGTCGTTGGCCTTCTGCTGGGCCTGGCGGGTGATCTCGTCCTGGGCGACCAGGGCCTTGGCGCGCTCCTGCGCCACGCGGACAACCGTTTCCGCCTCGCGCTTGGCGTCGGCCAGAATCTGCGAGCGGTCCGCGACGATCGCCTTCGCCTGATGGATCTCCTTCGGGAGGGTCTCGCGGATCTCGTCGAGGATCTCCTTGACCTGCTCGCCGTCCAGCACCGCGCGGCCGCGGCTCAGCGGAAGGCTCCACGCCTTCTCCACCATATCGTACAGCTCGTCGATCAGCTCATCCACGTTCATTCTGTTTCCCTCCCGTGCACAGGCGGCGCTCGATGTCGCCCAGGATGCACTCCGGCACAAAGTTGGAGATGTCCCCTCCGAAGCTCGCCACCTGTTTGACGCCGCTCGAGCTGAGGAACATGTTTTCCGCCGTCGTGTTGAGGAAGACCGTCTCCAGCTGCGGGTTCAGCTTTTTGTTGACCAGCGACATCTGGAACTCGTATTCAAAGTCCGACATGGCGCGCAGGCCCTTCACAATGGCGATGGCGCCCCGGGCTTTCGCGTAATCGGCGAGCAGGCCGTCGAAACCGACCACCTCGACGTCCCGCATGCCCTCGGTGCAGCGTTTCAGAAGGTCGATGCGCTCTTCCAGCGTAAACGCGGTGTGCTTGGCCGGGTTCACCAGAACGGCGACGATCAGGTGGTCGAACAGCTTGCGGGCGCGGTTGATGATATCCATATGGCCCAGCGTCACCGGGTCGAAGCTGCCGGGGCAGATCGCGATCCTCACCGGGCGGTCACATCCTTCCGGCGGTACATGCTCAGCACGACGCGGCCGTACCGGTGGAACCAGACGCGGCCGAAGCCGCCCGCCTCTTCTGGCATCTCTTCGTCGGAGGGGTTCTCGCAGACGATCACGCCGCCGGGGTTCATCCGCCCCGCCGTCATGGGCAGGGCGCGCTGCAGAATCCCCGTGCGGTAAGGCGGGTCCAGAAAAGCGATGTCGAACGGCTCGCCGCCGCGCGCCAGGAAAGAGGCGAACTCCATGACTTCGATCCTCGCGCCGGACAGAAGGCCGCAGCTTTCGAGATTGGCCCGGACGACCTCGGCGGAATCGCGGCTCGCGTCCACGAACACGGCCTCCCGCGCGCCGCGGCTGAGAGCCTCGATGCCCAGCTGGCCGGAGCCGGCGAACAGGTCCAGCACGCGCCGCCCCTCGATCTCGAACTGGAGGGCGCTGAAAAGCGCTTCCTTGACCCGCTCCGGGGTGGGGCGGACGCTTTCGCCCGCGCGGGTGATCAGCCGCTTGCCCCGCGCCGTTCCGGTTATGACTCTCATAAGACAACCACCTTCGATGGATTACTTTATTATCCCATGAACCCGCGCGGCTGTCAAGCCGGCCTTGATAATCGGCGGAAGGCGTGGTATAATTCAAAATATCACGATCAAAAAGCGGGAAAATCTCTTCGAGGGCGGATAAACCGGGAGGACGGATTTATGTCAGGCCATTCCAAGTGGAACAATATCAAGCGGAAAAAGGAAAAAACCGACGGCGCGCGCGCGAAGGTCTTCACGAAGATCGGGCGTGAGCTTTCAGTCGCGGTCAAGGAGGGCGGCGGCCCCGACCCGAACGCCAACTCGCGCCTGAAGGACTGCATCGCCAAGGCCAAAGCGGCCAACGTGCCGAATGAGAATATCGAGCGCATCATCAAAAAAGCCGCCGGCGAAGGCAACGACAACAAATACGAGAACATCACCTACGAAGGGTACGGCCCGAACGGCATCGCCGTGATCGTGGAGACGCTGACCGACAACCGCAACCGCACCGCGGGCGATCTGCGCCACTATTTCGACAAGTTCGGCGGGAACCTGGGGACGAACGGGTGCGTGTCCTTCCTGTTCCAGCGCAGGGGCGTCCTCGTCATCGAGCGCGAGGGCCTCGGGGAGGACAAGGTGATGGAGGACTGCCTGGAGGCGGGCGCGTCCGATTTTCAGGCGGACGACGACGTCTTCGAGATCTACACGGAGCCGGACGATTTCAGCGGCGTGCTGTCCGACCTGGAGCGGAAAGGGTACCGCTTCGTCACGGCGGAGATCGAGATGGTGCCGAACTCCTACGTCTCCCTCACGGACGAAGGGGCGGCGTCCCGGATGCAGCACCTGCTCGACGCGCTGGAGGACAACGACGACGTACAAAACATCTGGCACAACTGGGAGAACCCTGAAGAAGAATAAAATCCGGTTTTTATATTGAATACATTCGGAAGCCCTCTTCGCATAAAGGCCATGCGAAGAGGGCTTTTTTATGTGGAAGTATCGGCTCCAAAACGATCCGTCGCCGATAAAATCTCATCGCAATAAGAAACCATGTGCCGCAGGATGTTCGCATCCCGCTCAGCCGGCATTCGGCGGCTCATCCTTTGACGGCGCCGGCGGTAATGCCGGCCAGAATATACCTTTGGAAAAGCACATACAGAAGGATCGTCGGCAGCATGATGATGATGATGCCCGCCGCCAGGTTCTGCCAGGACCCCTGCTGCGCGTTGGCGTAGTCCATCAGGAAGGTGGTCAGGGTGCGCAGGCGGTTCGCCGGCATATAGAGATAGGGAATATACATGTCGTTGATGATCGTGATGGATTTGATGATCACGACGGTCGCGGTCGCCGGCGCGAGGAGCGGGAAGATGATCCTCGCGAACAGACCCCAGTAGCTGCAGCCGTCCAGCAGCGCGCTTTCGTCCAGCGACACCGGCAGGGCGGAGATAAACTGCCGGTAGATATACAGCTGCATCAGGTCCGCCGCGATATAGATGATGATCGGCGCCCCGAGCGTATTGTACAGATGGATCCCCTTGATGATCTTGAAGCGCGCGATCTCCGTCACGAAGGAGGGGATCAGCATTCCCGCGAAGAACAGCGCCACGACGACCGACCGGAAGCGGAACTGGAACCGCTCGATGATATAGGCCGTCACGGCTCCGAGAAGCACGTTGAAAAACACGCTGACCGCGAGGATGGCGATCGTATTGCGGAAACCGATCCAAAGGTACTTGTTGCCCAGCACTTTTCTGAAGTTGGCAAAGGTAACGTGGGCCGGCAGCAGAAGCGGTGAGGTGTTCACCATGTCCGCCCGGGTTTTCAGGGCGGCGAACAGCGTCAGCAGGATCGGCGCAAGCACGACCAGGACCATGGCGATGCAGACCGCCTGCTTGAAGATCTGGGTAACCGCCGCTTTTTTCACGCCGCGTCACTCTCCTCTTAAACGAATAAATTTCGGCTTTTATCTCTTATCTTTCAGAATCAGCCCGTGAATGATCTCGTTCTGCACGACGTAGACGAGGATGATCATCACCATGATGGCGACCGCCATGGTGGACGCCAGCCCGAAATTGGAATACTTGAAGGCCGTGTTGATCGTGTACAGCGTGAAGGTGGAGGTGGCAAAGCCGGGGCCGCCCTGGGTCATCACAAACGGGATATCGAAGACCTGCAGCGCGCCGCGGACGTTGTCGAACAGGACGAAATCGACCATCAGCATGATCTGCGGCACCTGGATGTGCCGGAAAATCTGCAGGGTGTTCGCGCCGTCGATCTCCGCGGCCTCCTGGATATCCTGCGGTACCGACTGCAGCGCCGCCAGGAACAGAACGACGTGGTAGCCGGAGAACCGCCACAGCGAGACGGAGGCCAGCACGTAGTTCGCGATGGCGGGGTCCGACAGCCAGTTGCGGATCAGCGGGCTGAGGTGGAGCGCCTTCAAAATGGCGTCGAACGCGCCGTTGACCGGGGAAAAGAAATAAGAAAAGGCATAGGAGATCGCCACCCCGTTGATGATATAGGGCATGAAGACCATCGTCTTGTAAAACTTCGCGGCCCGCAGCTTGGAATTGAGCAGCACCGCGAACGCAAGCTCCACCGGGATCATGCACAGGTGCACCAAAAAGTAAATCGCATTGTTCTTCAGGGAAAGCCACAGATCCTTGTTGCGGAACATACTGACATAATTGTCCAGACCGATAAAACGGCTGGCGGCGGACTGGCCGTCCCAGTTTGTAAAGCTCATGCGGATCAGGTCCGCGCCCGGCACCGCGACGAACGCCACCAGCAGGGCGGTGGGGATCATCAGAGCCAGAAAAATGAACTGCCTTCTTTTTTGCGCCAGTGAATGCATAATTTCTACCCCTTATGAGAAATGAGGACGGGCTGCCGCGGGACTCCAAAAAAGCCGCCGGAAGGCGTTTCTCCTTGCAGCGGCCTTTTGAGGTTCGGAATTTACTGGATTTTTAGCTTTTTCCTCGCGGCGGCCCACTTATCGTCCAGATCTTTCAGCGTGCCGTCCAAGTTGAATCCTTCCGTAAACATCTGCGAACCCAGCTTTTTGTAATCGAAGGTGATCTCGTTCTGGATGGCCTGGAAATTGTCCCCGCCGCCGTCGTACATCACGAGGGCCTTCTCCGGCTGCGCCTGGTCGGCTTCCTGCAGGATTTTATCCTTCTCCTTCGGGAAGTTTTTCATGGAAGAGGCGCTCGTCACATACTTGATATACCCGGGATACCAGGCGTCGCTGAAGAACCACTCCACAAAGGCTTTGGCCAGCTCCGGGTTCTTGCTGTGCGTGGTCACGCCCATAAAGGAATCGCCCTGCACGATCACGCGGAACGGATCGCTCTTGCTGTCGCGGACCGGGAGATAGAAGGTGCCCAGCTGGGAGGTGTCGCTGGCGCCGCTCTGGATATTCTGCAGGCCCCAGTCGCCCAGCGCGATGATGGCGGCCTTTTTCTGGGCAAACAGAGAGGTGACCTGATCGTTGCCGAGTCCGAGCGGGTCCTTGCCGCAGACGCCGGACGAGAACAGGGCGAAGACTTTGTGGTAAGCCTTGTTGATGTCGGTCCCCTCCGCGAACGGATGGTCCGTCTTCGCCATATCGTTCCAGTTCTGCCCGTTGCCGCTCTCCAGCGCGGGCATGAACTCCATATACGGGTAATCGGGCCATTCGTCCTTGGCGCCCAGCGCGATCGCCATAAAGTCCGGGTCCTTCTTGCCGAAGTAGTCCTGGAGTTTTTTCGCGGTCTGCTCAAACTCGCTCCAGGTGGTGGGCACGGTGACGCCGGCTTCCTTGAACAGGTCCTTCCAGTAGTAGACGTACTCATAGCCGCTGGTCATGGGGATCCCGAGGATTTTACCATCCACCTTATAGCCGTCGGCCAGCTCGTTGTTCTTGGCCGCCTCGGTGTCCGAAAGGTCCAGAAGATAATTCTTGAAGCGGGAAAGCGTAAAGGTCTTGTTGAACATCACGTCCGGGAGCTGATTGGCGGACGTGCGCATCTTCATGGTGTTCCAGTACTCGGAGTCGTCCTTGATCTTTTCCACGTCGATCTTGGCGTCCGGGTACTTTTCCTGGAATTTGCCGACCATATCGTTGTCGTCGATATAGGTCATCAGGTTGTTGTCCCAGATGGTGAACACCAAATCCCCGCCGAGCTTTTTGTTTTCCCCGCCGGCCGCGGAGCTTTGGGCCGCGCTCCCCTCGGATCCGGCTTCGTTCTGGTCCGAGCACCCCGCGAGCGCGCCCGCAACCACCAGCGTGCAGAGAAGCAGGCTCAGAATTCGTCTTTTCATAAACAATCCCCCTTCAATGTAGAACATTTTTATAGCTTTTATCCTATCACTAAAAATATTCGCCCACAATGAAGAGGAGTTTTATTTTATTGATCAATCGTCAGATTCGGCCGGACCGCCTCCGGTAATCGCCCGGGTTCATCCCCACTGTCTTTTTGAAGGTCCGCATGAAATGCTCCACATGATTATAGCCGACGCGCTCGCTGATCTCATAGATTTTCAGGCCGGTGGTCCGCAGCAGCTCCTTGGCCTTTTCCAGCCGGACGGAAGTGAGGTACCGGCTGAAGGTGACGCCGGATTCCCTGGTAAAGCGCGTGGTGAAGTACTTTTCGTTCAGGCAGACGTAATCCGCGACGCTCTTGAGCGTCAGCTCCGGATTCTCATAGTTCTTCATGATGAAGCGCTGCGCCCGGAGGATCGTGTTCGCCGCGCTGTCGTCCCGTCGTGTCCCGAGAAAATCCAGCACCCAGCTGAAATAATTGTCCAGCCAAAGGGAAAGCTCCCGGACGCCGCCGAGCCGCGAAATCTTTTCAAAATAGTTGACGCTCTCCGGGAAAAGGTCGTAAAAATCGGCCCCGCAGGCTTCAAACTTCTCGGCGAGCATCGCCAGCATCGCGCAGGCCTCGTCCGACGCATCCTCGAACGGCATCCCGGCGATCCTGGCGAAAAGCCTCTTTTTTTCCGCTTCAAAGACGGCCGGTTCGCCGGCATACAGCGCGGCCAGCAGAGGCGCATACCGGCCCTCCGCCCTTTGCAGGACGCGCATCTGCCTTTCGTACCGCCACACGGGGCACACGCCGCCTCCGCCGAACAGGGGGACCAGCTTGAAATACGGCCTCGCCTGTTTCAGCGCCTCCGGCAGCCGCGCTTTTTCCGCGGCGCAGCTCACGACGGCGGAAAAGCTCAGGTTGAGGTAATCGTGCCAGACCGCCTGGAGCTGCCCGACGGCCGGCAGGACGCTGTCGCAGCAGGAGTTTTTGAGGCCGTCGACGCGGTAATACATGTGGTAAACCGAAGCCGACACGGCGCGGAACTGCGCGCGGGAAGCGAGGCGGGCGATCTGCCCGGCCGTTTCCAGCACCGACCTCTGCAGCTCTTCCCTGTGCGGGAAGCGCGGGAATTCCTTCCGGAAACGGTCGATCTGGAAAATCGCCACGCTGTAGCTGCCGGGCCGAAGCTCCGCGCCGGCAAACGTCCGCTCCGCCTCGCCGAGCCCGCTCCGCTGCGCGACCCTCTTGAACACCGTATCGTTCAGATGCTGCAGGAAAGCGTCCATCTGCCCCCGCGTCAGGTCGGATTTCAAAAGATAGTCGTGCGCCCCCAGGCGGAAGGCTTCCCGCACCAGATCGAACTCGTTGTACCCGGACAGCGCGATGCAGACGGGGAAATGCCCTTCCTGCTGCAGATGCTCCAGAAGCTGCAGGCCGTCCATCTCCGGCATCTTCATATCCACGAACATCAGGTCCACCGGATGGCTCCGCAGATACCGCAGGGCCGGCAGGCCGCTGGAAAAATCGCCGACCACCGCGAAGCCGTGCTTTTCCCAGTCCACCAGCGACCGGAGCGTGACCCGGCTGATGGTCTCATCGTCCACGATCAGGACTCTGTTCATTCGCTTCACCTCCGCCGCTCCGGGCAGGGATCCGGAGGATCGTCTTCGTATATTCGCCCGGCCGGCTTTCCATCTTCATGGAGAACAGGCCGCCGTAACGCAGCCTGAGGCGGGTCGATACGTTGGAAATGCCGATGTGGCCGCCGCTTTTCTCTTCGTTTTCCCCTGAGGACAGGACGCGGCGGATCTCCTCCTCCGTCATTCCGGAGCCGTCGTCCTCTACTTCAAGATATAAAAACTTCTCGTCCCGATGCACCGAGATCTGCAGATGGCCGATATCTTCCCCGGTGTCCCGAAAACCGTGGACGATCGAATTTTCGACGATCGGCTGAAGGACCAGGCGGGGCATCCGCAGGTCCAGGCACGCTTTGTCCACATGGTAGGCGACATCGAACCCGTTGGAATACCGGATCTTCATCAGATAGATAAAGCTGTCCAGCACGTCCAGCTCTTCCCGCACGGTGTAGAGGCTGGAACTGCTCCGGAAAGAGCACGTCAGGATCTTGATGATGGCCTCCGCCATTCTGCGGATCGAATCGTACTTGGAGACCTGTGCCATGAACCGGATGGAGTTGAGTGAATTCACCAGAAAATGCGGGTTGATCTGCGACTGCAGCGCGCGCATTTCCGCCTCGTGCTTCTCCTGCCGCTCCGCCTCTTCGGCCTGGATGGAAGTTTTCAGATGCTGGACCATGTGGTTGAACGTGTGGATCATGTCGCGGATCTCCCGGTGGCCGGCGGGCTCCACACGGGTGTCCAGATCGCCCTCTTCCAGACGCCGCAGGCCGTCCACCATGGAATGGACGGGATCGATGATGTTTTTCAGAAAGTAGTTTGAAAACAGGAAGAACAGCGCCAGAACCCCGACGATGACCAGAAGGGCCGGGGCCATGATGCGCCAGAGATTCCCGGTCAGCTCGCCGGTCGGCACCGCGGTGAAGACCTTCCACTTCGTGTAGGGCTCCTCCGAAATCAGGTAGGTGTATTTTTTTCGGACCCCGCCGATCCGCAGGCTTTTTTCAAAGACGCCCGGCCGGAGATCCCCGATCTGGGAAAGGACGGACGAAACGTCCGGCTTCTGGGGATACCCGAACAGGACCTTCGAGCCCGGGTCGAGGATCGCCGTGCATGCGGCCCCGCTGCGCGCCTGCGCGTTTCGGATCACGGCTCCCGCGCCGGAAGTGACGAACAGCGCGACCGTCTCGACCTTTCCGGAGCGGTCGATGAAGGCGTCCGGCGACAGGGCGGCGACCAGGACGAGCTCGCCGCGGCTGCCCGAAGAATACGTCAGGGAAAAGAGCGCCGTATTGTATCCGCCCAGCTGCACGGAGCCCGGATGGGCCAGCGCCGCCCGGTACCAGCCGGAGCCGCGCAGATCTTTCATCGGGATCAGGATCGTGTCCTTCAGATAGGCGCTGCGGCCGCTTTTCAGGCAGAACATGGCGGAGAGGAGCCGGGAATCCGGGCTGATAAACGCCTGAAACGCCTCGCTGAGCTTCGATTCCGCGGCATACCGGGCGCTGAAGTCGTCGGTATCCAGACCGGCCGCGATCCCCATGGCGGTATCGTTGTTGGCGGAGACAAAATGCGAGAGCTGGATGGAAAGATTCTGCGTCTCCGTTTTCAGCGTGGAGACGATCTGGCTCTGGTCGCTTTCCATGCCCTCAATGGCCGTCCGGTGGACCATCAGGCTGATCGCGCTCAAAGCGACGCCTAAAATCAGCAGAATAGGGATCACGACCAGGCCGAGAAAATTCCTCAGGTATGTTTTTTTCAAAGAGCCGCCCCGCTCCGTCCGCATCCCCGTCCCCCCCTTTATTTCCGTGCGCCGCAGGCCGTTCCCGCCCGCGGGCGCCGGCCGCCGACGTTATTTTATCATGTCGGCGCAGCCGTTGCAACGCGTCCCCCGCGGCGCAGTCCCGGCTCAGCTTCCGCAAAAGATCGGATAAAAAAAGCACGGCCCTCAAGCCATGCTTCGGGACGCGGGAGCGGGGAGCGTCCGCAGAACGGAGCCGGTCACGGCCGGCGCTTGTCCCCGAAATAGAAGATCGTGAAAAGGCCCGGCCCGCAGTGGGCGCCGATCACGACGCCGAGGCTGGAAATGACGACCTTCCCGACCGTGGGGAACGTCTCCAGGACTTTGTCGCGCATAAATTCCGCATCCGCAAGGCAGTCCGCGTGAAGGATATGGATTTCCTGCCCGTCGGGGAAAACGAGGTCTTCCTTCATCCGGTTCAGGATGGTAAGCAGGGCGTTTCTGCGGCCGCGCACCTTGGAGGCCACGACCAGCTTCCCCTCGTCCGACACATAGAGGACCGGTTTGATGGAAAGCAGCGAACCGACCAGCGCGGCGGAGTTGGAAACGCGGCCTCCCCGCTTGAGGTAATTCAGGTCGTCCACCGTGAAGCGGTGGATGATCTTCAGCTTGTTCGCCTCGCCCCACGCGACCACCTCGTCGAAGCTTTTGCCCTCGTCGCGCAGGCGGACCAGGCTGGCGACCAGCATCCCCAGGCCGCCGGACACGCAGCGCGTATCCATCTGGTAAAAGCGCCGGTTCGGATATTCCCTCCGGATCTTTTCGGCCGCTTCCCCCGCGGTAACGAAAGAATGCGAAAGCTCGCGCGACATATCGAGGAAAATAACGTCTTTGCCGGTCTCCATGAGCTTTTTGAAAAACTCATAGTAGGTGTAGACGTTGATCATCGACGTGGTGAGGGCGACTCCTTTTCGCATCTGCCGGTACGTTTCCGCACGGGATTCTTCCCGGCAGTCGTCTTCGCACATCTTGTCGCCCATCAGATAGGAATAGCTGATCAGCGGCACATCATGCTCTTCAAAAAATTCTCTTGGAAGATCCGCGGTGGAAGCCGCCGAAATAATATAATCCGCCATATGATACCTCCTATTTTTTGGTTAAGGATATTATATCTTCTTGATAAAAATAAGTAAATAGCCTGCCCTTTCAAAATACTACATTTTTTTCGCCGGGTCAATCGGGTTTTGGAACGGCCGGCTGTTTTACCGCATCGATGAATCGGACAAAGCGGGATCCCGATTTCAAAGCCGGACGTCCGGTCATTCCAGCCTACAGCAATTCCATTTCAATTTGCGAAAGATGATGTGTTTCCCCCGCCTTCGGCGGGGGAAACACAAACCCACTTGCATAATCAGCTGGAAATGCTGTAAGGCAATTCCGGCCAAGCTGAGAAATCCTTATTGCCTCTCCCCCGCCTCCGGCCGGGGAAAAGCAATTTCTGTTTTCCGGTTACGGCCGGAATCGCTGTGACCGAGGAGGCGGGAAATTACCAGCGAATCCCTATAGCGCCGATTCCGAAAGAATATTTTTTGATAAATATCTTGAAAATCTGTTTTTTATGATTAACCGGTATGCTATAATGGCAATAATGAAATGTGAGGTGACGATCATGGCGAGAAGGCCGAAAAGGACCGCGCTTGAAATCACGATCGACAGTCTTAAAGCGGTGGACGACGAGATCATAAAAGCCCAGGATAAGATTCAGAAGCTCAGAGAACAAAAGAAAGAGCTTTTGAAGAAAAAGAAAGACCTGCAGATCGAGGAGCTTAACGAAGCGATCGAAAAAAGCGGGAAATCGATCGGCGAAATCCTGAAAGCCGCTGGAGCCGACGTTTCCGAAGAAGGGGACACGGCCGCGGGCAAAGGCAACGGCAAATAAGGAAAAGGGTTGCTGGAATGCAGCCCTTTTCTTATCACGATAAGCCCTGCCGGCCGTTTCGGGCCCGGAGCGGCGTTTCCCGCCGCCATAGAATCGCAGAGGAGATGGAAATCCCAATGAAAACCGTTTATTTCGCGGGCGGCTGTTTCTGGGGCGTCCAAAAGTATTTCGATCAGTTCGGCGGCGTGGAAAGCACCGCCGTCGGATACGCCAACGGGAATACCGAGAACCCGTCCTACGAACAGCTGAAGGATACCGGCCACGCCGAAACCGTAAAAATCACGTATGACGAAAATAAGATCTCTCTCTCGGAACTGCTGGAGCGGTATTTCCGGATCATCGATCCGCTTTCGGTCAACAAGCAGGGGAACGATATCGGGACCCAGTACCGCACGGGGATTTATTTCGACGACCCGGCGATGCTGCCGGAAATCGACGCCTTTGTAAAAAAGGTCGCGCGGAAAATCGGAAATCCGCTCGCGGTCGAAGTCCGGCCGCTGAAAGCTTTTTATCCGGCGGAAGAGTATCATCAAAAATACCTGGAGAAGAATCCGGGAGGATACTGCCACATCGACAGAAAATTTTTCAGAAAATAAAAAGGCAGCGTGCCTGCGCCAATAGCACAGACACGCCTTTTTCGGACCTATCTCAAGCCTTATTATGAGAAGCTTTTCCTTCGTACCGGATCCGCGAACGAACCCGATACCGCGGCACGCCGCCTTTCAGAGCATTTCGTCCTCGTCATCCAGTGACAATCGCGCGATACGCTTCAGCGGCGTTATCCTTCTCAGGAGATGTTTTCGGACCCTCGGCGTACCAGACGCCGACAGGGCCTTTCTTTTTTCATCTCCGTGCTCTATTGTCCCCCGATCGGCCCGGACTATGCGGCGGCAATTTTGTCCATCGGGCGGCCGGTCCGGCCCGGAAAGCCGCCGCGAAAGTCGATTTGGATATTTCTATTTTTTATTGAAACTTTCTTCTGAAACCGCGGTGCGCGGGCGACTTTACTGCGCCTCCACCAGGCGGCTGTGTTCGGCTTGGATGGATTTGAGCAGCGCCGGGTCCTCCAAAAGGTCGAGGGCCGTGTAAGCCAGCACCTTCGCGCCCAGCAGGATGGCGGCGAGCCCTTTTTCCGAGCGGGCGGCCGCCTTCATCTCCTCGCTGTGGCCCGTGACCGGCTTGTCGGTGATGCTGATGCTGGGCTGGATCACGGGAACCACCTGCGACACGTTGCCGACGTCGCTGGAACCCTTGGGGACCGTATCCTTCACCGGCGTCACGGTCTCCCCGAACAGGGCGAGGTTCTTCGCGTACACGGCGTCGAACGAGGGCGTCGGGACCATGTTTTCCACGCGGTTCTGATACGGCTGCATGCGCCCTTTCGCGCCCGTGGCCAGCGCCGCGCCCCGCACGATATTCTCCACCTTTTGATAGACGTCGTCGAGGCCGGGCGCCGTGGCCGAGCGAAGATAGAACTTCGCCTTCGCGTAATCCGGAACGGTGTTGGGTGCGGAGCCGCCATCCGTGATGATCCCGTGGATCTTGACGTCGCCGGGCAGATGCTGCCGCAGCGCATTGATCGAATTGAACACTTCGATCACCGCGTTCAGCGCGTTGATCCCCTTTTCCGGCGCGCCGGAGGCGTGCGCGGCCTTGCCCCAGAACTCGATGTCCACGGGTGCGCAGGCGAGCGATTTCCCCGACAGATGGTGCTGATCCGCGCCGGGATGCACGCACAGCGCGGCGTCCACGTCCTTGAAAAAGCCCTCCCGGACGAAGCTGCCCTTCGCGCTGCCGTTCTCTCCGCCCTCTTCGCCGGGCGTGCCGTAGACCCGCACTTCGCCGCCCGTCTCGTCGACGACCTGCTTCAACGCCGAGGCCGCCAGCGAAGAGGTCGCACCGAAAATATTGTGCCCGCACCCGTGACCCAGGCCCGCCAGCGCGTCGTATTCCGCCAGGAAGACGAGCACGGGGCCCGGCTTTTCCGCGCGGTAGGAGGCGGTGAAGCCCGTGCGGTGCCCCGCCACGTCCACCTTGATCTGAAAGCCCTCCCGCGCCAGCTGCTCCGAAAGCGTCTTGCACGCGAAAAACTCGTGGTTGCTCACTTCCGGATGCTCGTGGATTTCGAGCGCGATCTTTTTATAGATGTCGCCTTCGGCGTCCACGAACCGTACGATCTTTTCCCGTCTGCTCAAAGGAATTCCCCCTTAAAAATTTCCCGCCTCGTCGCAGCGGACATAATGGCCCGGCGCGAGCTCCCGAAGGCGGCATTCCGCCCCGCGGTCCGGCCCCGGAACATAGGGGATGCGGCGCCTCACCCGTTCGGAAACGGGGTCGGGGCGCGGGACCGCGGAAATCAGGCTTTTCGTGTACGGATGGACCGGGCGGCCGTAGACCTCGTCCGCCGGCCCGACCTCCACCAACCTGCCACGGTACATGACCCCGATGCGGTCGGAGATGTACTTCACCATTGACAGATCGTGGGCGATAAAAAGGTAGGTGAGGTTTTTCTTTTCC
>ENA-UOOI01000706-UOOI01000706.1-fermentation-metagenome-genome-assembly--contig:-NODE-706-length-40918-cov-4.290752_pt1 | contig 40918 bp, 39 predicted proteins | sample MGYA00245779_ERZ724027 | MGnify/ENA primary metagenome ERZ724027 (study PRJEB28704, sample SAMN03018318) | fermentation metagenome | biome: anthropogenic terrestrial biome; feature: soil; material...
TTAGCGATTGGAATAATATTCTTCAGATATAAAATATGCACCCAGGGAACAAAGGGGGAGGTACATACAAGATGAAAAAACTTATTTCATGGAATGTAAATGGATTGAGAGCATGCATTGGGAAAGGTTTTATTGACTATTTTAAATATGCTGACGCGGACATATTTTGCATACAGGAAAGCAAACTGCAGAAAGGACAGATCGACTTTGAGACCAATGGATACTACCAGTACTGGAATTATGCTGTAAAGAAAGGGTATTCTGGCACGGCAATATTTACTAAAGTTGAGCCCGATACCGTCGCTTATGGAATTGGAATCGAAGAGCATGACATGGAAGGGCGTGTTATAACCCTTGAATTTGACGAATACTATCTTGTCAATGTATACACCCCAAATGCCAAGAGGGGACTTGAACGGCTCGGCTATAGGATGAGATGGGAGGATGATTTCAGGGAATACCTGAAAAAGCTGGATGGCTTTAAACCGGTGATTGTATGCGGCGATATGAATGTCGCACATGAAGAAATTGATTTAAAGAATCCGTCATCCAACAGGAATAATGCAGGGTTTACGGATGAGGAGAGAGGCAAGTTTACCGAGCTTTTAAATGCGGGTTTTATCGACACATACCGCTATTTTTATCCTGAGAAGAGGGATGCATATACATGGTGGTCTTATATGTTTAATGCCAGGGCAAAAAATATCGGATGGCGTATCGATTATTTCTGTGTATCCGAGAGATTTAAATACAGAATATTAAAAGCTGCGATACATGCCGATGTATCTGGCTCCGACCACTGCCCAATCGAGCTTGTGATTAAATAGAACTTGGAAAGACTGTAACGGTTAAGAAACAAGAGGTTCATCGGCGTTTTTGTCTTTAAAATGCTTTTGTTATAATATAATAGATAAAGCATATAAATTAATTGGAATTTAATTCTATGTTATATAATTTTATAAGGAGGACGAATATATGGCATTTCTTAATAACATTTCAAAGAAAGTCGAGAAGACAGCCAAGGCTGCTGCCAGGAAATCAGGGGACCTGGTTGAGGTGGCAAAGTTAAATATGTCTATAAATTCCGATGAGAGCAAGATTCAAGAAATTGCATCTGCAATAGGAAAAGGGATTTATAAGATGTACAGGGAGGGGAAGGAAGTCCCTGAAACTCTGATAGAAAGCTGTAGGGAAATAAAGGGTATAGAAGATCATATTACGGCAGTCAGGGCAAAGATCATGGAGATAAAGAATATGAAGATTTGCCCCAATTGCAAAGCTGAGGTACAAAATAATGTAGAGTATTGTCCCAAATGCGGTACAAAATTCCAGTAAATCCGTCTAACTGGCGTAATAGATGAAAAAAAGCCAGGGCCGATTGAGTTTACTCTGGCTTATTATGTTGTCCGCCATGTTCCTTTAGCTTGATCATAAGGAAAATAATAAAGGGTACATATATAACAGCTATTGTTCCAAATGTAATTGAGAAGCCTATTTTTTCAGCCATAAGGCCGAAAATGGGGAAGATGCATATCATTATTAAGCTGTAGCAGAGACTATTTAGCGACAGCAGTGTTGCCCTGTATTTAGACGGTATCTTTGAATTTATATAGTCGCTGAAAACAGGATATGCTATGCCCCCGGCTACCGATGAAACCAAATAAAATATGGCTGATAAATTCATAAAAATGGACATACCTAAAAAAGACAGCACGTTTATTGCAGATATTAATACCAATGTTCTCTCAGGTTTTAGCAAACGCTCTATTCTGTATGCAGCTTTTGAACTCAATGCGGAGATAAGGCTGCCTGCTGCAAAAATTAATGCTATGGCAGTCTTTGTAAAACTGATATTTTCAAAATATTTCTGACCGTAGAAAAAAACTGTAGCTTCAAGGCTGGATAAAAGCGCTGAAAAGATTATTAAGTAAAGGACTACTTTTCTTCCCTTCAAAACATCAATGCTTTTTGTTATCTGGCGTACCAGTGTTTCGTTTTCGCCATCGGTATTTTTTACAGGTGGTTCTGTAAAATTAAATGAAACAATAAGTGCCGCGCCTTGAATGGCTGTACCCAAAGCATATGCATATATAAATCTTATGTCGGCCAAGATTCCGCCGAGCAGTATTGCCATACCTTGGGCAATAGACATTAAAAACGCCAGATTGCCCCATATTCTTTTATAATTTTTTTCCTCATCCAATTTTTTTAAGCTGTCATATACAAGGGCTTCCGCCGCACCGGAGTCCAGATTATATGATGCGGCGCTTACAATAAAGGACAGCGCGAATTCTATAAAGTTACGGGATACAATCATGAGCATGCAGGATATAACCGAAAGTATTCTTCCTGAGATTACACTGAACCTTTTGCCGTAAATATCGGCTATAGCCCCTGTGGGCAGTTCGAAGAGCAGACTTGTTACGTGGAATATGGACTCGAGCAGCCCTATCTGTATAAGAGACATACCCTTATATGAAAGGTATAAAACCCATATTGCCGTTGTTATATTCAAATCCATGAAAAAACTATATATATAGCTGACCGTTACATTTCTTTTTAATTTATTTACCATGTTTACTCCTCCCAAAGCCGGTTTTAACAATAAAAATAAGCCTTTTTTAAAATCAGTAAGGCTTATGGAAGAAGTATTGCCGCTATTTAAAATGCAAACAAAAATTCAGGGCGTAAACCCTGAAATCATATCGCTTGTATTTAAGATATAGAATCATGGATTTACACCGGTCTATGCATATTAAAAATGGATACACTTCTCCCCTTAAAATCCAGAATGCCGCTTTTTACAACAGAGCTGGAGTATAAAGGGTTCTTTTCTATTTTAATTGCATCAATCTTAACAGCCATGATCTATCCTCCTTTTATCGATAATTCCATTATAAAGCATTTTTGATCCGCCGGCAACTATTTTTGTGCGCAAACTTTAATTCGCAATTTGAAATCAGATATAAATAGGACTATGCTATTTTGAGCGACGAATGAGCATTATGAGAGTTTTGATAAGTTCTTGGCTTGCTGCCGCATAAGAATCCTTAGAGCTTTTGATTGTCTGAGTGAAACGAGTTTCAAAAGCTCTTGGATTCTTAAGGCTGCAGGCCTTAGAACTTACAAAACTTGAATCTGGCGAATGAGTGTTCAAAATAACATAAGTTCATATTACGAATCGAAGGCGTGCAAAATTAATTCATCAGAAGAGAAAAATAAAATTTCAGAAATTATTGATTTGTCGAAATATGTATGCTATTATAATAATGTAATTTATGTTTATCGGTTTCGTTAACTGATTAACTAAAAAGGGGATATTATGAAGTTAGAAAAAGAAGTTGTAACGATAAACGATGTGGCAAGATTGGCAGGTGTGTCCAAAACTACTATATCGAGGTATCTAAATGGTAAATACGAATTCATGTCAAATAGGACAAGGCTGAACATACAAGATATAATTGAAAAACTCCATTACAGGCCAAACAATATAGCAAAAACGTTAAAGTCTAATAAAAGCGGAATGATAGGGGTTATAATAGCTGATATCACGAGCCAGTTTTCCTCCATATTGCTCAAGGGGATCGGGGACATCTGTATGGCTAACGGCTATCAGGTGATAATATCAAATGTTGATGATGATCCTGAAAAAGAGAGGCAATATATAGGGTCTTTAATAGACAGCAGAGTCGAAGGCATTATCGTGAATACTACCGGTTATAATGATGAATTTCTAGTTAAAGTCAATGAAACAAGAGTACCCATTGTGCTGGCCGATAGGACGATGAAGGAATTGAAAATTGATTCCGTTGCTACGAATAATTACAAGATGACATTTGAAACTATAAAATTTCTGGTAAAAAGGGGATACCGCAATATCGCTTTTTTTACCGAGGAACCTAAAGGAAACCGCGTCAGACATATCAGAAGACAGGGATATCTGGATGCCATGAAAGACCTGTTAAATATTGATGGGAATGAATTGATTTATACTATCGATACAAATGATAAAAACACATGTAAAGAGGCCCTTAAATCATTCAATAATTCATGCAAAAATAAGCTTAAGGCAATATTTACACTTAATGGGGTAACTCTGTTAAATGTCCTTCAGAGTATAAAACAGTGCAACTTAAAGATACCGGAAGATTTCTATGTTTGCGGCTATGAGGATTGGGGGTGGGCGTCGCTGGCTTACTCTAAAATACCAGTTATTTCACAAAATTCCTATGAAGTCGGTGCCGAAGCGGCTAAGATGCTAATAAAGAGGATCAACAGCAATAGAAAAAGCAAACCCAAATATAAAGAAATTGAGGCCAGGCTTATAATCCATTCGCCTGAATAAAATTTGCCAATATGGAGGAAATTATGGACAAAAACAATATAGTAATAAATACACTGGTGTTTTTGGATGATTTAAACAAAGGGGTAAAGCAGTCTAAGCTCTTAGAGTATATTTATTCTTCAGGAATTAAAAGTGTTGAAATAAGAAGAGAGTTTATGGATGATTTTGATTCTGAACTCCTTAAAATAAGGACGTTTTCTGAAAAATTCAGTATGGTTCTTTATTATTCGGTATCGGGATCACTATATGCAAACGGCAAACTAAATAGAAGCGAGATCGAAAAGTACTTTAAAGAATCCGGCAGAATGGGATGCAGGAACGTTAAGCTCAATATCGGAGATTATGATCATATGAGTACCCAGGATGTCCTTGATGTGAATTCCCTTTGCGATAAATATTCAATAAAGCTTACTATAGAAAATGATCAAACTAATGCAAATGGAAAGATAGATAAAATCAAAAGATTTCTGGAAACTGCAAAGGGCTTGGGAATGAAAGTAGATTGCACTTTTGATATAGGGAACTGGATCTGGCAGAAGGAAAGTCCGATGAAGAATGCGTATAGGTTAAAACCGTATGTCACATATATTCACTTAAAGGATGTATATATAGAGGACAAGCCACATGTAGTATTGCTGGACGAAGGGAATATACCCTGGAGGAATATACTTAAAATATTCAACGGCAGTGTACCTGTAGCTCTGGAATATCCATGCCGTCCCGATGCTCTTTCAAAGCTGGAAAATGAAATAAGCAAGCTGCAGAGGGCTAACTGAACATATTTCTGGTATGGGGGGTGATAAATGACTGTACGCAATATATATCGAACCATCTATCTATATAAGCAACAGTTATTAGATCTAAAAACTAATCCTACAAGGGAGGTATATTAATGTCATTAGAAGTTATATTGGGTATCCTGTTGTTGATTTCTTATTTTGGGCTGATTTATTACGCCGCAAAAGGCGGCAACCTTATGTTGGGATTTTTAATCATGGCTATAATTTGGGTTGCTTTAGGCATGATAGGCGGAAAGATTTCATGGCAGGTTGCACAGACCCAGGTATTCCAGGGCGGTCCTGAAAGTTGGGGAGCAACGGCGGTTGTGGTTATCTTCGGAAGCTGGTTTGGCAGGATACTGGTGGAAACAGGAATCGCTGCAACTATCATAAGAAAAACTGTTGAACTTGGAGGAGATAAACCTCTTATTACGACCATATTGTTATCCATAGTAACCGGCCTTATATTTACAAGTACCTTTGGAGCCGGCGCCGTTGTAGCAATCGGTGTTATCGTGCTTCCAATTCTTTTTTCACTGGGCGTTCCAAAGCCGCTGGCTGTCAGTTCATACCTAATGTCGGTCGGCTCCGGTATGTATGTCAACATTGTTTTATTTAAACAGATGCAGGGAATTTTCCAGGGCTTTAAGTATGATAGCAATTATTTAAAGTTCGGATTTACTGCGATGGGAGTTCAGTTATTTATTATTATAATAATGCTTGCTGTAAGGCTCAGGAAAAGCGCGGTAAACCATGCATGGGCGGCACAGGGTACCCAGAGTGCCGGCACATATACTACCCAGCATGTTCCTGCCATGGCTTTAATAACACCGCTTATTCCGGTTATCCTGGCCATAGCATTCAAGTGGCAGCCGATACCGGCATTTATAGTAGCGGTATTCTACGCTCTGTTCGTGTGCAGGAAAATCAAGAGTTTTCATGATGCAGAAAAAATCGTTACCAAAACATTCTACGATGGTGTTGTAGACGTTGCTTCACTGCTCGGATTCCTGTTCATACTTCCGATGTTCAACAAGGTTTCCGGCATGGTAGCTCCGTTCTTCCAGGCAATACTGGGCGGCGTAATGCCGAGGAGCCCATTATTCCTTTGCATATTGTTTGCAATTGTTGCTCCACTCGGGTTATTCAGAGGGCCGCTGACAGTATTCGGGGCAGGTTCCGCAACTCTTGGTATATTAAATGCAATTGGAGGCTTTACAAATACATTGCTGTTCCCGCTCATTTATATACCGACAATTACGATGAATATTTCGGCTTGCCCGACGCAATCATGGAACCTGTGGTCACTTAGCTATTCAAAGGTTAGCACGAAGGAATTCTTAAAATCCGGAGTTCTCTGGGCTTGGATAATATGTATCATAAATTCTTTGATTGTATATTTTATGTACGGGGTATAATCATATATATGAGAAATTAGGGGCTTATAGCAGGAGCACTAACTATATGAAGGAATGGTGGGGAATCACTCGTCAATAGTTGTGCTTATACAAGATGCTGTTGCATAATGGACATTTATCCATTATGCAACAACCCCTAATTTTGACTTTAATTCGTAACTTGAAATCAAGCATAAATAGAATTGTGTTATTTTGAGCAACGAATGAGTGTTTAAAATAACACAAGCTAAAATTACGAATTGAAGAATTTTAAACAGGAGGTAAACATGACAAAGAGATTGGTCCGTGTTGGAATAGACGTAGGTGGAACTCACACAAAAGCGGTTGCGATAGACAACGATACACATGAGATTATCGGCAAGGCATCGGTAATGACAACCCATGATGATGAGCTTGGAGTATCCGCCGGAGTCATAGAAGCTTTTGAAAAATGCCTTAAAGATAACAATATTGATCCTGAGGATGTAGTCTTTATAGCTCACAGTACGACTCAGGCAACAAATGCGCTGCTTGAGGGAGATGTCGCAGATGTCGGAATCATCGGCATAGGCAAAGGCGGTCTTGAAGGATTCCTTTCAAAAAGGCAAACGGAAATTGGCGATATTGATTTAGGCACTGGAAAGACTATTAAGGTGCACCATACCTATTTAAAACAAAAAGACTTTAACGAAGATACCGTAAAGGGTGCGATTAAAGAGCTTGCCTCCCAGGGTTCCAGCGTTATTGTGGCTTCCAAGGCTTTTGGGGTTGATGATATCAGTGAGGAGGAGCAGGTTAAGAATGTCGCGGAAAAAATGGGCATGCCTGTAACAGTCGCATCGGATATCACCAAGCTTTACGGTTTGACGCGAAGGACAAGGACTGCGGCCATCAATGCAAGCATCCTTCCTAAAATGCTGGAGACTGCAGAAAGCACGGAAAAAAGCGTGAAAAAGGCGGGGATAAAAGCTCCGCTCATGATAATGCGTGGCGACGGCGGCGTCATGGATATTTCTGAAATGAAAAAACGCCCTGTGCTCACGATGTTATCCGGACCTGCGGCCAGTGTAGTCGGAGCACTGATGTATCTTCGTGCTTCCAACGGAGTTTACTTTGAAGTAGGAGGAACCAGCACAAATATAGGTGTTATAAAAAACGGCAGGCCGACTGTCGATTACACTATAGTCGGAGGACATCCAACTTATATAAGTTCTCTTGACGTAAGAGTTCTCGGCATTGCCGGAGGAAGCATGGTAAGGGCAAATAAAGACGGAATTGTGGATGTGGGGCCGAGAAGTGCCCATATAGCGGGCATGGAATACTCAGTATATACTCCCGAGGAAGAGATTGTTGAACCGGAGATAGAATTTTTCTCTCCCAAAAAGGGTGATCCTGACGATTATGTAGCAATAAAGCTCAAGGGCGGGAAAAGAGTCACGATCACCAACAGCTGTGCCGCAAATGTACTCGGGCTTGTAAGGCCTGAGGATTATTCCTATGGAAACAGAAATTCTGCTCGTAAGGCAATGAAGCCCTTGGCTGAATATCTCGGGTTATCCGTCGAAGAGGTTGCAAATAAGATACTTGAAAAATCATTTGAAAAAATAAAACCGGTGATCGAATCTTTAGCTGAAAAATATAAGCTTGAAAAAGACCAGATTTCGCTGGTGGGTGTTGGCGGCGGAGCCGCGGCCCTGATTCCTTATACCGCTAAAAATATGGATCTGGAATACAGCATTCCCGAGAATGCGGAGGTTATTTCATCCATAGGAGTTGCACTTGCGATGGTCAGGGATGTTGTCGAAAGAGTCATACCGAACCCATCGACCAAGGACATTGCCGGCATCAAGAAGGAAGCGGCCGATCTGGCTATTACAAGCGGTGCCGTTCCGGACAGCATAGAGGTACAGGTTGAGATAGACCCTCAGACTTCAAAGATAACCGCCATAGCGTTAGGCTCTACAGAGGTTCAGACGACGGATCTTTTAAAGTCCTGTTCCGAAGATGAAGCGAAAGAAATCGCAGCCAAGTCTATGGGTGTCTCTGCAGATATCGTGCAGATTGAAAATAAAAATAATGCGTTATATGTATTCTCAGCAGTAAAAGATAAAAAGTCAGGCAAAAAGCAAATCAGGGTCGTAGATAAAAAAGGATTTATCAAAATACAAAGAGGAGACGGCGAAAGCATATCTTGCAAGGTGAAGGATTTAAAGGATACCATAGCAAAGATGTGGGAGAGCCTTTCGGTATATAAAAGCGACATAAAACTTACTCCGGACTTTTTCCTTTGCATCGGAGGCAAAGTGCTCGATTATTCGAGTATGATGAGCATAGATCAATTGTATATGGTTATGGAGACGGAAACGATGCTTTTAGAGCCGGATGATACGGTCATAATTGTCGGGGCTAAGAATGACTTATGATAAAAGAAATGATAGTTGAGTTGAAAACTATAGATGAAAATACTTGGGGTGCCTATATATTTAAAAGGGACCCCATAGGCGACAGGGTTACAGAAAAAGAAAAAGAGGATATAATAGGAAAAGCTGGTGAATGCGGAAGGTTGGAAGCCGCCGAGCTTAAGGATAAATACGGCGACAGGCCGTGCCGCGAATATGCAGGATGTCTTGGATTGACTATTTCAAGATACAAAGATTGCGACAGCAAAGATTATATACTGTTTGCCAGGTTCAATTCGCCTGATAAGATCTCGATTTACATGGATAGCGTAAACAAGGCTGAAGAAATAGTCAAAAGGGAAAATCTTAGCGGTCTGCTTGATGGAGTGAAAATCGAAGATGTGCTGACAGCCCATGAGATGTTTCACTTCATTGAAAGCAGAGATAAAGAAATATATACGCGAAAGAAAAAGATAAAACTGTGGAATATAGGCCCGATAAAATATACTTCGGGTCTTGTAGCAGCCGGTGAGATTGCAGCTATGGCATTTGCTATGGAATTGTTGAATCTTAGTTATTATCCTGGTTTATTTGATATATTGCTTCTATGGCCGCACGATGAGAATAAGGCTAAAATGCTGTACGAAGAAGTTATTGCAATGAAGGGGGTTTAAAAGATAATGTCTGAAATTATATTGATTGGTGAGCCTATGGCGATGTTTGTAGCCGATTATGTCGGCAATCTTGAAGATGTGGAGAAGTTTACAAGATCTTTGGCTGGAGCCGAGGTGAATGTATGTATAGGTTTGAAAAGACTAGGCTATGATGTCGGTTATGTTACGAGGCTCGGAGTCGATCCTTTCGGAAAATATATAATGAAATTCCTGATAAATGAAGGTATTGATACAAGCAATGTAACATTTGACGAAAATTTTCCGACGGCCTTTCAGATAAAGGGCAAAACAAAAAAGGGAGATCCTGAGGTCGTATATTTCAGAAGAGGTACTGCAGCATCCCATATAAGCAAGGAAGATGTTGAAAAAATAGATTTAGGGAAAGTAAGGCACATTCACGTAACCGGGATACCACCTGCATTATCCGAAAGCTGCAGGGAGGCTACATATGAGCTCATAAGAAAAGCAAGGGACAGGGGACTGTCTATAACGTTTGACCCTAACCTAAGGCCTTCACTGTGGAAAAGCAAAGAAGAGATGGTAAAAGTTATAAACGATATAGCTTCAAAATGCGATATGATACTTCCTGGCATATCGGAGGGATTGACGCTTACAGGAAGCGATAAGCCGGATATTATAGCTGATTTTTACTTAAACCTTGGTGTCAAGACGGTAATTGTAAAGCTGGGAAGTAAGGGAGCATTTGTAAAGACAGAATGCAAGTCGTATACGGTGCCCGGATTCAAGGTTGAAAGGGTAGTGGATACCGTTGGGGCCGGCGATGGATTTGCAGTAGGTGTAATAAGCGGGCTTCTTGAAAAATTATCATTGAGAGATGCGGTGATAAGAGGCAATGCCATAGGCGCCATGCAGGTTATGGTGCCTGGTGACAATGAAGGCCTGCCCGACCGTGAAAAATTACAAAAGTATCTTAGAGAAAAGATGGGAAAAGAATATGAAGATACAGTTAGCCATAGACAGAGTAACAATTGAAAGAGCTAAGGAAATAGCCAAGGAAGCCGGCCCTTATATAGATATAGTTGAAGTCGGGACATCCCTTATAAAGGATTATGGAATATCCTCGGTAAGAAGCATAAAAGAGTTGTTCCCCTCAAAAACGGTTTTAGCCGATATAAAGACCATTGATGAGGGAGCTTATGAATTTAATGCAGCGTTTTCAAACGGTGCGGACATAGCTACGGTAATGGGAGCATCCTCTGTGGATACAATCAGGGTCTGTGATGAAGTTACAAGGAAGCTCAAAAAATCGATGATGATAGACCTTTTAGAGGTGGATGACAAGAAAATATATTGGCTTAAAAAGTTCAGCGATGCGATATTTTGTATCCATGCCTCATCGGATGGAGGAATGAATAGCCTTACTTCACTACTTAGGGAATTTAAAGAAAAATTTCCTGAAATAGGGAGCGTTGCTGTTGCCGGAGGAGTAAACCTTCGGAATATATCAGATATAAAAAAGGCGGATGCGGATATCGTAATAATAGGCGGTGCCATAACGAGGTCCGGTTCTGTCAGGGACAGCGCAAAGAAGTTCAGGGAGATGGTTTAGATGAATATACTGGATGTTATAATCGATGAAATAAAGTCTGTGCTTTCAAGGGTAGATATGAAGCAGCTTGATGATGTTGTAGGCTGCATAAACAAAGATGTCAGCATATTTGTGGATGGAGAAGGACGGTCTGGGCTGATGGGGAAGAGTTTTGCGATGAGGCTGATGCACCTTGGCTATAATGTATATGCAGTCGGAGAAACCATAAACCCCTCAGTTAAAAAAAATGATATATATTTCTCAATTTCAGGTTCCGGGGAGAGCGGAAATGTGGTTTTGAATACCAAAAGGGCAAAGGATAAAGACTGCTTTATAATATGCGTTACAAGTAAACCAAAATCGACTATAAGCTCATTAGCCGACAGATTGATAATAGTTCCCGGCACGACAAAGAGCGATAAGGGGGAGCAGAGAAAATCTGTGCAGCTGCTCAGCACGCTGTTTGATCAGAGCGTTCATATAGTTCTTGATGCATTGTGCCTGATGCTAAGCAAAAAAGAAAATATCTCTAACAGCGAGGCTACGGCCAGACACTGGTGATGAGTTTTTAACTGTTGATATGCCAAACTGAACGAAAATCATTTCATAAAAATATCGCTTGATAAATAAAGGTTCCAGAGAGGGGACGGCCTGGCCTCCCCTCTCTGGAACCCCATGATAAATTTGGAAATCCGTTATATTATACTACATTTTTTTCTAATTCACTTAAAAGTTCATCATATTTCACTCTTGCCATTGCAACTACTCTATCGGCTCCTCCATAGGATATATAAATCCATCCGTTGTTTATAAAAGCGCCCTGTGGAAAAACCACGTTGTTTACATGCCCGTATATTTCATAGTCTGTCTGTGGTTCAAGCAATGGATAGGGCAGCCTTGCTATGACCTTTGATGGGTTTTTAAGGTCCAGAAGAGCTGCTCCGGTGCGGTAACAGAAGGGCACCCTGTCATCTGCGACGCCGTGATAAATGAATAACCATCCGGATTCTGTCCTAATTGGAGGTACGCTGCCGCCGACTTTTTTATTTTCCCATGGGAATTCGCTTCTGATTACAACTTTTTCATGCATACGTTTGCTATAATTTGCCCAGAAGCGCCTGTCAAACATCTTATCAAAGGAATCGAAATAGTCGATCTGTATTTCAGAATTAATCCTGTGTATATATACGATCTTTCCTCTTATTCTCTCGGGCAGTATAAAAGCATCTTTATCAAACTGTACGGTTGGTATGATGCCGAGGCGCTCAATATTCTTGAAATCTTTAGTGCGTGCAACGCCAACTCTTGCACAGGATAAATCCCATGAAGTAAAAAAGATATAGAACATGCCTTCGAAAATTATAATGCGCGGATCCTGACAGCCGGCTTTGCTCCATTCATTAAATGGGGCAATCAACGGTTTATCGTAATCTTTTATAAGCTTGCCATTTGTATCAAGCTCTGCATATGCTATAAAATCATGAACATAGCTTATGGGAGATATCCCATCGGGGGGACACTTTGATGATTCAGCTTCAGCCCAACGATAGAGCATATGCACGCGATTACCCTCTCTTACCATGCCGGCATTGAATTTAGCATGATATTTATCTTTGGGGTTTAGTACTACTCCTAATCTTTCAACGTTTAGCATAATAATAACCTCCATTATTATTCAGACAAATGAAATATTTTATATTTTCCGGTTATATTCTTCAAATATAAAAAATGCACCTGTGCTTACTTATCTGCAGGATAAACCAAGCCTATTTGCCTTCTTGCTTCATCCATTATGTTCATAACCTCCATTGAAGACCTATGAGTTATTATTGACGATTCTATGCTGCCTGAATTCATTAAATTTATGAATTCGGATGCCTCATAATACATAGAGTCCTCAAGCTGCGGAACAGATATATTTTCGATTTTCCCATTATGATAATGTATTTTTATATTTTTTGGTGTGTTGACGGAATCTATAATTATACTCCCCGCCTCTCCCTGGATTTCCGAAGGAATACAGGAATCGGTTATTTTCGAATATATAATTACTCCTTCCATATTTTCATATTGAAGGATCATGCTCCCTTCGCCGTCTGCGCCTGACTCAAGAATCAGGCCGTTAGCCTTGATGCTTTTAGGTTTTCCGAATAGCTGAATCAGAGGGTGTATGCAATATACGCCGATATCCATTAAAGCGCCGTTTGAAAGGTCAGGGTTGAAGGCATTGAGTACGATACCCTGTTTATATTTATCGTATCTGGAAGAGTACTGGCAGTAGTTTCCAAAATATCTTCTGATAGTACCTATTTTATATATGCTGTCCTTTATTGCCTTGAAATTGGGCAATACGATAGACTTGATCGCTTCCATAAAAAGTACGTTGTTTTTCTTTGATGTTTCTATAACCTCTGCCATCTCTTTTGAATTTGAGGCAGCGGCTTTTTCACATAAAACAGGCTTTTTATTTTTCAGAAAGATAACAGACTGCCTGCTGTGCAGTGAATTTGGGCTTGCAATATATACGGCATCGCAGGCATCGCTTTCTGCCATGTCATAAAGATCCGTAAAAACATTGCTTATATTGTATTTATTTGCGAAGTACTCCCCTCTCTCCTTAGTTCTTGAATATACGGCGGAAAGCACAAAATTTTTATTAAGAGACGCTCCCTTTATAAATTTGTCTGTGATTGTATTTGTGCCTATAACACCAAATCGTACCATGATTTTACCTCCCATATATCTTCATCTGTTCGTCATATTATTATATATCATTCTGAAAGTTATTTACGGATAATATAAAAAAATTTAATTATATTTGCTGAGTTTTTATATTTGACAGGCATTCCTATTTTACAGTACTTTTATAACCCCGCAGGCCAACCTTTTCCCGGAGTTACCTGCAGGCTGACTTCTGTAATCATCCGGACTTTCATGTATTATTACAGACTTTCCTATTATATCGCTGACCTTGAATTTATCTGTAAAAAAGCACATTTCGGCGCGGCCATGGTTTGAAAATAATACTGGAAAGTCACCTGCATGATTGCCATGAGGCTGGTTTGTCGGATTCCAGTGCCCTCCTGCTTCCTTAAATGGTTCGGATGGGTCCCCTGCTTCGCAGTTGCCGAATTCATGGATATGAAAGCCATGGGGACCAATTGGAAGGTTACCGTCCGTTGCAGGACGATATGCCGGAAGACCGGTGACTGAGACACATACATAGGTACCTCCTGGTTTATCTATAAAGTTTACAACACCTCTTATGTCTGGAGCAAGAGGTCCTCCTTTTATCAAAGCGAAGGCAGCTCGTATGCCGTGATCGACTTTTGCATCACCTCTCATGAATGGAGAGGCAAAATGGGATGGATAAATTTCATGAGCATTGAACTGCCATGGTCGTATAAAACATGGCGGAAGGTAAATGTATTGAAACAATCTAAATCATTCCTTAAAACATATATAATATCCATAGTATGAAAATCAGAAAATAATGTTACACTCCCTGATATACTTTTATTTTCTCCTGCATTTCTTTTTGACCGAGAATCCAAAACGCCCGACAGGCTTTTTTAATCCGCAATACTGCCCGTGGGAATAACAAACTATTCCCGCCTCATCCAGCTTGAATTTTCCTTCTTTATCGATGTATTTCTCATCTGCATCTACTGCAACAACGCTTGCCAGGAACATGTCATGAGATCCTAATTTTATTATTTTTTTAACCCTGCATTCTATGTTAACCGGACTTTCTTCTATAACCGGGCATTTGACTTTTTTAGATTTTCCGGGAGTAAGTCCAGTTTCCGTAAATTTGTCGACATTCCTGCCTGATTTTACACCGCAATAGTCCGCAGAACGCACAAGCTTCTCGGTAGTCAGGTTTATGACGAATTCACCTGAATTTTTGATGATTTCATATGAATATCTCTCAGGCTTTATGGAAATGTATGTCATTGCAGGATTGGAGCATACAGTACCGGTCCAGGCAACCGTTATAATATTATAATCTTTAGGAACACTGCCGCATGTTACCATAACTACAGGTACAGGATACAGCATCGTTCCAGGCTTCCATGTAATCTTTGGCAATTAAGTCACCTCCCAAACACACATATATTTATTATACTCGTTTATGAAAGCAATAGTAAACGTATAAATGTTGGGACTTCAATTCGCAATTTGAAATCAGGCATAAATAGGATTATGTTATTTTGAGCGGCGAATGAGTGCTCAAAATAACATAGAGCTCATATTACGAATCGAAGATGTTGGAACACAGTAAAAGCGTGAAACTATTTCTTTTTAATATGTTTATAAAAGAATTTTTTAGGAAGCATGAATAATTTTGCGTATTCTTTCTTCTAATCTGTTTCATATCTTCTCAAAGTCTTTAAAGACTTATAATTTAATAAACTACTTTTTAGTATAAATTTATGATATTGAATAAAATTTTTGATAATAATATACTGTATATAGTATTAAAGATAACGTTTACCGAAACGATCGACAGTGCAATTTATTAATTTCAGATAAATTTAATTATTGATAATATATTGACTTTGTAAAAATAGGAGTGTATTATATATCTTGTAATAAGGATTTCTTGAATTAATCCATGTATGATAATTTATATTATACTTGCTGCTAATTTAAAATCTTAGAGAAAATAAGATTTTATTTTTGCTAGCTAAAGTAAACGTTTACTAAAATCTAAAACTAAAATATCATTATAGTACTGATAGACTTTTTGTTAAAATTATGAAAAATTTGATATAACAAATATTTTACTTAAATTTATCTAAACCTTTCTATACAAAAATTATTTTGAAGATATATTTCAGCTTCAAATATTTATGAAGTTGATTTATATAAATTATATATTTTGGAGGGAATAATATTGGATAGAAAAGAAGTTCTAGAGATGTATAAAGATTTTAGAGTAACTGATGTAAGAGACGGAATGGATTGGTGCGGTTATCACCATTATGGAACAGTACATCATAGTATTAAGCCACTTTGGAGAACAAGGGCTATTGGTTTTGCAAGAACAGCACGATATCTTCCTTATGAAGGTCCCGTTCCAAGGGTAATTGGTGATGAATATACTAAATGGTCAAATTGGTATTATGGTAATGTTTGCACAGACAAATGGGTACAGGATATTGAACCTGGAGATTTTATATGTTTAGATATATGCGGCCTTGATGTTGGATTAATGGGTTCTAATAATTCATTAAACTGTATGAATAAAGGTGCCGTTGGAATTATGATGAATGGTGGGGGCATTCGTGATACAGATGAAGTCATTCTAGAGAAAATTCCCGTATGGTCAAAGCATGTTTCACAGCCTATGGATCAAGCCCGTATTCGTTATTATGAAAAAAATATTCCAATTGCAATTGGCGGTGTCGCAATATATCCAGATGATTTAATTATAGCTGACGGTGATGGTATTATTGTAGTACCCAATAAATTAATTTACGATGTCTATAAATATGCTTTTCAAGAAATGAAGTCTGACAAGATTTCAAGGCATCAGCTATATGTCGACGGTGGTTTAAAATTAGATAGCACCGTAGATATTGACAAGTTGTAATAGGAAATAAGATGTGCTTTGAAATAATTTAAATTTTCAATGATATGATTTTTAAGGTCTATTTATAAGGGAATTCCCGATATATCCATATATGCTTATAAAATAATCTTATTATATAGTGATTATCCAACAAATATAATTCTTGAGTTGCTTTTGTTTTGATTAAAGAGAAGGGAGAGCATGTTAATTATGTTAAATATTAATAAAAGACTTATCTCTATTGTATCAATGCTTATTGTTTCAACAATGGTATTTGGTCTCTTTACAGGATGTTCTGGTAAAGCACCAAGTGATGGGAATTCAACTAACGATACATCATCAGATTCCGGAGAAAAAGTAAAAATATCTTTTACATGGTGGGGTGATACGGCAAGAAATGCAATCTATAATAAAATATGCGATTTATTTGAGACAGCAAATCCCAATATTAAAGTTGACAGACCATTTGGAAGCTGGGCACAATATTGGGATAAATTAGCGACACAAATTGCCAGTGGAAGTGCCCCCGATATTATAGGGATGCATCAGGACTATGTTTCTGAATATTCAAGTAGAAAGGCATTGCTTGATTTAAAACCTTATGTTGATTCAGGCATACTTAAAACTTCTGATATTCCTGAATCAGCATATAAAGGAGGATTTATTAGCGGTAAACTTTATATGATACCCCAGGGAATTGTTACTTCAGGCTATTTATATAACACAGCTACTTTTGATAAATTAGGTATTGAATACCCCAAAATGGACTGGACATGGGAAGAATTTGCCCAAAAGGCCATAGAAATTAAAAAAGTAGCTGATTCAAAGAATATAAAAATGTGGGGTAGCAGTGATGATTCCGGTTTACTTATGCCAACTTTCAATTACTGGGTTAGAACAAATGGTCAGGTTTTATTTACAGATGAAGGGAAAATAGGTTTTACGCAAGATGTAGCTGAAAATTGGTTTATATTCTGGAAAAACTTAAGGGACAAGAATGCAATACCTGATGCTTCTACAAATACCGAATATGCTAATCTCCCGATTGAGCAAAATTTATTTTCCACAGGGAAAGTAGGAATAGCTAGCCTTCCTGCTAACCAATTGTGGTTGTATCAGAATTTGGCTAAAAGCGGTAATATTAACATTGTTCGTATACCTCATTTGGCAGGTAAAGCAAATGGGGAATATGTTGAAGGCTCCTTTTTAAGTATTACAGCTGCATCAAAGCATCCTAAGGAAGCTGCAAAATTTATTAATTTCTTTATTAATAATACTGATGCTCAGAGAACATTTAAACTTGAGCAAGGCGTTCCTGCTACTACTACAGCTGTACAAGCTGTAACTCCGGATATGACACCTGTTCAGCTTCGAACAATTAAATTTGTAAATGATACATTAAAGATAGCAGGTAATGCACCATATGCACCTGCTGGGGTGGCTGAGATAAGAACAGATTTTACAAATGTTGCTTCAGAAGTTGCATTCAACAAAATTACACCTAGAGAAGGTGCAATAAAATTTATAAAACAATGTAATGATGTATTGTCGAGGAAATAAATATTTAATATAAATTAATTGAAAGGTAAACTGTGCAACTGTTAACCCCAAAAATGGTTTATATCAGTTGCGCAGATTACCTATATATAAAGTGATATGGAAGGAGGAGATTGGAATGAAAAATTGGTTAAAAAAGAATGGAGCAGGCTATTTTTTTCTGCTACCATGGTTAATTGGAACTCTTATTTTTACTATTATACCAATATTTACTTCCCTATATTTATCATTTACAAATTACAATATATTGAATCCGGCTCATTTTATAGGATTTCAGAATTATTCTAGAATCTTTACGGATAAAAAATTTATTACAAGTTTGATAGTGACATTTAAATTTGTACTTTTTAGTGTGCCACTTCAATTGTCGTTTGCTCTTTTCATTGCAATACTATTAAACAAAGGTATTGCCGGATTAAGAATCTATAGGGCAGTGTACTATATACCTTCTTTATTAGGAGGAAGTGTTGCTATATCTATATTATGGCGTCAGATATTTAATAAAGAAGGCCTTATAAACGATATATTATCTAAGTTCGGAATTAAAGGGATAAATTGGATAGCGACACCGAGTACAGCATTGTATACTCTTATCTTATTAGCAGTTTGGCAGTTTGGCTCATCTATGTTAATCTTTTTAAGCGCTCTTAAGCAAGTACCCATGGAATTATATGAATCCGCAGAAATTGATGGGGCAAGCGGATTACGAAAATTTGTAAGTATAACATTTCCAATGATTACACCTATAGTATTTTTTAACTTAATTATGCAAGTTATTAATGCATTCCAATCTTTTAATTCAGCATACATTATAAGCGGAGGAAATGGAGGACCGTTGGATTCAACATTGTTATACTCTTTATATTTGTATCAGAAGGGTTTCTCAAATTTCGAAATGGGATATGCATCTGCACTTGCATGGATATTATTGATTATCATAGGTTCTGTTATAGGCTTAATTTTCGTTACATCCAAAAAATGGGTTTATAATCAAGATGAATAGGAGGATTAGCATGAAAAAATCTTATAGAAAAATATTTATTCATATTTTTATTATACTACTTGGTATTGTAATGATATACCCGTTATTATGGATGCTTAGCAGTTCATTTAAATTTAGCCAGGACATATTTACTTCTAAAACTTTTTTCCCACGTGTGGTAACATTAGAGAACTATATAAAAGGATGGCAAGGTATGTCAGGTTATACTTTTGGAATTTTTCTTCTCAATTCAGTTTTTGTTTCTCTTATGTGTATACTAGGGAATTTTTTTTGCTGCACAATGGCGGCATATGCATTTGCTAAATTAGATTTTACTTTTAAAAAAGTTTATTTTGCTATAATGTTGGGTACACTTATGTTGCCCTTTCATGTAACGTTGATACCACAGTATATACTTTTTAATAAACTGCATTGGATAGATACATATCTTCCGTTTATTGTGCCAAAGTTTTTGGGTGGACAGGGATTTTTCATTTTTTTATTGGTGCAGTATATGCGTACAATACCGCGAGAACTAGATGACGCCGCCAAAATAGATGGTTGTGGCAAAATAGGAATATTTATAAAATTGATGTTACCGCTATCTTTACCAGCAATTATTTCAATGGCAATTTTAACTTTTTTGTGGACATGGAATGATTTCTTTAGTCAGCTTTTATATTTAAATAGCATACCAAAGTTTACTATTTCGATTGCTCTTAGAATGTTTATAGATGCGACTAGTGGAAGTCAATGGGGTTCTATGTTTGCAATGTCGATAGTTTCGATAATTCCTTTGTTCTTGATTTTTGTTTTTTTACAAAGATATATTGTCGAAGGGATTACTGCCGGTGCTATAAAAGGGTGAACTTAATAAAAGACGAGATCTTATTAAGGGTAAATTATTGAGAATATTTATAACTGCTTTTATATAAAAAGTATATTTTTTAATAAGACAAAAGGATGTGACAATTTATGAAATGTTTTTATGGTAAAGGATTTGGGAAAGTTTTTACTCTTAGGTTAGATAAAGGCGATTATTTATTAGAAAGTATAGAAGAATTTATTAAGCAAAATAAAATACAAGATGCTGTTGTAGTTTCTGGAATTGGTACACTTGACCATTGTGTTATGCATATGGTAATGACAACAGGTTTTCCACCTATTGAACATTTTGAAAAAATGGATAATAAACCTCTTGAATTATCTGCTATTTCAGGTATTATAGCTAATGGAATTCCACATCTTCATATGGTTGTTTCTGATAATAAGGTGGCATATTCAGGACATATTGAAAAAGGGTGTAGGATTTTATATTTAGGTGAATTACTAATAGCTGAAATGCAAGGGTATCATTTTATGAGGACTAAGAATAATAATAATATACTTGAGCTTAATAATAGACCCGAATAGTTAAAATTGATGACAACATAGACATTTGATTTTAATATGCTTATGTTGTCATTAATTTGCTATGTTATTATGATATATATATAATAAAATTGGAAGAGATAAGAAAAATCTAGCATTTATAGTTTAACAATAGCGGAATTTATGGGTTGGATCAGAATGATTAAGAATGTAAAATTACTTCTATATATTGAAAAATAGAACAGATTTAATATGAGTATGTAATATAAAATTATTTTTAGTTATTTTAACGTATTTATACTATAGTGGAAATTTGTAATGCTATGATACTATATATTTATATTTGCTGGAGGTTGCTTTATGGGAAGTTCAACAATCAAAGATGTGGCTAAACTTGCGGGCGTTTCGATTGCTTCCGTATCGAGAGTTATTAATAAAAATTATACAGTAGGACCTGAGATTGAACAGAAAGTCTTAAATGCAATTAAAATATTAAACTATTATCCAAATTCTGTTGCGAGAAGTTTGAAAAGCAATACAACCTATACAATTGGATTCGTTGTATCTGATATTTCTAACAACTATTTTACTGTATTATCAAAAGCAATTGAAGATGTAATTGAATCTCAGCATTATAATCTTATAGTATGCAGCACGGACGGCAAGAAGGATAAAGAATATACATATTTGAAGCTTCTGCTGGAAAAAAAAGTTGATGGTATTATTCTTAATACTACTGGTGAAAATGATAGCTTTATTGCTTCATTAAGCAAAAAGATTCCTATTGTTCTATGTCACAGAAAAATAAATGCTAAAGATTTTAAAGGTGACTTACTCGATAGCGATAATATAAATGGAGTATATTCATTAACAAAGCATTTGATTTCATTTGGCCACAGGAAAATTGGCATTATTAACGGTCTTCAAAACGTAAGTACAGGGAAAGAACGTTTTGAAGGTTTTAAAAAGGCTATGCAGGAGATAGGCATAGATGTAAATAACAATTATAAATTCAGATTTGACGAAGATTTCAGTCTGGAGGGAGGTTATCAAGGAGCTGCGGAACTTATGAAACTTAAGGATAAACCAACCGCTGTTATTGCTATGAATAATGAAATGATGGTAGGAGCTCTTAAATATTTCCGTACACATAATATAAATATACCGGATACATTTTCCGTTGCTTCTTATGGAGATATAATTAATGCTGATTTGCTTTATGTTCAACCAAGCATTGTTACGTTAAACCCATGGGTAATTGGCAAGAAAATGGGAGAACTGATTATGGAAAGAATTGAAACCCAAAATGATATAGACAACCGCGAAATAAGATATGTACCGCAATTGATTCCAGGTAATGGAGTTAAAATGATCTGAAAGTTAAACATGTATATTAATCATCCCATAAAATATATATTTTATATCCAATTTAAAATAAAAAATCAGGAAGAAGTTTTGATATCAAAATAGTTATCAGCTCATACAATAAAAAGATTTACTAAATGCATATTTTTGCTAATTCTACCAAAATGGTAGGCTCATTTTTTTATTTTGCTTTATAATCCACTATATTTTCTCAAAGTAGTTTGTCGTGCCGAACGAAATAAAAACTGTATATGATATGCAACATAAACTGTATAGAGTGGTGAAAGGACGAAAATTGAAATGCAAGGAATCAAGTGTTAAAATATTTTTTGGCTGCTTATTTTGAAATTTATGCTAGATATTTGTTATAAGGAAGGAACTGGAATATATTGAAAAGAAAATTGAAACAGGATTTGGTTGAAGAGTCTGTTATGCTGGCAAGTGTAGTGAAATGGACAGTGATTGCAATTTTCATAGGATGCAGTGTGGGTTTTGTAAATTCGCTGTTTATAAAGATTGTATCCGCAGGCTGCCAGTTTAGTTCAAGATGGAAATATTTTTATTTTTTACTGCCATTTGCGCTATTTGCGAGCAGTTACATCGTGATGAAAATGGCGCCGGATGCAAAAGGGCATGGTACTGAAAAGGCAATAGAGGCGGTCAACAGGAATGACGGCAATATAGATATAAAAGTGGTGCCTGTAAAGCTTATATCGACATTTATAACGGTAGTATCGGGAGGATCTGTGGGGCTGGAAGGCCCTGCTACACAGGTAGGTGCCGGTATAGCATCATTTTTTGGGCGGCTTTGCAAGATGGATAATCTTGACAAAAGGAAAATGGTGGTATGCGGCATAAGCGCAGGATTTGTTACGGTATTTCCGGCTCCGGCCGGTGCCGCATTGTTTGGAACAGAAGTGCTGTTTGTGGGAAAGATTTCATATATGTCGCTGCTACCATCTCTTGTGGCATCATTTTCGAGTTTTTATATTGCCCATTTTATGGGGGTAAAACCGCTTATTTATTCAATAAAATATATACCATCCAATAATGCAGGTCCGTTATTCAGACTGTTTTTATTCGGACTCATTATAGGTGTGCTGGCATTGTTTTTTATTAAAATGGTTAATTACACGGAAAATGCTTTTAAAAAGATGCATATATATCCTCCATTAAAAGGAATAATCGGCGGGATTCTAATTGCCGTGATTGTATATATGATAGGGTCAAACGACTATATAGGCATAGGGGAGCAAGTCATAAATAGAGCCATGAGCGGAGAAAAAATATTAAATGGTGCTTTTTTATTAAAGATGTTTAATACGTCCGTGACCCTTGGAAGCGGTGGCAGTGGAGGAATACTTACTCCAATGCTTTTTATAGGGGCGTCGGCAGGCAATACATGGGCACAGCTTATTAATGGAAACGTATCGTTTTATTCCGCGGTAGGGATGGTGGCATTCCTGTCGGCATGTTCAAATACTCCCATATCTGCTATAATAATCGCAATGGAATTGTTTGGAAACAGTATTGGCATATATGCGGCAATAGTATGCGGTATAAGTTATTTCGTAGTAGGATGCCACAGTATATATCCAACACAGCTGCTCATGTTTTCTAAATCACCGTCATTGCAGGTAGCGAAGAATTGTGAAATAGATGAAATAAAAAATATAAAAGTTGTTAAAAGCTATAAATATTTCAAGGACTTAATATGCAAGGTTTGGGGAATAAAAAAATCTATTCAATAATTGATACACTAAAAAATCGCCATAGGGAAAGATATACTACATTGATATTCTCCTTTTTTCGTAAATTATAACAGCGTACTTAATAAAATATTACGAAATTAATAGAGGATGGTGTTTTATGATGAGCGAAACAGTAAGTTTAAGAGATAAGTTTTTTGGTTGTATAGCAGGAGTTCATATCGGTTCGTCTATGGGGGCTGCAGTAGAAGGATGGAACTATGGTAAAATTGAGGATACTTATGGTACAGTTGATAGGCTGCTGCCCTATGAACATTACAATAACGGTTGGAAGCGGGACCCCGGTACTACTGAGGATGGAGTTGAAAGACAGAAACTTATGATAACCGCTATTATAGAAAAAAAGGATAGAGTAAATTGTGAGGATGTAAGGAAAATATGGGTCAGGGATATTAAGCCTATATCGATTGGGATGGTTTCAGAGCCATTTGAGGCTGTACTTCTTTCGATGGCCAAAAGCGGAATACCTGCAAGGGATTTAGGAAGATATTGCGATTATGCCGGCCTTAATTCATTTGCACGAGCGTGCCATCCAATAGGGCTTATAAATGCAGGAGATATACAAGGAGCCGCCGAGGATGTCCTTGAAGTAGGCCAACTTTATCAGACAACTAACAGCAGGGGCTTAAAATGGGCCATGGTTACAGGTGCTGCCATAGCGGCTGCTACTAAGCCGAATGCGACAGTTGACAGCGTATTGGGGGCAGTTTTTGATATCTGCGATCCGGACATAGTTCTCAAAGAACTTGACAGAGAATTAGAGCATACTAAAAATTGCAGTAATTTCAGAGATCTTAGAAAGGCATTTGACACCGAGTACAATGGCTATGGGATGCCATATTCTGCAAGTTCAGCCAATGAAGTTGTAACAAAGGCTGTGTGTATTTTCAAAATGGTAAAAGGTGTTACAAAGGATGCTATAATAGCCGGGGTTAATCTCGGGAGGGATACAGATTGTCTGGCTGCAGTATCCTCAGGAATTTCGGGAGCATTAACCGGCGGCTCTTCCATACCAAGGGAATGGGTTGAGAAAGTGGATAAAGCTACAAAGTTAAACATATATACCAACACTCAAAGAACTATTCAGGAAAATTCCGATGGGCTTTATAATGCATATAAAGCCAGACTCAATAAGATGAGATCTTTAATAGCAGAGATGGACATGTTATAATATAAAAAAATTAGATTTTATTGATGGTATACTAAGGAATAAGGCATAAATGGAGGCAAAATGATATGAATATAGCAATAGGTTCAGATCATGCAGGGTTTTCCTTGAAACCTGTCATAATAGAATTTCTTAACCAATCAGGTTATCATATTATCGATCATGGAAGTTATGATCCTAACCCTGTAGATTTTCCTGATATAGCAAAAAAAGTTTGTGAAGATATATTAAATGGGAAGGCCCAAAGAGGGATAATGATTTGTGGTACAGGTGTAGGAGCTGCGATTGCCTGCAATAAAATCCACGGGATAAGGGCAAGCGTATGCCATGACATATATACTGCACATCAGTGTGTAGAGCATGATAATGTGAACGTAATATGTTTAGGAGCTCAAATTATAGGTTCGGCAATAGCCACGGAAATGGTAGAGGAATTTTTACAGGCCCGATTCAGTACCAAGGAAGAATTTAGACGTCGTGTAAAGAAACTGGATATGATGGATATCGATAAAAGATGATTGAGTCAAAGTAGTTCATAAATTGTTTTTGAATATTGTAATCTCCTCTTTAAATGAACAAATAAAAAATATTTCTTTAAGGAGGGGATTTTTTTATTATTGTTGAATTATTATATACAGTCATTATAAAATCTGGAATAGTTAGGCAGATAGTTCTGCAAATTTAGGATGCTGTTCTATTTATCACAATGTGTAAACTTGAAATATATCAATTATAGAAATTAATGATATAATAAAAAATTAAGAGGTTAAATTCGTAATTCTATTAATATTCGTGCTGTCAGCCATGGCGGCGCAAGGAGGAGATTTTATGATTTTACCGACGCATATAGTTTCTGCAGGAGGGATAATTATAAATGACAAAAATGAAATTTTGCTTGTGAAAAATCCTAGAAAGGGATGGGAATATCCAGGTGGAATTATTGAAGTGGGTGAAACCGTGCCGCAGGGTTTAATCAGAGAAATAAAAGAGGAAAGCGGTATTGACGTAGAGATAATTAATATTGTAGGGATTTATTCGAATATAAAAAAGAAAAAGGGATATAACGGAGTTAAAGAAATACCGACAATTGTCAATATAGATTTTATATGTAAGTACATATCAGGTGAATTGACAACCAGCGATGAAAGTATCGATGTAAAATGGTTTACCAAAAATGAAGCCTTGAAGATAGTAAATTCAAAAATACAATATAGATTTAAAAAAGCGCTGGATTATAGATCGGGATTTATTTGTGCAGGATTCTGCACAAACTCTGACGATGAATTTGAGCTGCATGAAGAATATAAATTTGATAGGTAATATTTTTCGAATAATATATATGCATCTATATTATTCTGTAAGGAATATTCCTTTTGGTACTTTAAGCAAGGATATCATAAAAGATGATAGATATCGCAAAAATATAGTTGCTGACTTTGGATTTGGTGAGATGTAAAAAATTATTATAGTTGAAATTTTATGATTTGTTATACTATAATGAATAAATAAAGAAAATGTTCTTTATACTTAACTTAGAAGGTGAATGAGAAATGAGCATCTTCAATATTGAAAAGGATAGAAAGATCCATATCAGCATTTTTGTTGCACTCATATCGACTGTTGCTATATCTATCTTAATTATATCTTCAATTCTTTATTTTAACTTTGAAGATATACTCAGAAATAAGATTTTTAATTATACCTTGAATAACCTGTCTCAAACGGGCCAGAGTACGGAGATGATGTCAGGCATCGCCAATAGAATATCCAAACAGATATATAATGATATCCACATTTCAGAAATACTTAATTATACGACAAAAGATATAATTGAAATAAATGCAGCATTGCTTCAGCTTAACTATTACCGCAATACATCGGAATTTATCGATTCTATTTATATATATAACGATAGATCTAAAACATTTTATAACAGTTCAGATGTCGGAAGAAATGCTATTCAAAATAAGAAAGATTTTTATGATCAGGATATAGTAAAAGTAATAGAAAACTATGGCGAATATCCATCTATGATGCCCATACCCAGGAGCATTTCAGTAGAATATCCTGTTGAAAAAAAAGTAAATATGTATACATATCTCTTATATGATATATTAAGCAATGGCAAAGAGAAAAATATGATAGTTATCAATATGTCGGAAGATAAATTGCACAAAAATTCATTAGATACAGGCAACAGCCGTAATAGGGGCTACTTCATGATCGACCGCAATGGCATCGTGATTTCCGATAATATCAAATATCCCATGCTAACTGATTTATCGAAAGAAAGTTATATAAATAAGATACTTAAATATAAATCGTCAGGTTATTTTGTCAGCGATATTAATGGTATAAAGTCATTTATTTCATTTACTGCTCCGGATTATTTGGGGTGGAGGTACCTTTATATAGTTCCATATGGCGATATCACAAGAGAAGTAACGATGATGAAAAAAACTACAGTAACAATAGGATTTTGCATTCTTATTTTTGGGTTGACTATATCTTATATTTTATCCAGAAAGATTGTTAATAAAGTTGATAACCTGCTGCTGCAGTTAAAGAGGCTGACTTCCGAAAAAAAGGACAGCATATACAAATTGAGACAGGAATATGTGAGAAATATTATCCTTGGAGAAGAAAAGGATGAACCGGCAAATATACAGGAGAGATTCGATACCTATGGCGTAAAAATCGATGTAAGAAATAAAATTAAGATTATATTATTTAGAATTGACAACTATAGAGAATTTACAAAAAAATATAATAATAAGGACAGGAACCTTTTTAAGTTTGCTATTATGAATAATATTAATGAAACTTTTTCAAAAGATTTTTTCCGAATACAATCGGTAGATATGTATGAAGACAGGATTGCATTGCTTTTAGATATATCAGGTGTAGATATGGGTAAGCTTTATAATTCTATAGATGATGATATCAGAAATATCCAAAATACGCTCATGGAATCCCTAAAAATATCAATAACTGCCGTTGTAAGTGATACTGGTGATACTATCAACAGTTCGGAGCGATTATATAAACAGTCTCTTGAGGCTTTCTTTTATAGATTAATTTTTGGTCACAAAAGCATAATCCATACAAATGATATATCCGAATATAATAAGAAGCAATATATTTACCCGGAGAATAAAGAGAGAAAGTTGATCAATGAATTAAGATTGGGAAGAACGGTTGAGGCAAAAAATATAATTAAAGATATAATCAGGGATGTAGCTGAATATTCATATATGTCATATAATCTTGCTATATCGCATCTGACATTTGCATTAAGCAGCGCATTTTACATAATACAAGATAATGGTTTATCATATTCCGAATTTAATATTAATATGTTAATGTTTGATTTAAATTATGCAGAAACGTTAGATAATGTATGCAACTGTTTTTATGAGATTTTTGATAATCTTGCATTAAAAATAAATGGGAAAAGGAACTCAAAGTATGAAGATTTGGTTAACAGAATTGTTGAGATTATAAATAATGAATACATGAACCAAAATCTTTCTCTTAATAGTATAGCAGATTCGATGGGTATGTCGCCAACTTATATCGGAAGGCTGTTTAAAAAATATACAATGAAAACGATACTCGATTGTATTATTGAAGTGAGGATGGATAAAGCCAAAGAACTTCTTTTGAATACCAGGTATTCTATAAATGAAGTTTCAGTGAAAGCCGGCTTTACCAATAGCACTTATTTTTATAAAGCGTTTAAAAAGTATAATGGGGTTACACCCGGGGAGTACAGGAAGAATTCAAGATATCAGATAAATAAATATAAATAATAAAATCGGGTCGGTATGAAATAAGCAGCTATAGCAAAGGGTGGTTATTTTTAATAAAAAAATATAACCGCCTTTTTATTTTTTTATTTCGATGTACAATTCCTCCTGTTATCGCAGAATTTATTTTCATAATTTAAAAATATAGGTATGTTGAAAAAGTATATATGTTATTTTGATAAAAAGTATAGAATTATACGCCAGTTGCCAGTAGTTATAATTTTTTGATTTGCTAAGATGGAATAGGACTCACGGCATACGCTGATTTTAATAGTGATGTCGTTGACTTAAAAGCCGGTATCCATTAATCTTACTGACAAACTTAATATTGGGAGGTGAATGTATATGCATAAGAGAGATTTTGCTAAAGAATTATATAGGAACAAAACACTGTTTTTGATGATGTTACCGACACTTATATACTTAGTAATATTCAGCTATATACCGATGGTAGGGATTTATTATGCATTTACTAAATACGATTTTGAAGGGGGTCTGTTTGGAAGCCAATTTGTAGGCCTGAAGAATTTCGAATTTATGTTTAAATCGGGTACCCTCGGCCTGCTGACAAGAAATACGGTTTTATACAATCTCGCGTTCATTATAACTGGTAATATAATGGAAATAATCTGCGCGATATTATTAAGTGAAATAAATAATAAATGGTTTAAGAAGATTACTCAATCGGCTATGTTTTTGCCGTACTTTATATCGATGGTATTAGTGGGTGTATTTGCATATAACCTTTTCAATGTTGATAATGGGGTTATAAATACTATAATAAAAAGTCTTGGGTTCAAACCCTACAGTTTTTATACTAATCCTGGTCCATGGAAATATATTCTTGTAATATTTAAGGTCTGGAAGGGTCTTGGATATGGGACGGTAATATACCTGGCAGCTATTATGGGGATTAGCGAGGAGTATTATGAAGCGGCAAAAATCGATGGAGCAAATATATTCAAACAAATATGGTATATAACACTTCCTCTATTGAAACCTACGGTTGTAATTTTAGTATTGCTGAGTCTTGGAGGCATACTGAAAGGGCAATTCGATTTATTCTATCAGATAATAGGAAACAACGGCCTGTTATATGAAACCACAGATATCATAGACACGTATGTATACAGGGCCCTTACTGTTAACTTCGATATCGGTATGGGTACTGCGGCTGGGCTGTATCAATCATTCTTTGGATTTATCCTTGTCATGACAGTAAATTACATCATAAAGAAAATAGAACCGGATTATTCGTTGTTTTAAAAGGAGGAAAAGACATATGGAATTGGATTATGGAAAGACTGCAAAGAATATTAAACGCAAGATTAAGACCGAACCATCCAGAGTGGTATTTAATATAGTAGCATATTCCCTGATAACAATAATATCCATTACATGTATTATACCATTTTATCTTATAATTGTGGGCTCATTTACATCAGAAGTAACGATACTTAAGTATGGCTTCAGATTTATACCGGTACAATGGTCAACTGATGCCTATAGAGTATTGTTTAAGTCCTGGGATCAGATCATTTCAGCTTACAGGATAACTATTTTTTTGTCTGTCGTCGGACCGATAATAGGATTATTTTTACAATCCATGGCAGGATATGTGCTTCAGAGAAAGGATTTTAAATACAGGAATGGTCTCTCCTTTTTCATATATTTTACTACGTTATTCAGCGGCGGCCTGATACCATGGTACATTCTTATTGTACAGTATTTGCGCTGGAAAGATAATATACTTGCCATGCTGGTTCCGTCTCTTATTAGCTCATGGAATATAATCATGCTGAAGAACTTCATGAAATCCATACCGGATGAAATCACAGAGTCGGCGAAGATAGATGGCGCAGGAGATTTCATCATATATTTAAAGCTAATTTTACCATTGTCGATACCGGCGCTTGCAACCATCGGGTTATTTATGGCACTGGGATACTGGAACGACTGGTTTTTGTGCAATTTGTTCATAACAAGTGAATCAAAATTTAATCTTCAGTATTTGTTATATCAAATACTTGGGAAAGCCGAATTCCTAAAATCAGCGGCATATACTATGATTTCGGCGCCAAATTACCAGCCTCCTACAGAATCCTTAAAGCTTGCGACAGCTGTTGTCGTAGTGGGACCGATCATATTTCTTTATCCATTTATACAGAAGTTTTTTGTAAAGGGTTTGACGGTAGGCGCTATAAAAGGTTAGAACCGGTTTTTACGGCTAACATAAATAAAAATATAAAAAGGAGGAATTTTATGTTAAGAAATTTTAAAAAGTCATTAGCGGTGTTTATTTCATTAATAATTCTTGCCACATCCTTATCGGCATGCGGTGGGAAGACTGAAGACTCATCCAGTACAGGCAGTAAAGATGGCGTTACAGACCCATCAAAGTTATCGCCGGTTGAATTGGTATGGTATGTAGTGGGAGATCCGCATAAGGATCAGAAGATGGTAGATGACGAGGTAAATAAAAAACTTAAAAAAGGTCTGAATACAACAATTAAATTAAAATTCATAGGTTGGGTAGAATGGCAGAGTAAATATAACCTGCTTCTGACATCAGGTGAGAAAATTGATATGATTTTTGCGTCTACATGGGCTAACTTTACCAAATATGCAAGAGCAGGGGCTTTTAAAGATGTGAAGGAATTGCTCCCCAAATATGCACCGAAAACATGGGCAAGCATCCCCAAGGATGATTGGAGATGGGTCACATACAATGGCAAGATCTATGCGATACCTTGTACATCAGAAGAATACACGCCGTCAGGTTTTTTCTATAGGGAAGACCTGAGGAAAAAATACAATTTGCCTGAAATAAAGGATGTAGCATCGATTGAAGCATATCTTGATGGCATAAAAAAGAATGAGAAGGGTATGGTACCATTCGGTGGTAATCCTAACGATGAAGTATATTCGTTATTTTTTAATTCCAATAAATTTGAGGCAGTTCAGGGGAATGAATTTTCAATACTTCAGGCGAGGTCGTATGATACGCCCATGGATATAGTAGCATATCCGATGACGCAGGAATTTGAAGATTATGTAAAGATGATGAAACAATGGGCTGACAAAGGGTATTGGTCAAGGGATGCAATATCGTCAAAGACGGCGCCGATTGACGAAATGAAAGCCGGAAAGTCCGCAGTCGCATGGATGAATCCATCTACTGCACGAGGTGATATGCTCGGATTTAAAAAGGACCATCCGGATTGGGAAATGGGATATTTTCCGTTTACAAGACTAAAAGGTTATGCAATACCGAATTCCCCGATTAATAATGGCATGGCCATACCGAAATCGGCGGCAAATCCGGAAAGGTCCTTGATGGTACTTGATAAATTCAGAAATGATATTGACTATTGGAGATTGACTACATGGGGTATTGAAGGATATCATTGGTCGTTATCAGAGGATGGAAAAACGAAATTAATGCCGGCAAAAGGGCAGGATCCAAAGGTCAATCCCGGATTTTGGACGACATCATGGGGATGGAATGTAGCCAAGAATGATTTACCCCCAGATAAAGATTGGGATGGATGGAAGCCTCTAAATGATGAATTCAAGAGTATGACTAAACCAAATATCTTCGCCGGAGTATTTATTGACTATGATTCAGTAAAAACAGAAAATGCTGCGATTAATGACTTAAAGAGCAAATATGAGACTCCATTGGCGCTAGGGCTTGTTCCAGATCCTGAGAAGACACTTAACGAATACCGCGATAAGCTTAAAGCGGCAGGGATAGATAAATTTACTGAAGAAGTAAAAAAGCAAGTCGCTCAATATTTTGAAGAAGTGGGAGTCAAGTAGTTAATATAGAAAGAGTATGGCGAGATTCTTTACTGCTCCTAAATAATTACTGTATTATGCTTTGAAGATAAAGGGCTGTTTTCTTATAGAATTTGGTGATTCTATGAGGAGATGGTCTTTTTTTGAATCAGATCAATACAGGATTTTATCGCAATACAGCTAAATTGCTCATATGTTATATAGATGTAATTTATTCATCAAATGTAAATTATAAATAATTTTAGAAGTAATTGACTATAATATTATTTAAGGATTATAATTTAAAGTGTATATTTTGTTTTTGAAAATATTATGGAGAGGTATTATAAAAGGATCTGGCGATTTGGATAATATTTTTTAATAAATACACCATATAATTGGTCCGGATGTCAGTATTTATATATAAAGGGGAAAGCATATGTGAGGTTGGGTATAATCAGTAAAATATCGATGTTTCTTTCGTCCTACGCGCTGCTTTTTCTTGCACTGGCGGCAAAGTATTATAAGAATAAACCGATGATGTATATGCTGGCAGCAAGTATAATAGGTTGCATCGCAACAGGGTTTATTATAAAAACCAAAATAAATCACGGCAGCGGCGAAATTTTATCTATACAATCGAAAAATGAGCAAATCACTTCATATCTGGTTACTTATCTTTTGCCATTTATGGGATTTAACCTGAATAATGCGGAAGATGACATTGCTTTGCTTATTATTTTTATCATTATCGGCGTCTTATATATCAAAGCGGATTTAATATACATCAATCCTGTGCTGATGATCTTGGGCTATAATATATACGATGTTGTCTTTAAGAATGGACGCAGAAGGATATTAATTTCAAAAAGAAAACTGAATGATTTAAGGGTTATCGGCAAAATTGAGTACTATGAACTGCTGGACAGAACGATAATCATCGAAAAAATGGTTAGGGGGATTTAAAGATGAAAAGCATTTGTACGGAAGCAAAATGCTATATCAATAAAGAACAATCTGTTGAGATATACTTTGTTAACCCGGATAACAAGTCTTCAGATGATAATGATTATATTGTCGCGAAACTGAATATTGATGATGCCGTTATAAATGCTGCGAAGTCAGTGGTGGCTGATTTTTTCGATAATATAAAGGACAGGCAGAAGATACCTGTAGAGAATTTGGAAAGTGAGGATGAACAATATGTCCTGACTATGCCTGCCGACGAGGTAGATAGCTTGAGCAATGTTATCCAGTTGATAAAGGAAGAAAAATATAAAACTTTCGATCCACACAATTGCAGTGAATTTTTAAACAGGCTCAAATATTATATAATTTACATAACCATAAACGGCAAAGGCTGTTTTCTGATGAGGAGATATACAAAGAGCAGACTCATTACTCCAAAAAAATTATATTTATTTTTTAAGGAGGATTCTTTTACGCATCTAGAAAATGGAAATATTTTTGCACTGGATAACAGCATCGATGCTTTCGTATTAAATGGGACAATCTATATAGTTAATGAGAAACAGTTTTCATTGGCGACTGGGTATTATAAGAAGGAAAGGATGAAAGCAAAAGAAACGCTGAACGAAATAGAGAAAATCGGAATAATATCTGATTTTCAGAGCTTAAAGGAACACTGCATGGATAGAATTTCATATATTAAAAAATTGAGCAAAGTCAGCGAAGAAACTTTGAGGCTTATTAACTTCAACAATATCATTGCCCTCAAGGAAAAGAGAGGGGCGGATTTCATAGTCGATAAAAAGTCCCACAGGATATCCTTTGAAAATGTACAGCAATTGAGGAACATTATTGACCTGGTGCTTGACAATTATGTTTTATCCGAGGTCACCAATACTCCATATATATCAGTGAATAAGCGCCATTATAGGAAAGCATGAGGTAGAACTTCCGATGCATGAATTTCCAAATGGATTGTTCCTTTATTCTTCAATTCGCAATATGAGTTTATGTTATTTTGAACACTCATTCGGCAGATTCAAGTTTTGTAAGTTCTAAGGCAAGCAGCCTTGATAATCCAAGAGCTTTTGAAACTCGCCTTGCTCAAGCATTCAAAAGCTCTAAGGATTCTTTGCGGTAGCAAATCCAAGAACTTATCAAAACTTTCATAATATTCATTCGTCACTCACAATAACATAATCCTATTTATGCCTGATTTCATATTGCGAATCGAAGCTCCTTTATTTATGATTTGCATAGGAGTTATCCATTTTTATAGCCATGAACACAAAGTAGCCGTTAACTTCATATAACCTAACACCGCCGAAAATGGCCTTAAATTTGTTAAAATACCACTGCTTTCGCTTTGTTACCATATACATTCTTCCTCCAAGCTTGAGGCGGTTAAATCCTTTTTCTATAAATCTTTTCGGAACGGAAAAATCAGCATGATACGGCGGGTTGGAAAGAATCACCGTAAAATCGTTATCGTCCATCCCGCTCAGCGCATCGCTTTCATAAACAGATATGCCCTTGACGCCGTTCAATATTGCATTTTTTCTGGAAATCGAAACCGCATCCTCTGCAATATCCGACATGACGACATGTTCAGGTCCTATCAATTTGGCTGCAAATATACCGACTACACCATAACCGCAGCCTAAGTCCAGCACTTTATCATCAGGTTTGAACTCGGCCTTGGATAGCATTGCCAAAGTGCCGGCATCGATTTTTTTAGGCGAGAAAAGCGTGTCCGATGTTTCAAATATTAAATCCACTCCTGCCATATTTGTTTTTATCATATATTAAAATCTCCCTTTCCTAAAATTCGATACATAAATCGAAGCTGGGTGTATATATCCTTTGAGGAATATGCATCTGTTGAAGCTTTCCCGCTGAGTTATTAATATATAATATTGATATTATTTTTATGAATCAGGTCTTCCCAATCCGGTGAAAATTTTCTGTCTGTAAATATATAATGTATTCTATCAAAAGATGTAAATTTAACAAACGAGGCCTTATCGACTTTTGTATGATCAATCAATAGAAATACCTGATCTGCCGCATCAACCATTGCTTTTTTAACTTCGGCCTCCATTTCGTTTGAATCCGTTATGCCGATTTCTTTATTGAACCCCTTGCAGGATATAATGGCTTTATCGACATGGTAATTTTTTATGGTATTTTCCGCCAAGTGGCCTATAAAGGACAGGGAATTTGGCTTCAGTGTCCCGCCGGTTGAAATGATATTGAAATCCTTCGAATTTGACAATTCATAAACCACACGCATGGAATTCGTTATAACCGTAAGCCTTTTTTTGGGTTTCAATTGTCTTGCGACTTGAAGGGCGGACGAACTCGAGTCAAGGATCAGTGTTTCTCCATCATCGATATATTCTGCAACATTTAAAGCTATTGCCTGTTTTCCTTCGATATTTGTTATTTCCCTTATTTTTAGCGGTATGTCAACATTTGTGCTTTCACTTAAAACAGCTCCGCCATATGATCTTTTAATAAGCCCTTCTCTCTCTAATTTTTCGAGGTCTCTTCTTATGGTCTCTTCAGTAACCTTAAATAATTTGCTCAGTTCGGGAACAATGACGCTTTGATGTTCCTGAAGAAGGCTTATTATTTTTCGTCTTCTTTCTATAGATAGCATGCTTTCCTCCCGGTTAATCTTATATTTGATCCTGTAATTATTGCATGGGTTTATATTCTTTTAGCGGAAACGAATTTTTTATAATATTTCTGCCTTCATCTAAGTTTTTGATAGCTTTAAGCGCCATAAGCTGAATAATGCAATTGCCAAGAATAGACGCTTCAACAGGTCCGGCTAAAATCTTCCTGCCCGTTATACTGGCTGTCTGTTTTAATAAAAATTCGTCTCGTATTCCGCCGCCTACTATATTTACAGTATCGATCTCATTTCCTGTTATTTTTTCGATATTTTCAATTGTTTCCTTATAATGTTTTGTTATTCCATTGTATGCGGCTCTTGCAATATCCCCTATATTGTCGGGACGTCCCTGACCTGTCTTCATACAGTATCTGCATATGGCATCTCCCATATCGTCAGGGGCCATAAAAAGTTCATCGTCAGGATCGATATAATAATTGGCATTCTTTGCAGAGGATGCTCTTGATATTATATCGGGAAAATCGAGTTTAATGCCTCTATTAGCCCAGCTTCGCCTTAATTGCTGTATCAACCATAGGCCTGTTATATTCTTTAAAAATCTTATAGTGCCCAAAACGCCGCCTTCATTTGTGAAGTTAAACTTAAGCGAATTTTCGTCGATGATTGGCTTTTGAGTTTCGATTCCCAAAAGCGACCATGTCCCACAGCTTAAATAAGCGCTGTTGTGGCTGCTTAAGGGCGTTCCCGCAACTGCCGATGCCGTATCATGGCATCCGACTGCGATTACCGGTATCTTTGGGAGACCGGTTTCATCTCTTATATCGCTAGATAGACAGCCATAAATATTGCCGGGCATAATTATTTCTTGAAGAATATTCTTTGCAATACAGAGTTTATCTAAAATATCATATGACCAATTTTTTTTATTTGCATCTAGCATTTGTGATGTTGATGATATCGTATATTCGTTATATTTTTCTCCGGTCAAATAAAAGCTAAATAGATCAGGCATGAAGAGAAGCGTTTTTGCATTCCTCAAAATGCCGGATTCTAAATCGTCATACAGTTGATAAACCGTGTTGAATTGCAGAAATTGTATGCCTGTCATATTATAGAATTCTTGAAAAGGGACAATCTTTTCTACCTTTTCCGGGATCTTATTTGTTCTGGAATCCCTGTAATGAACAGGGTTGGATATAAGCCTGTCGTTTTTATCCAGCAGCCCGTAGTCGACACCCCATGTATCGATGCCGATGCTCGAAATATTGATGTTTCTCTCCGAGACCATTTTAAGTCCGACTTTTAATTCGCTAAATAGTTTTAAAAAATCCCAGTAAAGTCTTCCACCGGCCCTTACCGGTTCATTCGGGAAACGGTAGATTTCTTCAAGGCTTATTTTATATCCGTCATATTTTGAAAGCATAAGCCTTCCGTTGGATGCACCGAAATCAAATGCTAAATTATATATCTCTTCCCCCATAATAGTACCTCCTATAAAACACCTTATGTTGTTTTACTTTTGGTTAATATTGTTTATGACAATTATAGCATAAATAATCGATTTTAAATATAGAAAAAAATCATATAACTATAATTGCTTTGAAAACGTTTGTTATAAAGGCGTATGTAAATTAATATTACTTCAATCGTCAAACTTGAATCTGGCGAATGAGTGTTCAAAATAACGCTCATATTGTGAATCGAAGAAGTACTGTATAATTCTGTTGACATAGAATATATGAATGATACAATAAAGGTAAACAAATATAAATAAACATAAACAAACATAATAAAAGAGAGCGGTGATATATGATGTCTTATGAAGATGAGGTAAAAAAACAGATATGCGATATAGGAAAGCGAATCTATTCAAACGGTTTTGTGGCAGCAAATGACGGCAATATAACTGTAAAGATAGGTGACGACGCGATTATAACGACGCCGACAGGTGTAAGCAAAGGATTTTTGACACCGGAGATGCTTATAAAGGTCAATACAAAAGGCGAGGTTATATCAGCAAATAGCAAGTACAAGCCATCGTCCGAATTAAAAATGCATCTTAGAGTATATAAAGAAAGATCCGATGTTAAATCTGTTGTCCATGCCCATCCGCCTTATGCGACAAGTTATGCAATAGCCGGCATACCGCTTACAAAACCCATAATGCCTGAGGCGGTCATATCGCTAGGATTTGTTCCGATTGCGGACTATGGAACACCATCTACAGAGGAGATACCGGATGCGATTTCAAAGTTTCTCCCCGAATATGATGCCATCCTCCTTGAAAATCATGGAGCGCTGACATATGGCAAAGATCTTATTACAGCATATTACAAGATGGAATCTATGGAATTTTATGCAAAACTTACATTCATTTCGACAATGTTAGGAGGGCCGAAGGAGTTAAGTGAGAGTCAGGTATTACGTCTGTATGAGATAAGGAAAAAACTTGGGGTTTCAGGCAGATTTCCCGGGAAATTACCCGATGAATTAAATAGAAATAACAAGAAAAATGAATTAAAGGATTACGATGTAAAGAAAATAGTTGAATTAGTAACGGAAAAAGTGCTTGAAGAATTGAAAAAGCAATAAGGTGTATATTCTATTTGGTATATTCAGTAACTACTTCGATTCATAATATGAGTTTATGTCACTTGAATATTCATTCGTTACTCAAAATAGTACAATCCTTTTATATATGATTTCAAATATAAAATATACACCCAGTAATAATCTATAATTTGTAATTTTATAATTTCCAAAAGGGGGCAAAAGTTATGTTTAAACCTGATGATGGCAAAATCGAGAAAGCATATGAATATGCAAAAGAGGTATATGCAGGTTATGGCATCGATACCGACGCAGTGCTGAAAAAAATGAACAATATACATATATCGCTGCACTGCTGGCAGGGTGATGATGTCGGCGGTTTCGAGGTGAATAAAAAGGGTTTGTCAGGCGGAATTTTAGCCACAGGAAATTGGCCAGGCAGGGCAAGAAATAGTGACGAGCTAAGGCAAGATTTGGATAAGGCTTTAAGCCTGATACCGGGAAAGCACAGAGTCAATTTGCATGCTATATATGCAGAAACAGACGGAAAATTTGTCGATAGAGATAAAATAACACCAAAGTATTTTATGAAATGGATTGATTGGGCAAAGCAAAATAATCTTGGAATTGACTTTAACCCCACATTTTTCTCCCATGATATGGCTGCATCCGGCTATACGCTTTCAAGTAAAGACAAAAGCATACGTAAATTCTGGATAGAGCATGGGAAAAGGTGCCGTGAAATTGCAAATCAGATAGGAAGGGAATTAAATAGCCCATGCATTAATAATATATGGATACCGGATGGGTCAAAGGATTTACCCGCAAACAGAATAGATAACAGAAAGATTTTAAAGGATTCTCTCGATGAAATATTCTCAATCAAATATGACAGAAAAAATATTTTGGACTCTGTTGAAAGCAAGCTTTTCGGGATAGGTTCGGAAAGCTATGTTGTAGGGTCCCATGAGTTTTATATGGGATATGCTCTTAAAAATAATATTATGTTATGCCTTGATATGGGCCATTTTCATCCTACAGAAGTCGTAGCGGATAAAATATCTTCAATATTAACATTTATGGACGAACTTTTAATTCATGTCAGCCGCGGAGTAAGATGGGACAGCGACCATGTGGCAATTTTAAATGACGATTTGCAGTTGCTTGCAGATGAGATAAGCAGATGCAATGCTTATAACAGGGTGCACATAGCCCTCGATTATTTCGATGCAAGCATAAACAGGATAACGGCATGGACAGTTGGAGCGAGAGCCACATTGAAAGCTATATTGATATCCTTACTGGAGCCGATAAACTTGATTAAGGAACAGGACGACCGAGGCGACCGAGGCAATATGCTGGCGCTCAAGGAAGAATTCAAGACATTACCGTATGCTGCTGTATGGGATAAGTACTGCCTTGTAAAAAATGTGCCGGTTGGAGGTAGCTGGCTCGATGATATAAAAGTTTATGAGGATGATGTTTTAGTAAAAAGGCATTAGATAAGGTGTGATGCTGCATCGGAGACAAAGGGTGAATAAAGTCGAGGGAAATCTGACTTTATTCACCCTTTAATGCCGTTTTTCATATCATTTACAATTTCCTTTATTATTTCTTTAATTTCAAGATTTCTCGTACCGGGAATATATATGCCATGTTTTCTTAAAGGAATTATATATTTGGTGCATTCCATTTTGAATATGCCCTCTGAAATATTCGGGGTAATCTCGCCCTGTATGCCACCGCTGCAAATTATCCCGATAGGGCCGACAATGCTGTTTACAGTATTATTTTTGAAAAACAGGCATATGGACTCCTCGCCTGTGATACCTTCATTTGCTCCCGCCTTAATCATATTGGAAGTTGCGACGGTATTTGTTCCCAAGGCAATTATATAAATGGATTTGCCGATTTCCCTCCTGATTTTTTTTATGACTGCCTGGCCAAGTCCGGCGCCCTGTGCATCAAGTACTGCAACTTTCATATCTGTACCTCCGAATATGAAATATTGTTAAAATCCGTGCTAATCCTGCATCTATAATAGATACCGGTAAATCCGGTTACATGTTTTATAGTGGGACATTATCCAAATAATTTATATATATTCTGATAAATTTTCTGTTATTATCTATTATAACACCATCATGTATATCTGCATTACAATAGCTCTCCGGTTGGTAATAGGAAATCAGGCTTAAATAGGATTATGTTATTTTGAACGATGAATGAGCATTAT
>ENA-UOOI01000708-UOOI01000708.1-fermentation-metagenome-genome-assembly--contig:-NODE-708-length-40851-cov-6.796720_pt1 | contig 40851 bp, 40 predicted proteins | sample MGYA00245779_ERZ724027 | MGnify/ENA primary metagenome ERZ724027 (study PRJEB28704, sample SAMN03018318) | fermentation metagenome | biome: anthropogenic terrestrial biome; feature: soil; material...
GCTTCCACGCCCGACTGGGTTATTGAGGGGGTTGTCGAGAGAATGAGCGAACTGGAAAAGAATCAAGATTTGCAGGTCGTTGAATCTGCAAATGAAGAAACTGTCACTTCCGAAGAGAATCAGGAAGCCATGATGCAAAGTTTAGCACAAAGCGAACTAAAAAGAGGCGAGGTTCTCACAGCAACAGTGGTTAGCGCTGACAACGATGGCGTTTATGTCGACGTTGGTCAGAAACAAGAAGGCTTTATCCCACTAAGAGAACTGAGCTATCGCCATATAGAAGATCCGCTAACTGTTGTCACTATTGGCCAAGAAATTAAGGTTGAAGTAGAAAAGATGGAAGATGATCGTATTATCCTTTCCAAAAGAAAGGTTGATGCAGCAAGCGCTTGGGAATCTTTGCAAGATGCTAAAGAAAACAACAAAACAATTACTGCTCCTGTAGTGGAGAAAGTAAAAGGCGGTCTCTTGGTTGATGTAGGTGTACGTGGTTTCGTCCCTGCTTCCCATATTTCTCGCCAGTTTGTTGAAGATCTAGATCAATTTATTGGTCAAAATATGACTTTAAAAGTATTAGAGCTAGAGACTGAGCGCAACAATGTTGTTCTTTCTCATCGTTTAGTTGAGGAAGATGAACTAGATAAAGCCAAGAAGAATGTTTTCGAAGAACTAGAGGCTGGTAGCGTTGTTGATGGCGTAGTAAAACGCATCACAGACTTTGGTGCTTTTGTAGACATTGGTGCTGGTGTAGAAGGTCTTCTACACGTTAGCGAAATGGCTTGGAGCCGTGTTGACCATCCTAGTGATGTAGTTAGCGAAGGCGAAGAGATTAAAGTTAAGATTTTAGGTGTTGACAAGGAGAACGAAAGAATTTCTCTTGGTCTTAAACAAACAAGACCAGATCCTTGGTCTGAAGTAGCCAGCAAATATCATGTTGGTGATATTATTGAAGGTACAGTTACTCGGGTAGTTGATTTTGGTTGTTTTGTTAAACTAGAAGATGGTGTTGAAGGTTTAGTGCATATCTCTCAACTAGCACATCATCGTGTAGCAAATGCTTCTGAGGTAGTAAAACCTGACGATACCGTTAAAGTTAAAGTTATCAACGTCGACCCCGAAGCACGCCGTATCGGCCTTTCTATTCGCGAAGCTACTCCAGTTGCAGATAGACCTGCAAAAATAGCATCTAAAAAACAAAAAGAGCCTAAACAAGCTAGACATGCTGAACAGCCTAAAGAAGAAGTCTTTGGTACAACCATTGGCTCTCAGTTCAGTCAACTAGAAGAACTGAAAAAACAACTTGAAGGCGACAATAAATAATAATAAAGCTGCTGACTCGTCAGCAGCTTTTCCTTTTAAGCAGAAATGTTTACAGCAAGTATAGCTTTAGTCAAAAATGGAGAATCTAGCAGAAGAAAGCGGAGGTGATGGTATGACAACCACTTCAACAGCTCTTCTTGCTATAACTGCACTTCTTGTCATTATATTAGGGCATCGAGCACTAGATCGGACAGGATTAACCGATAAACAAGCACTATTTGTAATTGGCCTTATTTGGGCAGGAAGTTATTTTGACCTGCCTATAGGGCGTGTCTCTGTAAATATTGGTGGCTTTATCATACCAGCGATTTTAGTAGTGTTTTTATTGGCGAAAGCTTCAAGTAACACAGAAAGAGTTCGCGGTGTATTAGCGATTGTCATTAGTGCGCTTGTAGTATTTGGGATCAGCTATTTTTTTGATTTTGGTCCCGAAAATCCTAGTTTTACTTTTATCGATCCCATGTACCTTTTTGGTGCTATAGCAGGTGTAATTGCCTATTTATTAGGCCGTTCGCGAAGAGCGGCATTTATTGGTGGCTTAGGAAGTATGTTACTATTAGGGGCAGCTAGCCTAGTTTATCAGCAAGTAACTGAAGGGGGACCGGCTAATTTGGGTACGGCAGGATTTTTCACCGGTGCTCTCATAGCAGGATTAGTAGCGATTATCTTAGCTGAGGTAATCGGCGAAACTAGAGAGATGATTCAAGGTGGTCCAGAAAAAGGTGATAATTATCCGACTGGTTTAAAAAAGGGTAATGCACCAAGGGATGTTGAACAAGCGACTCATGCATTTCGAGTAACAGAGCCTTTTTTAGTGATGGAAATTGGTGATAATGGAGATGTACGGGTCTTTTTGGAGGAGAATAAAATATGAAAAGTAAATTGATTCTCCTACTAATATTGCTCATTGTGGCGCTTCCTAGTTTGGCAGAATACAAGATATATGATCTTATAGACGAAAAGGGCAATAAACTTACCCAAACATCTCTTGAATTAACTACAGGTGATGTTTACATATCAGCCGATAACAAAGAATATGAAGTCGTTAGTGTAGAAAATGGCCAGGTTAAGGTAAGACAAACTGGTGTAGTGGATCTTAGCACCTATTTAACAATGCCTTTAGATATTCAAGTCGGGGGTTCAAAGCCAGTAATTGGTATCTATCACACTCATAGTGATGAATCATATTTACCAGGAGAAGCTAGTCGGCCTTATCCCGGTGAGATCTATGATGTAGGTAAAGCTTTGAAAGAATCGTTAGAAGCTGAAGGTTTTGAGGTTAAATGGTCACAAGCTAACCATAATCCTCATGATGGCACAGCTTATAATCGTTCGCGAGATACAGCAGCTAAGCTCTTACGCTATAATCCTGTTACATTAATCGATGTCCACAGGGATGCAATTCCTGATCCAAACATCTATAAAACCGATGTAAATGGACAGTCAGCTGCTAAGGTAAGGATTGTGACTGGCAAACAAAATCAAAATCGCACTAATAACTTTGAGTTTGCTAAGGCTATTAAAGCTCATGCTGATAATAATTATCCTGGTATCATTGAAGGTATCTTTTGGGCTAAAGGTAATTATAATCAGGATATTGGCCCTAGGACAATTCTTTTGGAATTTGGTACCCATGTTTTAACTTTAGATGATGCTTTAGTATCTGCCCGAAAATTCGGTGCAGTAATTGCACAGACCTTACCCCAAGGTGGAGGACGTAGTGAGAGGTCGGGTGCTCGTAGTGGTATCTTTTGGGTTTTACTCATAGGAATTGTAGGCACTGCAATATTCTTATTGATCAATAAAAATGGTCTTGAAGCCTTTAAAAACTTAGGAGAGAGATTGACTCATTCTCTAAGGAGAAGACGGAGAGAAAAACCATGATCATTGTCTATCATTGCTATGGAGGCACCCACTCTTCGGTAACTGCCGCTTCTTTGCATACAAAAAAGATAAATCTTCATTCACGTGGGGAGGATCTATTAGCATTACCACTATTTGATAGGCTAACTGCGGCCGCTTGGGGCCGCCTTTTTTATCATGGCTCTGATGAATGGGGTAATAGAATTTACTCCTTAGGACGGGGTAATCGCTTTTTAATGATCTATAATTTTTACAAAAGTTTATGTCTGGAAACCCCAGCTATTACACTTCTTGAAGATATCGTCTTTATTGATACACTGCCATGTGTTAATATAAGTATGCGGGTAGGAGGTTTCCTTTCCCGTTACCTCGGCCTTGCCTTTCTAGGCCGACCTCTCTGTGTTAAAGGGACTTTGAGGGCTCTGCCTAGTATTATAGAATTGGTAGAGAAGGTAAGGAACAATTACGGCAGAAAGAGGTGATTATATGCCTAAGGGAATTGTAGCAATCGTTGGTCGACCGAATGTTGGCAAATCAACTTTGTTTAATCGACTGTGTGGAGAACGTAAAGCTATAGTCGAAGATTATCCTGGAGTTACCAGGGATCGCATATATGGTGAGTCTGAATGGAATGGACAAGTATTTACCGTAATTGATACTGGTGGTATTGTCCTCAAAGAAGATGGCCCCTTCTTGAAAGAAACCAGAATGCAAGCTGAACTAGCTGTAGAAGAAGCAGATGTTATAATTTTTGTAGTTGACGGTAGAGAAGGAGTTACAGCAGCAGATGAAGAGATTGCCCAGGTGCTTAGAGCAAAGGGTAAACAAATTGTTATTGCAGCCAACAAACTAGAAAATGCCACAGGTCATGAGCTGTGGGATTTTTACTCTTTAGGTCTAGGCGATGTTGTACGTGTTTCAGCTGAACATGGTATTGGTACTGGTGATCTACTAGATAAAGTTATGGAATTGATGCCAGAGATCAATATCCCTGATTACACAGGTTCAATTAAAGTAGCAATCGTTGGTAGACCAAATGTAGGGAAATCGTCTTTACTAAATAACCTTTTAGGTGAACAAAGAGTTATAGTCAGTGATATCCCAGGTACTACCAGGGATGCTATTGATGTACCTTTTCAATTTAACAATCAGAACTTTGTTCTTATTGATACAGCTGGACTTAGGAAAAAAGGACGCATCTGGGAATCGGTTGAACGCTACAGTGTAGTACGCTCCTTAAAAGCTATTGACGAAGCCGATGTAGTAGTTCATATCATTGATCTAGTTGAAGGTGTAACCGAACAAGATACTAAAATAGCTGGTTATGCACACGAACAAGGGAAAGCTCTTATATTTACTGGTAATAAATGGGATCTGATTACCAAAGAGACAGGTACTTTTGAAAAGACTGTGGAAGAGATAAAGAATAAATTAGCTTTTGCTACTTATGCACCAATAACGTTGATCTCAGCTAAAACGGGTCAAAGGATTATTGACCTTTTACAGCTGATTATTCAAGTTAATACAGAGGCCTCAATAGAAGCACCTACAAGTAGAATTAACGAAATCATTCGTGATGCGATGAGAATGCAAGAGCCACCCTCTGACAAAGGTCAGAGACTAAGAATCTACTACGCAACACAATCAGGAACCAAACCACCTAGATTTACTTTGTTTGTCAATGATCCTTTGCTAATGCATTTCTCTTACGAACGTTATTTAGAAAATCGCCTTAGAGAGGCCTTCGGCTTTCTAGGTTCAAGAATTACCCTTAGCTATAGAGCACGCAACGAAGAAAACGCCTATAAAGGGCGGGGAAAGGAGTAGCGTATGCTTGTAGTCCTAAGCATTTTAATCGGCTACTTTTTAGGGTCGATCCCCTTTGGCTTACTTTTATGTAGAATTTTCTTGGGTATAGATATCAGAAAGTTAGGTAGCGGTAACATCGGTGCAACTAATGTTCATCGGAACACTGGTGCTAAGTTAGGGATTTCTGTTTTAGTACTTGATCTGTTAAAAGGTCTTTTTAGTGCTATGATCGGTTATTATTTGGCTAAAGAAATTGGGGCTGTGCTAGGAGGACTAGCCGCTATTGCTGGCCATAATTGGTCTGCTTACCTAAAATTTGTCGGGGGAAAGGGTGTAGCTACTACAGCTGGTGTAGCATTATTCTTGTTCCCTAAAGCTTTCTTAATTCTCTTTCCCTTATGGGTAGTGACTGTTGCTGTTACTAAATATGTTTCTTTAGCTTCAGTGATCTCGGCTATAGCTATGCCTATCGTAGTTTTCTTTTTTGGTTATTCACTTCCATATGTGCTAATGAGTATCTTTGCGGGAGCTTTTGCTGTTTATCGACATAAAGGTAATCTTCAGCGGTTACTTTCGGGTACTGAGTCTAAGTTTAGTTTCAAAAAAAAGCCTTAAGGGAAATTGCGTTTCTCACTAGAAAATTATAGGGGAAGTTTAATGAGTAGGATTAAATTGAATCTAGAAGTTTTAACAGGCGAGTTTGCGGTTTGCCAGCTAGAACCAGAGGCAAAGATACCTAACTGGGCTTTACAGGGCGATTATTACGCTCTTACTAAAACTAAAGAAGAACTTTCTCTAGTTTGTTTACAATCTACTGTACCTTCTAATGTGAAGAGTGAAGGAGATTGGCGAGTCATAAAAGTTTTAGGACCGCTAGATTTTGCCTTAGTTGGTATCTTAGCTTCGCTGAGTACGACTTTAATGAAGGCTAGTGTTAGCATCTTTGCTATATCTACCTTTGATACCGATTATCTACTTGTAAAAAAGAAAGATTTAGCGAAAGCTTGCGAAGCTTTAAAACAAGCTGATTACAATATTATAAATTATTAATATCAATTGAAGGGCTACTACACAACTAATTCATAAATTTGTTGTGTAGTAGCCCTTTTTTATTAATGGAAAAATGAGCTTTCAAAAAGCCTACTTAATGGTATGCAAAAAAGCTGTTAAGAAGGTATCTAGTAGTCATTGGGTATTGGCTCAGTTAGAATACCACAACAACACTAATGTCATAATTCGCAATAACTTTTAAAAAGTACACTGAAAAGGATAAAGGTGACAAATAGGGAAGTAAAGTACCAAAATGGAGTAATTGTGCAAAAAGACATATTAGCTATTTTGTTTTGACTATTACATCAACCATTTTTGTACAGAAAACGATATTACTTCTGGAAAGGAGATCTTTGGGTTGAGTATTTTTGGGTGGAACACAAAGGATAGATCTCAAGCTAAATGGACTTTGGCAAATAACCTTACGATTTATCGAGAGGGTACACCTAGAGATGTTTTACAGCAATACATAAATCCTAAATACCCTGAAAGCATTATCATTGGTGGATTACTGTTAGACTGGCCGACAGAGCGCCAATACCGAATTGCAGTAGACCATATGCGTAACAAACTAGCTCCTACAGATCTGACACCTACATGTGTTTTGTGTCATAAGACGAATCCAGAAGGAGTCATGATTTTTTTGCCTCTGTTTAAGAATCGATATAAGGGATATCCAATTATTGGTATAAGTTGGGAATTAGCTAGGAAAGAAGGTTTAGATAGTCCTTTCTTTATGGACCCAGACGCTAGAGATGCTACTCCCGAAATTGCAGGTTGGGGCTTTTTTTGCGAAGGAAAGTGCATTGTTGAGTTTAGTCAAGCACATCCCGAGCTGATAATTCCAGTGTGGTATAATGGCTAGGCTGTATGATGTTAAGATTCTGGTTTTTAATATATGAAAGATGTTTTATACAGCTCTAATCTCTATAAGACTAGGGCTGTATTTTTGTTTGCTAAATACTTAAATTATTTATTTGTAGGTTGTGCTTAAAATCGCTGGAGTCAATAACTTACAATTCTAAGAGAACAATGTAAAAGCTTGTTGCAGGTGGTCACTTTAAGATTTTTGCTACCTAGTTTTTTTTTCGTTTTTAATAAAACTACTAATAAAAATTAGTACAACCAAATAAATTTAAAATGTGACTTTAAAATCAGATTAAATTTGTCACCTAAACGACTTAGAAGCTATTTTTGGTTCTCATTAATTACTTAGTCGCATATTTTTTAGAGAACGAAACTGTTTATTAAAAGCCAAAGAGGCTAAAAGCCTGGGAGGGAAGTAGAATATGGAAGCCACAGCGGTATTTAGGGACATAGTGGCCCGTACCAGGGGGGATATCTATATTGGTGTAGTAGGCCCTGTGCGTACAGGCAAATCGACATTTATTAAAAGATTTGTAGATCTAATGGTATTGCCATTAATTCGCGACGAACAACTAAAAAAGCGTACCCGCGATGAACTACCTCAGAGTGGTTCAGGACGCATGATTATGACCACAGAGCCTAAATTTGTTCCAGATGAAGCAGTTACTGTGGAGTTACCAGAGGGCATCAGGGCTAGTTTGCGGTTAGTAGATTGTGTTGGCTATACAGTTAGTGGCGCCGTTGGCTATTATGATGAAGCAGGGCTTAGATTGGTACGCACCCCTTGGAGCGAGGAAGAGATGAGTTTTGAGAAGGCTGCCGAGATGGGTACCAGAAAGGTAATTCAAGATCACTCTAATATTGGTCTTGTCGTAACTACAGATGGCTCTATAACTGATTTACCTAGAGAGAGCTACCTAGAAGCCGAAGAGAGAGTTATTAGAGAGTTAAAGGAATTAGGTAAACCTTTTATAGTACTCTTAAACTCAGTAGAACCAGAGGGCGAAAACGCAACGATGTTAGCAGCAGAGTTATCGATGCGTTATGGTGTTTCAGTAGTGCCAGTTGATTGTCTTCACTTAACAGAAACCCAAATTGCTAACATCCTCTCCAGCCTTCTCTATGAGTTCCCTTTAAGAGAGATTGCAGTAGAGTTACCTAATTGGATTGGCGAGTTACCTCTTGAACATGACTTGAGGCAATCATTAGAAAAAGCGATTTTTGATAATGTAGCTAATATAAATAGGGCTAAAGAAGTTGCTTGGGCGAGAGAAAAACTCTACACAGAGATCGATCTACTTGAAAATGCTCTTTCACCAGAGATGGACTTAGGACATGGTAGAGCGAGAATTAAACTTAATCTTAAAGCAGAGGTCTTTTATAATATACTCACTGAGATGACAGGTTTTGCAGTAGAAAATGAAGCTGGTTTATTTAGCCTTTTAATTGAACTTGGACGCTCGAAAAAAGAATATGATAAAGTTGCTGATGCTTTACAAGAAGTGAAAAACAAAGGATATGGAATTGTTAGACCAGGCAAAGGAGATATAGTTTTAGAAGCACCAGAAGCAATTAAACAAGGCCATAGGTTTGGACTCAAATTGAGAGCTTCAGCTCCATCTTATCACATAATTAAAGCAGATATTTTTGCTGAAGTAACACCATTTGTTGGCACAGAAAAACAAGGTGAAGAACTTGTAGGGCAACTAGCTGATGAGTTTGCTAAAAATCCGTCTTCAGTCTGGGAAAAAGATTTCTTAGGTAGATCTTTATCGGATATGATGTTAGGAGGCATTGAAAGTAAGCTCTATCGTATGCCATTTAACGCTCAAGAGAAACTACAAGAGACCTTAGAACGCATCCTTAATGAAGGTAGTGGCGGGTTAATTTGTATTATTTTTTAGGAAGAGCTAAGGCTCTTCCTTGTTTTTTATTGGAAGAAGAAGGAAATATCAATGAATATGCGAATAAGTTAGCAGACAACCTTTTTAAGGTTGCTAACTAGGGACGGGAGTTCCGAGGGGTTAGGCAGATTTTGCGGGAGGTGAATTTTATGGGCAAGGCAGAATTGGTGGCTAGTATTGCTGAAAAAGCTGGTCTTACCAAGAAAGATGCTGAGAAAGCTCTAGAAGCAGTACTGGAAAGTATTACCGAATCTCTGGCAAAGAAAGAAAAGGTTCAGCTAGTCGGGTTTGGTACATTTGAGGTAAGACATCGCGAAGCTCGTACAGGACGTAACCCGCGTGAACCAGGCAAGGCTATTGACATTCCTGCAAGAGATGTACCTGCTTTCAAACCAGGTAAAGCTCTTAAGGATGCCGTGAAGTAACATTCTCCTAACTATCTCTTGTGAGATAGAAGCTGTCCCTTTTTTGGGACAGCCTTTTTTTACCAAATTTCTGAGCAAGTATACTCTCGATTAAGTATGTTTTCCGGTTACCTTTCTCGGCTAAATGTGGTAGAATAGGAAAAACTATCTTATCGGAGTAGGAAAGAGGAAAGGTGGTGTAGGCAGTGCCCTTCAATGGAGCTGCCGAGATAATTTGAGAGAAGGGAAAATCGGCGTAGCAATATTAGGCCTTGGCACAGTAGGAACAGGCGTAGCAGAGATTCTTTCGCAAAATAGAGCTCTGATCTTTCGCAGAAGTGGTATGGATCTAGAATTGAAAAGAGTACTTGTTAAAGATCCTAGCAAAAAAAGAGATATTGAGCTTCAGCAAGAGATCTATGCTAACGAATATAGGACAATATTAGAGGATCCCCAGATTCAAATCGTAGTTGAACTAATGGGCGATCTGCATCCCGCAAAAGAATATATTATCGAAGCTTTAAAAGCAAAAAAAGCTGTGGTTACAGCTAATAAAGCAGTTTTAGCCAATTTTGGTTCCGAGCTTTTGGAGGTAGCTAGACAAAATAGTGTACCCCTGTATTATGAAGCTAGTGTTGCAGGCGGTATTCCATTAATTGCTCCTCTTACAGAATCATTAGTTGGTAATAATATTAGTAGTGTTATGGGAATTATCAATGGAACTACTAACTATATATTGACTAAAATGAGCAAGGAAGGAAAAGCTTTTAATGATGTTTTACAAGAAGCACAAGCTTTAGGTTATGCTGAAGCAGATCCAAGTGCTGATGTAGATGGCTTGGATGCTGCGCATAAACTAGCTATACTCGTTGCTTTAGCTTTTGATGATCATATTGATCTAAAGGATATTTATTGTGAAGGCATTCGCTCAATTGATACTATGGATATCCGTTTTGCCCGTGATTTTGGTTATACAATTAAACTTTTAGCTATAGGCAAAAAAACTAATGCTGGTATTGAAGCTAGAGTTCACCCTACCTTGATACCAGTTAATCACCCCTTAGCTTCAGTAAATGATGTTTTTAATGCTGTCTTTGTAAAAAGCCAAGAAGTTGGCGAATTAATGTTTTATGGTAGAGGTGCTGGTCGTTATCCCACTGCTAGTGCAGTAATTGGAGATATTGTTGCAGTAGCTAAAATTATGGCTGGTACAGGCAAGGCCTTACCGCGGAAGTTTGGCTCTGCTAAAACCTTACCAATAACAGAGAGCTCGGGGAGCTTTTATATTCGTCTTATGGTAGAGGATAGGCCGGGTGTTCTAGGTGACGTAGCTGCGATATTAGGCCGAAATGGTGTCAGCGTAGCTTCCGTTATTCAAGAGGGTAGAGCCCAGGACCAGGTACCACTTGTTTTTGTTACCCATGAAGTTAAACAAGGTGCATTAGCTAGTAGTTTAAAAACAATTAGCCAACTAACTTGTGTACACGAAATTGCAAATGTAATTAGGGTTGAGAAAGGGGATTAAAATGTACAAAGGCTTACTTGATCGCTATCGCCGTTATTTACCTGTGGAAGATGACATGGAGATTATCTCATTATCAGAAGGTAATACTCCTTTAATACCAGTTCCAGAACTAGCCAAAGTTGCTGGTTATCAAGGTGAACTCTATGTTAAATACGAAGGCCTAAACCCAACCGGCTCATTTAAGGATCGCGGTATGACTATGGCTGTAACCAGAGCCCACTACGAAGGCATGAAGGTAGTTATGTGTGCATCAACTGGTAATACCTCGGCTTCTGCAGCGGCTTATGCTGCTAGAGCCGGGATGCAGTCTGTCGTATTAATCCCTGATGGAAATATCGCCTTAGGAAAATTAGCTCAATCCATGATCTATGGGGCCAAGGTTGTGGCTGTAGAAGGTAATTTCGATGATTGTCTGCGTTATGTGCGCGAGCTTTGTGCCAAACATCCTATTGCGCTTGTCAACTCCATCAATCCTTATAGACTGGAAGGTCAAAAAACAGCTGCTTTTGAGATAGTAGATGATCTAGGTGATGCACCTGATTATCTTTTGATTCCTGTAGGTAATGCAGGTAATATTAGTGCTTATTGGTTAGGTTTTACCCAATACAAAGAGGCTGGCCATTCTACTAAGTTACCTAAAATGTGGGGCTTCCAAGCAGCTGGCGCAGCACCTATAGTCGAAAATAGAGTTTTTGAAAACCCAGAAACTGTAGCTACAGCAATTAGAATCGGTAATCCTGCTAGCTGGGATAAAGCAGTCAACGCTAGAGATAAATCACAAGGTCGGATTGAAAAAGTTACCGACGGAGAAATTTTAGCAGCTTATCGACTAATCGCTAAAACAGTTGGTGTTTTTTGCGAACCTGCTTCAGCAGCTTCTGTAGCTGGCTTTTTAAAATATGCTAAGGATCTTGAACCCAATAAAAAACTGGTTATGGTACTTACAGGCCATGGCCTAAAAGATCCTGATAACGCTATTAAGCAAGCACCAGCCATTTATCATGTTAAAAATAGCCTAAAAGCAATTGAAGAGGTTGTCCTATGAAAGTCTTAGTACCTGCCACAACAGCAAATATGGGGCCAGGCTTCGATCTTCTGGGAGCAAGCTTGAATCTAGATAACGAGCTAATAGGCGAATTTAATCAAGAATATTCGCTAATTGAAACAGGTTACTTAGATGGTAAGCCTTTCGAGGAGAATTTAATAGCTCAGATCGTGTTAGCTTTTTTAAAAGAGCATGGGGAAACAAAACCTTTTAAGATTGAGGCTGTAAATCGCATTCCGTTTGCTAGAGGACTAGGTTCTTCATCTGCTGCTATTGTTGGCGCACTTTTCTTGGCTAACGAAATGTTAGGTAGCCCTGAGGATAAATTAGCTCTATTAAGACGAGCAATAGCTATAGAAGGCCATCCTGACAATGTAGCCCCCGCCTTGTTTGGTGGAGTGGTTTTATCTAATCAAGATCAAGTATTGCGTTTACCAGCTCCTATGGTGGAAGCTTGTGTTATAATTCCTGATTTTAAGTTAGAAACGAAAAAAGCTCGGGCTGTTTTACCCCACCAAATAGACCACCAAGTAGCAGTTAGAAATAGTGCTAATCTTGCTCAACTAGTTCTCGCTTTAGAGCGAGGTGACAGCGACTTATTTCTAGCTTCTTTAGAAGATAAGCTACATGAACCTTATAGGGGTACACTAATACCTGGCTTTTTTGAACTACGAGAATTAGCTAGTAAAAAAGGTGGCAAATTGATCATTTCAGGTTCTGGACCAACGCTTTTGTATTTAGCCAAAAAGAATGCTTATAACGATGCTAAGGAACTTTCTAACTCTTGGTCTCTAAATAACGAAGTGGTTCAGGTTCAGCTAGGTTCCCAGGGAGTTAGATTGGCAAACTAGTCTTTGTAGTCAGACTTATTAAACTTCTAGTTCCCTCTTGCATTTATAAGGGTTTGTGTTAGAATATATCTGTGCGAGGGCAAACCTCGCCAAGTCGGGCTGTAGCGCAGCTTGGCTAGCGCGCATCCTTGGGGTGGATGAGGTCGCTGGTTCGAATCCAGTCAGCCCGACCATTTTTTTTACGTCCTTTAAGGGGCGTTTTTTTTATGTCAAAAAAGGTCTTATTTATTTAGATGCGAAATCAATAAGTGGCTCTCTTTGCATTTAAGAAAACGTAATATGGATATTAGATGGTGAAAGGAGTGCTAATATGGAGAAAAAGTGTTTTTGTTCAACTAATCCCTTAGATACAATTAACCAAGAGTTTAAAGCTATATTAGAGGCTTATCCTTTAGGTAAGCCTAAAGCTTTAATTCCACTCCTCCAAACCATCCAAACAAAATACGGTTACTTACCAAACTCAATGTTATCTATAGTTAGTTACTACCTGCAAGTACCATTAGGTCAACTCTATAGTATTATCACTTTTTATAACCAATTTCGTCTCGAACCACCAGGAAAGATACATATCGAAGTATGCACTGGAGCTGGTTGCTATGTGCGAGGTGGCAACGACCTTTTAAGAACCTTAGAAGCTGAATTAGGTATTAGGGCAGGTGAAACTAGTAAAGATAAACTCTTTACCTTAGAGACTGTTTCCTGCCTGGGAGCTTGTGCATTAGCTCCAGTAGTAAGGTTTGGTGGCACAATATATGGCAGACTGCAACCAAAGGATATTGTTCGCTTACTTAGAGAATATGAGGCTAGGGAGTGAGTTAGATGAAAAGTTTATTAGAACCTTGTTGCCATCTTTGTACTCATTCACCCGAGCACCCTTGTGTTGATTTTATTATTTGCCTCAAAACTGGACCTCTTTGCCATGACAGTAAAAGTTGCCAACAAGAGAAGGAAAAACAAAAGTTATGTGTTAACGAAGAAGCAGAAGATGTTGTTTATGTCACTATAGGTATGGCGAGTTGTGGCTTAGCAGCAGGTGCCCAGAAAGTATATAATTTTTTTCAAAGACAACTGAAGCGAAGAGGTTATCAAGCTTATGTGAAAAAAACAGGTTGCTTGGGTTTTTGTAGTGAAGAAGTGCTAGTTAGAGTTAAAAAACCAGGCAAAACTACGGTTATCTTTTCTAGGGTTAATGTAGAAAAAGCCTCAGATATAATCGATCTTTATCTTGAAAAAGATATTTTGCCCGAGGAGTATGTCTGGGGAAGGGATTTTTATAAACCAGGAAATAGTAATTTTGCTAAGGGAAATGAGATAATCCTTGGCAAGCAAAAACGCTTGATTATGAAAAATGCAGGTATTATAGATCCTACTTCATTAGAAGCTTATATTTTACAGGGCGGTTTTACAGCTTTTAACGAAGTTCTAAAAGAAAAAGATCCCGAGAAAATTATAAAAACAGTTATAGATTCAGGACTCCGGGGTAGAGGTGGAGCTGGTTTTTTAACTGGCGAGAAGTGGCGTCAATTTCGTGAAGGAGCGAAACCTAAGCTAGTTATTGCTAATGGACATGAAAGTGATCCCGCTGCGTTTACTAACCGTGCTCTTTTAGAAAGTGATCCACTTTCTGTACTTGAAGGACTAATGATCGCAGCTTTCTGTGGTGGAGCTGAGCAAGGTATAATATATGTTAGAGGTAACTATGATTTAGCTATTTCGCATCTCACTCAGATTATAAAAACGTTGAACCAAGCAGGACTTTTAGGAAAAAATATTTTAGGAAGTGGCTTTAACTTTAATGTTAATCTAGAAATTAGTCCAGGAGCTTTTGTAGCTGGTGAAGAAACTGCACTGATAGCTACTTTAGCTGGTGAAAGGGGTATGCCAAAGCCCAGACCTCCTTATCCCACAGAAATGAGAAAACCAATCTTAGTTAATAATTGTGAGACTTTAGCCAATATCCCCGCCATTCTAAACTTAGGAGTGGAAAAATACCGCGAGATAGGTAGTGAAAAAAGTCCTGGTACGAAGATCTTTTCTCTCGCAGGCAAAGTGAGGCAAGTAGGCTATATTGAAGTACCTTTTGGGATGTCGTTACGGGAGATTATCTTTGATTTAGGCGGAGGATTGCGTAGTAATCGTCCGTTTAAAGCAGCTCAGGTAGGAGGACCATCGGGAGGCTTTTTAGCGGCTTCTTTTTTAGATACACCCATGGATTATGATTCTTTAGAAGCACTAGGCCTATCTTTAGGGTCAGGGAGCATTGTAGTTATTGATGATGAATCCTGTATTGTCGCTCTCAATAGGTTTAATCTGGAGTTTATGAGCAAAGAGTCTTGTGGTCGCTGCATTCCTTGCCGAGAAGGAATTTATCGACTTTTAGAGATCATAGATAGCATCGTTACTAGAGACAATTTAGGAACTGAAAATGGTTTGAAACGCTATCAGACCCTTAGTCAATTAGAAAAGTTAGCCCAGGTGATCGCTGATACTTCAGCATGCGGTTTAGGCCAAGGTGCACCTAATCCAGTTCTTTCAAGTTTGAAATTTTTTCGTGAAGAATACGAAGCCCATATTTTTAGCCAAAAATGCCCAGCCAAACAGTGCAAAGGCTTGCTCACTTACCGTATAGATGCTGATTTATGTAAAGGTTGTTCTGTCTGTTTAGAACGTTGCCCCGAAGGAGCAATCGTGGGCGAACGTAAACACAGCCACTTTATTTTGGCAGACAGATGTACTCGTTGTGGCATTTGCTTAGAATTCTGTTCCTTTTCAGCTATTATTATCTCTTAAGGGGGGAGCAGGTGCATGGATACAATTAAGATTTCCATCAATGATCTAGCTGTAGCAGCTAAAAAAGGGCAGACTATTTTAGAATCTGCCAAAGAAAATGGAATTTCCATCCCTACTCTTTGCCATTTAAGTAGATTAGCTCCATCGGGAAACTGTAGGATTTGTGTAGTAGAAGTTGTTGGTAAAAAAAGATTAGTGCCAGCTTGCGCTTATCCTGTTGAAGAGGGTATGGTTATCTATACTCATTCAGAGAGAGTACGAAGAGCACGTAAAACTGTTGTGGAACTACTTCTTGCCAATCATCCTGATGATTGTTTAATTTGTATCCGCAATAGCGATTGTGAGCTACTAAAACTAGCCAGCGAATTTGGTATTAGAGAAAGACGTTATTTAGGGAAAAAACGTTCCCGTTCGCTTGATTTATCTAGTGTTGCTATAGAAAGAGATCCTAATAAATGCGTTCTCTGTGGCCGTTGTTTGCGGGCTTGTATCGATAGACAACAAATTGGCGCAATAAATTTTGCTAAACGTGGCTTCGAAACCACTATAGACACTGCTTTTAGCCTGGAACTGAAAGATTCAGAATGTGTTTTTTGCGGCCAATGTGTTCTCACTTGCCCAACGGGAGCTCTAAGAGAGCGGAGCGCTTTAAAACATGTTTGGGCAGCAATTCATGATCCAGGTAAAAAGGTAATTGCTTTGGTTTCACCAGCAGCAAAAATTGATTTTGTAATGGGAAATAAAAGTTCACTAATTCATGTTGAGGGTCAAATTACCGCAGCTTTAAAACGTTTAGGTTTTGATTATGTATTAGATCTAAGTTTAGCTAATGACATTTATCGAAAGGAACTAGCTAACGAACTATTAAAAAACAAAAAAGAAGGTAGTGGCACTCTAATTTCCTCTTTCTGCCCTAGTGTAGTTAAATTGGTTGAACAATCTTACCCAGAGTTAGTTGCTAATTTAAGCCGGATTAAATCACCTCAACAAATAGCAGGGGATTTAATTAAAACGGAGTTTACCAGAACTAATGGTTTTAACCCCAAAGATCTTTTTGTTGTTGCTATTCGTCCTTGTACAGCAGCCAAATATGAAGCAGCACGGTTGGAAATGGGTAGTGATGGTCTAAGAGATGTAGATGCTGTGCTAACTACAAGAGAACTTCTCCGAATGTTGCAAACAGCAGGTGTCGAATATGAGAGACTCGCCGCAGAAGATATTGCTAATCCCTTTATAAATGCTAACCCCTTTTTGGGAGTTTTAGAAGTGGCAGGAGGTCTAGTCTCTACCTTAGGAGTCTCTACTGGAGAAGATTTAGAGAAGGAGCTTTTATGTGCAAAAGAGTTTCGGGAGAAAACTATTAAAATAAATGACGAGGTAATTCATTGTCTAGCTTGTGATAACCTAGGTAAAGCAAATAAATTGTTATCAGATAAAGCCAAACTAGAAAAGCTTGATCTAGTTGAGATACATGCCTGTCCTAGTGGCTGTTTAGGCGGAGGCGGATTGTCCTTACCAGGAATTGATGGTATACCATCAAGGATAAAAGCTTTTTTAAGCTTATGTGCTCATAATAAACAAAAAGTCGATTTACCAAACTAAATTTTTCCCCCAAACCCTAGAAAAACGTTTCTCAGACTAAACCATTAGTTCTATTAAGTAAAAATAAACATGAAATGATTCAGAATAAAAGGAATGTAACCCTTAATGTATAATCTTAATGCTAAGACTTAGACATTGTAGGGAGGAGCAACAATGAAAAAAGCTATCTTGCTAGTGGACCAGTGCTCACAAGCTAGCGTTGTTTATCGAACAGTATTAGAATCGTATGGTTACAGAGTCCATTTAGCAGGTAATCCACAACAGGTTCAGACAGCTCTAAAAGATGATGCCCTAGTCTTAGTTATTGGTATGTGCCTGGAAAACGCTGATAAATTAAAACTTTCTCTATATCAAGAAAGACCAGAGATACCACTTTGGTTATTAAATAATGCTAAGGAAACCATCAGTTCCAAAGATCTATTAGCTAAGGTCAAGCAGTTAATAACTAAAGAGGATAATAATTGAATTATTAATTATGGTTAAATAAAGTAATTAGCAGGATTCACAGCAGTTTTTAGGGAAGATTCACCTAAAGTGAGCCTGCCAGGTAGTTGTCTGACCGGCACCAGTTTCGAGTCAGATGCTATTTAATTTATTGAACGCAAAAAGCCAGGACACCGAAGTCCTGGCTTTTCTTAAAAAGTGTTAAAAAACTAAGAAAACATTCGAGAAAGACACGAAAACGTAAAAGAAAAAAACTATAAAAAGGGGGTGTACCTGCTATTAGACAAATATCCTTAAACTAGCCAAAGTATAAAAAATAACTAAGAACTGAGTGTTTGTTAAGGGGTTAAAAGCGATCAGTTAGTAATTTTAAGAGAAATAACTTTGGTTAGCCAGGTAGAACGACCTTCAGAGTGTAAAAGTAAGGTTAGTAGAATTATTGATTTATTTTTTAAGGGCACGAAGATGAAGGAATTATCTTTTAGAGGATATGATTGTCTCTATTTTAGTAGCAGGAACTGGATTAATGGAAGTGTTTACCCAAAAAGTTGCAGCCTTAAAAGAAATTAAAGAACGTCCACTTGTGGGTCTTGCTTTAGGCAGTGGTGCGGCTAGAGGCTTATCGCATATAGGTTTATTGCAGGTTTTTGAACAAGAGGGAATACCAATTGATGTAATAACGGGAACTTCTATGGGTGCTTTAGTTGGAGGCTTGTATTTATCTGGTTGGGAACCAGATTTTTTAGGTAAATTTGCCAAAGCGATAAATAAGCAACATATAGTTTCTACATTAGATTTTGTCTTACCACCGAAAAAAGGACTTATCGATGGTTATCGGATTGAAGCAATGCTAAAACGGATGTTAAAAATAAAAAACATCGAAGCATTACCCAAACCTTTTGCTGCCATCTCTTCAGATATAGCTACAGGAGAAAGAGTGGTTCATGATAACGGGGATCTTGTAAAAGGTATCAGAGCCAGTATCTCCGTACCAGGGGTCTTTGTGCCAGAAAGATACGCAGGAAGATTGCTAGTTGATGGTGGGGTGGTCGATCCTGTACCCATGGATGTACTTTGGGAAGCTGGTGTCGATATCGTTATAGGCGTTAATGTGATGAAACGACCAACAGCAGGAGCTGAACCAGAAGGATTAATCGATGTTTTACTTAACATGACTGATATAATGGGCTTTAAAATCTTTGAAAACCAGCCGTTAAACGAGGCCATTATTATTGAACCTCTTAAGGAACATCATATTGGTGGTATGGAGTTCGATAAAGCTGAACTACTGATTGAGTTGGGTAAACAAGCTGCTCTCAAGGCTGTGCCCCAAATTAAAAATAGATTAAAAGCAGAGGGTGGTTTAGATGCTAACCATAGCTGAAATAACAAAAAACGCTAAAGAATGTCACCTCTGTCGTTTGCGCGAAGGAGCTAAGCAGGTAGTTCCGGGCGAAGGTAACCCGGAAGCTAGGTTAATGTTAATTGGTGAAGGTCCAGGTCAAGAAGAAGATGAAAAAGGACTTCCATTTGTTGGTTCAGCTGGACAACTTTTGGATAAAATATTACTTGCTTCTGGAATAAATAAAGATGAGATTTATATAGCTAATGTTGTAAAATGTCGTCCACCTCGTAATAGGACACCAGAAGCTGACGAGATAGCTACTTGCAAACCCTGGCTTGATCTGCAGATTGCGGCTATCAGACCTGATTTAATTGTTTGTCTTGGCTTAACTGCAGCTAGAGCAGTATTAGAAGTTAACGATTCTTTGCAAAATCTACGTGGTAAATGGCATACATTTGGCGAAATTAAGGTCCTTTGCACCTATCACCCAGCTGCACTTTTAAGAAACCCCAAGCTGAAGGTGCCAACATGGAGTGATTTTAAAATGGTCATGAAAGAATATGGCTCTACTTCTCCGTTTGAAAGAATAGAATAGAAGTAGCTACAAGCTTTCGTCAGAATAATAACCATATTTGAAATTTATTTAAGGTAATCTTTACCAAGTTTTTTGCCTAAGTCAAAGGGAAAATCAGAGTTTTGCAGAAGTTTTGAAGAGACACAGTAACTGTGGTTTTAGTCTTACTGCCAAAAGGGGGAGAAGGGTTTGAAAAAGTACGAAACTTCCCAGATCAGAAATGTCGCAATTATTGGCCATGGTGGAGTGGGAAAGACACTCTTAACAGAGGCGCTTCTTTACCGTGCCGGAGCAACTAAGCGCAAGGGTTCCATCAATGAAGGTAACACAGTAACTGATTTTGATCCTGAAGAGATCAAAAGAACAATTTCTATCTCCACAGCCTTAGCAACCTGTGAGTGGAAAGAAACAAAGATCAATCTTCTCGATACTCCAGGCTTCTTTGATTTCGTGGGTGAAGTTGTTGCTGCCTTAAGTGTTGCTGAAGGCACTCTGAGTGTTGTTGCTGCTCCAGATCAGCTACCAGTTGGTTTCTTTACAACCTGGAAGCTAGCTGAAGAAAAGAATTTAGCTAGGATGATCTTTATCAATAAAATGGATAAAGAAAATGCTTCTTTTGAAAAGATCTACGCCGAACTCAGGGATAAACTTGGCAACAAAGTAGTACCAATTAATATTCCTATTGGTAGTTTTACTGATTTTAAGGGTGTTGTTGATTTAGTAACTATGAAAGCTTATTACCAAAGAGGTAATGAGGTGGTTGAAGAAGAGATTCCGGCAGAGCTTAAGGATGAAGCCTTAGCTCGTCATGCCGAACTGGTTGAAGCAGTAGCAGTTGCTGATGATGAGGTATTAATGGCGTATTTAGATGGCGAAGAGATTTCTTCTGACGATATTAAACGCTGTTTACGTGTTGGCGCTGCTAACAAAGAAGTTTTTCCAATAGCTTGTGGTTCTGCTGAGCTAAGTATTGGCCTACAGCCACTCCTTAATATGTTAGTTTATGGTATGCCAGCACCAACAGATAAGGTTAAAGTAACTAGTGGTGGTAAGGAAGTGGAGTTAACTCCAGATGGCAAACAAACTGCTGCTTTGGTATTTAAAACCCTTGCCGACCCTTATGTTGGTAAGATGACAATTTTTAAGGTATATAGTGGCTCCTTAAAATCTGACAGTCAGATCTATAACTCTACAAGAAGCGAAACCGAAAGACTAGGACAGCTCTTTTACATGCAAGGAAAAGAACAGATTCCTACTAGTGAAGTAGTAGCTGGCGATATCGGTGGTGTTGCTAAGTTACAGTTCACAGCTACTTCTGATACATTATGCGATAAAGATAAGCAAGTTTTCTTTAATAAAATTATGTTTCCTAAACCAGTTCTTATGTTAGCTGTTTATCCTAAGGGTAAAAGCGATACAGATAAAGTCGCAAGTGGTTTATTGCGCTTGGCTGAAGAAGATCCAACGATCTCTTTGGAACAGAGTAAAGAAACCAATGAATTCCTCCTTTCGGGTATGGGAGACCTCCATTTGGAAATTATTGCTAGCCGTCTTAAAAAGAAATTTGGGGTAGAGATGGAACTAGAAGATCCAAAAGTACCTTATAGAGAAACTATTAAAAGTAGTACAAAGGTTGAAGGCAAACACAAAAAACAAAGTGGTGGCCGGGGTCAGTATGGTCATGTATGGTTAGAGCTATCACCAATGCCTCTTGGCGAAGGTTTTGTTTTTGAGGACAACATCTTTGGTGGCTCAGTTCCCAAACAATATATCCCAGCAGTCGAAAAAGGCGTAAGGGAAACCATGGTAGATGGTGTTATAGCTGGATATCCTGTAGTTGATATTAAAGTTAGCCTTTTCGATGGTTCCTACCACGATGTAGACTCTTCAGAAATGGCCTTCAAGATCGCTGCCTCAATGGCTTTTAAAAAGGGTTTTGTTGAAGCCAAACCTATACTTTTAGAGCCTATTATGAACGTCGAAGTTATAGTTCCCGATGAGTATATGGGTGATGTCATGGGAACACTCAACAAAAAACGTGGTAAAATTTTAGGTATGGAACCTGTTGATGGCCAACAAGTAGTTAAAGCATTAGTACCAATGAGCGAGATGTTCCGGTTTGCTCTAGAATTGCGAGCAATGACTCAGGGGTGGGGTCAGTTCACTAGCACTCTAGACCATTACGAGGAACTTCCGGCTATGGTAACAGAGAAAATTATTGCTCAGTATAAAAAAGCTGACGAAAATAATAACTAAAAGACAAGGTGCTGCTTACCCGCGGCACCTTCTTAAAGGGAGAATAGCTATGAAAAAGATTATCGTTATCTGTATGGTTTTGATAATCGCCTTAGGAGGCACAGCCCAAATGTTAGAGGTAACCCATTATAGTGATAGTCTTGGTAAAGAAAAAACATTTCGTATTATTCTACCTGAAAATTATAACGATGAGACCCTCTATCCTGTACTATATCTCTTACATGGAGCTAGTGGTAGCTATGTCGATTGGCATAAAAATGGCATTTTAGAAAAAGAAGCTAAAAATTATGAGCTAATTATTGTAACTCCTGATGGTGAAAATTCCTGGTATGTAGATAGTGAGATTAAAAAAGGATCTAATTATGAATCTTATTTAATAAAAGATTTAATCCCCTATGTGGATGCTCATTATAATACTATCGATACTTTTCGTGGTAGAGCTATCGCTGGATTATCTATGGGAGGCCATGGAGCGATTACTTTAGCTTCAAAACATCCTGATCTATTTGGTTCGGCTAGTTCCACTAGTGGTGTTCTTGATTTAGTTCCGTTAGGTGATGTTACTGGTAAAAAAGAAATCTTCGGTGATCCCAAAGCAAACGCTGACCTCTGGGTAAACAATAGCGCAGTTACTCTGGCTGATTCTTTGAAAAAGTCTAGACGTAAACCGAAGATTATGTTTGATATTGGGTTTTCTGATGTCTTTTATAAGACTAATCTTGATTATCACCTTAAGCTTTATTCTCTGGGTATAGAACATACTTTCAAGGTCTATCCTGGCAACCATACTTGGGAATTTTGGTTAGGTCATTTGCCAGAACATTTAGCTTTTCATGTAAAAAGCCTCCGCAAACCTATACCTAAAGAGGAGGAATAAATTTCTAAAGTCTTAATCATTAATATCACTCGAATTAGGAGGAGCATTTGTGAGGAATTTATCCAAACCTTACGTAATTGGTATAGCAGGAGGTACAGCCTCCGGAAAAACTACTTTTACCAACCTCCTTACAAAAGAGTTAACCACCTTTAATCTTCAATCTTTTCACACCGATTTTTATTATAAGGCTAATTTGCCTAAAATGATTTCGCCTTTATCTGGTAAAGAATACGATGACTATAACCATCCTGATGCACTCGATAAAGATAGATATCTAACCGATTTTACAAAAGCTCTAAAAAGAGATGATCTCGATGTAATTATTTTAGATGGTTATATTATCTATTACTGGCCTGAATTGCGCGCTAAAATTGATCTCAAAATCTTTATTGAATTAGACGCTGACGAAAGAATGTATCGAAGAATCAAACGCAATATGCGTATTTTTGGTTGGGATCAGGAAGAGATTGCTACTTATTATTTAGAATCAGCACGTTATCAGGAACAAATCTATACCTTGCCTACAAAAGCTTATGCTGATTTTGTTTTAAATGGTAATCGTCTTGACGGAGTAGCTCTACAAGTAATCGTTAATTGGGTAAAAAGCCAAGTTAATTCCCAATAGCATTAATTACAGTCCAAGAACAGGTCTCTCACTATTAATACTTTAATTAAGGTATTAAAATAGTTGAGACCTGTTTTTTAAAGGATGTTTTATTAGTTAGAAAACGTTTTACATTGCTCATTACTCAGGTTAGCTACAAAAATAAAGATGTTAAAGGTGATGTATAGTGAAGAGAATAGGCCCTGTTTTGCTTAGTTTATCTTTATTATTCCTTTGGAGTATTAACATTAAAGCTCAAGAAAGGTTTATAGAGTTAAACCATCAATCAAATATTTTAAGCAAGGAGAAAAAGCTTGCTGTTATTTTACCCAGAGATTATACCGAAGAAAAACGCTACCCAGTTTTATATTTGCTGCATAGTGCCAATGGTAGCTATTTGACTTGGCATAAAGCTGATGCTAAACTATACGAATTATCGAGACAATATGAACTAATAATTGTCACGCCTGACCTAGAAACTTCCTGGTTGGTGGACAGTCCAGTAAAACCAGAATCACAATACGAAAGTTATTTTGTAAAAGAACTGGTGCCTTTTATTGATGCAAACTATAGTACTATAAATAGTTATCGAGGACGGGGTATAGCAGGAATGTCTATGGGGGGTCATGGAGCTATTGTCTTAGCCAGCAAATATCCGGACCTATTTGGGGTTGCTAGTTCTATGAGTGGAGTGTTAGATCTGCGACTTTTACCTAATACAGCTGGTAAAAAAGATGTTTTAGGTGAGGTTTATCAACATCCCGAAGTTTGGAATAATAATTCAGCAGTATATCTGGCAGACAAAATAAAAACGTCTAGGCGAAGGCCACGTATTATGTTCGACGTAGGGTTAAGTGATTATGTTTATGATACAAACTTAACTTATCACACGACTTTGAAAAGGTTGGGTATCGATCATATCTTTAAAGTTTTTCCTGGGACTCATGATTGGGGATATTGGGTAACAAGGTTACCAGAACATCTCGAGTATCAGGTATTAAATTTGAAAAAAACCGAACTACAAACAGAAGAATAATACACTGCAGGCTGGCGTAATGTACCTTAGGAGGTGGGAAAATGCGCCAATCCTACTGTGTTTTATCCGGAATTGTTTTAGCGTTAGTTCTATATCTTTTAGTTTCACTAGTATTTGGTATTATTAATGTCACTAGTGTTTGGGATCTTGGCCGCTTCGTTTACGATATCTCTCACTATTTAATTGTAGCCGTGGCGGCAGTTTTTGCTGCAAAGAAGGCCGCTGGGCAAGGCTGGTTAATTGGCTTTTCGTTAGCCTTGATTTTAGCGGCCATAAGCTTAGCGGTGCATTGGTCAATTGGTGAACCCATATTTAATCAGATTGTCAGATCGTTAATTACCTTAGGTGTAGGTACAGTGGCAGGTATTTTTGGTGTTAATATTTGATTAAGCGTATGTCGCCTCGATCTTCAAGGAGTTTTACAGCCTCATCGAGTTTATCTTTAGGAATTTTAAAGGCATAACGATAGTGGCCTGCTGGTTCTATGGGTGGACCGTCGATGAGACTCATGTCTACAGTTGTGCTGTTACCAATTAATAATGCACCAGTAGAGGGCATGGTAAGCACAAGGCGTCCCATTATTCTGGCAAATCCAAGAGGGTCATAACCGGTGGGCATCTCGTCTGGTGTACGTAGACCCACCGGTTCTATTTTATGTGGATAATACCCCAATTCGTTTTTTAATTTTTCTGGATTGCCATAGTAGTCGCCAATAATTAAACTCACCTATTCACCCCCCTATTGTATTGTTTCAGAGATAGAGAGGAAACTTGCAAAGAATTAAGCAGGAGAAAACTCTGCTATAGTAGAATAAAATCAGGTGGTACTGGAAGATATTATCTTACCAGTACTTTTGCCAGTATATGTTGTAAAGAAAGGAGTAGCTAAAACCTTCAAGGGTTTTGGCGTGTGATTTAAAATGGAAAAAATAATTCCCGTTGGCGTTAGCGCCCGTCATGTACATTTATCTGCAAAAGACTTAGAGGTACTTTTTGGTACTGGTTATAAACTTACAGAAAAGAAACCTTTATCTCAACCAGGACAATTTGCTGCTGAGGAATGTGTAGAAGTAGTCGGTTCTAAGAGAAGTTTTCCTAGTGTAAGAATATTAGGACCTGTAAGAGCACAAACTCAAGTTGAATTAGCTTTAACCGATTGTTTTTCAATTGGTGTAAAAGCTCCTGTTAGAGAATCTGGAGATATTGCTGGTTCTGGTAGTGTGAAAATAGTTGGACCTAAAGGTGAAATAACTATTAATGAGGGTGTAATTGTAGCTGCTAGACATATTCATATGCACCCAGATGATGCTAAGAAGTTTGGCCTAAAAGATAAACAGAAGGTTAGTGTGCGCACAGAAGGCGAAAGAAGCATTGTTTTTGATAATGTAGTTGTACGTGTACGTGATGATTTTGCCCTAGAAATGCACATTGATACTGATGAAGCTAATGCAGCTGGTTTGCAAAATGGTGCTAAAGCAACAATAATTGACTAGCACTAATTGAAATTAGCACTTCCAAAATTTCACGAAACTCGTTAAATTATGCCAGCAATTACTAAAACTGGTTATTTAAAAAGTTAAAAGGATTAATACCTAAAAAGTGCTAAAATCTAGACGTTGAAAAGAAAGGATGGTGAAAACCGTTGTAAGGGAAATAAACTTATTTAACTAAATTTGTAAGCTCTCTTGATTAAGAAAAGGATGTTTAAGTTAATAACTTAAAACTTTGTAGAACTTATGAATTTAGAAAGGTCTCTTGCAACGGGATTCCCGTGCCATTAAGGGAATTTATCTGCGAAAAATGTGGACACGCTTTTGAATTACTTGTCCGATCTCAGGAAGAAACTATAAAATGTCCTCAATGTGGTAGCAGCGAATTAAAGAAAAAGTTTTCTAAATTTGCAGTTCCAGCCAAACAAGGCGGCTCAACTACTAAATCTTGCTGCTCTTCTGGCTCTTGTGGTTCTTGCTCTGGATGCTAGGAAAGAATTATCAATAAAGTGGTAATACTAGATTCAGGGGTGTAAGCCTTGTCCGATGAACAGCAACGCATGGCCATAGCACTTACCTGTAGTGAGTTCGAGCCTTGCGAAGCAATGTTAAGAGGGTTTATAGTCGAAGGTGATGTCAGCTGCAGTTATTGTCAGCACTGGGCTATGGAACAAGATGATTGTATGCTCGACATCTTTGATAGCCAGTTAACGAGTCTTGACCAGACGTAAACAGTAGGACGTCAAAACGACGTCCTACTGTTTGCATTTTAAAAAATAAATAGGTAGAAAACTAGGGAAAGCTACCTATTTATCGGTGTAGTTAAATTAAAACAGCAGGTATTTTCTCGCATATAGCTAATAACCCAATATCATCGCATTTCAAATTAACTGAAGTTATTAAATGGATCAATTAAAGTTGGAGGTTATAAAAGTGAAAAAACTTTCTTTAGTTTTGCTTTTAACTTGCCTGTTAACAGTGACTATTTTTGCCCAAGCAAGCGAATGGCAACTAGGTGTAGGAGTTAAGGAAATAAATGATCAATATTATGGCTCTTTGAGTTTTCGTCCCGATATTGATTTAGGTAAACTTGGATTTGGTCTTTCTTTTACCTTGAACTTTAACCAAAATGGTATCCGTGTTGAGGATTGGCAAGAAAATGATCAATTTAGCTTTACCAAGTCTGTTGCTAATATTGTTAGGTATGTACGTTGGGGTAGACTTGGAGACCCATTCTATATTCGCTTAGGCGAACTAAATAATGTTACTGTAGCTAATGGTCTATTAATGGATGGCTATAGAAATCTTAATTCAGAGGAGATCAAAGCTGATATTAGACGTTTAGGTGTAGATCTAAGTCTTGATATTGGTTACGCTGGAGCTCATTTGATGGTAAATAATGCTCTGAAACCAGAAATATATGCTCTAAATCCTTATATAAGACCTCTATATGGTAACCAATATTTACCTGGTTTTATTAAAGGTATATCTCTAGGGTTTATTTATATCAATGAAGTTAGAGAGAACTACAGCATGCCTTATGCTTACGGTGTTGATGTTTCGATGCCTATAGTTCGTCCTTTGGTCCTATATTGGCAAGGTGCAGAGTTAGCTAATAAGGCAAGAGGCTATTCTGTTGGTGCTCGTGCTTCTTTTGGCCCCCTCTATCTAAGAGGTGAATATCGTAATTTTGCCCCAGGATTCCAACCTGCGATTTATAATTGGCAATATGAAGATGTTGGTAAAGAACTGTTCTTCCCAAATGTCAAATCTGCAGGTTATTTAGCCGAAGCTGGTTTCCAAATTATGAATGATGCTATTAATATTGGTTTGAAATATGAAAATATGTTAGTCGGTGATAAGGAACCTATTCCAACTTTAACTGGTAAAGCAGTGATTGGACCGGAACTATTTGTTGCAACATTAGGTAGGAAGGGACAAGCTGAAGCTTCTTACACCCAAACTAACTACATTCAACTAAACGATCTAACGAATGCTCGTTCCCGAATAGATGCAAAACTATCTTTGGAATTATATAGAGGTGTATTTGGTAGTTACGTTTATAATATTACCTATGATACAAACAACACACCCATAAAGTTTCAAGCTGTTGAAGTTTCTCTTGGTGGTTCTTTTTAAGTAGTAATTTCTAAAATATCCCCCTTTGAACGAGAAGGATTTAGATTAATTATTGACGTATAATTCTAATAAAGCCATTTTATGAGGGGGGTTATATTGTGGAAAGTAAAACTGCGGTAGTGATCATCTCGATTCTAGCTGCTTTGTTAGTTGCGGGTGGAGCTTTCTTCTATGTAAAGAAAACTAGCGAGCCTGAAGTAGTTAATTTCAACATTGATCTTGGTTATGAAAAAGCAGTTGCTGATCTAAAGCTACCTGGTATATTAAAAGACAAAAAACCAGTTTTAGTTGATGATCTAAACGATCTAAACAAATGGGTTGAAGAAGAAGACTACGAATATAACAAATGGGCCATAACTACCAAAGGTGCACTCGAAGTTAAAAACGGCGTTCTTTCCAGGAAAAATGCTGGTAATTCTGGTTTGAAGTTAAAAGATTTTGAAATAGTTGATGGTGCGATAGCTGTAAGAGCTAGGGTTACTTCTAAGCCAGAGACGGGTGCTGTTGGTTTCAGAGTCCATGTTAGAAACGGTGAAGAACATTGGAGCCATGGTTATGGTTTAAATACTTCTTCTTACAGTTATGAACTTTCAGCTTGGCATGGAAAAGATAAAGGTAAATCTGCTACCTTAGCTCCTACACCTGCTAAAGCTTACCTTGTACCTGAAAGTGGCTGGATGACTGTAGTAATTGTTATTCAAGGCAATAAACTTAGCTATTATCATGATGGCGAGTTAGTTGCTGAAGTTACTGATGAAGAAAAGAGTTATGCTAAAGGTGGAGTATTTCTATCTTTAACTCATTTTGTAGAGATAGATAAGGTTTTAGTATATCAATTCTAGTCAATTGTAGTTTTAATAAGTAGAGCGGCTTTTATTGTCCCCCTTATAGTAAACAGTAAGAAATGTTTATTGTAAGGGGGCATTATTATATTAAGATCAAGTGTTCAATTGATCTTGGAGGCTAAATCATTTAGCAATTTCATAGTTTATATTTTGTTGCAAATTAACTCAATTAGGGGAAGGAGTTTATTTATATCAATGGAATAAATAAGCAAGAAAGGGAAATTAGTTCATAATTTAATAGGAGGGTGAAGGGTATGCGTAAGCTAATAGCGGTTTTGCTTATAACACTTATTGCCATATTCAGTGCCTCAGCAGCTTCAGTTAATTTAGCTATAAATAAGGAATATATCTTCAAGGATAATGCTGATCCGAGTTATCCGGATGATGGAGTTAAACTTACTGATGGCAAGTTTGCCAGTATTGGTTATAAAAGTCCTGGTTGGGTAGGTACTACTAGTAAACAACAGGTTATAGTAGTTGACTTAAAAGATGTTTACCAAATTGAGAACGTCGCTAGTAACTTTCTCAAAGATTTTGAAGCAGGAGTTTATATACCCAATGGGTTAGCCTTAGCTGTATCTGAAGATGGAATAAAATGGACTTTTATAAATCAAGTGGCTTTTAAGTATAGAGAACTACCCCAAGAAAAGATGATTACCTTTAAGTATACTTTTGAAAAAGTTAATAAAAAAGCACGCTATATAGCTTTAAAAGCAGGTAGTTCGGTTTGGTTATTTATGGACGAATTTGAGGTCTGGGGTGATAGTTCGTCTAAACAGAAAGCACCTAATGGCGTTTTTCTTGATGAGATAGAATTTGATTTTATCGATTTTGGTTCCTAAGTGAAGGGAAAAAAGTATATATCGTCTAACTTATAAGGGGTTTAAACTTTTTAATTTGATTAACAAATATAGTTTTCTAAAGTGGCGACTAACCTCGCCATTTTTTTGGGGTGATAAATATGGAATGGCAAAAGTTAATTAATAATGTTCCAGCAGATTTTGCAAATCAGGGTTCTCTTCAATTGGTTGCTCCTGGAGAAACAATAGCGACTTGGGAAAGCAAAAGTGCAGCCATCAGAAATAATTGGCAGAATTTTCTCGGGTATCCACCTTTTACACCATTTAAACCTAAATATCTAGAAGGTGAATGGGAAGAAAGCGATATTTATAAGGGAAGGACTGTTTATATTCAGACAGAACCTGACTACTTTGAGAAAACTTATCTTTTAATCCCTAAAAAACTTAAACCAAAAAATGCAGCAGTTTTAGTTTTTTATTACGATGTTGATACCATGATTGGCGAAGACCGTGGGGGAAAACATTTTATGAATACACCTAACCGGTTTTTTGCCCGCGAATTAGTTAAAAGAGGTTTTGTAGTCCAAGTAATGCGCTGGTTTTACCAAGGATTTGGTAATGAATATTTAGATGGTGTTGCTAGAATAAACAAGTTATACCCGAATTTAAAAGGACTTGGAAAGATTGCTTTTGATGCTAACAGAGTACTTGATTACCTTACGAGTCTACCTTATGTAGATACAAATGCTATTGGTGCAATGGGGCATTCTTTAGGGGGCAAGATGGCTCTCTATGCTACTGCTTTTGACCAGCGTATAAAAGCTACCGTGGTTAGTGAATTAGGTATCGGGCTCTCTTATTGTAACTGGGATGCTCCTTGGTATTTAGGTGCAGAGATTAAAGAACCAGGTTTTGACCTGGATAACCACCAAATACTTGGCTTAATTGCACCAAGACCTTTATTATTAATAGCAGGAGATTTTGCCGATAATAATCAAAGCTGGTATTACATTAATGCAGCTAAAAAGGTATATGCTTTATTTGGTAGAGAAGATTATATTGGTCTTTACAACCATCATAGTGGTCATGATCCAGAAAAAAAGGCGATGGATCTAGGTTATACGTGGTTACAACACTATCTACAAATTAAAGGTAAAATGATATGATTTTAGATAATCTATCATGCTGGAGTAGATAGATATTTAGTAGGTCTAGATTAGTTAGTAAACGAAACCCCTTTAATTTAACTTAATGACCGTACAGTTCAGTTGAGCCAACTTTCTTTAGCATTTTTTGCTTTAAATACATTTTCTAGCAGGAAAACCAACGTTCTAATGGAATAATAAAAGAAAAAGGGGTTATGAAGAATTTTCAAATTGATAGTCTAACTGTTATATAAAAGCATTAGGCTAGTAAGTTGGGTGAAATCGAAATTCAGGTTAAAGCCATCTGGAGATAAAGAATTTACTAGTATTTCTTAATAACAGATGATTATAATAACTGGATTTCGGTTCATTATAAATTGGGGGTGTCTTGAAAATGAAGAAAAATATCTTTATGGCTATGTTCCTGGTTTTAGTTTTGGCAAGTGCAGTTTTAGCAGCACCAACAAATTTAGCTCTGAAAAAAGAGTACATTGTTAATCGCGAAGCTAATCCTACTTACCAAGATGATGCTAAACTAACTGATGGTGTATATAGTAGTGCTATTAGGTATAGTAGTCCAGATTTTGTCGGTTATAACGGACAAGATCCTATGATTTGGATTATCGATCTAAAGGATGTTTACAAAGTTGACACAGTTTTTGCCAACTTCTTAAACGAAGATGGAGTCGGTTGCTTACTACCTAAAATGCTAAGTTTAGTAGTATCTCAAGATGGTAAGAGATGGAAAGCAATTGATTACCAAGAATATACTGAAGATGATCTACCCAGAGAAGGTACTTACCTCAATAAATATGAATTTAAGATTAAGGGCGAGAAAGTAAGATATGTAGCGTTGAAAGCTTCTTCCCAGTTCTGGCTATTTATCGACGAATTCGAGGTTATAGGTGATGCTAGCTCTAAGGAAGACGCCTCAAAAGGTTATTCTCTTGACGATCTAGACTTTGAAGAGATCGATTTTGATTTCTAAAAAAAGGTGGTTTATACAACCACTTATAGAAAGAAGCCACAGTAATTCGTGGCTTCTTTTTTGAAATTTAAAGCAAGGTTTAATAATCGTCTAAAGTACTTTAAATATAATTGGCAAGTAGAACATCAATAGTAGTTATCCTAGGTTAATGCGATTAATACACTTATAAAAGGTAGACTTAAATCTAAAAAATATGTTTACCATCAACTTGACTATATTATAATATAGTAATAAACTTAAATGGTAAAAGCGAGGGATGTAAATGAAGTCAGCTTTAGAGAATGAAGAGATCAATCAAAAGGCAGAGATTCTAAAAGCTTTAGCTCATCCTATAAGGCTCTGTATTGTTAAAGGTCTAATAGAGAAAGGCGATTGCAATGTAGGTTATATGCAAGAATGTTTAGGGGTGCCTCAAACCTCGGTATCTCAACATTTAGCTAAATTACGTTCTCTAGGTATTGTGGCTAGTGAACGACAAGGTTTAGAAGTTATCTACCGGATAAAAAACGAGACAGTAGCTCGAGTTATAAAAGCATTGTTTGCCGATGAATAGGAGGAATCCGGGTGAAGATACTCATAGTAGGTGGAGTAGCTGGTGGAGCAAGTGCAGCCGCTAGATTAAGACGATTAAATGAAGAAGCAGAGATTATCCTCTTTGAAAGAGGTGCCTATATCTCCTATGCTAACTGTGGGTTACCTTATTATCTAGGTGGTGTTATCTCTGAACGGGAGCGTTTATTCGTGCAAACACCAGAGGGAATGAGAGAACGTTATAATATTGATGTTAGAGTTGAAAATGAAGTAATAGCTATCGATCGACAAAATAAGGTAGTCCAGGTTAAAGAAAAGAAAACCGGTAATATCTATCAAGAATCCTATGATAAGTTACTTTTATCCCCTGGGGCAGAACCAATCAAACCAAATATTCCAGGGATTAATCAGAAAAATGTCTATTTTTTAAGAACGGTCTATGATACCGATCAGTTGAAAAAAGCTATCGAAAAGAACCACCAGGGTAGAGCGGTTGTTATAGGTGGCGGCTTTATTGGGGTAGAAACAGCTGAGAACTTACGACATGCAGGGTTAAACGTTACTTTGGTAGAAGCGATGCCCCAAATTTTTAATAATCTAGACCAAGATATGGTAGTTGGTTTACAAGATCATTTACGTGCCAATGGAGTTCGCCTTTTCTTAAATGATGGTGTAAAAGAAATTAATACAAACGATGACGGTAGTCTTTCTGTAGTTCTACAAAGTTCTACGACAATTAAAGCTAATTTAGTTGTTCTAGCTGTAGGAGTTAGACCAGAGACTAAACTCGCGGTGGCAGCAGGTTTAGAGATTGGCGAAACTAAAGCAATTGCCGTTAACGAGTATCTGCAGACAAGTGATTCTGATATCTACGCTGTTGGCGATGCAGTGGAGGTTATTAGGCGTGTAGATAATAAGAAAGCTTGTATTCCACTAGCTGGCCCAGCTAATAGACAAGGCAGAATTGTTGCTGATAACATTTTAGGTCAGAAGATACCCTATCAAGGGGCTTTGGGTACAGCTATTGCCAAAGTATTTGCCATGGCTGGTGGGTCAACTGGTTTAAATGAAAAACAAGCACTCCAATTGGGTATTCCATATAGAGTCTCGATAACACATTCTGCTTCACATGCTAGTTATTATCCTGGAGCTTACAGTTTAACAATAAAACTAGTTTATACTCCCCAAGGTGATCTTTTAGGCGGTCAAGTAGTTGGTTTTGATGGTGTTGATAAGCGTTTAGATGTTATTGCCTCTTGCCTTAAATTTGGTGGGACTGTAATGGACCTTGCTGACTTAGAGTTAGCTTATGCACCACCCTTTGGCTCAGCTAAAGATCCTGTTAATATTGCTGGATATGTAGCAAGTAATATAGTTAAGAGCGATTCAGAGGTTATTATGTCTGAAGATATTGAAACGCACCAGAAAGCGAAAGCTCTTATTATTGATGTAAGAGAACCTTTTGAGTATGCTTTAGGTTTCATACCTGGAGCAATAAATATTCCCTTAGATCACTTGCGAAAGAAAATTACAAGCTTACCCCAGGATAGAGAGATAATTGTCTACTGCCGTGTTGGGCTTAGAGGTTATTTGGCTGAACGAATATTAAAACTAAATGGTTTCTCAAAGGTAAAGAATATCACTGGTGGATATGTTACCTACCAAGCTTTAGAAAAAGAAAAAAATAACCATATAGCACCAACTGATTTCACTGAACCTAGAGAGATTAAATCAGAGACCGAGGCTCAGCATTTAAATCAAGAGACTAAAAGTAAAACAGTTAAACTTGATGCCTGCGGTCTACAATGCCCGGGTCCAATTAGTAAGACTTTTATGGCTATGGAAGAGTTAGCAGTTGGTGGTATTTTAGAAGTTGAAGCTACAGATCCTGGTTTTCTTAATGATATAGCTGCTTGGTCACGTACTACAGGCAATATGCTGTTAGAAAAAGGCCAAGAGGGAGCAAAAATTTATGCTCGTCTACAAAAGGCTGTTCCATCAATTACTCAAGCTGATAAAGTTGTTAATAATAAAACCATCGTGGTTTTTAGCTCGGATTTAGATAAAGCTATAGCGACTTTGATTATAGCAAATGGAGCAAGTAGTATGGGCAGACGAGTTACCCTCTTTTTCACTTTTTGGGGCTTAAATATTCTCAGAAAAGCTCAATATGTGCCTGTGAAAAAGACCTTGGTAGAGCGGATGTTTGGCTTCATGATGCCAAGAGGGACCAAAAAGTTAGGCTTATCTAGATTGAATATGGTGGGAATGGGACCTAGGTTCATGAGAAAAGTTATGGAGAAGAAGAACATCGATTCCTTGGAGTCTTTGTTGACACAAGCGCGCTTAAACGGTGTTAAGCTTGTAGCTTGCCAGATGAGTATGGATGTTATGGGAATTAAACCTGATGAACTACTAGATGGCGTAGAAATAGGTGGAGTCGCTTCTTACTTAGAGGCTGCCGAATCAGCTAATGTAAATCTCTTCATTTAAAATAAGAGAGAGGATTAAGCTATTTAGTTTAATCCTCTCTCTTGAATTTAGACAGATTCTTTTTTTACAGTAATTTTAGGTGGGAGAAAACCAAATAGGTAAGGAGCTAAAGCTGTTACCCAAACTCCAATTGATAAGTAGCGCAGAGCATCGCTTAATAGAAGCGAAGGTAAGAGTAGCTTTAGGCCTTCTTTTATGGCTAAAACTCCTGCTAAGCCAATTATTACTTTTAAAATTTGTACCCAAAGAGGAGCTTTTTCACAATAATTTACATAACGTTTTTCTAACAAATAGCCAATAATTAACCCTAAGACAGTACCACCAACTTTATAAAAATCTGGTAAAGGTAAGAAAGGCATTAACACAATAATTAAAGCTCCCAGTAGATAAAGATAAGTAGGTTTTTTCTCGAGAAGACTAAGAAGATAATCAGCCAGGAAAGCCCAGATTATACCAATGGCTAAGCCGGCGATAACATCACTAAAAAAGTGAACACCAAGATAGATTCTAGACAAACCTACTAAAGACATAACTATTCCAGCTAAGAAATAAAACCAAGATTTATCAAGGTATTTGGCAATGGCAGTCCAAATACTCGCTGTAAATTGGCTGTGACCAGAAGGAAAAGAATAACCACCAGCAGTCTCAAGTCGCAAGGAGCGAATACCATACCCACCTATTGGTCTTTCAACTTTAAATATCTGTTTGAGGCCTGCATTTAACGCTGCGGAGCTAAGGGCAATCATACTTAAGCGCCAACCGATTTTTTTGTTGATACACCAGATAGTGATAGCTGCAATGAAGATAAAAAAGTAGTCTTCACCTAATGAGGTAATTAACTGAGCTAGGGTATCAAGAAAGGGTGAGTGGAATGATTGTACAAAACGAATAAATTCCACAGAGCTCTACCTCCTCTATGATATTAATTAAACTTTCACTAAAAGATATATAATTCCTGCAAATGCTAGTTAGTTACAAAGATAGCTTCCTATGGTATGATTATTTTAATGGAAAAGATTACCAACCGAGATGAGGGACTGCAAGTGAACGAAGAAATTGAAATGCTTACTAAAGCCATCTGGCAGGATGCAGTAAATACTTGGGAAGAGTTGCAGAAGATCAGATGCACTTTAATTAACATTAAAATAAGTGTAGCCAGAATCGATTCTCGTGAAGCTGCGGCTTTAAAGGCTGTAGCCGATCAACTAGAAGAAGCAATTAGTGGTATAAGTAAAAACACTGGGAGAATTCGCGATAATGCTAAGCAAATTGGTACTGTCAATAATCAAAACAAAGGGTAACAGATTTTATTACAGCGCAGAGATTAGCCCTAAGAAAGAGGCCAAAACTAATGCGCATGTGGGTTATTATAGTATTTATTTTGTTTCATGTCATCTCTGGCAGCTTGCCTGGAAAGGGGGGAGCTTCCACGTTTATTATTGATCGCTTAGAAGGCGAAATGGCTGTTATCGAGTGGGAGAATGGTGTATTCAATCTGCCAAGAGAACTCCTGCCATTAGGCGCTAGAGAAGGAGATGTCTTACAGATATTAATAGAGATTGATAACGAGGCCAAGAAAAAACGCCTTAAAATAATCGAAGATTTAATGCAATTTGATGAGTAAAAGGGAAGGTGTATATGCAAAAGTCAGCTCAGAAAATCATCGTAGTTCTTTTGCTCACGCTATTTTTAGTTTTTGGTGCGCAAGCGAAGCTATTGGTTCATTATATTGATGTTGGTCAAGGCGATGCGATTTTAATACAAACTCCCCAAGAAAAAAATATTCTTATAGATGGAGGCCCAAGGGTAGCAGGCGATATTGTTGTTAATTATCTTAAAGAACATAATGTGGCTACCATTGATGTCTTAATTGCTACCCATCCCCATGAAGATCACATTGGTGGTTTATTAGCTGTTCTAGATGTTTTTCCGATTAAAGCGGTCTATTATCCCCAAATATCTCATACTACAAAAACTTACGAAAACTTTCTTATTAAAACAAATTTGTCTGGAGCAAAGCGCATTCAGGAGAAATCCGGTGTAGAAGTGGAAGTAGATCCGAAAATAAATTTAGTGTTTTTAGCTCCTGAAGAAAGAAACTACGAAGAGGTAAACCACTATAGCATTGTCGCTAAACTAACCTATGGAGAAACTAGTTTTCTCTTTACCGGGGATACAGAAGTTATCAACGAAGAAAAAATGTTAGAAAATAAAGCTAACTTACAAGCGGAAGTACTAAAAGTAGCTCATCATGGTAGTAGAACATCTTCATCTGAAGCTTTTTTAGAAGCCGTAGACCCTGATCTAGCTATCATCTCCTTAGGTAAGGATAATTCATTTGGTCATCCTCACCAAATAGTCCTAGATCGGCTTATTCAAAGGGATATTACTGTTTTAAGAACAGATGAATTAGGTGACATTGTCCTTGTTAGTGATGGAAAGAGTATTAGTATAGAACCTAACGATATGATGTTAGTTCATGTTACACCTACAGGAAAAAAGTTTCACCTAGTAAACTGTAGAATGCTAAGAGATAATAAAATACCACTTGAGAGAAAAGAAGCATTACTAAAAGGATATGAACCTTGTGAAATATGTAAACCATAAATCCCCTTTGGGGGATTTTTCTTTTTCTAGCAGGAAACATTTGTTTTCTAGCTAAAACAAAGAGACAGGAGGGAAAAACTAATGGACACAAATTCCACTTCTATAGGTAGTATGAATGAAAGCTCCTTACATAATGAATTAAAACTTCATTATGCTAAGAAAGGTTTTATCCCTGAAGAAAAAGTTTTAGGCTTTGTGGTTGATTTGAAGAAGGAGGATAAAATAATTGAGATTCAGACTGGTAATTTTAGTAGTTTACGCAAAAAACTAAACCTGCTTCTCCCTGAGCATCAGATCTGTGTAGTTTATCCGATTGCCCTAGAAAAGTGGATTGTGCGTTTAAGTGAAGAAGGAGAGGTTCTTTCTAAAAGACGTTCACCTAAAAAGGGAGAATATGTTCAGGTTTTTAACGAATTGGTTTATCTAACTGATCTTCTCATGCACCCCCACTTAATACTGGAGCTGGTATTAATAAATGAAGAAGAGATTCGTTTAGAAGATGGTAAAGGTAGTTGGCGGCGTAAAGGCGTTAGCATTAAAGATCATAATCTTCTAGAGATCAAAGAAAAACAAAGATTAACTACAGTTAACGATTATCTAAGCTTTTTGCCTAAAGATTTACCTGAGGTTTTCACTAACAAAGATATCTCTGCTGGTAGTAATTATCCGATAAACCTAACAAGAAAGATAACTTATACCTTAAAAAATATGCAGCTTATTGAAATAATAGGTAAAAGACAGCGCGAAAGACTCTATCAAATTAGTGGAGGAGGCAATTAATTTGGCCCTCAAACTAGTAATATTAGTGTTTAGTTTAATCATTTGTAGTACTAACAGTTATGCTAACAACGATTACAAGCAGACAATAAAGACAATTAATAATGAAAAGCTTGCAGTGGAAGCGTTAATAGACCAGCATAGTGCACTTTTTGAGCCCGAACGTATTAATAACGCTAGAGAACAAATCGCAAAGGTAACAGAATTTATAGCTAAAGCTACTGAGTATACAACGCTAGATGATCCTATGGAAGTTGAATTAAATCTGGAGCTTGCTAAACTGTTTTTAGGAAGGGCTTATGCCCAGGCTAGCCGCTCTTTTACTGTTGAGGAACGTATAATCTCTTTAGATGCCCATACCCTTTCAAGGTTAGCCCTTGTAGGTGAGATGGAAGTAGTTATAGATAAGATTAAAAATGCTGGTTTTAATACTATCTTTGTTGAGGTTATTCGGGATGATGGCTATGTGGTCTATCCCTCTGAAATAATGAAACAAGCCACAGAATTAGAAGGAAAAGATCCTTTAAGGGATTTAGTTCAACTAGCACAAAAAAGAGATCTGGATGTCTTTCCCTGGCTAAAGGTTTTTTTCGCTGCAGCTAATGGTACGCCAGGCCCGATTCTAGAAGAGCACCCAGAGTGGACAGCTCTTGACCGAAATGGTAAGGGACTTGATGCTTATAATCTAGCTTGGTTTAGCCCAGCGAATATAGAAGCCAGAACCTTCGTTAAAAATTATGTTTTGGAACTTTGGTCTCAATACGACTTTGCAGGTTGCCAGCTAGACTATGTTAGAAATGCTGTTAACCCTTTAGAAGATAATGATTTTAGTTATGATCAAGCTTCCTTAGATCTTTTTTATAATCTCTATGGCTATAATCCGCTAACCTTAGCTTATCCGTCTGCTGCCAAGAGAACCCAACTTGAGTATATAGCTGGTGACTTTGGTTCTAGATGGGAAAACTGGCAAGCTTTTCGCGAGGAGTTAGTAACATCTTTTGTAGCCCAACTATCTTTACAACTAAAAGAGGTTAAACCAGATAAATGCGTCGGAGCTGGAATTATGACTGCTCTTTGGGGCGGGGGCACTTTACAGCAAGCGTTATTTAGACAACAAAACTGGCCTATTTGGGTCGAGAGGCATCTTCTTGAGTATCTTTCACCCCTTGTCTATCAAAATGAGACTAGAGTAGTGATAAGAGAAGTAAAAAGTGTTAGAGAGATAGCTAAAGAGAGGGTTCTTATTTACCCTAGTCTGGGAGTCCAAGCAATGGACGCTCCCTATAACCTACTGCAACAGATCGAAGCTGTTAGGGACCTTGGTGAGGTTGGAATGCGTGTTTTTGCTTATCCCCATATGCAAGAGGAACATTTTAAGTTACTAGCCGAAGGCCCTTTTAGAAATAATGCCTACCCACCTCACAGAGACCTTCTTAAGAGTAGTTATCAACTCTTAGGTGAGATTTTGGCTAACTTCACTTTAGATGAAGAGGATTATAATGATTTGGATAGACTATTTAAAAGACTAGAATCAGCCCTCGATGCTAGTCCCAAACAAAGATACAATTTGATACGACCATTTGTGAAAAGAACTACTCAAATAGCTGAAAGAACTATTGATAAAGACTTACATTTGCAATTAAATCGCCTTAGCTTAATGCTCACTGTTTACGAATACACTAATCGTTCAGTAATTTAATAAGTGGTCGGCTAAAGCCGGCCACTTTACCTTTATCAAGTGGAGAGGATTCTGGGGGTTAAAAGCAGAATTTTGGGAAGGTAGAAAAGTCAGGAGGCATATTATGCTAGATGTTTGTGCAGGAGTTATTATAAAAAACAACCAAGTTCTCTTAGCTAGAAGACCAAAAGGAAGTCATTTAGCTGGTTTTTGGGAATTCCCAGGTGGTAAAATAGAGCCAGGGGAAACCCCAGAGGAATGTTTAAAAAGAGAATTAAGAGAAGAACTTGCTATAGAAGCAAAAATTGGCGACTTTATCTGTGTCAGCGAGTATGATTACGTAGAAAAATCGATTAAGCTTTTAGCTTATTATGTAGAAATTACTGGTGAGCCACAGTTAAAAGCCCATGATTCGCTAGCTTGGATTGATCTAAAACAAATCGATCTTCAAATTCTAGCACCAGCTGATAGGTTAATTGCTCAGAAGATTAAGCGTGATAATTGAGAGGGGGAATCCCTAAAAAGGGGAACCATTGAATTTATATCAACTTAAACTTGGCGATATGGAAGAAGCAATGCAATTAAATGAATGTCCATTGTGTTTTCTCGATGAAGCTGTTAAAAAGATGTACCTTAATAGGTTAATCAATAATGTCTTAGACGATGGTTACCGTGAGGAATGGCAGGAAAGTGGTGGACTTTGTCCTGAACATGCGCTTTTACTTCTAGAGCACGGTTCGGCAACAGGCCATGCTATTTTATATCAGGATCTAATCCATAACTGGCAGGATATTTGGTTAAACAATAAAATTAATTGCCCTGTCTGTAAGCGCTTAACAGAAAACAAACAGGATGCGAGTAAAGCGTTTATGTGGGGGATAAAGAATGCACCAACATTTAAAGAACGTTATAGTACCTCTGCTGGGCTTTGTAAGGAACATTTTAATATAGTTTATAACCAAGCAGACGTAGAAATGCAGAGCTTTCTAATCACAGTTCAAGAGAGGGCTTTCCAAGAATTAAACAGTAAATTAACCCTTCTATTAAGACAACACGATTACAATTTCCAAGGGAAAAAAGATCCAGAAGCAGCCAAAGCTTGGCGTAAAGCTGCTAGGTATTGGAGTAGCGGGGTAGAGAAAAAGTGGCGTGTTTAAGATTGAATTTGGAGTGAAGAAAAATGAAAGAGACTT
>ENA-UOOI01000709-UOOI01000709.1-fermentation-metagenome-genome-assembly--contig:-NODE-709-length-40819-cov-9.085394_pt1 | contig 40819 bp, 45 predicted proteins | sample MGYA00245779_ERZ724027 | MGnify/ENA primary metagenome ERZ724027 (study PRJEB28704, sample SAMN03018318) | fermentation metagenome | biome: anthropogenic terrestrial biome; feature: soil; material...
TGCTGAATTTGGCAGGTGGCGCGGACTTTTTGTGCCGTTACGCGGTGTTGCCTTAATGAAAGCTGTCTCGGCCGCACCATCGGAAGGGCGGCTGGGTTTCAACGCACTTTGTTATAATAATAACACATTTTATCCGATGTACAATAGCCCTCGGACATTTTTTCGGAAAAATGTGTTATAAAATAAATATTTTCTGTTTTCCATCGGGCGGGACCGGTTCTTCAAAAGAAAACCGATAAAAAAACATCCTTCCCATATTGTCAAGAATATCAGAAACTTTAATTCTCAACAACCGTCAAAACAAAATCTTTATGATTTTTTTATGTCGTTTTTGGGATGAATCATGTATAATAGGTCTGATAAATAATTAACATTCGCTTTTTAAAAACAAGCACGCGGCGCAGAACCGGTTTTCCCTCATATTTTCAAAAGGGAGGAAGCACAGAACCCATGCAGAACAAATCGACCGTACTGGTAGCTGAAAACCAAGCGCATGCCGGCGACCCGGTATGCGCGACGTTGAAGGCGGGCGGATACCGCGCCCTGACGGCTGAAAACGGCAGCACGGCAATTTCCATGATCGCGTCGCATTGTCCCGATCTTGTACTTCTGGATTCCGGGCTCCCGGAAACGGGCGGGCTGGATGTTCTGCAGACTGTCCGCAAATGGTCGGAAATTCCCATCATCGTCTTTGCTTCGGACCAGGGCGGCGAGGACGAGGAGGTTAAGGCCCTCGACATGGGTGCCGACGATTATCTCATGAAGCCGTTCGGGTCCTCGGAATTACTTGCGCGCATCCGCACGGCGCTCCGGCACAGCATTAAAATGGAAACAGGGGAAAATGTCTCCGCAGGGTGCCTTCGGCGGGGCCGGCTGACCATGGATCTTGCGCGGCATTCCGTGACCGTGGGCGGCCGGAAGATACATCTCACCCAGAACGAATACAAGATCGTCCTGCTCCTTGCAAAACACTGCGGGCAGGTTCTGACCTATTCTTATATTATTGAACATGTCTGGGGCCATTTTGCGGCCGACGACCGACAGATTCTGCGAGTCAACATGGCGAATATCCGAAGGAAGATGGAGCCGAATCCCGCCGAGCCCGAGTATATCGTCACGGAAATCGGCGTAGGCTACCGGATGAAAGACAACCCGGGGGACGGCCTGGACCAAGACAATTCTCTTTCCATATGACAAAGAAGTGCAGAAATGTGCTTTCATATTTTAGGAGGAATTTTTATACTATGAAAAAAGCGAACAAAATCAGCATTCTCGGAGCCGGCAATGTGGGAGCGACCATTGCCTATACCCTCACATTGGAAGGACTTGCCTCGGAAATCGTTCTGGTTGACATCAACAAGAACAAGGCAAAGGGCGAATCCCTGGACATTATCCAATGCACGGCTCTCTGCCCGTCGGTGAACATCTATTCCGGCGAATACTCCGACATCGAGGGCTCCGATATCGTCATCGTGACCCTCGGGTGCGCGCGCAAGCCCGGTCAGTCCCGGATCGACCTTGCACAAGGCAACGTCAACATCATCAAAAGCGTTATGCCTCAGGCCGTCAAATACGCCCCGAACGCTATTTACGTCGCCGTCAGCAACCCGGTCGACATCATCACCTATACCACTCTTAAAGTAACGGGCCTTCCCGAAAACCATGTGTTCGGCTCCGGGACGCTGCTGGACTCCGCGCGCCTGCGTGAAATGATCGCCAAACACGTCAATGTGAACCCGAAAAACATCCACGCCTATGTGCTCGGCGAACACGGCGACTCTTCCATGGTTCCATGGTCCCTGACCAGTATCGGCGGGATTCCGATGGATATTTATATGAACAGCATCCGGAAAAAGGATACCCGTTCTGCCGCCCTCGACCATGACAAGATCGTCGACGACGTCCATAAGTCCGGCGGGGAGATCATCCGCCTGAAGGGCGCCACATTCTATGCGATCGCCGTTTCCGCCACAAAAATCTGCCGCAATATCCTGCGCGACACCAACTCCGTCATGCCGCTTTCCGGGCTGCTCCACGGGGAATACGGGTTCGACGGCATCTGCATGAGCGTTCCGTTTATTCTCAACCGCGACGGCATCGTCAACAGCGTGACTCCGCCCCTGACGGACGCCGAAATGGAAAAGCTGAAGGCAAGTGCTTCCCTCCTGAAAGATACGATTGCCAAGCTCACTATTTAAAATCAAATAAAGTAACGAAAGGATTTTGGTTATGGATTACGCAAAGGTATCCCTCAAAAAGCATTACGAGTGGAAAGGCAAGATCGAAGTGGTCTGCCGCGCGCCGCTGAAAACCCGCGACGACCTTTCCCTGGCCTATACCCCGGGCGTTGCACAGCCCTGCCTGGAGATTCAGAAGGACGTCAGCAAAAGCTACGACCTCACCCGGCGTTCCAATCTCGTCGCCGTCGTGACCGACGGCTCGGCTGTTCTCGGGCTCGGAAATATCGGCCCGGAAGCCGGCATGCCGGTTATGGAAGGCAAATGCGCCCTGTTTAAGGCGTTCGGCGACGTGGATGCGATTCCTCTCTGCATCCGTTCCAACGACGTAGACGATATCGTGAATACCGTGCGTCTGATTGCCGGCAGTTTCGGCGGCGTCAACCTGGAAGACATCGCGGCGCCCCGCTGCTTTGAAATCGAAAAAAAGCTGAAAGCCTGCTGTGACATTCCGATTTTCCACGACGATCAGCACGGCACGGCGGTGGTCACGCTTGCCGCCATGCTCAACGCCCTTAAGCTGACCGGTAAGAAAATCGGGGAGATTAAGGTCGTGACCAGCGGCGCCGGAGCAGCCGGTATCGCGATCATCAAGCTGCTGATTGCGCTTGGTCTGAAAAACGTCATCATGTGCGACCGCCGCGGTGCCATCTACGAGGGCCGCGAGGGTCTGAACCCGGTCAAAACGGAAATGGCGGCCATCACCAACCGCGAAAAGAAAAAGGGCACGCTGGCCGACGTCCTGAAAGGCGCCGACGTGTTCATCGGCGTTTCCGCGCCGCACTGCGTCACGCCGGAAATGGTCAGGAGCATGAACAAGGACCCGATCCTGTTCCCCATGGCGAACCCGGTTCCGGAAATCATGCCGGACGAAGCCCGGAAAGCCGGCGCCGCTGTGATCGGCACCGGACGCAGCGACTTCCCGAACCAGATCAACAACGTGCTGGCGTTCCCCGGAATCTTCCGCGGCGCGCTCGATGTCCGCGCTTCCGACATCAACGATAAAATGAAGATCGCCGCGGCCTACGCGATCGCTTCCTTCGTCACGGACGACAAGCTTTCCCAGGACTACATCATTCCGAGCGCCCTGGACCGCAGCGTAGCTTCCGCTGTTGCCAAGGCCGTCGCGGACGCCGCGAGAAAATCCGGCGTCGCGCGAATCTGAATCCGAACATTCACAGTTCTGTCGGCCGCGCCCGGATCGGGCGCGGCCGGTTTGCTGAAAGGCCCGGCAGCGCCGGGTTTTTCGGCTTTTTTAGTCAAAAGCTCTTGACATACTTTGTTTCACATGATAAAATGAACAAGTCAGTTTGCGAGAGTGGCGAAATTGGCAGACGCGCAAGATTCAGGTTCTTGTGAACCATTTAAACGTTCATGAGGGTTCAAGTCCCTCCTCTCGCACCAGGCAAATTGATCGAAGGAAGTCGATTGCAATGCAGTCGGCTTCCTTCCGTTTCTATAATAAAATTGGAAAAGCGGCGCACATCACAAGCAGACGTTTCGTGTATCGAAGGAATCATAGAATTCAGACGGATTTGCCAGCGAAGAGCCCCATGAGGACACACGAAAGTGATGTAAATACCGCTTGGAGACCGCCCGTAAACCGCTTGATATTACTGGATTGATACAAGTCCTATCCTTTCACTCCGACCAGACCGGGTCCGGATGCAATTCGCGTTCGGACTTTTTTCTTTTGGTCGGCTCCGTACTCGCGTTTATAACCCAACTTTTTACAAGGTCGGTTCAGCCGGAAGAATCGGACCAATGAGAAAGGAATGGATCCGTTTGTCCATTGTTCTGTCTTTGCAGGGATGCATGGCCGTTGGGAAAACGACCGCCGTGAAATACGTCCAGGAACACGCCCCCTATGTAAATATCAGTTATGAATTGAATACCAACGTGATTGAACAGATCCGGCTCCGAAAATTGAAAAAGGATATTTTTGAAGATTACATTGAAATACAAAAAATATGGATTGCAAAGGAAATTGAAAGATATAAAAAGGCAAAACAATTTTCTTGTTCTATTATGGATTTTGGAGCAGAAGAGATTGAATTTTATACCCTTAATTATCCAAAAACAATAGGCACGGATTGGAATGTTGAAGAAGAATTGCAGCAACTGCGGGACTGCTTACCGGATCGGATTCTATTTTTGGATGCGAACGAACCCGTTTTGAGGAAACGAAAAGAGAACGACGCGACTCGTTCACGGACGTTTTTCGATCATCATCTCCAGTATTTGCTGCCGTTGAAAAGGGACTGGTTTATCGGCAGAAAAAATGTTGATGTTCTGAATGTCGATCATCTGTCAAAAAAACAGGTCGGTCAGCGCGTAAAAGACTGGGTCGACCATTGTATCGAATCTGCTCCATGAAAGAAGCATCCTGCGAATCAAACATTAGCATCTAAGATTCACCGAGTTTGCCGGCGGGGAACCTCGGAGTACAGATTTGCACGCGGGACCTCCCCCGATTTCAAGGTACCTCTTGACATACCTAACAATTCTATGTATACTACGCGTAGAATCTTTTGGATAGGGGGAGATTCATGAATGTTTCGAAGGATTTAACGGCCGCTTCGGCAACGCCCTTGATTCTTGCCATCTTAAAGGGAAACGACAATTACGGTTACTCCATGATAAAGAGAGTAAAGGAACTGTCAAAAAATAAAATTGTCTGGACAGAGGGCATGCTGTACCCGGTCCTGCACCGCCTGGAAGAACAACGATGGATCGAATCCTATTGGAAAATCTCTGAAACGGGCCGGAAGCGAAAATACTACACGATTACAACGGCCGGGTTAAAAGAACTGGAAACGCAAATGCGGCAGTGGCAGACCGTCAATTCCACGCTTGAAAAAACCAGGGGCATCTCTGGTCAGGAGGAGGATCCGCATGTTTGATTTGGAATCCAATATCCGCTCATGGAGCAACCACTTACGCGCCAGCGGAAAATTGAAAGAGAACGATATAACGGAGCTGGAAAGCCACCTGAGGGACGAGATCGACGACTTGACGGGATCCGGGCTTACGCAGGAAGAAGCCTTTATCATCAGCGTAAAACGCCTTGGCAATGTCAATGCCATCTCCAGAGAATACTCGAAGATCAATATGACCTCTTTCTGGAAAAATATGCTAATTGATTCGTCCGATCGGGATTTAAAAAGAAAAAGTCACCGGAATCTTGCCTGGATTGTCGTTTTTTCTCTCTTGGCGGGAACTCTGGCCAAAATTCCCGAATGGTCAGTATCTCTGTTTCAGAACCCGGATTCTTTCCTGCTTTATTTTAAAAATCTCAGCCTGTTTCTGTTTCCGATGGTCGCATTGTACTTTTTGCTGACCCGAAAATCGGGCTGGAAATATACCGTCTCAACCATGGGGTTCTTCTGCCTGTCGGCCGTGATCGTCAACTTATACCCGTCCTATTCTCCAGGCAATACGGTGCTTTTAACGGGGATTCATCTCCCGATCCTGCTGTGGCTCATCGTCGGCATCGCCTATCTCGGCAGGGGCTGGAGAAGCAGCAAACAGCGGATGGACTTTCTGCGCTTTACCGGGGAATTCGTCATTTACGGAGGACTGATTTTATGCGGGATCCTCGCTCTGGGGCTGTTCCTCGAAATCATATTCCAGACGATTAAAATCGATCTCTCCTTCTTTACCGCACATTATTTTTTGGTTTACGGCGGATGCGCCGCCGCAATGATCGCGGTCTATCTGGTGGAAGCGAAAAAGAGCATCGTCGAAAACTTCGCGCCGGTTCTGGCAAAAATATTCAGCCCGCTGTTTTTCGTCAGCATGGCGGCCTTTTCGGTCGCGATGTTCGTCACAGGGAAAAGCCCCTATGATGAAAGGAATTTTCTGATTGGGTTCGACCTCATGCTTGCGGCCGTTCTCGGTCTGGTGCTCTATGTCATCTCGGCAAGAGGTCTCCATGACGCGCCGAACTTCTTTGATTTCATGAACTTCGCCCTGATTATCATGGCGCTCATTATCAATTCCGTTGCGCTTTCCGCAATCGTTTACAGGCTGTCGGCATTCGGGGTGTCGCCCAACAAAGTTGCCGCGCTCGGTGAAAATCTGGTCTTAATGGTAAACCTCGGAGGATTGGCTGTCCTGTATTTTCAATTTTTCCGGAAAAAGATCGAATTCAGCCTTCTCGAAAAATGGCAGACCGCTTATCTCGGCGTCTACGCCGTCTGGGCGGCGGTCGTGTCGTTCGCTTTTCCTCCGATCTTTCATTTTTGCTAATCCAACCGCGCTCCGCCGCATTCCATCCCCCGCACAGAGCAGCCGTCTCAGACAGGGCAGGCTGCTTTTTCAAGCGGGGAACTTTGCGCGTCCCGGAAATTTACCTTTTGTTATATTTCCAGTTCACATACTGCCGTATTATATCCGGCACGGAAGTCCGCCGATCATTCGTCGCTTCCCGGATCATTGCTTTGAATACCCGGTAGTTTTTGCCGAACGGATACGGGATTTTCCGGACTATACGGTCGATCTTTTTCAGTTCTTCCAGCGTCATGGCGATAATCCCCTGTTCCGCATTTCTTAATTATATCACGGAATAATTTGCCGAAGGGTGACCGAAAAAAATAAAATCGCCAGGCGTTGACCATTTCGCCCTGCAGACCGTTTCCACCGGAAATGGATGCGAGGCGGTTCCACACGGAAACCGCCTCGCATCCAGGACAGGCAAATCACGATTCTGTCAGCATTGCTCTTTCCGGATATTGAACATCCTGCGCAGCACAAAGCCCCAGAATTTTGAACTCTTCACAACGACAACCTTCATAACGCAGACCCCCTAAGTATGTTCAGCACTTGTGGAGAAGTGCTATGCCCAACGCAATCATGATAACCGCGGCTACAAACATAATCAGCCCCGGCGGGCAAAAGCAGGAAAGCGCCAGCCCAATGCCGAAAGCAATACAGTACCGGGCCCAAGACCCTTTGCCGCAACCCCTATGGTTCCACATACCGCCCGCACCGCCCTCGCTCCTGTTGAGTTTAGTACAGTATATACATCTCGCGGGAATTTTGTGCAGCCCGAATTATTTCTGAACAATCACCAGGGCGTCCCCGCTGTGAACGATAATCTGCGCCATATCGTCCGTAATGCAGTTGCTGACCCCGAGCGGAACTTCCGAATACAGGATTGCCTGCCTGAGCGGATACTGAAGGCCCGTATAGGTCACCTCGCAGGAAGAACATCCAAACGGAAAAACGGAAACGGTGCAGCCCTTCATCCGGCTGAGGGTCAGCCTGCCCCCCTTCAGCAAAAACACTTTCCGGGACCCGTCCAAAATAACCGCTTTGCACCCCTGCGAACTGAGATACTGCAAAACGCACAGGTTGGCGTAGGAATGGTCGAACCGATCCCCGCCGAGAACGCCCCCAAGCTCAAACCGGCGATAGCCGCGCTGGAGCCCCTCTTTGACTGCGGCCAGCGTGTCGGTATCGTCTTTTTCGATTTTCAGGCGTATCGTTTCCACGTTTTCCGGCAGCCTGTTCTGTATCGAGTCGAAATCGCCGATCAGCAGGTCCGGCCGAATTCCGAGCTTTTGCGCGTTGTCGTATCCGCCGTCCGCGCAGATGACAAAACGCTCCTGCATGTCCACGTCCTGAAAAGCGTCCCGGTCCATCGGGGCCGAACCGATAATTACACAAATCTCTCTTTTTTTCGCCATTTTTTGCTTTCTTTCATCTCCCGATACATTGCCTTATAGCTTTCATGTCTCGACCGGCTGATGATCCCATCTTCCACCGCCCCAATGACGGCGCACCCTTCTTCGCAGGTATGCGAGCAGGACGTAAATCGGCACCGGTTCAGGAAAGGGACAAACTCGCGGAAACAACAAGCCAGATTTTCCGCTGTTACGGTGCCGAAAAGGGATGAATCCAAAGAAGAAAATCCGGGCGTGTCGATGACATATCCCCCGCCTTCCAGCTTCAGCAGCTCCACCCGGCGCGTCGTATGCCTGCCGCGCCCAAGTTTGCGGCTGATCTCCCCGGTCTGCAGGTGGAAATTTTCAAACATGCGGTTCAGGAGGGTAGATTTTCCCACTCCGGAATTCCCGGTAAACGCGGTAATCTTACCGGCCAGAATCTTTTCGACTTCGTCCACCCCCTGCCCCGTAACGGAAGAAATGCAAAAAAGCCGAAGTCCGGCCTTCCGGTAAATGCCGGAAAGCGAATCGGCGTCCTGCAGGTCGACTTTCGATATCGCAACCACGGGTTCAATGCCCGCCGCTTCCGCCCCGGCGATCATCCGGTCGATTACAAGCGCATTCGGGGATGGTTCGCAGGTGGAAACCACGATCACAAGCTGGTTGATATTGGCAACGGGCGGACGGAGCAAAAAATTCCTGCGCGGCAGGATTTTCTCCACAAAGCCGGTGCCGTCCGGCGACAGGCGGATCTCCACATGGTCGCCGGCCATGGGAACCGTTCCGCTTTTGCGGAGAATTCCCCTGGCGCGGCATTCGATTACGCGTTCCGGCGTCTCGACAAAATAGAAGCCGCCGATTCCCTTTACAATCAGGCCTTCCACATCCGGAGTCATAGGCGGTCAATCCCGCGAGCTCGGAGATGAAGACGCCCGGCTGCTCGGTGTGGAACTGCTGCTGACTTGAAATTCATAGGAATTTTCCAGTTTCGGCTTTCCGGCGTCGAAGTCCAGCGTATAGACCCGGTATTTCTTGTCGTCGAGGGTTACGATCAGGGTATGCTTGCCCGTCTGATTGGAAAACGTCAGCTGGGCGGTCGGGTTATAAGAAGAATTCACCGTCTTGGTAACGGAAAGGCTTCCGTCCAGGTATGCTTTCAGCACAAGGTCCTTCGTCACGCCTGCAGGCAGGTCGACAAAAACGTCGACCGATTTGGCCGAGGTTTTTCCGGAGCTGAGAACCAGGTTGACCGTACTGCCCTTCTCCAGCTTGGAACCGTTGAGCGGGTCGGTGGAGAGGACCACGTCCTTCGCCTTTCCGGTGTCATCCTTATACGTCTTTTCGCCAACCGTAAGGCCAACCCCGGTGATCTTGGCGGTTGCTTCCGCAAGCGTGTTGCCGGCGACATCCGGAACGGTAACCTTCTGCTCCAGCTTGCCCGAGCTGACGTAGACCTTGACCTCGCTTCCCTTCGCCACCTGAGTATTCGCGGCCGGGTCCGTGCTGACGACGCTTCCGGAGGGAACCTTGTCGTCCGCAACCGTGTAAATTTTATAATTCAGGCCCTGGTCCGCCAGAGCCGCAATCGCTTCGTCCTGGGTCTGACCGGTGACATCCGGCACGCTGACTTTCTCGCCGCCCGTGCTGACGACGAGGGTCACCGATGCATTGGATTTCACCGTCATGCCCGCCTTCGGGGTTTGGCTGATAACGATCCCCGCCGGGTGCTCACTGTCGCTCTTGTCCTCGCGCTTGAACTCAAAGCTGTAGGACGATGTGCTCGCATTGACAACGTCGTTGTAGTTCTTGCCGACAAAGTCCGGCATGACGATATCACTCGGTCCGGAGTTCCAGCCGCGGAGCAGGGCGGCCGCCCCCAGCGCGATGGCGGCGATCAGGAACGCGGCGGCGATGCCCGCAATGACAAACACGGCAACCGGCTTTTTCTTTTTGGCCGGCACGCGGCCCGCTTCTTCCACATACTCATAGTTGTCGTTGTAATACGGCGGTTCCGGACCTTTCACCGTATCGATAGCATCAATATATTTCGTAGGTTTCTCGTCAATAAAATATTGATACTGAAACCGGGCACTCGGGTTGCGGCGGAATTCTTCAATGTCCCGCAGCATATCCGCCGCCGACTGATACCTTCGCGCCGGATCCTTCTGCATGGCTTTAAGCGTAATCTCCTCAAGGCCTTCCGGGATGGACGGATTGATTTCACGCAGAGGTTTCGGGTCGGTCTGCAGCTGCATAATGGCAACGGAAACCGCGTTGTCAGCCTCGAAAGGGAGCTGGCCGGTCAGCATTTCGTACAGCATGACGCCGACGGAATAAATATCGGTCTTTTCATCCGTAAAATCGCCGCGCGCCTGCTCGGGCGCGATGTAATGCACCGAGCCGATGGCCTTATCCGTCATGGTCCGGGTCTCGTTGTGGGAAAAACGGGCGATGCCGAAATCGGTCACCTTGATGGTGCCGTCCTGAAGAAGCATGATATTCTGCGGCTTGATGTCGCGGTGGACGATCCCCTTGCCGTGCGCGTGCTGAAGGGCGCGCAGAATCTGCACGGTAAAATGGATCGCCTCTTTCCATTTGATCTGCTTCTGCTGGTCGAGATAGTCTTTCAGCGTGATGCCGTCAATATACTCCTCCACAATATACTGGATCCGGTCGCCGATGCTGACATCGAACACCTTTACGATGTTCGGGTGGGAAAGCACGGCAATCGCTTTGGACTCGTTGCGGAACCGGCGAAGAAACTCCGCGTTCCCCGAAAATTCGTCTTTCAGGATTTTGACGGCTACGGTGCGGTCGTCGATAATATCATAAGCGCGGTAAACCACCGCCATCCCGCCCACGCCGATGACTTCGTGGATCTCATAACGGCCGTCCAAACGCTTGCCCGTGTATTTATCCATGTTATTCAGCTCCTTAAACGGCTTGATCTTCCAGAACGACGACGGTGATATTGTCGCCGCCGCCCGCACTTTTCGCAAGCGCAACGAGCCTTTCGGTCAGTTCTTTTCCGCCCAGTTCCTTTGCCAGGGCAAAGATCTGGCCCTCCTCCACGTAATTGGTCAGCCCGTCGGTACAGATAAGCAGCCGGCACCCCTCGGGCGCGAGGGTTTCGCTGTAATCGATCCGGATGGACGATTCCACGCCGAGGGCTCTGGTAATAATATTTTTCTGCGGATGTTTCCGCGCTTCCTGCTCGGTCAGGTCGCCTTTCTCCACCATCTCCTGAACCATGGAATGGTCCGTGGTCAGCTGGTGGATTCCGTCGGATAAGATCAAATAGGCGCGGCTGTCGCCGGCATGGGCCACATGCACCAGGGAATCGGAAACAATCGCCGCAACGACGGTGGTGCCCATTCCCGTCAGGTTCACGTCCCGGCCGGCCATCTTGTGAACCGCCTCGTTCGCTCGATTGATCGCCGAAGCGATCAGCTCGCGCGTGGCATCTCCATCCATTCCCTCCCGGTACCCGGAAAGGATCGTTTCCGAAATCTCTTCCACGGCAACGCTGCTGGCAACGTTGCCGCCGTTGGCGCCCCCCATGCCGTCGCATACCACGGCCCACGCGGCATGATCGGAAAGGATGCCGCAGCGGCAGGCGTCTTCGTTTGATTTTCTGACAAGGCCAACATCACTCCGGCTGAAAACTTTAAACATTGGCCGCCTCCTCTTCATATCTGCGCCTCAGCTGGCCGCAGGAAGCATCGATATCCGCTCCGAGGGTTCTGCGGACGGTTGCGGTGATTCCCTGCGCGGCAAGCTCCCTCATAAACCGCCTGGTCTGCTCCGGTGTGCTTTTCCGGAACGGCGAGCCTTTTACGCTGTTGACCGGAATCAGGTTCACATGGCAGAGCATGCCCTTCAGGCGGTGCGCAAGTTCCCCTGCACATTCCCGGCTGTCGTTCACGCCGCCGATGAGGGCGTATTCAAAAGAGATGCGCCGCCCGGTTTTCCCAAGATAATACCGGCAGGCCTGCAAAAGTTCATCCACATTCCAGCGGCGGCCGACCGGCATCAGGCGCGAACGGATTTCATCATTCGGCGCATGAAGCGACACGGAAAGGGTCAGCTGATATTTCTGTTCCGCAAGGTCATATATTTTATCCACAATTCCGCAGGTGGAAAGAGAAATGTGGCGCATCCCAACGTTCATTCCTTCCCCGGAGGAGACAAGTTCGAGGAAGCGAAGTACATTCTTATAATTGTCAAGAGGTTCCCCCATGCCCATCAAAACGATGTTGGAGATCCGCGTCCCGGCGTCTGCCTGCGCCGCCTGAACCTGGGAAAGCATCTCGGACGGGGTCAGATTTCTGGAATAGCCGCTTTTCCCGGTCGCGCAGAACGCACAGTTCATCCGGCACCCGACCTGTGAGGAAATGCAGACGGTCCTTCCGTGCTCGTAATGCATGAGGACGCTTTCGACCAGCTGCCCGTCGTGCATGCGGAACAGGTATTTGACCGTGTCGTCCAGCCGGGAACAGTACTTCCGCTCGATTTCGGCACAGGCTATGTAATTTTCGGCTGCGAGCGTTTCACGGAACGGTTTCGGCAGATCCGACATTTCGTCAAAACCACGGACGCCTCGGCCCAGCCAGTGGTAGACCTGCAAAGCGCGAAAAGCCGGCTGACCGATAGCGGCAAAGCTGTTTTTCAATTCTTCGAGCGTCATCGATTTGATATCCGTCAGGCTCAAAATACCATTCCTATCTTTTCCGGAACGCCGCAATGAAAAAGCCGTCCGGACCGTGGACATACGGCAAAAGGGTAATGCGGTTTTCCGGTTCGCCGGCGGTACGCGCCACCCCTTCCGGAAGGGACAGCGCCAGCGGCGCGAAATCCCCGTGCTCTTCCAGAAAACGGTCGGCAACGCCGGAATTTTCCATGGGATTCAGCGTGCAGGTGGAATAAACCAAAATGCCGCCTTTTTTCACCAGGCCGGAAGATCTACACAGAATACGGTACTGCAAATTGGGCAGGCTGTCAATAGTCCCTGGAAATTTATAGCGAATTTCCGGTTTCCTGCGGATGACGCCGAGGCCGGAGCAGGGAACGTCGCACAGAACGCGGTCGGCAGGTTCCGGGTCGTTCTCCGGCTTCGCCGCGTCACGGACCTCCGCCCGGACGATGGGAAGCCCCAGTCTGCGCGCCCCCTGCCGGATCAGCCCGACGCGCCTTTCGTAACAGTCGAACGCCAGGACCTCGCCCCGGTTTTCCATCCGCTCCGCAAGGGTAAACGTCTTGCCGCCGGGGGCGGCGCATACATCGAGGACCCGGTCTCCCGGCTGAGGGTCGAGCACCCGGCAGCAAAGCTGCGACGATATGTCCTGCACATGGAACAGGCCATCCCGGTAACAGGCGGAGTCAAGAATTCCCCCCGCCTTTTTCAGGCGCATGGCGCGGCCGGGCCACGGAACGGGCTCGGCCGCGATTCCTTCGCCGCGCAGCCTTTCCATTAATTGTTCCTCGGAAATCCGGGTATTATTCACCCGGATAAAGACGTCGGGCTTTCCGGCAAGCCCTTCCAGGATTTGATCCGTGCGGACAGGCCCGTACTGTTTTCGCCAGAAGGCGATCAGCTCCTCCGGGCAGGAATAAAAAACACTCCGGTATTGGAGCGGTTTTCCGTGCTCGTCCGGCAGGCGGATTTTTTCCGGGTGGCGGAGCATGGCCCGGAGAACTGCGTTGACCAGTCCGGACGCCCGGAACTCGCCGTTCGCCTTTGCGAGCTTCACGGACTCGTTTACGGCTGCGGAAGCGGGGATCTTCTCCATGTAACGGATCTGGTACGCTCCGATGCGGATGATTTCGCGGACCACCGGCGACATCTTCCGGACCGACATGGCGGAAAACAGACCGATGATATAATCCAGCGTGATCCGCCGTTCCAGAACCCCGTAAAAAATCGCCGTGGCAAGGGACCGGTCCGCGGGCTCCAGGTTTTGCCGGGCAAGCGTCGAATCCAGCACCAGGTTGGAATATCCCCCTTCGCCGTCGACACGGAGCAGCGCCTTCAGAGCGGCGGAGCGGGCGCCGGGCATCAGTCCCTGCCCCTGCGGCTGCCCGCGAGGACCAGAAGGCGCAGCAGGGTAAGGATCGCGGCAAAGCTGGCGGCCAGATAAGTCATGGCGGCCGCCGTGAGAACCTTCCGGGCGCCTTCCAGCTCGTCCGGATACAGGATTCCCGTTTCGTCCAACGCTTTCACCGCTCTCCGGCTCGCGTTGATCTCGACCGGAAGAGTGGCGAGCTGGAACAGCACGACCAGGCTGTAAAGGATGATGCCTGCGTAGACGACAAAGCTGTACCGCACCGGAAGAATCAGGCCGATCAGGATCAGGGGCACGGAAAGCCTCGAACCGATATTGGTCACCGGAACAAGGGCGGCGCGGACCCGGTTCGGGAAATACCCCGCAGCGTTCTGCACGGCATGGCCGGCTTCGTGGGCGGCGACCCCCACCGCGGCAATGGAAGAAACGGCATAGACATCCCGCGACAGGCTGATGGTGTTGTTCCGGGGATCGAAGTTATCCGTCAGGCTGCCCGGAACAGGACGGACGGATACGCCGTACGCCCCGCCGCAGCGTGCCACGGCTTCGGCCGCCTGCGCGCCGGTAAGGCCGCGCATCGTGGCGACGCGCGAATATTTGCCGAAAGCCGATCTTACATAAATCTGTGCGGCCAGAGTGATGATCAGGGCCGGAACCATAAACAGAAAATATGTGTAATCGAAATAATAAAATCCAAAATACGGCATTTTTACACCTCGGTTTTCAGCCCAGTTTCAACCCCTGGGCCCGGTGGCCGCGAAGATAATCGCAGCCGCTCATCTTTCTTCCGCCTTCCGACTGCACTTCCAGAAGCTCCAGCGCGGTGCCGTCCCCGCAGCAGACGATAAACGCATCCGTGCCCGGCACGACCAGCCCCGGCTCGCCGGGCCGGTCCCCGGTCAGGCGGGAACGGTAGATTTTGAGGCGCCGCCCGTGAATCTCCGCGCTTGCGGCGGGCCAGGGGAAAAGAGCCCGGATCTGGTTGTGGATTTTCCGCGCCGGCCGGTTCCAGTCGATGGGGGACATCTTTTTCGTGACCAGCGAGACATAGCTGACCCCGCTCTCGTCCTGAGCTTTCGGCTCCACCGTTTCGTCCCGGACGGCATCCAGAGTGCGCACGACCAGCCCCGCGCCAAGCTGCGCGAGCCGCGCCGTGAGCGCCTGTGCCGTCTCGTCCGGCCCGATGGGGGTCGACTCCGTCATGAGGATGTCGCCCTTATCGCACGCTTCGCCCATCAGCATGGTCGTCACGCCCGTTTTTTCATCGCCGTTCAGGATGGCCGCCTGTACCGGGGCTGCGCCCCGGTACTTCGGGAGAAGCGAGGCATGGACGTTGATGCAGCCGAATTTTGGGATGTCGAGGACGGCTTTCGGGAGGATCTTTCCGTAAGCCGCCACGACAATCGCGTCCGGCCGAAGCTCCGAAATTGCCTTCGCCTGCTCCGGCCCTTTCAGGGACGCCGGCTGAAAAACCGGGATGTTTTCCATGGCGGCCAGCACTTTGACCGGCGGAGGGGTCAGCAGCATTTTGCGTCCCTGCGGTTTGTCCGGCTGGGTAAAGACCGCCGCGACCTCATGCCCTGCGGAAAGCAGCGCTTTCAGGGACGGAACCGCAAACTCCGGCGTACCCATGAATACGATGCGCATTTTTACTTTCCCTCCGCCGAACTCATTTTTTTCAGCTCTTCTTCCGTCAGCATCCGGGTGACATGGCTCAAAAACAGGATTCCGTCGAGGTGGTCGATCTCGTGGCAGGAAGCGGTGGCGAGCAGGTCGTCGCCCTCATACTCAAAAGCTTTTCCGTTCCGGTCCTGCGCACGGACTTTTACGTGCTTCGGGCGCTTGGTCATGCCCCATTTGCCGGGGATGGAAAGGCATCCCTCCATGCTTTCCTGCTCCCCGCTCTGCTCCACGACGACGGGGTTGACGAGTTCCATAACACCCTGGCCGATGTCGATCACAACCGCCCGCCGCAGTACGCCGACCTGGATGGCCGCGAGGCCCACGCCGTTGGCCTTGTGAAGGGTTTCCGCCATATCGTCCAGCAGAACGGCAAGCCGTTTGTCAAATTTTTCGACTGCGCGGCATTTTTTATGAAGAAAGTCGCCGTCTTTGTCTTCCGTTAAGATATTCCTTATTGCCAAATTTATTCCTCCAGTTCATAAAATAGAATCGGGGTTCATATCCGAAAAAGCGGTTACTCCCGCATGTTCCTTCCGGGAAGGAAACCAGACCAGCAGGCGGGAAATCAGTTCCCGCATTTTTTTGCTGTTCCGGCACTTGATAAGGAGCTTATACCGGTATTTATTGCTCACGCGGCCGACCAGGGCCGGCGAAGGATTCAAAACGCGCATCGGCTGGTCGGGATACTCCCTCTGCGCCGTTTCCTTCAGCTGCTGAAGAAAATCGACGCTTGCCGAGCGGACCTTCGTTTCATCCGTCCCGACAAAACCGACCATGCACAGGTCGGAAAAAGGCGGGTACAGCATCGCTTTCCGCAGCGCGATCTCCCCACGGTAAAATTCGGGGTAATCCTGCCTGGCGGCGAGTTTTATGATCTTGTTTTCCGGCGTAAAAGTCTGGATGACGGCCCTGCCGCTGTATCGGCCGCGCCCGGAGCGACCAACCACCTGGGTCAGCAGGTCGAACGCGCGCTCATAGCTCCGGAAATCGTCCCCGTAAAGCGTCTGGTCCGCCGACAGCACGCCCACCAGCGTCACATTTTCAAAATCGAGGCCTTTCGCGACCATCTGCGTCCCGATGATAATATCATACTCGCCGTCCAGAAATTGTTTCAGCTTTTTATCGTACGCAAAGCGAGTCATGGTGGAATCGGCATCAAGCCGCAGAATCCGCGCCTGAGGCAGCAGCTCCGAGAGCTGCTGCTGCGCCCTCTGGGTCCCGAAGCCGGAGTAATGCACCTGCTCCTCGTGACAATACGGACACTCTTTCGTGAACGGGATGGAAAAGCCGCAGTAGTGACACATGAGCCGCTGATTGGCGGCGTGGTAGGTAAGCGTGATGCTGCAGTTCGGGCAGGTCAGGACATGCCCGCAGGCGCGGCAGGAAACGAACGTGTTGTATCCCCTGCGGTTCAGCAGCAGGATGGACTGCTTCTTTTTTTCGAGGTTGCTCCGCAGGGCTTCTTCCAGCGCCAAGCTGAAGATGCTCCGGTTCCCGCGCTCCAGCTCGCGGTTCATGTCGATAATATCGACCTGCGGGAGCCTGGCCTTTCCATAACGGGAAGTCAGGGTGCTGAGGCTGTAACGCCCGCTCTGGGCATAATAATAGGACTCGACCGACGGCGTTGCCGAAGAAAGCACGAGCAGAGCCTGGTGGTAGGCACAGCGGTATTTGGCAATATCCCTGGCATGGTACCGCGGCGAGGATTCCGACTTGTAGGTGCTTTCCTGCTCCTCGTCCATAATGATCAGGCCGATCTTCTGAAAAGGTGCGAAAACGGCGGACCGCGTCCCCACGACAATGGAAGCGTCCCCATTCCGGACACGCTTCCACTCGTCGAGCCGTTCGGCAAGCGTCAGCCCGCTGTGGAACACCGCCACGCCGGTTCCGTACCGCGCGCGGAACAGCGCGATCGTCTGCGGGGTCAGTGAAATTTCCGGAACCATGACGATCACGCCGCGGCCGTCGTCCCGGACATGGTCGATCAGACGCATAAAGACGGAAGTTTTTCCGCTTCCGGTCACGCCGAAAAGCAGGGAGACCCCGCCTTTTCCGGACCGGTACTGCGCATACATGCGGCTGAAAGCGGCCTGCTGCTCCCCGGAAAGGCGAAAATCCCCGGATGCTTCCGGGAGCGGGGCGGAACCGTAAGGGTTGCGGTAGACCTCGACATCATAATACTGCGCAAGCCCCTTTTTGACAAGCGCGCCGACAACGGCGGGCGTCACTCCCGCAAAATAGCAAAGCTCCTTGAGGGACGCGCTCCCGGCGTCGCGGAGGACCTGAAGGACATTCTGCTGCTTCGGCGTCAGTTTGGGCGCAGACGGGTTTTCCGAAAGGCGGACCATTTTCTGCGTTGCGTCCGTCACCTGGCGCACCGTGCCGCTGTTTTTGACCAGGATCCCCGCCCGCAGAAGGTTTTCCGGCACCGGGCTGTCGGCGGAAAGACCGAGGTCTTTCAGCAGCTTTTCGCGCGGGACGAAGTTTTTTTTATGCGACAGGTATGAAACGGCCTGCTTTTCCTCTTCGTCCAGCGCCCCGGCGTCGAAATCCGGAAGCGGTTTGGCCAGGGAATATTCCGTGCGGATTTTCAGCTTGACTCCCGCCGGAAAGAACAGCTTTGCGGCTTCAAACAGCGTGCAGAAAGTATGTTCTTTGATCCAGAAAACAAGGCCCACGGCTTCCTGTGAGAGAAGCGGGGCCCGGTCGGCGACGGAAAAAATACTTTTCAGTTTTGCAGGCTCCGGCCCGGGTAATCCTTCCAGCCCCAGAATGATCCCCTGCCGTTTTCCATTGGCCGTGCCGAAGGGAACGATCACCCGGCACCCGGTCTTTGCGGACGGCAGCAGCACCTCCGGGACCCGGTAGGTAAACGCCTTATCGAAATGATAGACGGCGTTTTCCACCGCGACCTTCGCAACGGTCACCACACCCGCCACCTCTCAGACAAGCCGTCAATCGTCGCTGTCGTCATTCGGACTGACCTTTTCGATCATTTTGAACTTGTGGTCCATATATTCCCGCACGGCGATCTGGACGGGCTTGTCGTCGAGAATCACCTTGTTTTTTTCCGCGTCCTCGGCAATCTGGCGGGCGCGCTTGGCAATCGCGATAACGAGCGAATAACGGCTCTGCTCCGGCGTAAGAATCAAATCGGCAATCGGTTTAATCATGGTTCAGTATCCTTTCCATCAGCGGCCCGTTTCTGCGGGTCCTGCATTTTTCGGCTTCGAGAATCGCGCGGATCTGCTCCACGGCGCGTTCGACCGTATCGTCGACCACCGCATAGTCGTAGCGGGCCGCTTCCGGAATCTCGCGCCGTGCGGCGGCAAGCCGCTCGCGGACGACCTCGTCGGTCTCGGTGCCGCGCTTCCGCAGGCGCTGCTCCAGCACTTTGAGGGAAGGCGGCAGAATGAAGATACCGACCGAATCGGGCCGTTTGCGTTTCACCTGCGCCCCGCCCTGGACCTCAATCTCCAGAATAACATCTTTTCCCTCGGAGGTCCACCGCTCGATCGGGGCGGCAGGCGTGCCGTAGCAATTTCCGCAGTATTCGGCGCTTTCGAGCATTTCGCCCGCAGCGGCCATCTCGGAAAATTTTTCCTGAGAAATAAAATGATATTCCCGGCCGTTCACTTCGCCGGGGCGCGGGGAACGCGTCGTGGCGGAAACGGAAAGCCGGATATTCCTGTCTTTCGCCAGAAGCGCTTTCAAAAGGGTGCCCTTCCCCGCTCCGGACGGGCCGGAAAAGACGACAAGAAGACCTTTATTCGCCATCTTCGTCCAGTTCCCCCTCGCAAAGATCTCCGCGCTCGTCATTCAGGCGATTCGCCACGGTTTCCGGCTGAACGGCGGACAGGATCACGTGGTCGCTGTCGGTGATAATGACGGCCCGGGTTCGGCGGCCGTAGGTCGCGTCGATCAGCGAACCGCGCTCTTTCGCGTCCTGGATAATCCGTTTGATCGGCGCCGACTCCGGGCTGACGATTGCAACCAGACGGTTCGCGGAAACCATGTTCCCGAAACCGATATTGATCAGCTTCATAAAACGTCTCCTTTTTCTCGGATTCCCTTATTCAATATTTTGAACCTGCTCGCGAATCTTCTCGATTTCCGCCTTCATGTCCACGACCATGTGCGCAATTGAGGCGTCTACGCATTTGGAACCGATGGTGTTGGCCTCGCGGTTCATCTCCTGCACAAGGAAATCCAGACGGCGGCCGATCGCCCCGCCGGACTCCAGCATGCCGGTAAACTGGGCGATATGGCTCCGAAGCCGGACGGTTTCTTCCGTCACGGACACTTTGTCGGCAAAGACGGCGGCTTCCGTCAGAACCCTCTGCTCATCCACTTCCGCGTTTCCGAGCATGTCCGCAATGCGCTCTTTCAGCTTCCGGCGGTACTCATCCACCGTTTCGGGCGACCGCCGCTCAATTTTCTCCACGGTCCCGATGATGGTGCCGGCCCGGCCGAGCATATCCTGCGCCAGCCGTTTTCCTTCCGCCTCCCGCATGGCGAAGAAAGGAATCAGCGCCTCGTTCAGGACCGGTTCCACCGCTTTCCAGACCTGCTCTTCGTCTGCGGGCTTTCTGCGCACGGTAAAAAGATCGGGGCACCGGGCGACGGTGCCAACGGTAATATCATCCGGAATGCCGTAGCGCCGCTGGATGCCCCGGAGGGCGGCCAGATAGCCCGCCGCGAGGGAATCGTTCACCTGCACCTCCGCGTCCGCATCGTCCGGCGCATCCAGTTCGACGGAAACATCGACCTTGCCGCGCGCGATCCGGGCCTGCAGGCTCGACCGCAGCTTCTCCTCCAGAAATCCGTATCCCCTGGAAATGCGCGAACTGAAATCGAAGAACCGGTGATTGACCGACCGGACCTCTACAAGGATGTTATACCCTCCGACCTCTTCCTGAGCCCTTCCGAAGCCGGTCATGCTTGTAACCACGAAAGAATCATCTCAATCCCGGTCCGAAGCCGCTGACGGCAGGAAAACCGGCTTTTCCCCGGCACGGCGGACAAACGAACTGTTTTCTCTTCTTTTATTTTAGCAGTTTTTGCGGCCGGTTGTCAACCGCAGCGGACAAATCGGCCTTACACCGGATGAATCTGTGCGGCGGCGTCCGCATGTTTTCCGTCGATGCCGTATTTTTTTTCGGCGCGCTTCTTGAAGAAATCCACGGCGACCTTCGGGAACTGAGCGTAGGAGAGCACGTCTTCCTCCTGCTCGGTCCACTCGGCACACTCTTTGCGGAGAGTTTCCAGCTCGGGCTTCAGCAGGTCGGCCGGGCGGCAGGTGATCCGCGGGGCGTCCCCGATTATTTTTTTCGCGAACCCGTCGTCGACCGGGACCGGCGTTGTTCCGTACTTGCCGGCAATCAGGTCCTTAAACTCGTTCGTGCACATTTTGTAGCGTTCTCCGGTAATCACGTTGAACACGGCCTGTGTGCCTACGATCTGGGACGTGGGGGTGACGAGCGGCGGGTAGCCGGCGTCTTTGCGGACACGCGGAACCTCCTGGAGGACTTCCTCCAGTTTGTCCTCCTTGCCGGCCTGTTTGAGCTGGGACAGCAGGTTGGAAAGCATCCCGCCCGGCACCTGATAAATCAGCGCCTTGGTGTTGGTGGCAAGCATCTTCGGGTCGAGCAGGCCGCTCTTAATGTATTTTTCACGCAGCGTCATAAAATAATCACGGATCTCGTTTAACAGAACCAGGTCGAGCCCCGTATCATACGGCGTATCCTTCAGCGCGGCGACCATGGACTCCGTCGGCGCGTGGGACGTTCCGAGCGCGAGCGGGGACATGGCGGTATCCAGGTAATCGACGCCCGCCTCGACGGCTTTCAGCTCGCACATGGAAGCCAGGCCGGACGTGTAGTGCGTATGAAGCTGGACCGGGATTTTGACCGCCGCCTTAATGGCTTTCACGAGGTCGTATGTTTTGTACGGCGTCAGCAGGGCGGCCATATCCTTGATGCAGATGGAGTCCGCGCCCGCGTTCTCGATCTGCTTGGCGTAGTTGACGTAATATTCATTCGTGAAAACCGGACCGGTCGTATAGGACATCGCGACCTGCACATGGCATTTTTCCTTTTTGGCCGCGTTGATGGAAACCGTCAGGTTTTTGATGTCGTTCAGGGCGTCGAAAATCCGGATGATGTCGATGCCGTTCGCGACGGAGCGCTGAACAAAATATTCGACCACATCGTCGGAATAATGGCGGTAGCCCAGAATATTCTGGCCGCGGAACAGCATCTGGAGCTTGGTGTTCGGGCATTTTCTGCGGATCACGCGCAGCCGTTCCCACGGGTCTTCCTTCAGAAACCGGAGGCAGGCGTCGAACGTGGCTCCGCCCCAGCACTCCAGGGAATGGAAGCCGACCTGATCCAGCTTATCCAGAATCGGGAGCATGTCGGAAAGCGGCATGCGCGTCGCAATCAGAGACTGATGGGCGTCGCGCAGGACGAGCTCGGTAATACCGATTTTTTTTGTCATGACACACACTCCTTACCGAAGGGAAACAAGAGGCGAGCCGGATTCCACGCTGTCCCCCTTGCCGACCAGAACGGACGCGACCGTGGCGTCGTGCGGAGCCATAATCTCGTTTTCCATCTTCATGGCTTCCAGCACAACCAGGGTCTCGCCCTTTTTGACGCTCTGGCCGGGCGCGACGGAAACCCGGACGATGGTGCCGGGCATCGGGCTTTCAATGGTCTCCGAGCCGGCGGGAGCTGCGGCCGGTTTCGCGGCGGGCGCGGGAGCTGCGGCCGCAGGAGCCGCGGCGGCCGGGGCCGCGGGCTTCGGAGCGGCGGGTGCCGCCGGAGCTTCCACCTCTTCCACCCGAACATTGTAAACCGTACCGTTTACCGTAACTTTCAAATTCTTCATCGGATAAACCCCCTGTTTTGTTTCGATTACAGCTGGATATCGGCGTGCTTTTTGGGAAGAGTGGAAACGCGTTTTCCGGAAAGCATGTCCAGGCAGGCGATAATTTTATCGCGCGTATGTTCCGGTTCGACAATATCTTCGATCAAGCCGCCCGCCGCCGCTGTGGCAGCGCCGGCTTCCGTGGTTTGATATTCTTCGATCAGCTTTCTGCGGTCCCCCACCGGGTCGGCGGAACCTTTCAGACGGTCGTTCCAGAGGAAAACAGCCGCCGTTTCCGGCTGGAGCGCCGACACGACGGCGTCCGGCCACGCGAACGTATAGTCCGAATTCGCCCCGCGGCCGACCGCCGCGAGATAGACCGGGCCGCAGGCGGAGCCGGTAACCACGGTCACTTTCGCGGTCGTCGCCTCGGAGTACGCGCTCGAAAGCTTGCTCGCCTCGCGCAGGGTGGAAAATTTTCCGGCATCCACGAACGTGACGACGGGGACGGAAAAGGAGTCGCAGAAACGGACGAACCGCGCGGATTTGGAACAGGAATCCGCGTCGATCTCCCCGGTCAGGCACACGAGGCCGGCGGCCGTTCCCCCAACGCGGGCAAAGCCCGCCACCGCCCCGGAGCCGAATTTCGCGCCGAGCTCGAGAAACGTTCCCGCGTCGGCGACGGAGCCGACGACTTCGCGCGGGGAAGAACCGCTGGCAGGGGAACGCGCCGGCGGCACCGCTTCGGCAAGCGGAGAGGCCGCGAGGTTATTCGACGGAAGCAGGGAAATCAGTTCCCGCACGATGCCGACCGCCTTCGCCTCGTCCTCCGCCGCGACATGGCAGACGCCGAGCTTTTCCGCCTGGGCCGGGGAACCGTCGTCCCCCGCCGTGGAAACCGTAAGCTCGCCCTTACCGGACATTACAACGAGGTCCGCCCCGGCGGCCGCCATGGCGGAAGTGCCCGTGCAGGGGCCGAGGACCAGGGAAATCTGCGGAACCACGCCGGAAAGCCGGTTCGCGTTCAGCAGGATCTCGCCGAAAGAATCGAGCACGTCCGCCCCTTCCTTCAGGCGGACGCCGGCGGAATCGAAAATCCCGACGAGCGGGATCCCCGATTTCAGCGCAAGGCGGTAGGCCTTTTTGATTTTGGAAGCCTGCGCTTTCGACATAGCGCCCCCCGCGACCCCGCCGTTCTGCGAAAACGCGCAGGCCGGGCGGCCCCCGATGGTGCCGTACCCGGCCACCGCTTCCGCAGGGCCTTCCCCGGACCTTGCCAGCGCGTCGATTTCATTGAAACTGCCTGGGTCGAACAGCGAAACAATCCGCTCGTATCCGACGGTATGTCTTACGTTTTCGCGCATTTCCCGCCAATCTTCGGCATGGCCGGAACGATTCATTCTGATTCCCCCGTTTATGCGATATTCATCCGATTGATTCTTTTCAATTATAAACGATAAAGCAGGCCGTGACAAGCGGATTCCCGCGGAACCTTACTTTATTAAGTCATCTTTCACTCCGGCCCGCCCGATTCCAACAAAATTCGCCGCCGCCGGATTTCTGTCCGCGGCCGTCGCCGGAACGGTCTCCCGCGGCGGCCTTCAGACGCACGACTTCCTCATCCGTCAGCTCGCGCCACTTTCCGGCGGGGAGCATCCCGAGCTTCAGCGTTCCGAAGGCGGTCCGCTTCAGGCGCGCGGTCTCCAGGCTCAGCGCTTCGCACATTTTGCGGATTTCGCGGTTCCTGCCCTCGTGCAGGACGACCTGAAGGACAACGCGGCCGGGTTCCCGGACGAGGACGCGCACGTCGGCGGGGGCGGTTCTCCGGCCGTCGATGACGATTCCCTCCGCCATGCGGCGCATCTGCTCCCCGGTAACGTCCGGCCGAATCGTCACGCGGTATGTTTTCGGGACATGGCGGGAAGGATGGGTCATCGCGTTGGCGAACGCGCCGTCGTTGGTCATCAGAAGGAGCCCTTCCGATTCCCGGTCCAGGCGCCCGACGGGATAGATCCTCTGCGGAATGCCGCGGACCAGCTCCGCCACGCATTTTCGCTCCTTCTCGTCGCTCATGGTGGTAATATACCCGCGCGGCTTGTGAAGCATGATGTAAACCGGCCGGGAACGGCCGCGGAGCGGTTTGCCGTTCACCGTGATCCGGTCGGTTTCCGGGTCGGCCTTGTCTCCGACCTGCGCGGTTTTTCCGTTTACGGCGACTTTGCCCGCCCGGATGAGCTCCTCGGCCTTGCGCCTGGAAGCGATACCTCGGTCGGCCAGTATTTTCTGCAATCGGATGGAATCGGACATTTTTTCACCTGTCATTTCCGGCCGTACCTAATGGAAGGAAAACAGGTTTCTGATTCCGTCCCAAAAGTTCTGAAGCCAATTTTTTTGCGGAACCGTCCCCGGGATGTTCCCGGCGGCCGCCAGCTCCGTTTCCGCCACGGTTTTCCCGCCGCAGACATAACGGACGCGGCCGAGCACCTGCCCCGTTTCCACCGGGGCGTAGACAAACCGGGGAAGTTCCACCGTGCGCGTCAGGTTTTCTTCCGACCTGGTGACAACGCTTCCCGCCGAAGCTCCGGAAACCGGCACGCGGCTGCGTTCCCCGCCGACGACCGGGATTTCGACCCGGTACGCCGAATCGTCGATCTTATGGGAGGTAAGGCTGGAAAAGCCGAAGTTCAAAAGGGCCTCGTGGTCTTTCCAGTCGTCCGGGTCGTTCAGGGTGACCGCAATGAGCCGGACGCCGTTTTTTTCGGCGGAAGAAACCAGGCACCGCCCGGCTTTTTTGGTAAAGCCCGTCTTGACTCCGTCGCAATACGGATACAGACGCAGCAGTTTATTGTGGTTTTGAAAGGAACGGGAAGTATTCGGGCTGATGTATTGGATCCGCATGGATTTCCGGCTTACGATCTGAGAGAAATCGCCGTTCTGCATCGCCGCGTCCGCCAGAAGCGCCATATCGTATGCCGTGGAGTAATGGTTGTCGTCATCCAGGCCGGACGGCGTGACGAAATGCGTGTCTTTCATGCCGAGCGCCGCGGCTTTTGCGTTCATCATCGCGGCAAACCGGTCGGTCGTTCCGCCCACCGCGACGGCCGCCGAATTGGCCGCGTCGTTGCCGGACACCAGCAGCATGCCGGCCGCGAGGTCGTGCAGGGTAAGCCTGTCGCCGACCTTCAGACCCATGGAAGACCCTTCCACCCGGATCACGTCCGCCGTGATGGTCACCGTTTTATTGTTGACCGCGGCCGCTTCCAGCGTGAGCAGGGACGTCATAATCTTGGTCGTGCTCGCGATCGCCCGCCGCTCATGCTCGTTTTTTGCGTACAGCACGCTTCCGTCGTCGGCGTTCATTACGACCGCCGACCTCGCGGACACCTGCGGCTCCCCGTCCGCCGCAGCCCGGACCGGAAAAAACAGCGCCGCGCAAAAAGCCGCGAAACAAAAACAGAAGATTTTTTTTCCCGTCATTATGACCACCTGCCGGTTATATATATGCAGCCGGCGGCGGCCGTCATGATTTATTCTACGTCTTCATCGGCGGACGGGACGCTTTCCGGGGCCGTTTCGGGCTCCTGCTTCTGCTTTTTCCCTTTCCCGAACAGACTGCCGATCTTGTTCATCACGTCCGGCGCCAAGTCGATCAGGCGGTCGACCGACGTATTGCCCGGATCCACCCGCAGCAGGCGCACCTCGCCTCCGGGAGTGACCGTGAGGAAAGCGACCGGGTTTACGGTAACGCCGGCCCCGGTGGCGCCGCCGAAAAACTGCTTGTCCTGCGTCTTGACCGGAAGGTCGGAGCCGCCGGACGCAAAGCCGTAGCTGATTTTGGTAATCGGAATGATCGTCGTGCCGCCCGGGGTGGTGATCGGGTCGCCGATCACGGAATTAACATCGACCATCTGCTTGATTTTTTCGAGGGTCGTATTCATCATGCCCTCAATCGGATGTTCCGCCATAAGAAGCACCGCCTTTTTAAGATTGTCTTCCCGCTCTTCCAAACCCCGCCCGCGGCGGTGCGGAAGAAAGGGACTGTCGCGTTTAGGATTTGCCTAATTTCAAGGATTATTGATGGATTTCCACATTTTTGCAACTTTCAGGATCCGGAACAGGGTGCGGAACCCCCCGTACAGCACAAAAGCCAGCCCGATATGGGCCTTTGCGTCAAACTCCACCCGGCTGTTTTCCCCTTGAAAATCCGGGGTCACGGAAATATGATACCTGCGGCATTTTACATTGCCCAGAATCAGCCCCGCAGCCGAACCGACGGCCCCGCAGACATAGCTGTAAGTCAGCGCGGTTTTGGCCGCGTCCTCGCCTGTGACGGAAATCTCCAGACGGACCCGGTCCAAGACCAGGCGGGAAAGGATTTCCCGGTTCGCCTTCGAAACGATTTCCGCTCCCTGGCGCAGAATCTCCAGAAAACCGGAAAGGCCCTTCGCCTTCAGCAGCCTGCGGAACCGGCCCTTTTTCGGGGGCCGCTCCTTTGGGGCTTCCGGTTCTTCCTTGGTTCCCGACCGCGGGACGACGGTGTAATGAAAGAAAAGATACCCCACGCGCACATGGAACTCTTCGCGGTAGCGGGCCTGAACAACAACGGGGCAGGCCAGCAGGACAGCCAGGAAAAGCAGGATGCCGGCCGTGACGAAAAGCGCGGTCATCCGACATCCTCCGCAGGTTCTGCCTGCTCACCCTCTTTTTCGTGCTCGATCGGCGGAAGCTCCTGCAGGGACGAGATTCCCAGGCAGCGGAGAAAATCGGACGTGGTGCCGTAGAGCAGCGGCCTGCCGGGAAGCTCCAGCCGCCCGCGCTCCTCCAGGAGCCCCTTGGCGGTCAGGCTGCTGAAAACCCCTGAGCAGTCGACGCCTCGAATCTGCTCGACAAACGCCCTCGTCACCGGCTGGTTGTAGGCCACGACCGCCAGCACTTCCAGCGCCGCCTGCGAAAGCGGCATGTTGCGGCGCATGTCCAGGGCGGCCCGCACCTGCCCGCCGAACTCCGGCCGCGTGCACATCTGCCAGCCGTCTCCCAGGCGGACGATCCGGATGCCTCCGTTGGAATTGTTGAAACGGTCGGCAAGGTTCCGCATGATTTTTTCCGCTGTGGGCCTGTCCAGCCCGAGGACATCCGCAAGGCGTTCCAGCGAAACCGGGTCGCCGCTTGCAAAAAGGACCGCCTCTATGGCTCCCTGAATTTTTCGGATTTCCATTTGTTTTCACCGCCGTCCATCAGCTTTACCATTCCGTCGTTTTCGCCCTCGACGCGGATGCGTTTCCCCCGGATCAGTTCCAGAACGGCCAGGAACGTCGCCACCAGTTCCGACCTGCCCCGGCAGTCCCGGTAAAGGTCCTCGTACCTTGCCGCCCCTATGCGGCGCAGCCCGCGCAGCACCCGGATCATACGGGAAGCGACGCTGACGATTTTGTGGGACACGATTCCGGAAAACGCTTCCGGTTTGGGGGGAAGCAGACGTTTTCCGCGCCCGGCGGCGCTCCGGTAGGCATGAAAGATTTCCTGCGGACTGAGATGCCCGCGGTAGGAAGAGTCAAACTTGATTTCCTCCGGCGGACGGGAATAGGAATCGAAACGAAAACGTTCCCCGAAAAGCCCCGCGACCCGCCGGCATTCCTGGTATTCCAGCAGCTGGCCGGTCAGCTCGCGCTGGAGCCGCTCTGCTTCTTCCGGTTTTGGCAGAAGGGAAACCGTCTTGATATAAACAAGCCGCGCCGCCATCTCCAAAAACTCGCTTGCCACTTCCATTTTGTGCTCCCGCATGGCATGGATCTGCTCCACATACTGGTCGACCAGGTCCGTAATGCGGACGTCGCAGATATTCAGTTTATTCTTCGAAATCAGAAGCAGGAGAAGGTCGAGCGGGCCTTCGAATGTTTCCAGCTTGCAGCATAGTTTTTCCATTCTTTTACTTTTTATTTACAGCAGGCCGAACAGCTGGTAAGGAATCCGGGCAAGCCAGATCACGCCACTGTAGCAAAGCTGGTTGAACCACGTCAGCGGCCTGCTCAGGACATTGGAAAAGAGGACGATAAAAGCGACCAGAATAATGACGTTCTGGTAACGGTAATAGTTGTAAAGCGCACGGCTGGAAAGAAAAGATCCCAGTATTTTAGAGCCGTCGAGCGGCGGCAGCGGAATCAGGTTGAAAACCGCCAGCGCAACGTTGATCTCAATATACGCGCCGAAAAACACATTGGCAAAGTCCGGGACGAAGCCCTTGGCCGCGACAAAAATGCCAAAATAAATCAGAGCGCCCAGCCAGGCCACAATGAAGTTGGAGAGGGGGCCCGCCAAAGCGGTGAGGGCGGTGTCGCGCCGCGGATTTTTAAAATACCGGCTGTCGATCGGCACCGGTTTCGCCCAGCCGAAACCGAACAGCAGCAGGAACAGGGAGCCCAGCGGATCAAAGCTGACAAGCGGGTTCAGGCTCATGCGCCCCTGCAGCCGGGCGGTGTTATCCCCCAGCTTGGATGCCGACCAGGCGTGCGCCCACTCGTGAACGGGAAGGATACAGAAGATGATGAACAGCATCGCGGCAAGCTGGACGACAACGTCAACGAGGCTGATCGGCTCCCCCGCCATAAAGCTCTGAATGATTGCGTAAAGCATAAGCACTCTCCTTGTACCGGCCGCGGCCGGACTTTCTCCCCGGACCGGGGCCCGTCCGAAGCCGGTAATCTATGGTATAGATTATAATACGCCGGCGGGCAAAAAACAAGCAGGGCGTTCGGTTCCGCGGAGAAAACCGGCATGGGCCCGCAAAAATTCCCGCGGACCGCCTCGGAATACCGGAAAGCGGCAAAAAGCGCTTGCATTTGACGGACAAATCTGATACGATAGATTGAGTTGCTTTGTCAAATCGTCCCCTTTGAAGGAGGTGCAGATAGATGGCAAAATGTGATATTTGCGGCAAGGAAGTTGCCTTCAGCCAACAGGTTTCCCATTCGCACCGGCGTTCCGGAAGAACCTGGAAGGCGAACGTAAGGCGCGTCAAGGCGATAGTCGACGGTTCCCCCAAGAGGATTTACGCCTGCACCCGCTGCCTGCGTTCCGGAAAAGTTACCCGCGCCGTTTGACGCCGACACGGTATGCCGTTAGAAATCCACAACAGGCTGAAAAGTCCGGTGTTTTAAAAACACCGGGCTTTTTCCATCTGCCGGGATAGTATCCGCCCCGAACGGTCCGGGGATGATCCTTTATTTCCGCTATTTCCGCTTGACCGAAAATTTCTTTTCCGTGCCGTTTTTCAGACGCTTTATGTTCTCGTGGTGCTCCAAGATCAGGATGACTGCAAAAAGCAGGGAGATTGCCGTCGTCACCCAGACGTAAGTAAGGGAAAGCGGCCCGTAGCCGGAAAAACCGGACCGGTAGTCCCAAAAGGAAAAAATAAAATTGGAAACCGGAAACGAAGTGGCCGCCAGAATGGAAGAAATGGAAACGATCTTGGAAACCGCAAGGATCACCGCAAAGACGGAAATGCCAACCAAAAAGACGCGCCAGTCGAGGAAAAGCATCATGGCGGAAGTGGAGAGGATCCCCTTGCCGCCGTGAAAGCCGAAATACAGCGGATAAATATGCCCGAGCACGCAGGCAAGGCCCGCGAGAAAAGCGCCGTACTGCGCGTAGTACGGCGGCAGGCCGTTGGCGAGGCACACGGACCGGAAAATCATCCGGCCGACGAGAACGGACGCGGCGCACTTCCCGAAATCGAAAATCAAAGTAAAGACGGCGGCCTTTACGCCAACCGAACGCAGGACATTGGTCAGGCCGGCGTTCCCGCTCCCCAGCTCGCGGATATCGGCGTGATGGTCAAACAGCCTGGTGAAAGGGATGGCAAAACAGACGCTGCCCAACAGATAAGCAAGGATCGCGACGACCAATGCCGGAAAGGCAAAAATTTCAAGGATTCCCGCCACGGATTCATCCTCCCTATTTTTCACTCCGTTCGCGCACGACGAAATGGATCGGAGTCCCGCCGAGCCCGAACGTACCGCGGATCGTATTTTCCAGATATCTCTGGTAAGAAAAATGAAACAGCTTTCTGGAGTTGACAAAGCAGACAAAGGTGGGCGGTTTTACGGAAGCCTGCGTCATATAGTAAATCTTCAGCCTTCTGCCCTTGTCGGTAGGCGGCTGCACACGCGACACGGCCTGCGACAAAACGTCGTTCAGCCTGCCTGTCGCAATACGCATCGCATTGGACGCCGCCGCGTCCCGGATCGCCTCAAACAGCCGGTCGATCCTCTGCCCCGTCCGGGCGGAAAGAAAGACGATCGGCGCGTACGGCATAAAGGAAAAATCCTGCTCCAGGCGCCGGCGGTAAAGGGAAAGCGTGTTGTCGTTCTTTTCCACGGCGTCCCATTTGTTGACGGCAATCACGCACCCTTTGCCCGCCTCGTGGGCCATGCCCGCGACTTTGGAGTCCTGTTCGGTAAAGCCGACGGTGCCGTCGAGCATGACCACGCAGACATCGCTCCGCTCCACCGCCATCTGCGCGCGCAGCATACTGTAACGCTCCACGGCGTCGTCGACGCGGCTTTTTCTGCGAAGGCCGGCGGTGTCGATAAACACGAACCGGCCGTATTCGTTTTCTACGGTGATGTCCACCGCGTCGCGCGTCGTCCCCGCTTGATCCGATACAATGCAGCGTTCCTCGCCGGCGATGCGGTTGACCAGAGACGACTTGCCGACGTTCGGTTTGCCGATGACGGCCACCCTGACCGGCCGGCTGCCGGAGCTTTCCTCCTCTTCCGGGGGAAAACGGCCGACCACAAGATCAAGCAGATCGCCCGTGCCATGACCGTGCACGGAAGAAACCCCGACGGGGTCGCCCAAGCCCAGACGGTAGAATTCGTAGAATTCCGGCGGGGGACCGCCCACGCTGTCGCATTTATTTACGCACAGCACGACCGGTTTTCCGCTTTTCCGAAGCATGGAAGCGATTTCGCCGTCCGACGCGGTGACGCCGGTACGGATGTCCGTGACAAAAACGATCACGTCCGCGGCATCGATCGCAAGGGCCGCCTGAAGGCGGACCTGCGCCAGCATCTCATCCGACGGATCCGGCTCAATCCCCCCGGTATCGACGATGGAAAAAGCACGGCCGTCCCACTCGCAGTCGCTGTAAACCCGGTCCCGCGTGACACCCGGCGTGTCGTTTACAATGGAAACGCGCCTTCCGATCAGCTTGTTGAATAAAGTGGATTTCCCGACATTCGGCCTGCCGACAATCGCCACAACCGGTTTTGCCAATGCGCGTCGCTTCCTTTCCCTGAATTCTTCCGCCGGAAACCGGGTCCGGCCGACACGGGAGCCGGCTTCCGGGCACAGAAAAATCATCGTACGATTCGTCATGCCCGCCAAACAGGCAACCGATTTCCGCAAAAAAGAAGAGAAGGATCTCCTCCTTCTCTGCGATGGGCAGGCGCGTCATCGAGCTTCTTTCTTAACAACTTCCCTGCCGTTGTAATAGCCGCAATTGCCGCAGACCTTGTGCGGAGCTTTCAGCTCGCCGCATTTGGGGCATTTCACCAAAGCCGGCGCGCTGATCTTCCAGACATTGGAACGTCTCTTATTCTGCCTTGCGCTCGACAGTTTTCTCTTCGGTACCGCCATATCCAGCACCTCCTTATCAATCCGGATTTCAAGGATGAAATCGTCAGTGAATCAGATTTCTCAGCACGTCGAACCTTGGGTCGATGTGCCGCAGATCACAGCCGCACGGGCCGTCGTTCAGATTTTTGCCGCATACCGGGCAAATTCCCCTGCAGTCTTCCCTGCACAGGAATTTCGTCGGAAGTTCCAGCAAAATGTCTTCCCGGGCAAGTTCGTCCAAATTCAGCCGTTCGTTCGGAACTTCCACAAACCGGTCGTCCTCCTCCTTGTTTTCCAGGGAATGGACAAGGACATGCGAAAACGAATAGCGATAGTGCCTGTCGACCCGTCTCGCGCAGCGGTCACACGGGATGGAAAAATCAAATGAAACGCGAAACCCGAGCTGCACAAAGCCGTCTTTGCCGACGGCGGTTCCCTTTATCCTTACCGGGGATACAAACGGATAAGAAGTGCTCACTTTTGTTTCGGACAAATCCATGTTGTAATCGAAGGAAAGGGTTCCATCCTCATCCGCAAATATCTTCTTAAAATCAAGAATCATACCACACCTCGGCACTACAGTCTTTAATTATATCGATAAACGGAACTTTTGTCAACCACAAAAAATTCCCGGCGGGCCGCAATGCTTTTGCAAAAGCGTGCCGGAGTTTTCCGCTCCGGCACACCGGGCGGCCGCAAACCGCGCGGCCGCGGAACAGCAGAATCAGACTTCCGTGGAGATCGCTTTGATTTCGTCCGGGAGAGTGCTCGCATCCGCCGAAACGAGAAGGGTGATCCGGGTGTCCGCAAGGGCGGAAAGCCGGTTCATCTTTTCCAAGAATTCGGAAAGCGTCTTTATTTCCCGGCCGATAATTTTCAGCGTAGAATCGACAAAAATGTCCGTCACGTCGTAATTGCCGGCGCAGATTCCGCAGAGGAAGCCTTCCATGGCGTCCACGCCCTGAATGCCGTAGGAATCGATGTCGATCAAACGCGCGTCATGGGAGATGTCGTAGGTCAGGTGGTTGCCTTTTACAATGACCACCACATTACCGGTGGATTTCCGGACCGCCTCGTTTGCGTGTTCAACCAGCCTCTTGGTCTTTCCGGTTCCTTTCTTTCCGATGATCAGATTAATCATAGTTGGCTCCTCCTATATTAATATTGCCGCTTTCGGCTCGAAAAAAGCAGAATCCTATTTTTTCAGGCGTGCTTCCAGAGCGGCCTTTTCCCCTTCATAACCAGGCTTGCCGAGAAGGGCGAACATATTTTTCTTGTAGCTTTCCACGCCCGGCTGATTGAACGGGTTCACGCCCATCACATAGCCGGAAACCGCGCAGGCTTTTTCAAAGAAATAAATCAGACGCCCGAGGGAAGCCTCGGAGAAATCCGGCACACGGATCACGGTGTTCGGAACCCCGCCGTCCGTATGCGCAAGGACGGTTCCCTCAAACGCCTTTTCATTCACATACGCCATGGTTCTGCCCGCCAGGAAATTCAGGCCGTCGGCGTTGTCGGCATCTTTTTCAATCACAAGGTCCCGCACCGGCCGGTCAAAGAGAACAACGGTTTCCATCAGGCTGCGCCTGCCCTGCTGGATATATTGGCCCATGGAATGCAGGTCGGTGGAAAAAATGCAGGATGCCGGGAAAAGGCCCTTCTGGTCTTTTCCCTCGCTTTCGCCGAAAAGCTGCTTCCACCATTCGCACATCATCTGGAAGCGCGGCTCATAGCTGACGAGGATTTCAATTTCCTTGCCCTTGCGGTAAAGGATGTTGCGGATGGCCGCATAGCGGTAGCAGTCGTTCCTGGAAAGGTCCGGGTCGTCGAACTCGCGGGCGGCGGCCGCGGCGCCTTTCATCAGGGCGTCGATATGCGCACCCGACACGGCGATCGGCAGAAGGCCGACGGCGGTCAGGACGGAATAGCGTCCGCCCACATCGTCCGGGACGACGAACGTCTCATAGCCCTCGCGCGTCGCAAGCGCCTTCAGCGTGCCGTGCGCCTTGTCGGTCGTGCAGTAAATCCGCTTTGCCGCCCCCGCTTTGCCGTATTTTTTCTCAAGGAAGCTGCGGAAAACACGGAACGCGACGGCCGGTTCCGTCGTGGTGCCGGACTTGGAAATCACGTTGACGGAAACGTCTCTCCCCTCGCAGATTTCGAGCACTTCCGCCAGGGTGGTGGAGCTGATGCTGTTGCCGAGAAAATAAATGTCCGGGGTATCCTTCTTCAGAGCATTGTAGTGGTTGGACTTCAGAAATTCGATGGCTGCGCGGGCGCCCAGATAGGAACCGCCGATGCCGATGACCACGAATACCTGCGAATCGGAGCGGATTTTTTCCGCCGCCGCCAGAATCCTGGAAAATTCCTGTTTATCGTAATGGTCGGGCAGGTCCAGCCATCCCAGAAAATCATTGCCCAGGCCCGTGCCCGCGTGAAGGGTCTCGTGCGCCAGGCGGATCTGCGGGGCAATCGCCGCATATTCCTCATCGTCAATAAAACTGGAAAGGTGCTGTGCGTCAAGTTGAATTGACATTCTGTTTCCTCCCGATTTCCGCATAATTGATAAATCTATTCTACCGTATCGGGACAAAGTTTGCAAGGAGGAACCATATTATTTATAAATATTTCAAAGATTCCGAAAATTCTCAGGCCGCCATCAAAAGCTGCCGGAACAGCAGGCGCACGGCGGAACCAAACGTGATCGGTTCCACGGACGACTTGGCCCGGATGCTGTACTCCTGGACGTTTTCCCCGTTCAGGGAGCAGGTCACCTTGCCGACCACCTGCCCTTTCCGAACCGGCGCGGCGATGCCGTCCTGCATCTTGACCTGGTACTTGACGTCCCCGGCCTTGCCCTTCGGCACCAGAATACTGGTTCCGGAATCGACCGAAGTCTCCACCCGGGACTGCATCCCGTTCCGCACGTCCACCGGGTTGGCAGCTTCCGGGGGAATTGCCGGCTTTGTGACCGACCAGTTCGCAAAACCGTAATCCAGCAGAGTCGACGCGCTGGAAAAGCGGGTCTTTGTGTCGGGGCACCCGAGCACGACGGCAATCAGGCTGACGCCGTCGCGCACCGCCGTTGCGGAGATGCAGCTCCCCGCCTGGCTTGTCGTTCCGGTTTTCAGCCCGGTGATCCCGCGGTAGGACTTCAGAAGTTTATTTGTGTTGACAAGCTGGGTCTTTCCATTGCGCAGAGAATCCATCCAGGTTTTTGTGTAATTGAAAATCTTTTCGTGCCGGATCAGCTCCCGCGACATGAGAGCGATGTCGTGGGCCGAGGTCACGTGGCCCTCCTCGTCCAGTCCATAGCAGTTTTTAAAGGTGGTATCGTTCATTTTCAGCTGCTTTGCCCTCTGGTTCATCTGCGCCACAAACTCGTCCTCGCTGCCGGCGACGTACTCGCCCAGAACAACCGAGCAATCGTTCGCGCTCGCGATCACCGTCGCCTTCAGCAGATCGTCGACCGTCATGGTCTCCCCCGGTTTCAGCCAGATCTGCGAGCCGCCCATGGAAGCGGCGTGCTCGCTGACGGAAACCTTATCGGAAAGGCCGATCTTTCCGGAATCAAGCGCTTCCATAACCAGCAGCAGCGTCATGACCTTTGTGATGGACGCGCAGGCCCTCTTTTCATGCGAGTTCTTTTCATACAGAATCTTTCCCGTCTGGGCTTCCATCAAGAGGGCGGACGGCGCCTTGACTTCCTCATTGGAAATGGCCTGTGCCCGCATGGGGAAAAAGGCAACGGCGATTGCGGCCGCAAGAAGGCACGCCGACAGTTTTCTGAGTTTCATACCCAGCACCTCCAATTTCTTATTCATTCTTATGCCGGACAGGGAGTTTCTATCCATAAATGCACGACAAAAAACGCCGCCGGGGTTCTGAGGCCCCAGACGGCGTTCCCTGAAACGATGTTATTTTGAATTTCCGACCGATCTTCCGGACACGGAACCGGGACGGCCCGGCGTAAGCGAAGGCTGCCGGACCGGGATGCCTCTTTCCGAGAGGTACTGTTTCAGTTCCGGGATCGTGAGCTCCCCAAAGTGGAACAAAGACGCCGCCAGAACCGCGTCCGCCCTGCCTTTCTGGAATGCATCCAGAAAATGTTTCGGCTTTCCCGCGCCGCCGGAAGCAATGACCGGAATGGAAACGCGCCCCGAAACAGCCGCGGTCAGTTCCAGATCGTAGCCGTCTTTCTGCCCGTCGCGGTCCATGCTGGTCAGAAGAATTTCGCCCGCGCCGAGGCTCTCGGCTTTTTTCGCCCATTCCACCACGTCGCGGCCGGTATCGATGCGCCCCCCGCTTCGGTAGACCGTCCAGCCGCCGTCCGTTCGGCGCTTGGCATCAATGGCGCATACGACGCACTGGCTGCCGAATTTTTCAGCAGCCGCGGAAATCAACCGCGGATTCAAAAGCGCGGCGGAATTGACGGAAACTTTGTCCGCCCCGGCGCGCAGCAGCGCGGTAAAATCGTCCACCGTGCGGATCCCCCCGCCTACGGTAAACGGAATGAAAATCCGGCCCGCGACCTTCCGGACCATCTCGATCATAATGCCGCGCGCCTCGGCTGTGGCGGTAATGTCGAGAAAGACCAGCTCGTCCGCGCCCTGCCGGTCATACTCTTCCGCCGCCTGCACAGGGTCGCCCGCGTCGCGCAGATGAAGAAACGACGTGCCTTTCACTACCCGGCCGCAGTTGACGTCCAGACAGGGAATAATCCGTTTCGCATACATCCTGCATCTTCCCCCGTTTCACCGGATCATTGCCGCAAAATTGCGGAGCATGTTCAGCCCTGTTTTCCCGCTTTTTTCCGGGTGGAACTGCGTTGCAAACAGGTTCTTCCGATGGATGGAAGCGTCGATCGTCACGCCGTAGCCGGCAGTGGACGAAACGATGTCCCGGTCATCCGCTTTCAGATAATAAGAATGGACAAAATAGACATAAGGGTGTTCCTCAAGGCCCGCAAACAGGCCGTCACGGTCTTTGATGTTCAGCGAATTCCAGCCGATATGCGGAATTTTGAGGCCCGGGGTATCCGGGATCCGATAAATCCTGCCTTTTAAGGCACCGAGGCCCGGCACATCCGGCGCTTCCTCGCTTCCTTCAAAGAGGAGCTGCATTCCCAGGCAAATTCCCAAAAACGGCCTTCCGGAATCGATAAAATCCAGAACGGGACGAACCAGTCCGGATTTTCGAAGACAGCTCATTGCATCGCCAAAAGCTCCCACCCCCGGCAGGATTGCCGCGGAAGCGGATTGCAGGCGCCCGGGGTCGGCGGTTACCACAGGGTCGCACCCGATAAACCGGAGCGCTTTCTCCACGCTTAGCAGGTTCCCGGCCCCATAATCCAGCACGGCAATCACGGTGCATCATCCTTTGCTTTCATGATTTACCATAGTATAACACGAAATCGTCCGAAAAGCAAACGACCTTCTTATCTACTCTACCGCAAAAAATAAAAGACGGCCGTTCAAAAACGCATGGCCTATGTAGGATTGTCAAATATTCAGATATAGTGTAATAAAGTTCGATCCATGAAAAGATTTTTCGCCGCACATCGTCTCTCGTCAGCTTGTAAAGCGGGAGTCTGTAAATCAGATTTTTTTCAAAATGGCAAAAAAGCTTTCCATTCGGGCGTTGTCAAAACAACTTCCGGTGCGCCCCATGCCCTGCCGGAGCTTGTAATGAGCCAGGGCATTTCTGTATTTTCGGCTGGTATACTGGCTGCCCCGGTCTGAATGTAAAATCAGGCCGTCCCGTTTTTCAAAGCGGCCTACGGCATTATGAAGAGCTGAAACGCAAAGGCCGACCGTTTATGTTTCCCCATGGAAGGGCCGACGATGGCGCCGTCAAAGCAGTCCAGAATGGCGGTCAGATGCAGCTTCCCGTTTTTGCACTTTATCTCCGTAATATCGGAGAGCCATTTGGTGTTGGGCCCGGATGCCTTGAAACCGCGCCGAACCAGATCTTCGCCGAGCTGATCGGCCAATTGATGTGTGGTAACTCAATTTTAACCGATGTGTCCCATCCCTGTTCGTTTTTTCTTTCATTGTCCAATATATATTGTAGTCCTACAACTCCTGTATCACCTGGATATCCGCCGGCGGTTGTTTTTTGGACCGTATTGGAGTAAAATATAAAAAAGATTATGGGCTGGAACGGTTTCTTCAAGGGAGTGCTGAAAATGACGGGAATTGTGGATGTAGGCGGCGGCCTACGCGGTATTTATGGTGCCGGCGTTTTTGATTACTGCCTGGACCGGGGGATCTCGTTCGACTATTGTATCGGCGTCTCTGCCGGCAGTGCGAATATTGCATCCTATCTTGGCGGACAGAAGGGAAGGAACCGCTCGTTTTATCTGGATTATTCCTTCCGGAAGCAGTACATGAGCCTTGGAAATCTACTGCATACCGGTTCCTACTTGAATCTGGATTATGTGTATGGCAAACTGTCCAATCACAATGGAGAAAATCCCTTGAACTTTCAAGCGATAAAAGCTTCCAAAAGTATTTTCAAAGTGGTTGCGCTGAATGTCCTGACGGGCGAAACCGTCTATTTTGATAAAAACGACCTGTCGCAGGATAACTATGACATTTTCAAGGCTTCTTCCTGCATCCCGGTTGTCTGCAAACCCTATGCGGTCAACGGAATCCTCTGCTGTGACGGAGGCCTGGCGGACCCCGTTCCCGTGCAAAAAGCCTTCGACGACGGATGCGACAAAGTGGCGGTTATTCTGACAAGGCCCCGGGATTTTGTGCGCGTTCCAAAAAGGGATATGCGGATGGCCAAGCTTGTCCGGAAAAAGTATGAACGGGTGTCCGATTGCTTTCTCCTCCGTTACAAGAAATACAACGATGAAGTAGCTTTGGCTAAAAAATACGAAAAAGAAGGAAAGGTTCTTCTGATTGCCCCGGACAACTGCTGCGGCATGAAGACGCTGACGCGGGACCGGAAGCGTCTGGAAGAAATGTATCAGAAAGGGTATACGGACGCAAAAGCGATTGATTCTTTTCTTGCCTGACCTTTGGAGTCTGAATATCGGATCATAAGCGATCCGCCACTGATGCAACCGGAAAGGCAGATGGAATTCCCTTTCCCCATTCCTGTCGAGCAAACTACAGGCGGCAAAAAAGCAAAGCCCGTCGGAAAGGATCTTTCCGGCAGGCTGAGGCGTACCAGGGATTCCCCTGATACGCCGTCCATTTGTTTTCTGCTGTTACTTTGTGCTCGCGGTTCCGGATGGCGCGTCGGTAAGGCGGATTCCGTTTACGCTGTTTTCCGTTTATAAGCCATCATCGCGAAAACATAAGCAACAATCAGGATGCCGAGACACCACGCGAGCGCAATCCAAATGTCATTGCCGACAGGCTGATGAAACAATAACGCGCGGATGGCATCCACGATCGAGGTTACCGGCTGGTTTTCGGCAAAGGCGCGGACGGGCCCCGGCATCGATTCGGTCGGCACAAACGCCGAGCTGATGAACGGCAGGAAGATCAGCGGATAGGAGAAGGCGCTCGCGCCGTCCACCGATTTTGCGGTCAGCCCCGGGATCACTGCGATCCAGGTCAGGGCCAGTATCACAAGCGCGAGGATCCCGGCCACGGCAAGCCAAGACAATACGCCCGCCGAGGAGCGAAAGCCCATGACCAGCGCCACAAGAATGATGACGACGACCGAAATCGCGTTGGATACCAAGGATGTCAGCACATGCCCCCACAGGGCGGCGGAACGCGCGATCGGCATGGAATGGAACCGCTCGAAGATGCCGCTCTGCATATCCGTAAACAGACGGAAAGCCGTGTAGGAGATGCCGCTCGCGATCGCCATCAGCAGGATGCCGGGCAGCAGGTAATTCACATAGTTATCCGTGCCGGCCTGAATCGCGCCGCCGAGCACGTAGACGAAAAGCAGCATCATCATGATCGGTACGATGGTGACCGTGATAATGGTATCCATGCTGCGGGTAATATGGCGCATGGAACGCCCGAGCATGACGCCCATATCGCTGAAAAAGTGACTGTTCATCACTGTTTTTCCTCCTTCTTGCCAATGACTGCGAGAAATATTTCCTCGAGGGTCGGCTGTTTTTCCACATACTCCACCTTCGCGGGCGGCAACAGCTTTTTCAGTTCATCAAGGGTGCCGTCCGCGATGATTTTTCCCTCCTGCAGAATGGCGATCCGGTCGGCGAGCTGTTCGGCCTCTTCCAGATACTGCGTGGTCAGGAAGATCGTCGTGCCGCCGTCGGCGAGTTCCTTGACCGTTTTCCAGACTTCGATGCGCGCCTCGGGGTCGAGCCCGGTAGTCGGCTCGTCAAGAAAAATGACCTGCGGATTTCCGATCAGGCTCATGGCGATGTCGAGCCGACGGCGCATCCCGCCCGAATAGGTGGAAACTCTGCGGTCGGAGGCGTCGGTCAGACCGAAGCGGCTCAGCAGGTCGTCCGCGATCTGACGCGGATTTTGGATGTGCCGCAGCTTTGCGATCATGACGAGGTTTTCCCGCCCGGTCAGAATCTCGTCCACGGCAGCAAACTGGCCGGTCAGGCTGATGGACTGCCTCACCTTGCCGGGTTCCTTCACCACGTTAAAGCCGTTGACGGCAGCGGTGCCGCCGTCCGGTTTGAGCAGCGTGGTGAGGATCCGGACGATCGTGGTCTTGCCTGCGCCGTTGGAGC
>ENA-UOOI01000710-UOOI01000710.1-fermentation-metagenome-genome-assembly--contig:-NODE-710-length-40724-cov-6.516339_pt1 | contig 40724 bp, 39 predicted proteins | sample MGYA00245779_ERZ724027 | MGnify/ENA primary metagenome ERZ724027 (study PRJEB28704, sample SAMN03018318) | fermentation metagenome | biome: anthropogenic terrestrial biome; feature: soil; material...
TATATAATCTCTAAATAGTCTCTATCTGGCAACTTAGGAAAAGGAGCTGTAGGTAAAGTCTGATACCAATAAGCTACTGAAGCTAAATCATCTTGAAGGGCCAGATACCGGCCTCCTGTCCGCCAACCTAGGGCTTGAATTGTGACCTTTAGATCAGAGGTAAAACGAACCGGATCTGTTATATGCCAACGATAGAGATTAAAACGGGTTTGGGATTGGTAAACTCCGTCTGGCTTTAAGGCATAAAAACCTGCATAAGGTGTAGTAAAATCTTGGTATTGTTTGGTTTCTTGGTTCTCAAAGTTATAAGAACCGCAGAAATAATCTTCTGTACCTGTCCCACAAATGGTTGGATATTCTCTATCACCATCAAGGTAGAATTTAATCTCACCTTCACCCCACCAACCACTATTATTAACACCCCAACTCATTGAGGTACCTACATACTGTCCTTGGCCTTTAATACCATCTAAAATTGTGTAAACCTCTTTGTAAGGCAAAGGATTTACTCTACGAAACTGAGCATGGAAATATAGGGCGTTATCTGGAACTGGACCTAGGGCATAATTGATTTGAAAATAAAAAGGTACAGTATTTTCATTTAAACTGGTAATTGTTATCCGGCAGCGCTTACGAAAAGGCATCGGCCAATAACTATTAAAAGCACTTCCGGGGTTAACACATACAGGTAAGGAAGAAAGTTGTCTAAACTTGCCCCAACCTAGAGCATAAAAATCACCAAAGGGACATTCTACTGAAGGTTGCTCTTGGTTATCCCAGTAAATGCGCAGAATAAGAAAACGCCAATTACCTTGGGGAGTCATCCACATCTGCTCAATAATACCTGGTCCTTGAATATCAGCAAGAACTGTCTCTTCATTAGGTTGAAGCCAAATATAAGGATTTATTTTCCAACCTGGTCCTAGATCTCTAGCACAATTTGCTCCAGTTCCTTCTACTGCTCGACCTCCTCCACCTTTTTCACCCGTTGGGTTTTCCGCACAAATAGAACGCGATTCATACTGTGATGAGAGGCAAAGATTCCCAAGTGAGCCTCCAGGAGTAAAAAGATTCATTACTACTCCTCCATTCGTTCTTATTTGCTTGTTAGCTTAATTTAGGTAAAGCACTTCCATGAGCTTCAATCAAATCATCACACATAGCCCAGATCTGATCAAGGGTTAAAATAGAAGAGGAGTGAGGTGACATCATAACAGCTTGATAGACATAATCTTTCTTTCCTGTTAAAGCTGCTTCTACGGCTAATTCTGTTGAGGAAACTAAAGGACGATTTAGTGCAGCACATTGCATGGGTAGATCGCCTATATAAGTTGGTTGAATACCAGCTAGATTAACTAAGCAAGGTACCTCAACACAGATATTATTAGGTAAGTTAGTAATCAAACCATGGTTCATCACGTTACCATTAAAGGAGAAATTCTTACCTGTTTCTAAAGCATGAATAATCGACCCAGCGTATTCATGGCTAAGATGGGCATCAATATCTCCACCATCTTCAACGATGTGACGAATACGTTCGAATTCGCCTAAGATCCACTCGCAACGGCGGATATATTCATCAATAGGTATATGATATTTTTCAATGTATTCTTCATGTTGAATAAAGTATTGACAGTATTCAGCGTTATGCTCGCTAGACTCAGTAATATAATAGCCTAAACGTTTAAATAACTCGACACGGACAGCATCCCATCTAGTCATCCAGTCATACTTATCTTCTTTATCTTTAATCTTCTCTGGATCAGCAACAAGTGCTTTTAATCTCGGATAGAGATCTTGACCTTTATGCTTTAGCTTAAGGAAAAATGCCTGGTGGTTAATTCCCGCAACTTGATATTCTAGTTCTTCATAAGGAACATCTAATTTGTTAGCTAACACACCAGCGGTACCTTGTACGCTATGGCAAAGACCAACAGCTTTTATCTCTGGTGCCATCTTAAAGATCGAAAGCATGTTCATGGCCATTGGATTAGTATAGTTTAAAAGAGTAGCATCAGGACAAACTTCAGCCATATCCCTCACTAAACCTTGATAAAATGGGAATGATCTGAGGAAACGGAAGATACCACCTACATCGTAGCTATCAGCAATAGTTTGTTTGAGGCCATACTTTTTAGGTATAGCAAAGTCGATTTTAGTGGCTTCAAACATTCCTACCTGGACCATAACGATAACATAATCTGCACCTCTTAGTGCTTCTTTACGATTAAGGGTTGCCTCAATCGTACCATGGCCACCTTCTTTTTCCACTAATTTTCTTGCTAATTTTTCTGCTGTAGAAAGTCTCAAAGGATCAATGTCATGAAGCACTATCGTAGAATCTTGCAACTCAGGGTAATTTAGGATATCCCAAGTAAGCTGTTTGGAAAACACTACACTACCAGCACCAACTAATACTACTTTAGCCATATATATCCCCCTTAATTTCTTGTACCACGGCGATATTGCCCTGGTGTTGTACCAACTCTTTCACGGAAACAACGAATAAAACTAGAAACATCATTGAAACCACAATCTTCAGCAACTACTTCCACTGGTTTATCTGTTTCTACTAAAAGCTTTCTAGCTAAAATTAATCGCTTAGATAGTATATAACTATATAGAGTAAGGCCAGTTGTTTGTTTAAACAATGAACTTAAATGTGAAGAACTCAAGTGAATATGTTGGGCTATATCGTCGATTGATATTTTACTATCTAAATTAGCATCAACAAATTCAATAATCTCGCGAACTCTTTCGCCAACTCCATCCTCATCTGCTTTACTCTCTTTTTTCTGTAAAGCAAACAAACGTTTTAAAATCACTAAAAGTTCTACTAAACGCGCACTAATCATTTCCTTATAAAAGGGAGCTTCACTCTCAAACTCAGATAATAAACTCTCGCATATTACCCTTATTTGTTTTCTCTCATTATCTTCTAGGCTTATCCTTCTCTTTAGGTTAGGGTTATAGAAGATCTGACAGAGATCCTGATAACTACTAAGAAACTCTAGCATCATAGTTTTAAACATTATAACAATTAAAGAACCTGGTTGTTTCGGATCTGGCATTACCTTATGAACTTCTTCACTATTAGTTATAGCAACGTCACCAGGATTAAGAGGTAAGACCTCATCTCCTGCAAATAAATAACCTTTACCACTAACACTATAAATTATTTCTAGTTCAGCATGTTTATGGGGAAGCATCTGGTAGTAGGAAGTATAATAAAAGTGAGCGATACCAAAGGGAAAATCATCAGGCAATTTAAATGGTTCTTTGCCTATCGGTCTAATCGCTCTAGCACCTTCTATTTCTGTCTGGGTAGTAGAATCTTTTACGATACTAATTCTTGCACACGGGTCGTACACCTTAACCACCCCTTAAAACTTTCCCTTCTCTTTCACTATAACAAACAGTAGCTTTAATGTCTTGACACTTACCACTGAAAAATATGCAAATACTACGACTAAAATTGTAAGCTATTAGCCTGTTTTAGTGTTACCATTCCTTTTCTTAAGACTTTTGTCTTCTCCTGCTTCTTTAGTTAGGAGTTTTTTTCGCCAAAGTTCGATATTGGTTAACTATCTATCACGCCAGTGAGAGCTTCTAAGTACTTGTTATAAAAAAAGACCTCCTTAGAGGACTTTTTCACATCGTTATACTTAATAAATAAAAAACCGGGGCTAACCCCGGTTCTATTAATGCATTTCTACATCCTTAGCACCTGTTTTACGCATGGTATCTACAGCAGATTGTGCTTTACCTTCATCAGTTTGCACAACAGCTAAAAAGCGGCCACTTTTAACTTCATTTTCATAGTATTGCCCACGATCTTGAGGGATTCCCATATCTAATAGTCCCCCAGCAACACCACCTGTTGCTGCACCACCTAAAGTAGCTGCTAAAGGTCCTAAGGCAACTATTGGTCCTAGTCCAGGTATAGCTAAAAGACCTGCGCCAGCTAGCAACCCAGCTACACCGCCGACAGCTCCTCCAGTGAATATCCCACTGGAAAGGTCCATGTTATCGCCGTCTTCATTGTTTTCATCTTCTGGATCAGCCTTATCTTCTTTAGCAACTAGCGAAACCTCTTGATCAGAAAAACCATTACGTTTAAGTTCTTCCAAAGCTCTTTCCGCTTCCGAGCGGTCACGATAAGTGCCTATTACATTACTCAAATATAACCCCTCCTTGACTGCTTTAGAATAGTAGTCAAAGGTAGGTTTTCCTTACTTACGGTTGGTTATACTTTAAATCAGTCAGTAACAGTCTTTTTCATGGCTTTAGCTCTCTCATGACGATCAAGGATCTTTTTCCGCATTCTAATTGATTCTGGTGTAATTTCTACTAGTTCATCATCTTCTACATACTCCATCGCTTGCTCTAGACTAAAAAGTCTAGGTGGTGAAAGTCTAATAGCATCATCTGAGCCTGCAGCTCGCATATTGGTTAAATGTTTTTTGCGGCAAACATTAACTTCGATATCGTCATCTTTATTATGCTCGCCTACAATCATACCCGCATAAACCTTAGTACCTGGAACAATAAAGAGCTCACCACGATCTTGGATGCTATCTAAGGCATAAGCACTAGCTTCTCCTGGTTCAAAAGCAATTAAAGCGCCACTTGTTCTATGAGAAATATCTCCTTTAAACTCATAATAATCTTCAAAGGAGTGATGAATGATACCTTCGCCTTTGGTTAGAGTTAAAAATTCACTTCTGAAACCAATTAAGCCACGAGCTGGAATTAAAAATTCTAAGCGTACATTTACAGAACCTACTGGCTGAAGATTGAGCATCTCAGCTTTCCTTTGACCTAAATTCTCAATAACCCTACCAGAATAAGCTTCAGGAACGTTAATATAGAGCTTTTCAAAAGGCTCGAAAAGTTGACCATCGATCTCTTTTAAAATTGGTTCTGGTTTGGAGACGGCTAATTCGTAACCTTCTCTACGCATAGTTTCGATTAAAATACCTAAATGTAACTCACCACGACCAGAAACTTTAAAAGCATCTGCTGATGATGTTTCTTCTACTCTAAGACTAACGTTGGTTTCTGCTTCTCTAAAAAGGCGTTCGCGTAGATGCCTACTAGTTACAAACTTACCTTCCTTACCAGCGAAAGGACTATCGTTGACCATAAAAGTCATGGCCATAGTAGGTTCATCTATTTTTAAAAGAGGTAAAGGTTTGGGATCTGTTAGATCTGTAACCGTTTCTCCTATTTCTACGTCTCCTAAACCTGAAAGAGAGATAATATCTCCAGGACCAACTTCGGTAGTTTCTACCTTTTTTAAACCTTCATAGGTCCAGATTTTACCTATTCTGATGGTCTCGAGTGAACCATCACGTTTGGAGAGTCCAATAGTTTGTCCTGCTTTCAAACAGCCATTAGAAATTCTACCAATACCGATACGTCCGACATAGTCATCGTAATCTAAGGTAGTAATTTGCATCTGCAAGGTTTCGTTTATGTTACCGCTTGGCGCTTTAACATATGTTTTAATCAATTCTAAAAGTGGACGCATATTATCTACATTCATGTCTGGTGTCAAACTAGCTTTGCCTTCTCTAGCAGAAGCATAAATTACAGGGAAATCTAATTGTTCATCACTAGCTTCTAATTCCATAAACAATTCCAAGACTTCATCTAGGACTGCTTTAGGTCTAGCATCAGGTCGATCCATTTTATTGATGACCACAATTACTCTTAACCCTGCTTCTAATGCTTTCCGGAGGACAAACTTTGTTTGTGCCATTGGTCCTTCAAAAGCATCAACTAAAAGCAGAGCTCCGTCTACCATACGTAGTACACGCTCTACCTCGCCACCGAAATCAGCGTGGCCCGGTGTATCGACAATATTAATCTTGAGATCATCATAAAAGACAGATGTATTTTTAGAGAGGATTGTAATCCCTCTCTCTCTTTCCAAATCATTGGAATCCATCACACGATCTGCAATTACCTCATTTTTTCTAAATGTACCTGCTTGTTTTAATAAACCATCAACTAAGGTAGTCTTACCATGATCAACGTGAGCGATGATAGCAACATTGCGTAAATTATTAGTATCTCTGATACTCATTATTCTCACCCTGTCCTTCCCGGTCAGGTTCAATACAACCTGTCTCGAAATTTTATTATACTCTACTCTTACTTTAATGAAAAGAAATATCTAAAGTCTTGTAATTAGAAGACTTTATAAACAAAATTCTAGCTATTTGTTCAAGCAATCCACATTATATTTTACCCATAAAAAGACTGAGCGCTAAAACGCTCAGAGTAATGAGAAATATTACCTGTTCCAAGTTTTAGTCGAGCTAAATTAAAAACACCTATTATCATACTACATTTTACTAATTTATAACAGCCCTAACTAAAAAACTCCTAACTTGTAAAACTTATTTCTACCCTAAAGGTAGCAATAAAACTTGCAAAGTAGTATTTACTTTTTCAATTGACCGCTATAAGTTAATATTTGCTTTTCGTGCTTGGCTGCATAGCTCTCTAGTATTTAATGTATACTCTTTTCCGTCTTTAATAAAATATGTTCCGCATTGGCGAAACTCAAAGCGAACATTAGAAACTTTGCATTGCTCTCTAATGTCGAGCACCCAATCATAATTAAGCGGTCGAGCATTTTTATCTGACTCACCACCAACAACAATCAATTCAACCTCACTTAGATATAGCTCAAGATTGATTTTTTCAATCATAGGTTGACAGATAATGTTTTTGTGTTTAATTGGTAACCCATTAAAAACAGACAAACGGTAATCTGCGTTACTTTGGTTTTCTACAGTGCAACCAACAGTAACATTTTCATAACCGTCATTCCAATCATCAGGGATACATTCCGTAAATCGTTCAATACGTTTTGTCAAAAAGATAAAATGCAAATCAGAACGTTCTTTTATCATTTCCCAACATTCATCACGCCATATATCAGCTTCTTCAATCAGAAAATCTGTAGAGAAACATAGATATACATTTTGACCTGACTTTATTTTGTAATCGCCCCTTTTGTTTTTAGCAATAGGAGCATAAAAATTATCTGTTTTAACAATGTTGTTAGTATCAATTCCTTTTCTTGCATCGCCCTTATGTATGTAGCAGTATTTACAGCCCTCACTATGTCGATGGCAACCACGCCATGGGTTCCACATTGCCATAAATTCAATTCCTCTTTTCCATCTTTTTTAAACGTCTATCTATAATCTTTTCTTTATAATTTTTGTATCCGCCGTTTCGAAATACCCCCATTTTTCAGAGACTTATCAACTGTACTACTTTTTCTGTAGACTACCCACCTCAAAGCCAATTGTGTTTGATTTATTACCAATACTATTAAAAAATATAGAAACAAAAAAATCTACTCCCATAATATGGCAAACCCTATTAGAATGTTTAATATACTTTCAATACATTTAATCCTCCATTCCGCCGTTTCATTGCAGCACAAAAAGTAATACGACTTTCGCCACTCTTCTGTCTCTAAAGTGCTGGTCATAGATTTTGTGTCTTTCATTAACTAAGCGTGAATGGTCCTCGCAGTATTGATACTCCGATAACCAGTCACATCCCATAACGTTACAAGGTCTTAAAGCTTGTCTAGGCACCTCTATCTCCCCAGAGATATTTTTCGATAACATAATAGCATATAACGCACCTCAAAAACTGCCAATTTTGACTCAGCGAAATGTCTTGACAGTAAGGGGTTTTAATGACTTAGCAGGATACAACAGCATTCCCAATGTAACCATCGTAGGATGCTGGGCTCATGCAAGACGGGAATTTACAGATGCACTTAAAGCTCTGCCAGATACCAACACTAGTTCAGGCCTTGCTTCTAAAGAAGGCCTAGACTATTGTAATAAACTGTTTGGTATAGAGCAAAGTCTTGCAAGTCTAACAAGTGAAGAAAGATATAACAAGCATTTAGAACAAAGTAAACCAGTTCTAGAGGCTTCCTTATCCTAGCTTCAAACTAGGAGTAAGCAAACACTACCAAAAAGTACACTCGGTAAAGCAATTGCTTATTGCTTAAATCAGTGGGAAAAGCTAGAAGCATTTTTGCTAGTTGGCAGGCTTGAGATTAGTAACAATCGAGCATAAAGAGAAATCAAACCTTTCGTTCTAGGTCGCAAAAATTGGCTCTTTTCGAATACAGCTAAAGGTGCAAGTGCAATTGCTTATAGCATTATAGAAACCACCAAGGCCAACTCTCTTAATCCTTTTTACTATTTAACATTTCTCTTCGAAAGATTACCGAATATTGATACCAATAATATTGAACAACTTGATGCTCTGCTTCCTTGGTCAACAAGTCTACCAAATGAATGCAAATGTCCCCAAAAGAAAGGATACCATAGCCTCCACTTATATCTAGGTGGGGGCTATTTGACGCTTACTCACAAAGGGCTATTGAATCAATGTCAATAACCCTTTGTGATGTACTCTAAAACATGATATTTATTGTTTATTTTGCACTTTGCACTGTACTCTTTGCTTTTTCTCCTACCTCTTTATCTATATTATTTTTAGGTTCATCCCTTTTAGCTAACCAAATTACAGCCATTATCATCCACACAAAACCTATAATGAGTAATACATAGATTAATGAAACGTTAAGATATAAAGATGCAATTAACCACTGTAATTCTGCAACTAAATCTTTAAGCAAAGATGGATCAGGGTTATTCAGTAATTGAGAAAACTTTTCAAAACTCAGTGCATCTTCTATCTTGTTAATAGGGTTTATTAAAACTAGTGTAGTTATGATTGGAAAAAGCATCGCCAAAACAATATCGCTAAATAACCTTTCAAATTTTCCATCATGCTTTGCTATGAATTTGTGTTTAACTATTCTGCCACCTATTAATAATATCAATAAAACCATAATCCCAAGTGAATATATTAAATCAAATTGTGACAATTGACCAATTATCTCCATATTCCATTCATCCTTTTTTCTATATCATCTAAAGTATCCAACGATACTTTGAACCAATTCTCTCCATCAGAACTAATTTCCAGTGTTTGTATATTATCCTGTGTAACAAGTTTACCTAATATATCATAACTAGATATAAATTCATTCTCCGTTCTAAAATAAATTGTCCCTTTGTATATTGCACTTCTTAGTTCTTCTCCTGATGGTGTAAGTGCATCCTTTGGTATTCCTAGATACTGCCAAGTATTTACGAGCGTTTTTAAGGCACTTACAAAAGCTACTGCATCAGCAGCTATATTAATATCCACAGGTAAAACAACGCCATAATACTGAGCAATATATTTAGACGAAATAAGACCCACTACAATAAGGCTGTCCCACACTTCATCTCTTTTCGCATCTCTCAAATTGAAATAATTATCAGTATAATTGTAAGCTATATATTTATCAGTTATTACCATTTCCCCTTTTCGTATACGTGTTTCTATAACATCTTCCATTTTTCTCCCATCAGGATCCACAAACATCAATGGGTTATTGTTACAATACACATACCAGTTCAACCCTTGCCTTACTGGGTCAGCTGAGATGAAGCGTCCTATGGTTGGATCGTAATAACGTGCATTGAAGTAGTACATTCCTGTAGAGTCAAGTCTTTTGCCTGTGAAACGAATACAATCTGCATCTGGGTATGACTGTTCTTGGATTACATTGCCAAAAGGATCATAGGTGTAACTACCAACAATACTTCCTGTGCTATCTGATACCGCCCGGATAGAACCTAGATGGTCTGTATGGTAGTAATAAGTTTTAAGGTTAGGTTCATCTCCTACCACTTTAGCTAGGTATTTGCCATTAAGGAAAAGATATCTAGTTTTCGTTTCAGTGGTATCCTCTTTTTTAATCTCATAAACAATATCGTTGCCTGCGTAAAGAGTGATGGTAGTGATATTGCCTTCAACCGCTTTTATTCTTCTTCCTAGAGCATCATAATAATAGGTAGCCTTAGTAATTACGCCTTCTTCAACAGAGCTTAGTAAGCGAGACTTGACTAATCAGTAAGCACAGCCAAGCCATCTTTCAAATAAACTAATACTTTGTTTCCATGATAAGTAGACTCAATGATATTTGTTGCTATCTGTACATGGTTTGCTATTACTTCAGCGTAATTTACCGCGTTCGCTTTACTATAATTGCCATTAATTCCAAAATCAATGGCATGTTTCCATTTTGATTGTAATTGAGTGGCATCTAGATTTAATGCTGGAAGTTTAGCGCTCCCGAAAAGTGTGTTAGGCCAACAAACTTCTCTGTTCATTGGCCTACTAACAATTGTTATTCTATGACTATTTTACTCATTGAGAGCAGTATCAAGTATAGGCTAGCTGCCAAACTTAACCCTTACAATGTGCTTATCTATTATTTAAATTTTCCGCTAAGGTTAATTGAATACATCCTTGAGTGCAGTGTTAAAATATTTTAGAGGATAATTGGGTTTACTGGATCCATACTCTTCTAGAAAACCATGCTCACTAGATACTCATTTGAATTGCATAGGCTAATGGTCATTTAACGAGGTTGGATATACCGACTAACAGCGAGATAAACAAGATGGCAACAGAAACCACTGTAAGGATTAGTTGGAATATGGCTATCTGAAAAAACCTGTCTCCTTCCCATGTTATAAAAGTCGGGTTCTCTTTTAGTACTCGAATTTCCATATGGTCTCTTCCAGTATGCTCTAAATAGACATCAGTGCTTGTTTCAATACTTCTCTCAAATATCTCATCACCAATTTGATATTGCAAAACAAGAGTATGGGTGCCTGGATATCGATCTAAGATCCTAGCAACAACTACATCCCCTTGGGTTTTGACCTTAGGAAATTCGATGAGACCATTTATTATCCTTAGACACATCAGACTCATCAACAAAAATCCAAAAAGAATAAGTGAAAGGTAGAAATATAAGTTTTTCTTCATAAATCATTACCGCTTACAATAGTTTCTATTGTTGAAAGAGCTACTGACGAAAATATGTCAAATTGAAAGATCCGTTGCGAACTATTCCCAAGAGCCTGTTCAAGATTTACTATTAAATTCTTTGAAATATCATCTATTGTATCTAAAGGTACTCCTGCATCCATAAGCATTTTACTAATTACACCAATAAATTCAATTGAACTATCAAAACATACAGCATTTGATTGTAGAGCCTGCTCGAACAATCCACTTATCCCTCCTGATATCCATCCAAATACAACACCCCAGCCTGTACTATTCAAAACGCTCGACCAGTTAAAACTGACTTCCTGACCATACCTGAAGTTTCCAATTTGATTTATAAAATCTCCGACTCCAGAACCAATGCCTCCACCGATAGCACCACCTATAACCACAACCAATCCTCCTGAAGCAACAGTAGCACCGACAAAAGCACCTGCGATAGCTCCACTTACTCCACCAGAAACTATTCCTGCAACTACATTTTCACGGCGAATTAAGGCATTAATGCCTCCAATACCACCTCCAACAATCGCCCCTACAACAGTCGCACTTTCCCCATCCGGATCAACAAACATCAAAGGGTTATTGTTGCAATACACATAATAACGTGCGTTTATTTCATAAGAACCATACATGAGTTGTCATGTAAATGAAATAATACAGACTAATCCAGTTCCACCAAGTATCTGTTTAATCAGAGAATTCGGCCAGATACCAACCATTACCGAAATCCATTATCAATCCGCACACCTTCATGAGTATCTCATCTCTTCGCTCTTCTGAAGGCTCATATAAGAAACCAAATTCTGCAGAAAACAATATCTGAATATTATGATCTCTTTTTGTACTTTCCTCGTATATAATTATTTGTCTCCATAATTTCAGAAATTGTAACAGATGCATGAAATCCTCTTGCTCCACTCCAGCTTCTTTGCAGATTTTTTCAATTAATACCTGAGTTTCAGCACTTTCCCAAAAATCGTTCTCGTTGAAAGCAGGTGCGTCAATCGTGATTGTACTTTGTTCGTTCTCTTGATTTTTATAATGAAAATCGTAGCTAATTTCAAATGGTATATAAGAGAATTTCCCGACCCTAGACAGATTGGTATTCAATAGCAGATCAGCTACCTTCTGCAACGATTTATGTTGAGCCTTAAAAAAGAGGATAGCTTCTTTTTCATCAGGAGCATTAATATTGATCCTCAAAAATAATAAGACTGACAATATAAACAAGATGATAATTAGAAGCACCGCTCTAAAAACCCATTTCAATTCATCATACACCTCGCGTTAGAAAATTAGATCTTGCATATAGGCCCAACCCCAACCAGTCTCAATAGCTCTTTGATCGTGAGCCTCATCAAACCTATGCTGTTTACTCTGATCATAGATCTTGTGTCGTGTATACCTAAATGTGAGTGATCCTCGCAGTATTGATACTCCGATAACCGATTGCATCCTACAGCGTTACATGGTCTTAAAGCTTGTCTAGGCACCTTAATCTCCTCGAAATACTTCTCAATAGCACAATAACATAGAAATTACCTCAAAAACTGCCAAGTTTGCGACATCTTCCTTCTCCACAAGGTTCTATACTACAACAGGTGTCAGACTTAACCATCCGATGTTTGACACCTACATTTCATCTGCCCATCACAATGTAACATATCAAAACTAGGTAAAGTTATTTGCACATAATTGCAAAACTATCACACTATCCAGTCCTTTACCAAATCCCAAATCGTCTCTTTTTCAACCTGGCTAAACGCTTTTTCCCAAATTACATGCTCGATGTATACCTTTTCATATGGGATCAATCGCTGAAGGTGTTTATTTTTAAACACAAAAAGCAGGTTTGTTGGAGTTGTACCTCTTCCAACAGGAAACGTGTCAACAGCAAAATATTCTTTATAAAACTCATAATCACCGGGATCTTTGACTATCCAATACTGTTCTTCGTGACTGTAGATATTTCTACAGTCAATAATCAACCACTCCTCGTCGGTACTAAAAAACAAATCAATAAACGGGTAATCTTTTCTCAGAAGAACACTTTCAAATGCAATCTCATTAGCAGATACACCCCACGATAGTGCGAAACTTAGAATTACAATAAAAGGAAGACTTATTAAGAGTCTACAGTTTCGAATATCAGTCATATCGAAACCTCCTTCGGACCTAATTATTGTTAGCAAGTAACGGAAATGTAGGAAAATGAAGTAGCCTTGAGGGCAGTCTGAAAAATCAAGTATAAGATGAATCTCAGTTTGAATTAACACCTGTTTGAAATCTTGGAGTAAATAAGGTGTATTCTTTGACTACCTTTTGCCCCCAATACATACGCACTGGTACTTGATAGTATTTCCCATCAATCTCTTGCTGAGAAGTATTATTAACATACGCATATACGCATGTATTTGTTTTATCAGCAATATCCTGAGCGATAGAACTTGGAGCAACAATACCGTCGCGTCCACCTGCATTACAACCATTAAGATAAATCTCTGCGTTCTGACTGAATTTCAATTTTGACCAATCAGTGTCTTTTGTAATACCCCAATCACTAGTAAGTACCAACTGTTGTGTGTTTGAATGTGCATTAACTATTAGTAAATCGATTGACTCAAACCCAGATGCTATAGCATCCATTAAATAGTTCTCATTCTTATACTCCCAAGCTTTGAACATAAGAATCTGATCCTCGGGATGATCGTTAATAAATGTCAATGTGTTATTAATAAAGGCGTTATTATTCGACCTCCTATCAGCACCAACAATCGCTATTATATTCAATAAACCATCCGGATCAACAAACATCAGTGGGTTATTATTACAATACACATACCAGTTTAACCCTTGCCTTGCTGGATCTGCTGAGATAAAGCGTCCAAGGGTTGGGTCATAGTACCTTGCATTGAAGTAGTAGAGTCCTGTAGCATCTAGCCTTTTCCCTGTAAAGCGAATTCGATCTGCATCTGGATAAGACTGTTCTAGTATTACATTACCAAAAGGATCATAAGTGTAACTACCAACAATACTTCCTGTGCTATCTGATACCGCCTGGATAGAACCTAGATGGTCTGTATGGTAGTAATAAGTTTTAAGGTTAGGTTCATCTCCTACCACTTTAGCTAGGTATTTGCCATTAAGGAAAAGATATCTAGTTTTCGTTTCAGTGGTATCCTCTTTTTTAATCTCATAAACAATATCGTTGCCTGCGTAAAGAGTGATGGTAGTGATATTGCCTTCAATCGCTTTTATTCTTCTTCCTAGGGCATCATAGTCGTAGGTAGCTGTAGTAATTTCGCCTTCTTTAACAGATCTTAGTAAGCGATCAGGAGTATAAGAATACTTGGTAACTAAACCATTCTTTATATTCTCTTTACTTGTTAGCTGTTGATATGTACCCCATTTATAAGTATAATTCAGGTTGCCAGTAAGGTCATATTTAGAGTAATTATAAAGGTCATTAACGTTATCTGCTATCCTATTCCCAGCATTATCGTAAACAAATGTCTGTGTTATCCTTTCTACAGAGGGAACATCAGCTGAGGTTAGTTTACTGGTTCCATCATATAAATAATTGAGAGGCTGATTTACATATCCATCTATAATTGTTTTTATATTCCCTCTCTTAAGCCCCCTACCATTGCTAATTCACTTGAACACCTAGCGCAACTGGTGTTAGTTCTGCTAGTTCTTGGCTTTTCCCATAACCCTTTATTAATTTCAAAGTGGTCGTTCTATGAAATCAGCAAATAACCCCTTGATACTCATCAAGGTATCAAGGGTTATTTATATTTGGCTTTTTCCCATTTACAACTAACAACCTTGGACTTTGGGCTAAATTTGACTAGTTCATTAAAGTTAACTAGTTTATAGTATTAATATCAATGGTCTCGGTTGTAATGACAAAGTTAGGTCCCTTAAGGTATTTTAATTTAAATAATCCATTCTCTAAAGGTATGACTTCCAACACGGTGAGAGACGGTACTGCACTCGGTGAAAAATCTTTCAAAACCTCAAAACAGAGTACTTCCTTATCAAAAATATCTCTGATAACTAGCTTCTTTTCATCTTCCCGGTAAATTATGATCCCTCGTCCAATATAACTGGGGTTAAAAAAGGGAGGAGAAACCTTAAAATCTACTGTATCAAAAAAGAGAACATAATAAGCTGGGTTACCCACGCTGAATTCAACTTTAACAATACTTCCATCCATTATAGATACATGAGGCTCATGAGAATAAGTTTCACTATATAACAATTTTTTGTTATCATCATAAAAAGACACTCTGTACTGATCATTATTCTCATATATCACAGTATAATGCTCAGTTGGATTATTATGGCCCCTCGCGTAACACACCATTGTGATAAACAATAGAATTATAAACGCTTTTCGTGATTTATTTATATTTATAAAACTTAAAGTCATCATTTTCCGCTCCTTCAACTTTTACTTCAACCAATAAACTAAAATTCCACCTTGGCGTCTTAGAATATAACTTAGGAAACTTAGTATGAAGAGTTTCTTGAGCTTTAGGACTATAATAAAGTACAGCACCGTCTGTATTATCGGGAGCTTCTTTATTAATACCGAAGAAACAATATAGATCGTCTCTTCAATGCTCGCATTAGTTCCGTCTCGGTTCTTTAAATATTCTGTAGCTTCTTTACATGGCACATTTGGGTTTTTATAAGCGTCAAAATGGCTGAATTTTATTACATCTGAAACTGTTTTGAGTATTGACCATTCTCTCTTTCCAACCCGATTTACTATTACATTCGCAACTGCTCTTTTTGCTTCAGGACTACTAGAAGCAGCTTCACCATACACGGTAGCAACAAATAAATTCAACTCATCACTAAGTACCTCCAATAATCCATCCGGATCCACAAACATCAACCCCTAATGCTTGTCCAAACATTAGTAAAACAGTTTCAAAGGGAACATTTTCGAGTTTAAGGGACACTCTTCTTTGAAGATTATCATCTACAACTATATTTACATTTGCTTGTGCAGCTAAATCTTTCAACACAAAACGAATATCTTAAGAGTCATAATTACAACTAACTGGGTAACTCATATCAGCTTTTATACCAAAACATAGCAAGAAATATATCATTAAAATTTACAATACCCTATAAATTATATTATTCCTATCTAAAATATTGTTTATTTTTTTGCGCCCCATTTCTTATCCTACTCTCTTTTCTTTCGATCTATATGTTACATATGCTTAATTTTTTCCCTTCTAGCATATTAATTTTATGTATAACCCTTTTACTAATATAAACAATCACTTGCTATTTATTGTTTTTGAAATAAAGTATCTGGTTTATTACGCTAAACTTGAAATCGTCTTAGACAATAGAGAAAAACTTTCGAAACCTTATTGAACCTAAAGTACTGCCTACTGACATACTCTTCTCTATATCGAACCGACATCTAAATAGGGGATTTCCAACCAAAACAATAAAAATGGAAGTTCTATCTGGATATAACTCTAGCTGGTTAATCTGGTAGAAAGAGGTGCTAACCCCTGTCCTCCCACTCCACCAAGCATGCTGATCACGCTAACGCCGAGCGGTGTATAGAATGTCCTTTCTCACTAAGCACTCCTGTAACACCTTCGGTTTCCATCCTTCTTTCGTAGGCAGCCCTTTTTCTAGGTTTTCTACCTTCAACATGATCCAGGTGTTCAAAACTTTGCTTATGCTAAGCGTTGTTCCCTTCCCTCCATAGTTTTTCGACGATTTCTCTGGACTACGGAACAAACTGACTTACGTAAGTTAAAACTCACCAATCGATAAGAGTTACCATTGCACTTATTGCCCCTAATAGATGCACTAGAACAAAGCCGACTACATGAGTAGACTGCTTCCTTTGTTAAAAAATGTCCCCTTGCAGTGAACATTATTGTTAACCACAAGGGGACATTTTTATAGTTTCTATCTTTTTTGCCAAGGTTCCAAAACTCTAGGCTTACCTAAGACTTTTTTAGTTAATAAAGCATAGGCCAATGTTTCTGGTTTATCAGGCACTAAGAAACCAGAATACTAAGCTATATTTAGCTTAACAGAAAGATACCAACGAAAACTCTAGAAAGTACCATTACATAGCTAGACTGGTATTTTTGTTATTTAGCGATAACTTCTAAGACTTCACTTTCAGGGGAAAGATTACCCGCAAAGTCGTAAGCTCTAACTACATACTTGTAGGTCCTTCCTGATTTAAGTCTGGCAGTTTCCTTATACGCTTTAGCAAACCCACCTGAACTACCAACTCTTTCAATTTGAGTACGTCCTACTTTTCGGCCATCACGATAGATAATATATCCGGCAATGCCAATATTATCTTCGCCTTCGCTCCATAATAAATAGTTACTACCATCTGGTAATTCCATCATCTGTAGATTGTAAGGAGCTTCAGGAGGTTCTTTTTCGATTTCACCAGTTTTTACATACTCCAAATAGGTCTGATGAAATCCATAGTCGGTAACATTAGGACTATAATAATGTGTGTAAGCAAAGGTTATTAAATTCTCTACATAAGGCGCTGCGCCTTTCATTTGTTCTACAAACTGACCGATGGGAACCGAGGTCCAATCAGTATGATCAAAAGTTTCGGTATCAGACCAGAAAAGAAGACCTGGCTTTGTATCAACAGCTTTTCTTAATTCTTGGAACCAATCACGGAAGTTATTTAAATTTAAGCCACCGCCACCAACACAATCCATCGGAGCAAAGATGTCTCCTGGACGTAAATGTACTTCATTAAAGACCCTAATCCAAAAGTCGCGGTACCCTTCTTTACTTCCTAGATTAGCGTTCATGAAAGGGCAAAACATAAAAAAGAGATTGGGATCTAATTCATTTAAATAATCTATCTGAATGTTCATGGCATCGATCAAAGCTTTCTCTCTAGCTTTGCCTTTAAAACTTATATTATCAATCTCCCAAACATAATACCAACCAACAAAGGTGTCTTGGTAACGAGAGTAATAATTTTCGTAAAGTTCTTTAGCAACTTTGTTACCTAACTCCATTTGGTCGTTAAGCCATTTAGAGTCTCCTCCACCTTTTTTCCACCATAAATCGTTAAAGTTTAGCCCTAGAATAACTTTTAAGCCAGCTTTTTTAGCTGCAACAAAATATCTTTCCACTAAATCCTTGCCAGGATATTTTTCCAACCAACCATCTACCTTGGTCGGATAAAGGGTGGTAAGATAATTGTCATTTCCTTGGCCCATGGCAGTCGGGGCAAAAATCACATAGGTCATACCTAGTTCTTTGATATAAGCCATTTCCTTATCTAAGGTTTCATCATCCCAACTGATAAGCAAATTCTCTTGAATAAAGGTTCCATCAGCAATTGGCCAACCTTCGGCTTTGGCTAGGCAGTTTGTCCCACCTAAAAAGCAAGTGATTAGTAAAACTATTAATATTATGTCACGCATTAAGGAAACCCCCCGAAATTATGAAATCGATTACTTATATCTTATTATCTATCGAAGCCTATCTTCCTGCCTATCTTTACTACTTTTCTCTGATCACTTAATTTAAAATAGAAGGAATCGACTGATCTATAGCCAAAATTTATTTAGATGTAGAGAAAATGTAATGGGGGGCTTTTTATTTATGACATCATTCTCTAGTAACAAACCAATAATTTTCGTGCTCGTTTTGACATTTTTATTAAGTTCTCTTACCTTAGCAATCGATCTCAAAAATGGCGTAGCGATTATTTACAATCCCCTAACAGCTAATTTTGTTGGGGAAAGCGAATATACCTCGAAATTGCAAAAGGCGATTTATGCGTTAGAAGATAATCAAATTGTCGCTGACCTTATTACTACTACTGATGTACGAAATGGCGCTCTAGACTACTATCAATTAGCTATATTCCTTGGTGACAGTTGTCTTTCCTTAAGCGAACAAACTGTTTACAGAGATTATGTTACATCCGGTGGACACCTTCTAGCTACTTATGATACTTCGTTAAGAGATGACACTGGTAAATTAAATGAAGACTTTAGTTTAGGCGATCTTTTTGAGATCACATTACTTAAGGATGAATTAGCTAAACCTATAAATATTGAGTTTACTGACCAATCTCTCTTCCCTAGCGATTCAAGCGAAGTAACAGCAAATAAATTTTTACCAGTAAAATCCCTTTTATCTGGTTCAGCTAAAGCTACTTATGTTTCTCAGGGTAACAAAATTGAGGGCATTGCCCCGATCGTTCTTAACCAGGCAGGAATGTACTTTGCTGAAGACCTTTTTTCAGAAGAATGCGATGAAAAACTCAACCAAGCATTGGTAATGGCCTGTGAATTCTTTCTAGGCGAAGATTACTCCGGTAGTGCTATACCGATGAGTGTAGATGATCTAAAACCAATGATTGATGAAGTCCGCTCTAGTTATAAAATTACAGAAAGAGAATTTAGAAAAGCAAAGCGTAGCTTTGAGGAAATTTCACCTGAAGCTGAAAATGCCTATGCAGAGGCAGAAAAGTATTATGAAGCTATTACCTTTGCTCTTGATAAGAACTTAGGCCATAAAGCTGTTTCCTACTTAAGCACTTTAAAAGAACTCACAAGTGTAATGTTACAAGCTACGTTACCAACTCGTAAAGCAGAAGCAAGAGCTGTTTGGATCGATTATCAAAGTATTGAAGCTTCAAAGACTGAAGCTGATCTGAAAGCTATTGTAAAAAAACTCAGTGATGCTGGTATTAATATGATTTTCCCTGAAACTTACTATATGGGTGCAACAATCTATCCTACTAAAGTTGGCAAACAACATGCCATCTATCAAGAGCTAAACTTTGATCCTTTAGCTGTTCTTGTCTCTGAGTGCCATAAAGTAGGTATTGAAGTACATCCTTGGGTTTGGGTATTTTGCGGTGGTTATTGGAATAAACTAGGGCCAATTTTAACAGATCATCCCGAATGGATTGAGCTAGACGAAGCTGGTCGTACCTTTTCTAACTGGGTTTGGGGAACTGCTTGGGTTAATGCTTCTCACCCAGAAGCTAGAAAGTATCTTCTAAATCTATACCAAGAACTTGTCTCCAATTATGATGTAGATGGTTTGCATATCGACTATATTCGTTATAATGAAGATGATATTGGCCACTTCGGTTTTTCCGACTATAGCAAACAAGATTTCAAAACTACTTCTGGTCTGGATCTAGATAAGATTAGAATTGGTAGTAGAGAGTGGATCAAATTTAATGAGTGGCGAGAAAACAATGTTACTACCTTTGTTGAAGAAGTAAAAAACATGCTTATCTCTACTAAGCCAGGTGCTTTACTTTCGGCTGCTGTTGTTCCCGATCCAGAATACTCAAGAGCCCATGTAATGCAAAACTGGAAGCATTGGGTAGATAATAGTTATCTAGATTTTGTTATGACTATGGACTATCAAAACAACACACCTGCTTTTAAAGCTAAAGCCCAAAAAGGCTTGGATATGGTTGAAGATAAAGCCTGGGTATATCCTGGTCTTGGTCTATATGTAAATGATAGAATAAATAACCAAGGTCAGATCAAAGCAACTAGACAGGTTGGTGCTACAGGTGTAGCTCTCTTTTCTAACATTAGCTTTACTAAAGATAAATATGCCGATAGCAAAAATGGTTTATTCCGCGAAAAAGCTGTAATTCCAATGAGGGAACCATTTAAAGCCGCCTCTCTGCTTTTAGGAGAAACTGCTTCCAAGCTACAAAAAGCCGGTTTAGAAAAAGAAGCTTTATCCGCTTCCGAGCTATCAAAAACAGTTAGTTTATGGGTAACTACTTCTGCTAACGCTGTTAAACTAGGCGAAAGTATCAAACCTCTATTGGAAACTCTCGAGACACTTCGAAAAGAGCGTGAATTGACAGCACCTGAATATGAAGCCTTATCTAGTCCACTTATCGTAGTAGAAAGAATCTCCGCCATACTTCTTTATCAAAATAGTTCTAAAGAATATATCCCTGTTAAACCCAGAACTAATTAAACTCCTTCCAAACTAATATTAGCAATACTAAAAGCCTCTTAGACATTCAATCTTTAATTAAAATATGAAAAGAACATCGAGGGCATAAAAACTCTCGATGTTCCTTTCTAGGGGTCTATTTGGAGTGTAGGTTTTGGCTTATAGGTCTTTAATATACTTGTCAAACTCTTTGAGTTTTCTCTGAATTTCGTCAGTAGATTCCTTGGCTGCTTGTTTTATAACAGTTTCTGGATCAGCTTTTTCCACAACAGCTTTATTAAAAGCAAACTCGATATACCTATTAGCTACATGGCCACCAATAACAGCTGTCTGCATTCTAAATGTTGCTAAACTTTCTCTCGCTATATGCATTTTTTCTTGAGGGAATGGAGCATTATCTAAAGCATTAATGTTAGCAAAGAATAGTCTATTTTTGTGTAATTTATGACTGGTTTGGATAAAATTGGTAACAAACTCAGTAGAACTTAGCCATTCTAATAGTTTCCAGGCAGCTTCCTTTTTCTTAGTTGAACTTACCATGGACCAGACAAGCATCTTTCCTGTATTAGTCCGATCTAGAGAACCATCTTTTTGTTTAGTTCCTGGGAAATAAGTTATATCCCATTTGCCTGTGATATGTGGTGCGGTTACCTCGAAGCCAGCATAATACCAGTTTTGCAAGATTTGTAGTGGTGTCTGACCGATAGAGAATGTATAAAAGGCAGGATCATCAATAACAAGTTTATATTCGTTATGAAGAGACACCAGTTCTTTGAAAGCTGCAATATTTTCTGGGGAATCTAAGTTAGAAGCTGTACCATCATTCTTATAGATATCGGACTTCCGTTGATAGACAAGTGGAAGCAATTTACCCACTTCTTTAGCATCACCTTGGTAATAATAGAAAGTATCCATATCACGTGCTCTTAGTTTAAGTGATATTGCTTTAATATCTTCCCAGGTCTCAGGGACACCAAGGCCTAGATCCTTGAAGATATCAGTGCGGTAATAAGTCCAACTCCAGTTAACTTCACCTGGCAATGCATATAAGGCTGATTTATAAGAGATTGCGGGTAAAAGAATTGAATTAATCTGTGCTGTTACATTCTTTATTCCAGGAAGAGTATTAAGGTTAGTTAAAGCACCTCTAATACCAAGCTCAACAGCTTGGTTGGAATATAACTCAACAATATCTGGAGCTTCTCCACCCAAATATGCCAATAGAAGTTTGTTTATAATATCTTCTACCGAGACCAATTGCACATCTACTTCAATACCAGTTTTCTTAGTAAAGTCATTTTTAATCATCTCGCGGAGAATTTCGCCTAACCCTGACCCATACCACGTCCATAAGGTTACCTTTTCAGCAGCTAAAGCACCACTAACTAAAATGCATACTAAGCTCACGCATAGAAACAATTTTTTTAAGCAGTTCATTAACTTTCCTCCTTTGGTTATGTTCCATATAAACTGGTTGGTGTTACAGCTCATAGTCTTGTTATTTTGTTATATAACGGTCTAGTTTGTATTACTTATATTCTCAATGTAAAATTTTTTTCCTTCCTAAATAAAAGCAAAATTTTTTTGTACTTTATCCTGGGAACCAAAGCAATTTTGACCTATCTTCAGTTTAAGACTACCTTATTTCTTTTGTTCGTTGTTCATTATAAGATTGTTCTCAGAGATTTGCTAATATATAAAGAGCTTCTAAAAAAAGCCGAGAGCTTTTGAGGCTCTCGGCTTTTATCTGCGCTATAAATTTGTCTTACAAACTCTTAATATATCTAGAAAACTCTTTCAATTTTCTCTGGATTTCGTCGGTTGATTCTTTGGCAGCTTGTTTGATGGCAACTTCGGGGTCTGCATTTTGGAGAACAACTTTGTTAAAAGCAAAGTCAACATAACGATTAGCTACATGACCACCAATAACTGCAGTCTGCATCCGGCAAGTTGCTAAGGCTTCTTTAGCTAGGCCTATCTTCTCTTTAGGGAACGGAGCATTATCAATTGAGTTCTTGTTAGCAAAAAATAGTCTGGTTTTATGCAGTTCATAACCCATCTGGGTAAACTTATTGGAAAAATCAGTTGAACTAAGCCATTCCATTAATTTCCAAGCAGCTTCTTTCTTTTTCGTTGAGCTAACCATGGACCATACTAACATCTTACCAGTATTGGTACGATCTAGAGAACCATCTTTTTGTTTGGTTCCAGGAAAGAGGGTTATATCCCATTTACCATTGATTTGTGGAGATGTAATTTCAAAGCCGTGATAATACCAGTTTTGCAGAATCTGTAACGGTGTTTGACCGCTAGCAAAGGTAGTAAAGCTAGGATCATCTAAAGCCAATTTATACTCTTTATGAAGAGCTGTAAGTTCTTTGAAAGCAGCTATATTTTCAATTGAGTCTAAGTTAGAAGCAGTACCATCATTTTTATAGATATCGGATTTTCTCTGGAAAACAAGTGGTAGTAATTTACCAACTATAGGGCCGTCTCCTTGGTAATAGTAGTAGGTATCCATATTACGAGCTCTAAGTTTGGTAGAAGCAGCTCTAATATCATCCCAGGTTTCTGGTACGCCAAGGCCAAGATCCTTGAAGATATCTGTACGATAATAAGTCCAGGTCCAGTTCACTTCACCTGGTAAAGCAAAAAGTGCCGATTTATAAGAGATTGCTGGCAAAAGCATAGGATTCATTTGACTAGTGATATTTTTAATTTTAGGCATAGTATTAAGATTAACCAAAGCATTGCGTACACCTAATTCAACAGCTTGGTTAGAATATAGCTCGACAACATCAGGTGCATCTCCACCTAAATAAGCTAAAAGTAGTTTATTATTGATATCCTCTACAGGTACGAGAACGATTTCAACATCGATACCAGTTTTAGCGGTAAAATCGTTTTTAATCATATCTTTGAGAACTTCGCCTAATTCTGCACCATACCAAGTCCACAGAGTAATCTTCTCAGCAGATGCTACACCACAAATTAAAATCAGGACTAGACTAATACTTAAAAGCCATTTTTTTCTCGAAACCATTAAAATAACCTCCTTTTTTGTTTAATCACTAACCAAGCCCTTGCCAGATCAGGATTAACGTTTAACCATATTCCAACATCCAATAAATCTAGGTTCTCACCCCTCACTAGTACTAACTACCTTTTATAGAATTTCTCGCCTTAACCCTTTTTCCCTTCTAATCGATTCAAAGTAGGGTCAATTTAGAACTCTTTTTTAGAGCCAAATAAGTCTTGTATAGTTAGATTATTTTAATCTTCGCAAGTTACGAGTATTTTTTTAGGTAGCACCAAAGTCTGGTTTATTTAGACAAATTTTCCCATATAAATCTTAAGCTAAGCTAAAACTATATTTACTTTTTCTGCAGGAAAGTTACTTCTCATTAGGAAGTTTATTGTTGTGAGAAGGAGGGAAGTGCAGTGGCTGTAATTAATGGTTACCTGAAAAGTTTTGATCATAAAAACCTCTACTGGTATTATTGGCCTGCTAATAACCCTAAAGGTGCTATTTATTTAGTACATGGTATGGGAGAACATGCAGGAAGATACGAGCATGTAGCTCACTATTTTAACGATAAGGGTTTTTCTTGTTTTGGTTTTGATCAAAGAGGACATGGTCGTTCCGAGGGTAAAAGGGGCCATACACCTAGTTATGAAGCTTTACTTAAAGATATAGATTTATTTATTCGCGAAGGTCAGAAGTTAAATGGCAATTTAATACCTTTTTTATATGGTCATAGTTTTGGTGGTAACCTTGTTCTTAATTATCCCTTACGTCGGAGAACTAACTTCCGTGGTGTAATAGCTACAAGCCCCTGGCTTGAGCTAGCTACTCCACCATCTAAATCACAAGAGTTAGTAGCACACATTGCTTGTGTCTTTTCTCCAAGTCTTACCTTAAAAACTGGTTTAAATGCAGAAGGACTAGCTAAAGAAAAAACCGTTGCCAGTAACTATACAGGCGATGAGTACGTCCATGGTTTAATCACAGTTAATATGTATACGGAAATTAAACGTGCTGCTCATTTCGCTTCAGCGAATGCTTCTCGTTTCCCCCTACCTCTTCTTTTAGTTCATGGCGATGCTGACCCGATAACCTCTTTTGCTGCTAGTAAAAAGTTTGCTAACAAAGCTCCTCATTGCACCTTTAAGGTATGGGAAGGCTTATATCACGAAACCCATAACGAAGCTAACTGGATGGATGTACTTGACTTCAATTTAGAATGGATGTTAAAGCTACTAAACCATTAAACTCATAATTTTTTTTAACCTAAGAGATTTATAAAATTTCTCCTTTAAGATAAGCCAGGCACCAAGCCTGGCTTTATTATTTACTTTCTAGATTCGAGTGGTTCTTCCCAAGTGCCTTTAATGAATTTATAAAGATCGTCATAAACTTGTCTTTGCTCTGGTGACGAACTTAAAGCTGCAGAACCAAAAACCTTCACATCTTGGTAATAAGCTACTGTAGCCTCATTCATAAATCCGTACGATAATCCTGCGCGAAGATAATCTCTGAACTTTTCGCGTCCTTTTAAAGTTGAGAGGACTGTGTAATCAGCTTCAATCTCAACTCCTAAACGATATTTATATGCTTCTTTGGCAGTTTCTAGTAATCTACTAGGTGGTATATCGGCACCAAACATATAATTAGGCTGATAGATACATAGATCAAAGCCAAGTTTTTCATATTCTCTTCTACCATCGACACCAAAATAAGGTATCCAAGAATATTTTAATTCTTTAGTGTGTAGATAATCAGAAATTGTCTTTAACAGTTCTATTTCGCCCGGAATCCTTCGATTTATGATTTCTTCAACCCAGTAGAAACCAATTAGTTCAAGGTTTTCGTATTGCGCCGTTCTATAACGGTCAAGAACTGAATCAACATACCATTTAACAGCTTTAAAGCGTTGCTCTTTATTAGCTTCTGCGTCTTTGAGAGTAAAGTTTAAAGAGCCTGTACCATCTACATCTCCAAAGTTGCTAGTTTCTGCCATGGGATTAGGAATCATTATATATATTTTTAGTTTTTTCTCCTGACCTAGTTGCTCATTGACCAGCCCAATTGCTTCATTAAATGCAGCTAACTGCTGTCCTTCAGCAAATAATGAATCCATGTACCACTGCCAATGCTCTTTCACTGCTGGCTTCCCTCGGTTAGGAGAATCAAACGCGTGACCATCAGGTGCAGTAAGAGCTAAAAACAGAGCACTGTCAAACATATAATCTTTAAAATCAATCTCGTAATTACTTTCTTCTAAAGAAGTGAGATAACCTACATAGGGATACGCTTCCGTAAGTCCCCATTTTGTGCCCACATTTCCGTAGATTAGCACCATATGCTCTACCCCTCCACCTTGGGGGTCTCCTTTAGGAAAGTAGCCCAGATCTCTTGTGGAATATTCCTCATCAAAGGTTCCCTGCAAACGAGGATCTTTAGCTTCGAATGCCACATTTTCGGAGAAGAGGACTATTTTACCAGTTTTGAACTTAGTACTATCAGTTTCCATGACTAACTCTTCATTAAAATAAACTTTAAATAAATCTTCCTTCGCTTCTAAAGTTATCTCAACCTCTTCCCCTGCTTTAATACCTCTTCCGTTAGTAAGAACTTTATATTTCTCCCAAGTACCATCATAGCGAACAATCTGCGATTTCTCAGAGGTAATATCTAAAGAATAGCTATTCCAAAGGAAATCCTGTCTAAAAAATAAACGTAACACACTATTTTTACCATAACTTAGTGGCTTAAGTTTTAATTTTAACTGGTAATCAGACCAGTTGTTTTCACCTATAGAAGCATAAGCATAACCTGGATCTTTCAAGACGAGTGTGGATTCTGTTTTTTGCATGATACTCTGAGGTGTTTCCCAAGCTGCAAAACTATTAAATTCGTATGCTTGTGTTGTCAAACTAAGTAATAGGGCAATCACAAGAATTAAAGCCAAAACTACTCCTCCTTCATCTCAATCTGTTATTATATCTAACCAAGCTTTAGCTATTAAGCCATGTCCAGCTAAAGTTGGATGGACACCATCTATACACCAATAACTATAATCACTGCCTACAGTAGCAGCTGCAAATAAACCATCTAAAGGAATATAAATAGCATTATATTCTTTAGCCAGATTTCTAACCACAAAGATTCTTTCCTCTAGATCTTGTCGCCAAGCAATTCTATCTTCAGGGTAGGGCAAAACAAAAGGATCCATGAGTACTAGAGAAGCTTTAGTTTTAGTTAGTGTCTTTTCGATGATTCTTCTGTAGGAAGCTTGATAATCAGCAATAGGTGAAAGTATTCCACTATCAAAACGTCGCCAAGTATCATTAATACCAATCAAAATGCTAACAATTGTTGGTGAAAGTTGGATACAATCTGTTTCCCAACGGTTTTCTACATCATATATTCTATTACCGCTTACCCCCCGGTTATAGATAGTCAAATTTAACTCAGGATATTTAGCTTGTAGGTTAGCTGCAACTAGATTGGCATAACCATTGCCAAGATAACTGTCATCAGCTGTAGAACGTAAACAATCTGTAACACTATCTCCCTGGAAAACAATAACATCATTTTTAACTAATTTAAGTTTTTTCATTATACGCGCCTCTAATCATGTTGTTCTTTTTGTCTAAAAAGCCCATATAGATACCAATCATCTTGATCTTTAATAAAAAATAAAACGTAATGGGAAAACTTATTTTGCACTTGATCAAAAGCTAAAACTAAACTAGAAATCTCATGTTCGGAAACATGGGGGACTCCAACCACTTCTACTAGCTTTATATCTGGATTAAGTAATATATCAAAACCTAGGTCTAGACCTCTATTAGTAACATGCTTTTCTAACTCCACTTGTTCTTTTTTGTTTGCTAAAGTAATGAAGCTTCTTACTACTCCATAAGCCTCGCTTTGTTCTATAAGAGAATCTTTTTTTTGGTTGTTAAGCTTGTTCATGGTCTTAGCAAAACTCATTTGGTATAAAAGTGCCGCTACCAAAAACACTGCTAATAAGCCAAAGTATTTTTTCAAAGGGTCTTACTCCTTTACTCTACCTTTAAGCCATAATTTGTTTTACTAGTTCTGCCCAAATATCATAGGCAGCTGATGATAAATGAACTCCATCGACAGTATATTCACTCTTGATATGGCCTTTTTCATCAGCAAGATGTTGATAAATATCAAGATACTTTGCGCCCAACTTAGCTGCTAAGGCTTTTAATTCAGCATTAACACTTTGAATTTCTGCAGGAGTCGTTGTTTGTTGCTTTTCACTAACAGGACAGATTGATTGCACATAGATGGTACAATTGGGAGTTTTTTCTAAAACATACTTTAAGAACTTTTCTATATTTGCTGGGATTTGATCTCTTTGATAGTTAAAAAGCAAATCATTAATACCAGCCATTACTAATATAGCCTTGGGGTTTTTCTCAAGCCCCATCAGTTCTTTCCTTTCCACGAGGCCATCTGCATGATCGCCTCCTATACCTCTATTTATATAGCTTTCGTTAAAGTACTTTTGTAAAGGAAATCTTTCTGTTAATGAATCTCCAGCAAAGATAATAGGGTCATCGGGTACTTTTTCTGTCATAAAAGTTTTGATTCGATTTTCCCAATAAATGCCTCGTTTATCTAGGACTTCACGTGTAATCATAGCGAGAGTGCCTCCTTAATATCTACTAAAACCATTAAAGCGAGTACCACGATAACTTAAGCGACCTTCGTCATGTTCAGCTATAAGTCCATAATCTCTATTAGTTACTTGAAATTCCTGTCTTCTACCGTCGGCAAATTCAAAGGTTATAAAGTACCTAGTGTAGGTGTGGTGATGTGTACCATGGTGATGACCAGATCCATAATGCATAGCCGTACCACCAGAAGAACGTGTTTCCATCCTTTTGGTTACTACAGTTGCTTCCTCAACCATTTCCGGACTAGCCTGGTTACGTAAGAAACGGATAATAGCGGAGGTAATAACAAAAATAAACACACCTAGGATTAAAAAAAAGATTAAATCGAATAGCACAGGAAAGTGTCTAACTGCAAAGGGATATTCTTGACCAAAGTACACTTACCTACCCTCTCCTTAATACCAGTTTTAATAAACTACTGATTTACACTTGATAATCTCTTATCTAGGTTTAGCTATTGTAGCTCTTTCTTTAAGTTCAACTGGCAGAATAATTTTTTCTGGAGAAACGTCTTTATTATTAATCCTAGTTAATAATAGTTCAAACGCTTTGGCACCCATTTCGTATTTAGCTTGTTTAACTGTAGTGAGTTTAGGTCTTAGGTACTTAGTAAAAGAAATGTCATCAAAGCCTACTACAGAGATATATTGAGGCACATTTAAACCAGCTTCAATGAGACTATCAATCAAACCAATGGCTAAAACATCACTCGAGGTAATTATAGCTGTGGGATGCTCTCTTAAATTCGTTAATTTCAAAGCAGCATTACGGCCACCATTTACCGAAAACTCTTCGTAAAATATCCAATCAGGATTAGTTGCCAGTTTTTTCCCAGCCATAGCTTCCTCATAGCCCTGTAGTCTCTGGCTAGCTACCTTTAAATGAACTGGCCCAGCAACAAAACCTATCTTGCGATGTCCTGCACTGTATAGTTTTTCAACAGCTAATTTCATACCTGCTCGGTTGTCGGAAAGAACTTGATCAGCATAAACAAAATTTACTGGTCGATCGATAAATGATATTGGAATGCCACCTTTAACCACTTCTTCAAGATGAACTATTTCATCGCCTGCTTTAGCAATTATTAGCCCATCAACTTGTCTTCCCTTTAGCAGTTCAATATAGTTTTTTTCCTTTTTAATATCGTTTTCTGTGTTACAAAGCATAATGTTGTAGCCTTCCCTATGAGCAACATCTTCCACACCTTTAGCTACTTCAGGGAAGAATGGGTTAGTAATATCGGGAATCAAAAGGCCAATAATTCTCGTAGTTTTTAAGCGTAGACTTCTTGCTACTACATTAGGTTTAAAATTTAATTTTGCAATTGCTTCTAATACCCGTTTTTCTTTATCCTCGGCAACATATGCCGATTTTGTCAGAACTCGGGATACAGTACTTGCAGATACACCTGCTTCCTTAGCAACATCTCGAATAGTTGATTTCATATAGTTGCACTATACCCGCCATAGTGCTTTTCCACCTCTTTTCCTTTAGGGTTTATTTTATCTACTTTACCCAATCGATCTTGTTTCAGAAGATTAATCTCTGTTTCTTTTTGTTTCAACAATTTCGAACTAATTCCTGCCACTACTAGCATTAACTGCTAATAAACTCTTAAAATCTCTTGTACAAAATATGTCTAATAACAATTATTGGATCCAGACCTAACAGGTTTTTCACTAATTTTTACTAGTTTTTCTTGGGCAATGCTCTGTCCTTTTTGAAAGTGCTATAATATAGAGAAGTAAATGAATAAAGAAAGGAGTAGCGGTATTCTTTACCGCACACTACATTATGCAGGCTTTATTTTTTGTTCTCGATAATCCTGAGCTATTAACACCTGTTTTAAGAACTTTTTATGAATGTGGTGTAAAAGGTGCAACTGTACTTAACAGTACTGGCATGGGACGTGTTTTGGCCAATGAAACCTCTATTTTTGCGGATCTAAGAACCTTGTTTCAAGGCGAACATCATTATAATTATACTATCTATGCACTTATTGATGATGAAGCTCTGATCGATAATTTAGCTTTAGAACTAGAAAAGATCACTGGCGATTTTGAAGCTGATGGCACAGGGATGATGTTCGTGGTTCCAGTAATTAAAGCATTTGGCTTTGGTAATCTAAAATAATTTATAGTATTTGGAAGGAGGGAGGCGCTAAATTGGGCGCCGCCTTAGCTTGTTGCAGATTAATGTAATTCTCAATAGTGCACTCTTACTTATCGCTGGCTTTTTAGTAGGAAAGCTAGTGAATAAAATTAAACTACCCGCTGTAACCGGGTATTTAATAGCTGGTATCATCCTGGGGCCCTCTATTCTTAATCTAATGACACCGGAAATGAGCGAAGCAGCTATTTGGCTTAGCCATATAGCGTTAAGTCTCATTGCTTTTAATATCGGTAGCCAGTTTACAATTAGAACCTTAAAATCTTTGGGTTCTGGTATCCTTTGGATAACTTTTTTAGAAGCTACTGGTGCTTCTTTAATTGTTACCTTAAGCATGATCTTTTTATTAGGTCAACCTCTGCATATCGCCTTTATGTTTGGTGCAATTGCCGCTGCTACCGCTCCAGCAGCTACCATTATGGTTGTTCGCGAAACCAAAGCTAAAGGTAAATTCACTGATGCTCTACTAGCAGTTGTAGCTATTGATGATCCTTTTTGCGTGATTCTCTTTGCTTTAGCTACAGGTTTTGCCTCCATGACAATAAGTGCTAAGGATATTTCCCCAGCTATTGTCTTACTTGATTCACTTTTAGGGGTAATTTATGCACTTGGTCTAGGAGCACTTTTCGGCTTTATTCTCGTTAAGGTCATTCCTAAGATAAAGACACCTGCCGAACTGCAAACATTCACTCTAGGATTTATACTTTTAGGAGCAGGGCTAGCTCTCCATTGGAATCTTTCTCCTTTACTTGTTAACATGGCTTTAGGTTCTCTAGTAGCTAACCTCTCGCGCCGAGCTGATTCAGTTTTAGATCAGATTAAAGCTTTGGATACTCCTCTTTATGTACTCTTTTTCACTCTTTCTGGTGCCTCATTACACCTTTCCGCTTTGCAAAACATTGGCTTTATAGGCGTTGTCTATGTAGTTACTAGAGTTATCGGTAAGATACTAGGAGCAACTGCCGGTGCCTATATCTCTAATGCAGACAGCACAATCAAAAAATATTTGGGTCTAGGACTAGTCCCACAAGCAGGCGTAGCTTTAGGTCTTGCTCTAATTGCTAAACAAACCATGCCTGAGATTGGTAACTTTATACATCCAGTCATTGTCTCGGCTACAGTTATTTATGAATTGATCGGTCCACCACTTGCTAAATTTGCTCTTATTAAATCCGGCGATGCTAAAATATAAATAATAAATGCTTTAAAACGGCCTTAAAAGGCCGTTTTTTTGCAGGATAGAGTATCTTCAAGAGCTAAATTCATAATACTGATTAAAGAAGGGAGTTCTTAGACTAATGCTACCGAAGATAGTTATAGCTATAGATTCGTTTAAAGGTAGCCTCTCCTCGTTAGAAGCTGCTCAAAGTATAGAAAATGGCCTAAGAAGGGTATTACCTCAAGCAGAAATTAGCAAAATACCAGTTGCTGATGGTGGTGAAGGAACCATAGAATCTTTAGTTGCTGCTACTAAGGGAAAACTAATCACATCAGAGGTTCACGATCCTCTCTTGAGACCAATTAAAACTAACTTTGGTCTTTCCGGCGATGGTCAAACTGCCTTTATTGAAGTCGCTAAAGCAGCAGGTTTAACCTTAGTTGAGCCTCATCTAAGAAATCCTCTCCAAGCAACAAGCTTTGGTGTTGGCGAACAGATTATTAAAGCTTACTCTTTAGGAGTACGAAATTTTATCATCTGTTTAGGTGGTTCCGCTGTAACCGATGGTGGGTCAGGAATGTTAGCAGCTTTAGGCGCCCGTTTCTACTCTGAACATAAAGAACTAAAACCTCTACCTGAAGAACTTATAGAGGTAACACACCTTGATCTTTCTAATCTGCATCCCCTAGTCAAAGAATGTAAGTTTTCTGTAGCTTGTGATGTAGATAATCCTTTAACTGGACCAAAGGGAGCTGCTTTTACCTTTGGTCCCCAAAAAGGTGCTTCTTTGTCTGATTGTCAATTCCTCGATCAAATGCTTGCCAAACTTGGTCATCTCTACGAAAAAGAAGCTTCATTGCCCCTACTCTCTATGCCTAAAACTGGTGCAGCTGGTGGATTAGGAGCAGCCTTTATGGCTTTCTTTGCTGTTAAACTAGTTAGTGGCATTAACTTAGTACTAGATTTTTTAGATTTTGATTCTAAAATCGTAGGTGCAGACCTTATTATTACTGGTGAAGGTTCACTTGACTCGCAAAGCCTTAGCGGTAAAACACCTATAGGTATTGTCAATCGCACAAAGAAAACTAAGATTCCTGTGATTGCGCTTGCAGGTTCTGTTACAGTGTTACCAACAGTTTTTCTGCATGCCGGTTTCCTCGCTGTCTTTTCGATTGCTCCAGGACCTATTTCTTTAGAGTACTCTATCCAAAATGCAGCAGAACTTTTAGCTTTTCAAGCAGAAAATGTGGCTAATATCTTTTTTAATAAATCTAGTAATGATTCCTAGTTTCATTAACTGTTTTTAGGGGTAATCGATTAATGCCATTAAGAAAAAGGAGGGACTCACTATGGAAAACATTAATAATAATGTTGAAATACAATCATTACCCCGGCTTGGTGAAAAAGCTCCTAACTTTGTAGCACCTACAACTCATGGAACAATCAGACTTGATGACTATAAAGGTTCATGGTTAATACTTTTTTCCCACCCAGCTGACTTTACACCCGTCTGTACCACAGAATTTGTAGCTTTTGCCGAGATCTATCCTGATCTCCAAAAGCGTAATGTTGAACTCCTAGGTTTAAGTATCGACAGTGTCTTCTCTCATATTGCCTGGGTAAGGAATATTGAAGAGAAACTAAAGGTCAAGATTCCTTTCCCCATTATTGCTGATCTAAATAAAGATGTCGCCTCAGCATATGGTATGATTAACCCAGCTGAAAGCTCTACTGAAGCCTCCCGTTGTGTATTCGTAATTGATCCAGAAGGAATAGTAAGAGCTATGATTTATTACCCGATGAGCACAGGTAGGAATATGGATGAGATCATTAGACTTATCGATTCCCTGCAAACTGTTGACACTCATAAAGTTGCCACACCAGCCAATTGGCGACCAGGTGAGGCAGTAATTGTTCCACCTCCAAAAACTCAGGAGGATGCAGAAGCTAGAGTACAACAGGGTTACGAGTGTACCGATTGGTATCTTTGCAAACGCCAAATTTAGGGAGGAATGAATATGCCTTGCGTTAACGATGACGGCTCCCTATCAAGCTCTGGTTTAACTTTACTAAAAGCCGTTGCCAAAGCTAGCAATGAAGCTGGCATTCAAAGTCATTCATCCTTACCACTCTATAAAGTACGTAGTGGTTTACGTTCTCTAGAACAAGCTGGACTTCTTACTGTAGAAAACAACATCTATTATCTTACTGAAGAAGGCAAAGAACTATTAAGACGGTATGTATAAGCAAAAAGGGAGTGTCGCATAACTACTGAAAAAGTAGGAAACGACACTCCCTTTCCTCAATATCCAATTGTCAAAGGATCGCTTCTGACCTTTTATTTAAGGTTTGGTTCAAACATGGATAGAGATCATTTTGTTTTATAATTGTCTATCACTTGTCCATAAAGATATAGTTATCAATTGCAATAATTCATTACACCAGCTCTTAATTTACCATCATCCACGTCAGTACCCATCTTTAGTATCAACACTAATTCTGTCCTTTCCCTGGCACACTCGAGTAGGTAATCTATCGATTTTAATAAGAACATTTCCAAATAAAATGCATACCCCTATTCTTATTTGTTCCTAGGGTGTGCATATTTAATATCAGTCCTATATTAACTCAGCTTTTTTTACGAAACAGAGAAAACTTTATCTTAAAGATTTTTTAATGGAGCAAAATTATCGTTTTTATATGGTGGAAGCAAGGGGTACTATTTCAAATACATAATAACATAACTGAGGTTATAAAGTATTTACCTAATTGGCTACAAATGTTATAGTTTAGCTAACAGAAATTCAATTTTGTCCTAATTACTTGATTAACTCGTGTACATACAGATAATTATTACATACCTGCCCATTAGCACGAACTTATAGATTATTTCTATGTTGAGCCTTTTTACATTCGCAATAAATGCCACATCTTCAAATCGCTATTGCTAAATATGTTTTAACAATTAAAAAGCGGGGTGTGTGTTTAATGGCTTCACGTCTCCCAAAAACGCGGAATGAAGTTATAGAAAGAGCAAAAGAATGGTTTGACAGAGATGCTTTATTTTTGGACACAGAAACAACAGGATTATCCAAATACGACGAAATAATTGAAATATGTATTGTAGATTGTAATGGCAACTTTCTATTTAATTCTTTAATAAAGCCTACCATGCGTATTCCATACGAATCTATTGTAATTCACGGGATAAGAGATATTGATGTTAAAAAAGCTCCAAGATGGCCTGATGTTTATGATCGGGTAAGAGGTATAATCGAGAATAGGTTAATAATCGCTTATAATGCCAGCTTCGATTATAGAATGCTAAATCAAACGAATGATAAGTATAACTTAGAACATATTCCAGGGACTTGGGCTTGCGCAATGAAAACATATGCTGTATTTAGGGGTAGCGCTAATAAATGGCACAAACTCGAAGTAGCTGCAGACCAAATGGGATTAACTTACAAGGAACAACTACACAGATCTCATGCTGACTGTATGCTTACTTTAGACCTAGCAAAAGCCATGGCGTATGCTATACCAGATAAAGTGGCTGTGGGCAATGAACTTACAACAACCCCTAAAGCACGAAAAGAATCTACTACGAAGACCATTACAAAACCTATAACCGATCGTACCGAGGTTGTAAAAGTACATAGTATACAAGAACTTTTAGAGATTATAAAACCAGATGAAATTACCACTAGTACTAATTTAGGATGTCTTTTATTTATAACTATACCTCTTTGCTTTGTAGCCTTTCCGTTTGGTTTAGTTCTGGGATTAGCAATTACCACTGTAAGATTGTATCAAATAAACAAAGAAAAAAATGCCCCTTCTTATCAGCAAGCGAAAATGTTTAACAATGGACTTATTGAAACTCGTAAGGGCTTATGGTCGTCTGCCATAAATCGCTTTAACACTCTTCTCAATCTTAATAATGAACACAAAAAGGCTCATATATTGTTGGCCTATATTTATTACAATGCTTACAATAACTATGAAAAAGCGCTTATACAAATCGAGAATTTAGTTGAAGATGATTCTATTACAGGATTTAATCATATTGCTCTTGCTGCAGTTTGTTATTATAAGTTAAACAGATACGAAGAAGCAGCTACTTTGCTAGATCAACTACCAGATTCTGATAAGTTTAACTACATGAAAGGCTTATATTTCTTCAAAGCTAAACAATATGAGAAGGCCTTAAAATGTTTGCATGCAGTACTAAATATTGATCCAAACAACGATGATGTTAGAATAATGGTAGGACGTTCTTTTTACGAACAAGGATATTATGACTCAGCATTAGAAGTTTTAAAAGTAGGACCATCAAGACGACGTAATCCAGATAAGAACATGCTCGAAGCCAAATACTGGTTAGGTAAAACATATCTGGTTTTAGGAGATACCAAAAAAGCAAATAATCAGTTTAATAAGATTTACTCAATCGATAATAACTACATGGATGTTAGAGAATATGTCACAAACCATATCTCGTCAACAGTATAGGAAAAAAATGTTGCAAAAGGTTTGCTTTATATTAAGCTAGTGGCATGTGCATGGTTTAATTCTGACAATTAACCTGGAGAATTCATTACTGCCCAAGGCAACCTTTCTTTGATTCAAATTATTCCTTGCAGAAACTTAAAAGCTGCCCGCAAAGGCAGCTTTTCTATTAATCTAATTCAATAAGATCGCCTTCCATAGCGGCTAAGAGACCAGCAGCAATACCGTGACCCGAGAGAACGAAACCTTTTTTAGGAATAAAACACTCTGAGGTATCGCCCATGGCTCTTACTTGAATAACTTCGTCGTCTTCCACAGCTATCTCTTTGCCCCACTCGTTAGTGTAGGTCTTATCAGCATAGTCTGAGTTATAGGCAACAATCTCGTCAGCGCAGCGTCCTCTATTCCAGCCAGCAATTTCCACTTCTTCACCATTTGGTAAAAGAATTATTGTCTTAAGCTTGTTCTCAGCTGGAGTAACAGGTGTATAGTCGCGGATAGAAACTTTATCTCCTTCTTCAAATTGCACCATAAAACCAACAGATGCACGTCCATGTCCAATAATCAGATAACCGTCTTTGGGAATTTCGGGAACAGAAGTAGCTGAAGCAATAATTGAGTCGATTTTATCGCCTTTAACCACAAAGATACCTACAAGAGCATTAGGGAAAATCTTAATATCTTCTTTAAATTCTGGTGTGAAAACTTGAAGTTCTGATTCATAACCTTGTACATCGTTGCGAGAGATATTACGGTTATAATTTGAGAGCATCATGTAAATACCGTCAGGTCCTACCACCTGTTTATTAGGAACATCCTCTCTTACCATCCGTAGATCATCGGCAAATACCCCAATAGCAAGTAGCGACAAAATCATTAAAACAGTAACAAAACGTTTCATTTTTTTCACGGTGCACAACCCCTAGTGCACCTTCCTCCTTTCACCCTGTAAAAAATACCTTGCAAACCATATTTAGTAATTCGTTAGGTTTATCGGCTTTCCTTCAGAAATAAATATAACTTCAAATGACCTACCTTAATTTCTCCCCACATAAAGTGCTAGTAGATTTAAGGTGTTTTGCAAACCTTCTCTATGAGTTCTCTCATATCCATGAGAAGCAGCTACTCCTGGTCCAATGAGAGCATGCCTGAGATCGTAACCAGCTTTTAAGGCCACATCAGCATCAGACCCATAATGAGGATAGATATCTACTGCATAATTTAAATTATTTACTTTAGCAATATTGATAAGTTCTGTGGTTAAAGCATAATCATAAGGACCTGCAGAGTCTTTCGCACAGATAGAGACTTTGTATTCATCTGTTGTTAAATCGTCGCCGACTGCCCCCATGTCCACCGAGATAAAATCTACTACATCCCGGGGAATCCCTGTCGAAGCACCATGGCCTACCTCTTCATAGGTAGTAAAAAGCAAATAGGTACTTTGTTTTAACTTTAATAGGCCATCTTTAACAATTTTAGCAAGTGTTAACAACAGTCCTGCACTCGCTTTATCGTCTAAGTGACGACTTTTAATAAAGCCTTCTTCTGTTACTACAAGGCGAGGATCGAGAGAGATAAAATCACCTGTACTGATACCTAATTTAATTAAATCATCTTGGGAAAATACCTTAGCATCAACAACTACTTCCATATTTTTATCGTCTCTTTTGGTATTAGGTAGCTCACCATTTACATGGACTGCTGGATTAATCATCTGAATAGTGCCACTAAACTTCTTGCCATCTCGAGTGTGAATTAGACAGTTTTCTGTTTCAATATAACTTTCTGGGTACCCGCCTAATTTAGTAAAACGAAGCCTACCATTACTTTTTAAGGCTCTAACCATAGCTCCTAGTGTATCAACATGAGCGGCTAGTATAACCCCTTCGCCATCACCACCTAAATGACAAAGGACACTACCTTTTCTAGTTTTCTCAGGGTTATACCCCATCTTTTTTAACTCAGCAAAAATATAATTGGTAGCTTGGATAGTAAACCCAGTAGGACTAGGAATATTAACTAAATTTACGATTTCTTCTACTGCAAAATCTAAATACTGATCTATCATGAATTTGCCTCCTCATCCGCATCAAGCCAACTCTTAGCACGTTTTACTGCTTTATGCCAACCTTTAACCAGTTTTTCCCTTTTTCCTACTGTGAATTCTGGGTTAAAGGCTCGATTAAGTCCCCAATTATTCCTTATTTCTTCCTTGCTTTGCCAAAATCCCACAGCTAAACCAGCCAAATAACAAGCGCCAAGAGCAGTAGTCTCTACTACAGCAGGCCTTATTACTGGGACTCCTAAAATATCAGCTTGGAACTGAAGAAGAAAATTATTGGCAGCAGCTCCACCATCAACCTTCATAGTTGTTAAACAAAGATCCGAATCTTCTTCCATAGCTCGAACAACATCTAATGATTGATAAGCTATTGACTCCATTACCGCTCGAACAAAGTGCTCTTTACTACTACCTCTAGTTAACCCTACCATTGTCCCTCTCGCGTACATATCCCAATAAGGTGCTCCTAAACCGACAAAGGCAGGTACGAAGTAAACACCACCAGTATCGGGTACTGCAAGAGAATATCTTTCTGTGTCTTCAGCGGATTTGATCATCCGCAGTTCGTCTCGTAACCATTTTACAGCAGCACCAGCGATAAAAATGCTACCTTCTAAAGCATAATAAACTTCGTTATCTATCTTCCAAGCTATTGTGGTTAAAAGTCCATTATGGGAATCAATAGCTTTTCTACCTGTATTAAGTAACATAAAACAACCGGTTCCATAAGTGTTTTTAGCCTCACCATCTTTGAAACAGCACTGGCCAAATAAGGCTGCCTGTTGATCACCTGCACAGCCAGCTATGGGTATCTCTGTTCCTAGAACCGAAGCAGCCGTTTTTCCATAAACATAGCTAGAAGATTCTACTTTAGGAAGCATAGACCGGGGAATATCCAATAAACTTAGTAATTCGTCATCCCAAGTTAAAGAGTGAATATTAAAAAGCATGGTTCTGGAGGCATTAGAGTAATCTGTTATGTGAACAGCACCTTTGGTTAGGTTGTAAATTAGCCAAGTGTCAACAGTACCAAATAATAACTCTCCTCGTTGTGCTTTCTCTCTAGCCCCTTCCACATTGTCTAAAATCCATTTAATCTTAGTAGCAGAGAAATATGCATCAACTATTAACCCTGTTTTAGCACGAATAACCTCGGCTAATCCTTCTTTTTTTAATTCATCACAGATCTCAGCTGTACGACGGCATTGCCATACTATTGCATTATAAATTGGTTTACCAGTTTCTCGGTCCCAAACAATAGTAGTTTCCCGTTGATTAGTTATGCCAATAGCCACTAACTGCGAAGGCGCTATATTAGCTTTGGCAATAGCTTCATAGGTCACACCTATTTGAGTACCCCAAATCTCCATCGGATCATGTTCAACCCAGCCGGGTTGTGGATAGATCTGTTTAAACTCTTTACGAGCTTCCGAAACAATTCTTCCCCCATGATCAAAGATAATCGCCCTAGAACTTGTTGTACCTTGATCCAAAGCCAAAATATAGTTTTCCATACAAATATCCCCCCAAACCCTTTCTAGTTCATAACTCCATATGAAATAGCTCCCCAGCAGCTTCTGGTCCTAAGACTATACTCCCCCATAGAAGTGCTTCTTGATAAAGGTCAGGTAACTCAACAAAACTAAGGAAATCTAGCTTTTCTGGTGGATCTTCTGCACTTATTTCATCTGAATAATCAAGAGTTGCATATGCCAGTTGTCTGGTTATGAGAATAACTGCTCTTGTTAGACAATATTTCCAGTTATTATGCTCTACTTTACTCCAGCCCCATTCGATCTCTTGCTCTGGATTAAAGGGTATCTTATTCTGGATTACTTTTTTTAAGTGTTCGCTATTTTTCATTAGTCCGGTAAACTCTAAGGCGACCTCTCTAGTAGTTTCACTAACTTCTTCGAGATAAGTGTCTTGTTCTTTAGTCCCTTCTAATTTAATCATACCTGCTAACCAGTAAATATATGAAGCAAATCCTAACACTAGCTCGATCTCATTAAAGGACTGGTTATCTCTTAAACCAGCCATTCTATTGGCATTAGCGCGTATTTTTTGGCTAATATCAGAATTATAAAATTCTGAAGTCTCTTTCATTTTTCTTCACTCCAAATTCAATCTTAAACACGCCACTTTTTC
>ENA-UOOI01000711-UOOI01000711.1-fermentation-metagenome-genome-assembly--contig:-NODE-711-length-40705-cov-61.226937_pt1 | contig 40705 bp, 42 predicted proteins | sample MGYA00245779_ERZ724027 | MGnify/ENA primary metagenome ERZ724027 (study PRJEB28704, sample SAMN03018318) | fermentation metagenome | biome: anthropogenic terrestrial biome; feature: soil; material...
GAAGAGCTTTGTTGTCATACCAGCGGATAAGGAAGAACTGATTCAAAATAAGTATCTGCCCTATCTGAAAGAAAAGCGATATATTGGCGTGATCGGCGTTGAGAAGAGCGGCCGTTGGAAGATCCTGCATCAGCCGTATGCGCAGCGGAAGGTACTGATAAACCAGGAGGTTTTAAAATTAATCGTGAGAGGATTTTAATCAGGAGGAATTAAAGCAGAAATGAAAATTTATAAAATAAAAAAATTTAATCTGGATACTTTGCAAAAACTTTTGCTGTGTGATAAAATTCGGTTGAGTAATATCCCACAAAAAATAAGAGTTTTAAATGTGGCAACATACCTTTATGCTTTTCGTGTCAGCAGAACGATGAATTCACAGCGGTTCCGCGAAGATTTGGATATTATGCGGAAAGATTTGAAAATTCTTCCCCCCGCTCGACGGGAACAGTGGCTGCATTATTACTGGGATTCAATTGAGGCATACAAAAACAAATGGGTATAGGACCGGAGGGCAATTCTTGCTTAAATCTTATATAAATAGTCACTATTGTGCTGATTGTAAAAAAGTGAGCGATCTGGAAAGCACCATTCAAACCGAGAAATCAATTTGTAAGGATTTTGAACGGTATAAACTTTACTATGAAGCGGTCCTCACATTTAATCGATATAATGAATCCATCATAAATATTATTTCTCAAGGCAATAACTGTATCTTAGTTACTGCCCAAATAGAGCATGATTACTTGGGCAAGATTAAGAATTTAAACTTGTATGCTTATAAATTTCTGCGAAATAAATTCAAGCGTGTACAAGAAATGTTTACGGAACTTTGTTATTCTGAAAAGCTCCCGAGATCTATCCATATTATAGATTTTAGGGGAGAAATGAATAAAGGGTATGGCTCTATTGTCATGAGCCAGTTTCTCCTGTATGTTAAGGCGTTGAATCTAAATTCAATTAAAAGAATCACTGGATTCCTGTCTCTTGCAGATGCGGACCATTGGGACTTACTCTATCATTTTTATGGAAAGTTTGGATTTCAAATAACAGAAGAGAATGATATTAAACATATTATTTTGAAACTTTGAAATGGAAGATGACATATGAAATTAATAATCGCAGAAAAGCCTGAGCTTGGCCGCGCCATAGCCCAGGCTTTAAATTTGAATGGACAGGAACACAACGGGGTAATTGCAGATAAGGATTACACCGTCATATGGGCTTACGGCCATTTGATGGGCCTAAAGCAGCCGGAGCAGTACGATGAAAAGTATGTGGCCTGGAACCTGCAGGACCTTCCGATTTATTTCGAGCACTGGCAGCTTGTCCCCAGCAAAGGGAAAGAGAAGCGATTGCAGCAGATCAAAAGCATGATTGCCGGGGCGGATGAAATCATTCACGCTGGGGATCCCGACGATGAAGGGCAATTCCTCATTGATGAAATTCTGGAATACAGCCGAAACACGCATCCGGTTTACCGCGTCCTTATCAATGACAACACCCCCTCGGAAATTCAGAAAAGCTTCCGGAATTTGAAGCCAAACGCTGGATTTACATCCATTGGAAGCGCCGCCTATGCGCGGGCGGTCAGTGATTTAATTGTCGGTGTCAATTACAGCCGCCTCTTTGGCCTGTCCCTTCACAGGAAGGGGCTGTCTGTCGGCCGCGTGCAGACCCCTACCCTCGGCCTTGTTGTGAACCGGGATTATCAAATCGAACACCATGTTCAGCAGACATATTTTGAGCTTACGGCATCCGTGCGAGCTGGCGGGGAAACCATCGCCCTGAATTTTAAGCCGGGACAGGAACTTTTGGATGGCGGAAAATACATCACCGACAGGAGCGTCATGGAACAGGTTCAAGCTGGGATCCCGGATGTAACCGAGGGAACAATTACGAAAAGAAAAGCGGTCATAAAGCCTCCCCTTCCCTTTAACCTGGTGAAACTGCAAGCGTTTATGAACCAGAAATACAATTTGTCCGTGAGCCGGACCTTAGAGATCACGCAGCTCCTTCGGGACCAGTACAAAGCCATCACCTACAATCGCAGCGACTGCCAATATCTAAAAGAAGAACATTATAATGAGGCCCCCCAGCTTGTCGGAATGCTTCTCCAAAGGCTGCAGCTTGACATCCCGGTCGATTTCAGCATCAAATCCGACTGCTTCAATGACGCGAATGTTACGGCCCATCATGCCATCATCCCCACAAATGCGAAATTTGATCTTTCAAAGCTGGACAATGACACCAGGGCTGTTTATCTGGAAATTGCCAAACGATACATCATTCAATTTCTTCCCCCTGTTTTATACGAAATCACCAGGATCAACGACCCGATCACGGGAGGGATCCTGGAAGGGGAATCTTATGATCTGCTGGATCCTGGTTTCAGCGACTTTTCTCCGGCCGCACAAAAGAAAAAGACATCACTCAGCAACATTCCGGCCGGGATCCATTCCTGTGAACTACTGGAAAGCGAGATTTTGGAGAAACACACGGTTCCGCCGAAGAGGTATACACAAGCGACGTTGATTACCGATATGACCAGCATTTCAAAATATGTTGCGGATGAGAGAATCAAAAAGCTGTTAAAGGAAAAAGACAAAGGGAAAAAGGGCGAGAACGGAAGCATCGGCACCCCGGCCACCCGCGACAAGATCATTGAAACCCTGCTAAAGCGGGGTTATGTCAAAGAGGAAGGGAAATATCTGCTTTCGACACAGCTTGGACGGGATTTTTACAACCTGCTGCCGGACGATATCAAAAAAGCGGATATGACGGCCCTCTGGTGGTCTATTCAGGAGGACATCAAAGCCGGCCGCGCGACCGTTCAGGATATGACATCCTCCGTGCTGGATTCCTTCAAACAGCACCTGCAGGCGGATTATTCAAAGGTTCATCTGGATCCCGGCTCTTCCGGCCGGGAGAAGATCGGGGCTTGCCCTCTGTGCGGCAAACCGGTCTATGAGAACAAGAATGCTTTCAGCTGCAGCGGATACAAAGAAGGCTGTAAATTTGCCCTATGGAAAGACAATAAATTTTTCGCGGCCTTTGGAAAATCCATCACGAAATCCTGTGCGAAGGCTCTCCTGTCTGCAGATCGCCGCTGCAGCGTCACCGGCATCAAAAATAAGAAGGGAACCGGAACATATACGGCCGACTTTATCATGGAGATCAAAAACGGGTACCCGAGTTTCAAATTGGAGTTTCCACAGAAAAAAATAAAGAAAAAATAAATTAGGCAGGCTGATTCAGCCTGCCTTTTTAGGAGGATTGACATGCGGTTTTTTCGTGTCCCAAATCAGATATTTGATTTCAGGCTTACACCCAAAGCCTTCCGGACATACATTTTTCTTCTCAGCAAGGCAAATATTTTCCAGACGGCCGTTGTCGGCTATGAAGGAATTGCCTCTGCCTGCCGGATGAGTATGCGGTCGGCCAGCAGCGCCGTTCAGGAGCTTGTTTCTGCGGGCCTTTTGGTGAAGGAAAACCGCTATCATTTCCTTGGATACGCGAAAAACAAGTACACGGTAAGGCGGCTTCCTGGCGGTTGGTTCAAGGTTGGTATGGATGTGATCGAAAGCAATCTGAAAAATACGGATTTTATCGTATATTGCTTTATCCGGAAGTGCATGGATTCAAAACATGAAGAAGCATTTCCAAGCCTGAATGCCATTTCTAAAGGGACAGGAATCAGCCACAGCCGCGTTTCCGTTGCCGTAAGGTATCTACGAGAGCATACCTATTTAAACCGCGTAAAGCGGCATTACAGGAAAACCAGGGCATATCGACATAACCGGTATCTGCTGTTTCGATTTTGGGGTAAAAAAAGAAGGGTGCACTCCGCCAAGCGCACTCTTCAAGCCTTGAAATTAAGTCATTTCGTGAACTTTATTTTTAATTACATATTAGAGCGGGGGGATAAAATTGTCAAGCGTTTTTCTTTTGTTGTAAGTAAGGTAGTCCAAATTTTGCATGACACCTCTTAGACCCACAAGATAGGCGATTAAAAAAAGAATAAATTATATACTCTAAGTAAACTAAGATATAGTTTATAGATAACGGAGAAACAGCGATAAAAGGCGCTTTTATCAGAAAATTCCGCATTTTTCTTTAATTGCTGCAAAGGAGTTGACGAAATCTGAAAAGTTGAGTAAAATAAATACAGCTTGAGAATATTGTTTGGTAGCGACTGATAAATGGCTGGCTCGAAAAATATTTATTGACATATTTTCAAGTAGCGTGTAAAATAATAATACCGGGTATGTATTTACCCTAAGCTTCGATAAGAAGCTTAATGAAAGGTGCGTCACAGCCTTGAATGTGGCCCTTTAATGAAAGGTATGCCACGGCCTTGAATGTGGCCCTTTAATGAAAGGTGCACCACAGCCTTGAATGTGGTCCTTAATGTAACAGAGGAAACAAGGGCGAAAGCCTTTGTTTCCTTTCTTTTTGTGGAGGATTGAGAAAATGAAACTGGATTTTTATAATGTTAATAAGGAATATATTGAGTTTTTACAAAATGCTGAAATAAAAAAACGTGGATTTACTCGTGTTCCAAATATGAATTATAAAGGAAGAAAGCAGAAATTTATTTGTGGCATCTTATTGGATGCGCCAAGAACACAGTTAAAATATTTTGCCGGTGTTACGCACTACAAGGTACAACGATCTGAAAATTTTCTTATCCGGGTTGAGAATGATCGTGAGCCTATAAAAGGCGCATTGAGATTTAACTACATGTTCCCTGTGCCCTTGCAGCTTGTATCAAAAATCAATATATTGAAAGAGCCGGATGTCAATTATAAAATTTTGATGTCTAAAGAGTTGAAGGCTATCAACAACAACGCCCAGCTGATTACGTCCAAAGCTCGTGATGTTTACAATAAAATTGTTAATGGTAGATGCAGTGCAAATTTAAAGACTAACAGCTGCGATTTTACCTATCTTGAAGAAAAATGTATGGAATATTGTAAACTGAAAGGAATAGATATCTCGCCTGCCGGCGGAGAAAGGGAAAACGCTGAAAAAATGGAGCCTGAGCGGACACCTTTCAATGATTTACTTATAAAGCTATCGAAGAGCAATAAGAATAAAGAGAAAAATAATGATCCTGAGCGCTAACTCGGACAAAATGTCCGAGTAGCCCAAAAAATTTTGTCAGTGTGCTGGAAGTCGGACATTTTGTCCGACTTCCTTTTTTTATATCAATATGCCACCGATATGAATAATAAAAGCTGTTTTTATTAGAAGGTTTGTGCATATTGAAATACGTCCATGGAGAAAGATCTCCTCCAAATTCATGCCTTTATCATATTTATTTCTAAAATATATTGAGGAGAACTAGGAGAACTGAAAAATGGTGTTGTCTGAATGGCTTAAAACTTGGTTGACGGATAAATATAAACAAAAATCCGATAAAACCATAAAACGTAATACGTATATCAGCTATGAAGGTTATATCAGAAACTACTTGAGCATTTTTGATTATGAAGAGGTAAATGAAGTTACAACAGAGGAATTGCAGAGATTTTCTGATAAACTCCTTGAAGATGGACTCTCAGCAAAGACGATCCACAATATGTTTGTCTTTCTTCGTGAGGGATTAAAATATGGTGTTTTGAAAGGGAATATTAAGACAAATGTGGCTCTTTCTGTAAATTTGCCTCAATATGAACGGCCGGAAATCAAAATCCTTTCTTATAATCAAGAATATAGGTTGATAAAGGAATCCTACAGTCATAGGTATGGGGTCTTTGTACGTTTTGTACTTCGTACCGGGATACGCCTAGGGGAGCTGTTAGGGCTAAAATGGGATGACATAGACTTTGAGCGGCATGAGATGAAGATCCGGCGTATTTTGCATCGCTGTAAAAACTTTGATCCAAAAAAGAAAAATAAAACTTCTATCTTCTTTGATCCTCCAAAAACTAAAAAATCTAGGAGAACGATTCCGCTTACATACCACGCGGAAAAGGATTTATTGGATTGGAAGCAATTGCAAAATCTGGAAACTCCTCATGCTGAATTTGTTGTCACAAATAAAACCGGAAAATATCTTGATCCTACGACGTTCAGAAAATACTATAAAGAAATGTTGGATCGGTGTGATATACACGGGATTACTTTTCATTCTCTGAGACACACCTTTGCAACAAATGCGCTTGAAAGGGGAATGGATAAAAAGGTTCTTTCGGAAATTTTAGGGCATTATTCTGTTGCCTTCACTTTGGATACCTATGCTCATGTCGTCGATCCTTTTAAACGAAGCAATATGGATCTTATGGATAATATATATTATAACCAAGAGCATTCAAGCATTTTGTTACTATTTAAGCCTTTCCATGAGCAGTTTATTGTTTCTATACCCAATAATCGAGATTACACCTTTATAGCTGATAGCTTAGAGGATGGCATACATCATATCAATAGGCATAAAGCTGAAATTGTGTTAAAGAAAGATATAGATATTAAAAAGGCGTTGTATGAAAAGGGAAAAGAGGAAATAGCAGTATTTGTCAATTAAAATTTTTATGTTTTTTTCCTCGGACAAAATGTCCGAGGCAGTTTTATTTTTAACGAAAATATTCATTGATAAATTAGAACGTTATACTTGTAATGCGTTTTGTTTTTTAACAAGAGCTTGAAAACTGGCGGGGCCGGTATTCGCTACACCTGTCGGATTCACGGACACGAAAAATATCTAACTATAGCCTTCATTGAGCATATAAGAACTCGGACAAAATGTCCGAGATAATAATTCTATTTTGCTATTTCTTCCATAAGTGGTATAATTTTTCTGGCCATTTTATGGAACTATCTAGAAAAAGGAGAAATTGGAGCTTATGAAAACACAATTGAAAAGCCTTATGGAAAACAAGAAGTTATGGCTCTTCGCTATTGGAATCACGGTCATTATTATTGCAATCATAGCTATTATTGTGAGTAATAATAACAAAATTGACCTATCTAACGCTTATGTAGTCACTGTGCAAGGCCTCGATACCCAAGGAGAAGCAGATGTTCAAATTAATAAAGAAAATCTAGAAGCGGCGCTTCTCAGCAAAAAAATCGATCCTTTTTTAGCAGATTCTTTTATAGATTCGATTAAATGCAATCTTGATAAGGCGGAGAACTTAAAAAATGGAGATGAAATTGTCGCCAAGATTGATTATAACCAGGCTCTAGCTTCTCAATTAAAATTATCGTTTAAAAACACAAATAAGAAGATCGTAGTTTCCGGATTGGAGAAAGGGAAAGAAATCGATATTTTTAAAGACATTCAGGTCGATTTTACTGGCACATCTCCAAGCGGCTCGGTTTCTATTATAAATAAATCAAAGGATCCATTTATTGAAAACATTGATTTTAGGCCCTCAAAAGATGAAGTGAAAAATGGTGACAAAATAGAAATAATTGCAAGTTATGATAAGAACGAAGCAATTAAAGCAAAATATCTTGTAAAGGAATACAGTAAAGAAATCACCGTTACCGGACTTCCTGAGTATCTTCAAAAGGCCAGCCAGCTTACTTCTGAACATATTGCTAGTCTTCATCAACACGCTGAGAAATCTATACAGGACTATATTTCTACAGCAGCTCCATATTTTATAAATCACATACCAAATCGAGCCACTTCCGAGTTGTTTACTTTAGCTGACAAATATTCTTATAAAAATATCAATGACCAAAAGGCGTTCTTAATAACCCCTCAAAAATCTTCCGACCTCAAATATAGAAATAATACATATTGTTTGATCTCATCCGTTGATTTGTATGCAGATAATAAAAAGGTTGGAACAACTTATATTTTGTCTGAAATAAAAGGCATAATTATAAATCATGGTAAAATCGAAAGCGAATCCTCGTCTTCTCAGCAGGTTGATACGTTGGAAGAAGCAGAAAATATTGTGGAGGGCTCTTATAAGGATTTTAATCTTGAGCAAGTGGCAATAAAATAAGCGGCCCTGGTAGGTCCCCCGTAAGGGCCTACTCCCAAAATAGCCTGATATAAAAAATAAAGCTTCTTTTAATAGAGGGCAATTATATTTCAAATATAGCATTTCCTTAATTTGAAAAGTTAGATCGGTGTGATATACACGGGATTACTTTTCACTCTCTGAGACACGCTTTTGCAACAAATGCGTTTAAACGGGGAATGGATGATATAGATAGCTTCGTATGAAAAGGGAAAAGAGGAAATAGCGGTATTTGTCAATTGAAATTTTTATGTTTTTTTCCTCGGACAAAATGTCCGAGGCGTTTTATTTTTAACGAAAATTACCATTGATAAATTAGAACAAATGTTCTATGCTTGTAATGCGTTAGAACATGAGTTCGGGGTGATAATGTGGAACGGGTAGTATTGCACAGCGATTGTAACTCATTTTACGCAAGTGTTGAGTGTCTTCATCGGCCGAAGATCCGCGACAAGCCCGTCGCGGTGGGCGGGGACGTGAAGCAGCGTCACGGAATCATACTCGCTAAAAATCAGATTGCAAAAAAATATCATGTACAGACAGGGGAAGCCCTATGGCAAGCGCGGCAGAAGTGTCCAGAGCTTATCATTGTTCCACCCAATTTTCACCTGTATGAAAGATTTTCGCGGCTGTGCCGTAAAATATATTTGGATTACACGAACCAAGTGGAACCGTTCGGCCTCGACGAATGTTGGCTGGATGTGACTGGCAGCGGAATCCTGGGCAATGGCATGACCATAGCGCAGGAGATCAGCACACGGATTAAGTACGAGCTGGGGATCACCGTGAGCATCGGCGTCTCTTTCAACAAAATCTTTGCAAAGCTGGGCAGCGACTACAAAAAACCGGATGCTATCACTCGGATCGGCAGAGACAATTTCCGGGATATTGCCTGGCCGCTGCCTGCCGGGGATTTGTTGTATGTCGGCAGGGCGACACAGCGCAAATTGGAAGGGTATGGGATCCACACAATCGGGGAGCTGGCCGGCACGCCAGAAAGGGTCTTGCGGAGCTGGTTCGGGAAATGGGGAGAAGTGTTATACTGCTTTTCCAACGGCCTTGATATTTCCCCCGTTGATCCATCGGCCCAGTCGGTAAAAAGCATTGGGAACTCTCAAACGACGCCGCGAGACCTTACAACCGATCAGGACATTAAAATAATCCTCTATGTTTTAGCGGATAGTATCGCCCGCCGCCTTCGGGAGCAGGGCTTGAAAGGCCGGACAGTTTGCATCAACGTGAGAGATAATCAGCTTTGCAGCTTTACGCGGCAGCACACATTAGGAAATTATACCAATATTTCATCAGAAATCGTCCAGGCCGGAATGAATTTGTTCCGGCAAAATTATCAGTGGCGACGGCCGGTCCGCAGCCTGGGAATCAGCATTACGGATCTTGTATCAGATGCCATACCGATACAGACGGATCTGTACTGTAATGAGCGGAGCAGAGAGCGGCAGGAACGGCTGGATGCTGCAACCGATTGGCTCAAACAGCGGTTTGGTACGACGGCGATCCGACCGGCCGTCTTGTTAAAAGATCAGAAGCTTTCTGGTTTTGACCCATATTGCGATCACGGTATTCACCCGGTGGGGTATTTCTAAGGGCGGTGCGCAGAATTGGCCTACAAAAAATATGTAGAAATGGTGGTACGTTGCACCGCAGACGGGGCCATATTGCCGCTGGCAATCCGATGGGCACCGGGAATAATGTATGAGATCGATAAGGTATTGGACATACGCCCTGCCGCGTCGCTGAAAGCTGGCGGGGCAGGTATCCGCTACACCTGTCGGATTCGCGGACACGAAAAATATATCTGGCGCGAGGAAGATCGATGGTTCGTGGAAGCCAAAAGTGATACAATGCCCTCGGAGGGATAAAATATGTGTGGAAGATTTGTATTGTTTTCAGATCCGGAAATGGCTGAAATCCGAAAAATTATTGAGGAAGTACAGCATAAAAGCGAGGGGGTGAAAATGGGAGAGATATTCCCTACGGAAAAGGTTCCTGTATTGATCCCACAAGAGAACGGCCTCGTCCCGGAGGCCGTGAAGTGGGGATTCCCGAATTTCCGGAATAAAGGTGTCGTTATAAACGCTCGCGCCGAAACAGCAAATGAACGCCCGATGTTCAAACGGAGCCTTGAATCTAAACGCTGTATTATTCCGTCCTGTGGATTTTATGAGTGGAGCCATGACGGCAATAAAATAAAGTATCAATTTAATTTGCCAAAAGACGGTGCCCTTTATATGGCCGGTCTTTATAGTGAATTTCAAGGGGAGAGGCGTTTCGTAATCCTTACAACGGATGCCAATCAGTCAATGATAGAGGTCCATAACCGCATGCCGGTTGTACTCCGACCAGACGAAAGGGATCAGTGGATCGGAAGTTATCAAAGTGCCCTTGATATCTTGCAAACCGATAGGCCGATGCTGGTTAAGCGGCCTGCATAAATGTTAATTTTTGGATAAAATAATTAAAAAATATTCCTAGAGTGATATTATTGTTATATAAAATATCTTCTAGGAGGGAAGAAAATGAAAGGAAAGGTCGCAAATTTCTTTTTATGGATTTTATCCATATCCTTTTTTGTGTGCGCCGTTACCATGACTACGGTATCATGGGCCGGTATTTTATTTCTCGTTCCGAATGTCTCATTTAAGTGACAAAGATAAAATCAGGCGAATCAGCAACATTGTGATGGATCACAAGATCAATCACAATGTCGGCATTAAATGATGCTCTTCCTTATTTTTCCATAATTTTTGTTTAAATATTGCTTTTTCCTTATGAGGGTGTTATACTTGCTATCAGAATGAGAAAATAAAATAACCCCATCAACAGCAATCCAGTTAGCTGCAGAAATCCAGCCAGATTTCCTGCACTAATCAAAACGTAAGACAACGTTACGCTCTGAAAACTAATGATTAACCATTAACAGGGTTAGTTTTCTGTGTTGCTCCATGGTAACACGGTTAACATCATATTGTCAAGAGCTTGAACGTAACAGTGTGCCTTACTGCGTTCAGGCTCTTGCTTTTTTTGGCATCATACCAGCAAAAAGTGAGAGCGTGGGCGTACAACCCACCAATCGAATGAACCTTGACAAATATTTCAATCAATCGATAGCCGCGATTGATGAAATCAAAGGAAGTAGAACAAGAGGGGTACTTCATGCGGAGCTTCGCACTTTGCGGCACACATGGGGAAATACATGGACAACTACACTTGGTTTGACGCTGGCATTTCGCTGCGCTCTCTCAGTGTACCACAGGAGACGGCTTGTTTGAAACCGTTAGTTTAAAAAATAGCTATGATAAATCTTTTCGGAGATTTATCATAGAATCAAATGCTCACTTAATCGCCCTGAACACTTGATTCTATGATAAAGGAAATTTCCTTTATCATAGCTTTCGATTTGGTTGCGGGAGGAGGATTTGAACCTCCGACCTTCGGGTTATGAGCCCGACGAGCTACCGGACTGCTCCATCCCGCGATATGATGAATGGCACCCCTTTTTAGAGTGCCTTATTATAATATCATATCGCCTGAGGGTTGTCAAGAGCTTTTTTAGAAACAGACGGAAATAAAATCAGCGACGGGAACCGTCAATAAGAAGTCCTTCTGAAAGCGAAAAAATACGCTTCGAATCGGATTTTCATCCGCTCAAAGCGTATTTCCGGTTTGGTTCCGTATTTTAATCAGGCTGTTCCGCAGCGGATTGAATTTACCGGATCACTCGGATCTTGATGATCTCGCTGCGCTGCTCCAGCGTTTCCATCGTTTTGGCATCCGGCTCGCCGGTGACATCCAGGATCGCATAGGCATAATCCTTTCTGGATTTGCTCTGCATGTTCTCGATGTTGATGCCGGTCTGTGCCAGCGCGCCGGAAAGAAGGCTGATGGTGTTCGGGATGTTGCGGTGAAGGACGCACACGCGCACGGAATGGTCGCGTGGCATGGAAACGGACGGCATGTTGACGGAATTGCGGATGTTGCCGTTTTCCAGGTAATCCTTCAGCTCGTCGGCGGCCATGCGGGCGCAGTTGTCCTCCGATTCGGGGGTGGAAGCGCCCAGATGCGGAACGGCGAGCACGCCATCCACGCCGAGCAGGTCGTCGGACGGGAAATCGGTGGCGTAAACGCTGATTTTTCCGTTTTTCAGCCCGGCAAGCACGGCCTCGGTATTCACCAGGCCGCCGCGGGCGAAGTTCAGAACCCTGACCCCGTCGTTCATTTTTTGGATCGCTTCGGAATCGATGAGGTTCTTGGTGTCCGGGTTCAGCGGCACATGGATCGTCAGATAATCGCTGTTCGCAAAAATCTCATCCAGCGTGCGCGCATGTCTGACGGAGCGGGAGAGACCCCATGCCGCGTCGACGGAAAGGTAGGGGTCGTAACCGTAAACCTCCATCCCGAGGGCATTCGCCGCGTTGGCCACCAGGATCCCGATCGCGCCGAGGCCGATGACGCCAAGGCGTTTTCCGCGGATCTCGGGCCCGGCAAAATTGGATTTTCCCTTTTCCACCAGTTTTCCCACTTCCGCGCCGCTGCCCTTCAGGGTTTTGGCCCATTCCATGGCCGGCACGATTTTGCGGGAAGTCAGAAACAGGGCGGCGATGACCAGCTCTTTTACGGCGTTCGCGTTCGCGCCCGGGGTATTGAACACCACGATGCCGTTTTCGCTGCACCGGTCGGTCGGGATGTTGTTCACGCCCGCGCCCGCCCGCGCGATGGCCAGAAGGGACTTGGGGAACTCCATTTCGTGCATGGAAGCGGAGCGGACGAGGATCCCGTGCGGGTCTTCCGCGTCGCCGCCGCAGACGTATCCGCTGCCGAAACGGGATGTGCCCACAGCGGAAATTTTATTCAACGTTTTGATGCGATACATCGATTTTTCACCTGCTGTCTTTCTTTTTCGGCTGCCGCATGGGTCAGCGGTTCCTTTTTTCAAAATCCTTCATGAATTCGACCAGCTTTTCCACGCCTTCCACCGGCATGCCGTTGTAAACGGAGGCGCGCATTCCGCCCACCGTGCGGTGGCCCTTCAGGTTGACAAACCCGGCTTCTTCCGCCTCACCGACGAATTTGGCGTCCAGCTCCTTGTCGCCGGTTACGAACGGGATGTTCATCAGCGAGCGGTCCTCTTTTACGACCGTTCCGCGGAACAGTTTGGACTGGTCCAGAAAATCATAGATCATGCCCGCTTTTTTCTCGTTGATGGCCTTCATGTTTTCCAGCCCGCCGATCTCGTTTTTCAGCCACTCCAGAATGAGGCCGCAGACATAAATGGAATAGCACGGCGGCGTGTTGAACAGGGAGCCGTGGTCGGCATGGGTCTTGTAATTGAACATCGTCGGGGTGATCTCCATCGCGCGGCCGATCAGGTCTTCGCGCACGATCACCACGGTAAGGCCCGCGGGGCCCATATTCTTCTGCGCGCCCGCGAAAATCAGCCCGAATTTGCCGACGTCGATCGGCTCGCTCAGAATGCACGAGGAAACATCCGCCACCAGCGGCACGCTGCCGGTTTCCGGAAGCGTGTGGTATTTGGTGCCGTAGATCGTATTGTTCAGGCAGATGTAAAAGTAATCCGCATCGGGCGAGAACGTGGAGGGATCGAGCTTTGGGATATAGGTGAAGGTTTTGTCCTTCGAAGAGGCGACGATATTGGCCGTGCCGTAGCGGGATGCCTCCTGCTGCGCCTTGGCGGCCCACTGGCCGGTGATGACGAAGTCGGCCTTGTTGCTCTTTGTCATCAGGTTCATCGGAACCATCGCAAACTGCGACCAGCCGCCGCCCTGAAGAAACAGAACCCTGTAATTGTCCGGAATCTTCATGACTTCGCGAAGCAGCTTCTCCGCGGAGGTGATGATTCCTTCGAAAGTTTTAGATCGATGGGACATCTCCATCACTGACTGGCCGCTGCCCTGGTAATCTAACATTTCGTCCGCCGCGCGGCGCAGAACCGCTTCGGGCAGCATCGAAGGACCCGCAGAGAAGTTGTAAACGCGTTTCATAAACTTACCTCCAATGAAAGAATTGTGTAATAATTTTATTATATTGCTTTAATCAGTTAAAGTCAATAACGCCGGGAGGGCACCGCGGAGAAATCGCGGGAAAAAACTTCTGCCGGTTTGTTCAAAAGTACAAGAAATCTTTTTCTTTCGGCTTTGTTTTCTCTTTCCGGGCGAAAGACAGCCCCTTGCCGGAGTCTTCCGTTTCCTGTTATAATAGCAATAACCTCACGGCGTAAGAAACAAAGCTTTCAATGACTGCGAAAACATCGGCGGGCGCTCCGTGTATTTCAGGGGGTTTGACTTTACGTTGTAAAAGGAAGTGAAGTCTTGCGATGGGTTTTGCACGTTTGAAAGCTTTGCTGTGGAAAATCTGCCTTTTAATGACGATATCATAAGACAATCGAGGCAAAAGTGTGAATATGCAAAGGGGAAATTGGATGAAAGTGCTGAAAGGAATTCTTGCGTTGCTTTTTTCGGCGGGTTTTGTCTGGTTTTTGATCCCGGCTTTCGTCAGGGTCGTCAATATCGGGAACGTTTTTGGGATGGCCGTGTGCGCATCCCTTCTGCTCTGGCTTTGCTTTTTTCCCCGGCTGCGCGCTCTGGCGCAGCGGCGGGGGCGCCTTCGCCCGTTCCTTTTTGCAAACCGGGCGCTGGCCGTCCTGTTTCTCGCGGGGTTTGCGTGGGCTGCGGTTCTGACCGGCCTGATGGCGGGGGCCGCCTTTTCCGCGCCGAAGGGAACGGAGACGGCGGTCGTGCTGGGCAGCCAGGTGCGCGGGACGGAGCCGAGCCTCGACTTGTGGGCCCGCATCGATGCCGCCGGGGAGTGGCTTTCCAGAAACCCGGATGCCGCGTGCGTCGCGAGCGGCGGGCAGGGCGAAGGGGAGCTTGTGAGCGAGGCTTCCGTCATCCGGGACAAGCTGGTCGAAAGGGGGATCGCCCCGGAACGCATCTATGTCGAGGATACCTCCGGAAGCACGGCGGAAAACCTGGCGAATACAAGGAAAATCCTGGAAGAGCACCGTCTGGGGACCTCCGTCGCGATCGTCACCGACGAGTACCACCAGTTCCGGGCGGGGCTGGTTGCCAAAGGGATGGGCCTTTCCTCGTCGGCGGTGTGCGCCAGGACGCCGTGGCACATTCTTTCCGCGTGCTACATGCGCGAGCTGCTGGCCATTACGGCGCAGCTGGTTCTTTGACGGCGCTTTCCGCTGTTTACGGACGGGCGGGAATATTGTATAATGGAAAAGAAAAATCACGCGGCGCGGAGGATGATGCGAATGGCGGAGAAATTATTGATTCGGGGCGCGAGAATTCTCGACCCCGCCTGCGGGCGGGATGAAACCGGCGATATCCTGATCGTCGGCGGAGTGCTGGAGCAGGCGGGCGGGCGGATTTCCGACAGGGAGGCCCGAACGATCGACGGCGGCGGGCTGGTTGCCGCGCCGGGTCTTGTGGACATGCACGTCCACCTGCGCGACCCCGGCTTCTGCGAAAAAGAGGATGTCTTTTCGGGCTGCCGGGCCGCGGCGGCGGGCGGGGTTACGAGCCTGCTGGCGATGCCGAACACGAACCCCGCCGCGGACTCGCCGGAAACGGTTTCGGGCATCCTGAAAAAGGCGGAAAGCGCCGACGCCCGGGTCTATGTGGCGGCGGCCATCACGAAGGGCCTGAAAAGCGAAGAATTGTGCGACCTTGCGGCGCTGAAAAAAGCGGGCGCCGCGGCGTTTTCCGACGACGGACGCCCCGTGACCGACACGCGCCTGATGGCGCGGGCGCTTTGCCTTGCGGCGGGCCTGAACCGCAGGATCGTCTCCCACTGCGAGGACCTGTCCCTTGCGGGCGGCCTGATGAACGAGGGGGAGATCAGCCGGGAGCTGGGGGTGCGGGGCACCCCTGCCGCGGCCGAGGACTGCGGCACGGCGCGGGACATCGCGCTTGCGGAATCGCTCGGCGTTCCGATTCACATCTGCCATGTCAGCACCGCGGTTTCCGCCGGGATGATCCGCGACGCGAAAAAGCGGGGCGCGAGGATCACGGCGGAGACGGCCCCCCATTATTTCGCGCTGACCGAACGCGCCCTGCTGACGCGGAACGCGGATTTCCGCATGAGTCCCCCGCTGCGCACGGAGCGCGACCGCCTCGCAATTCAGGAGGCTCTGGCCGACGGGACGATCGACGCCGTCGCGACCGACCACGCCCCGCATACGCCGCAGGAAAAATCCGACTTTCTCACCGCGCCGAACGGCGTCGTCGGCATGGAGACCTCGCTTGCCGCCGGAATCACCTTTCTGGTGGGAAACGGCGTCCTTTCTTTGGCGCAGCTGATCGCAAAGATGTCTCCGATCCCGGCGGCGATCCTGGGAATCCCGGCGGGAAGCCTGCGCCCGGGTGGAGCGGCCGACCTTGTGCTGTTCGACCCCGGGGAAAAATGGGTCGCGGACCGGGAGCGCCTGCACGGAAAGAGCCGGAACACGCCGTTTCACGGCATGACGCTGACCGGGCGGGTCAAGCTGACCGTCTGCCGCGGGAAAATCGTTTACAATACTGAAAAACCGGAGGCGTTTTCATGTCACTGGACAGACTGATCGAAGGAATCATCGAAAAACAAAATCCCACAGCCGCCGGGCTGGACCCCAGGCTGGAATACATCCCGCGGTATCTGCGCGAGGCGGCTTATGAAGCGCACGGCAGGAACCTGGAAGGGGCCGCAGCCGCGATCCTGTCGTTCAACAAGGGCGTCATCGACGCGCTGTGCGGGATCGTTCCGGCGGTGAAGCCGCAGTGCGCCTATTACGAAATGTACGGCTGGCCTGGCATGAGGGCGCTCCGCAACACCATCGCCTACGCGCATGAAAAGGGCCTTTTCGTGATCACGGACGGGAAGCGCAACGACATCGGCACCACCATGCAGGCCTACGCCGCCGCCCATCTGGGCAGCGTGGATGTGGAGGGGGAACGCTTCGTCCCGTTCGGCGGAGACGCGCTCACCGTGAACGGTTATCTCGGCTCGGATGGGATCGATCCCCTGCTCTCCCTGTGCGAAAAAGAGGACCGGGGCATATTCGTTTTAGCCAAGACCTCGAACCCATCCTCGGGCGAGCTGCAGAACCAGAAGCTGGAGGGCGGGAACACCGTCTATTACACGATGGGCCTGATGTGCGAGGAGTGGGGTGCTTCCCTGCCCGGGAAGCACGGATATTCCGGGGTCGGCGCCGTGGTGGGCGCCACCTATCCGGAACAGCTCGCCGAGCTGCGCAGCGCCCTGCCGGGGACGTTCTTCCTGGTGCCGGGCTATGGCGCGCAGGGCGGCGGGGCGGATGACGTCGCTCCGGCGTTCGATCAGAAGGGGCTGGGCGCCGTGGTGAATTCCTCGCGTGCAATCCTGTGCGCGTGGCAGAAGGAACAATGCCCCGAAACGCAGTACGCCGCAGCCGCGGCGCGCGAGGCTGTGCGGATGCGCGATGCGATTCTTCGGAAAATCGGAAAGATTGGGTGACGCGATGAAATATTATAGGGAATCCTGCGAAATCCTTTATAAAAGAGAGCCGGCGAAAGGAATTTTCGACCTGATCGTGGACGCCGAAAAGTTTGCGGGGGAAGTGCGGCCGGGCCAGTTCGTCCATGTGCTGGTTCCGGGGAAAACGCTGCGCCGGCCCATCTCGGTCTGCGACTTCGACGCCGAAACCGGGATCATCCGGCTGGTGATTCAGATCCGGGGCGAGGGGACGGAGATCCTGTCGAAGAAAAGGATTGGCGACACGCTGGACCTGATCGCCCCGCTCGGCCGGGGCTTCGACCTCGGCGACACCGGGCGGAAGGCCCTGTTCGTCGGCGGAGGGATCGGGACGCCGCCCCTTCTGGCTGCGGCGAAGCCGTTCGGGAAAAACGCGACGGTGCTGCTCGGGTTCCGAAACCAGGATTCGATCATTCTGGCGCGCGATTTTGCGCTCGCCGGGTGCCGGGTGTTCGTCGCCACCGACGACGGAAGCATGGGCTACCGCGGCCTCGTCACCGACCTGATGAAGCCGGAGGACGGGCGGGCCGTGTTCGCCTGCGGCCCCGCGCCGATGCTGAAAAAGGTCGGGCGGTTTGCCGAAGAAACGGGCATCCCGTGCCAGATTTCTCTGGAGCAGCGCATGGCCTGCGGGATCGGCGCGTGCCTCGGGTGCTCCTTCCGGATCAGGAAGGGCGGGCGGGAAAGCTACGCCCGGGTATGCAGCGACGGCCCGGTGTTCGACAGCCGGGAAGTCGTGTGGGAGGAGGAGCGGTAATGGCGGACTTGCATGTGACCATCGCGGGGGTCCCGTTTGAAAACCCGCTGATCGCGGCCTCGGGCACCTTCGGGTTCGGCCGCGAATACGGGGAGTTTTTCCCGCTGTCCGTTTTGGGCGGAGTTTCCTGCAAGGGGCTTACCCTGCGGGAGCGGATGGGGAATCCCCCGCCGCGCGTCGCGGAAACGCCGGGCGGGATGCTCAATTCGGTGGGGCTTCAGAACCCCGGAGTCGACCGTTTTATCCGGGAGGATCTCCCGTGGCTTTCCGGGCAGGGCACCCGCATCATCGCGAACATCGCGGGCAGCACGCCCGAGGAATACTGCGAGATGGCGGAAAAGCTTTCCGACACCGCCGTGGACATGATCGAACTGAACATTTCCTGCCCCAACGTCAAAGAGGGCGGCGTGCAGTTCGGGACATCCTGCGGCAGCGTCGAAGCGATCACGTCGGCGGTGCGGCGCTTCTGCAAAAAGCCGCTGATGGTGAAGCTTTCCCCGAACGTCGCGGACATCGGCGAGATCGCGGCCACCGCGGAAAGCGCCGGAGCGGACGCGCTTTCGATGATCAACACGCTGACCGGTATGCGCATCGACGTCAGAACCCGCCGGCCCGTGCTGCGCAACAACACCGGCGGCCTTTCCGGCCCGGCGCTTCTGCCCGTCGCGGTGCGCATGGTGTGGCAGGCGGCGGCCCGGGTCAAAATCCCCATCGTCGGCGCGGGCGGCGTCTCCTGCTGGAAGGATGCCGCCGAGCTGCTGCTGGCGGGGGCCTCGGCCGTTCAGATCGGAACGGTGTTCTTTTCCGATCCGGAGGCGCCGCTCGGAATCTTGAAAGGGCTGAACGAATATCTGGATCAGAACGGCATTTCATCCGTCGGGGAGCTGACGGGCGGCGTAATGCCCTGGTAGAAACGGAGAGGAATTCATGACACGCGTCATTTTGATCCGCCACTGCGAGGCGGAAGGCAACAGGAAACGGATTTTTCAGGGGCATACGGATGCCCCGATCAGCGAGAACGGGAAAGTGCAGCTCGACCTGCTGAGCGTGCGGCTGCGCAACACGAAGATCGACGTGCTCTATTCGAGCCCGCTCGTGCGCGCCTATGAAACGGCAAAGGCGATCAACCGCTACCACCACCTTCCCATCCTCACCGACCGGGGCCTGATGGAGCTCAACGGCGGGGACTGGGAGGGGATTCCGTGGGCCGATCTCCCAAGCCGGTACCCGGAAGAATCGAAAATCTGGAACGAGACCCCCTACCGGTTTTCGCCGAAGAACGGCGAGAGCATGCGGGAGCTTTACGACAGGATCTGGAACACGATTCTGAAAATCGTAAAGGCAAATCCCGGGAAAACGATTGCGGTGACCTCGCACGGCTGCGCCATCCGGAACTTTCTGTGCCGCGCGGCGGGCGGCCCGATCGAGAAGCTCAGCGAGATGGACTGGTGCGACAACACCGCGGTCAGCATCGTGGATTTCGACGACGGGCTGCGCCCGCATATCCGCCTGATGAACGACGCTTCCCACCTGACGGGGGAAAGCTCCACATTTGCAAAGCAGACCTGGTGGAAGCCGGAAAACCGCGGCGGCTGCCAGATGGAATAAAAAAGGAGGAACGGCCGTGAGAATCCTTTCCGTGGATTTGGGCGGGGCGCGCACCGGGCTTGCGGTGTGCGACGAAAGCGAGACGCTGGCCTCCCCGGCTGGCGTGATTTTCGAGCGCGACCGCGGGCGGCTGGCGCGGCAGGTCGCCGACCGGGCGGCCGAGCGCGGGGCGGAGCTGATCGTGGTCGGCCTTCCCCGCAATATGGATGGCAGCGAGGGCGAAAGCGCCAAAAACGCCCGCGCGTTCGGGGAAGAGCTTTTCCGGAGGAGCGGCCTGCCGGTGGTGTTCGGAGACGAGCGCGGCACGACCGTCACCGCCCACAATTACCTGAACCTGACGGATACGCGCGGGAAAAAGCGCAAGGCCGTCGTGGACGCCGTCGCGGCGACGATCATCCTCCAGGATTATCTGGACTACCGCAGAAACACGAAAAAAACGGACCCGCCTGAAAATCCGGCGGAACCCGCGCCGTCAAAATAAAATCATTTTCAAATACGCCCTGATCGGGATCACAAATCCCTTTCAGGGCGTATTTGATTGCTTTCCGGGCAATTTAAAGACAGAGCTCGGCCCATCCCCGGATGCAGCGATTCCATTTAATGATTTCAAACCCGGGAGAAAAAACAGCTCGGCTGGAAATGAAAATTTTTATATGTTGCAGATGCAACGGAAAAGCCATGCCGGAACGGCTATAATAACAGCGAAAAGAAAAAACAAGTTCGCCGAAGGAGGAGCTTTGATGAAATTGATCAAAAATCTGGAGCATGAGACCGCGGCGCTTCTGAAGGATCAGGTGCAGGTTCTTCCGGGGCAGATCGTCAGCAAAACGCTGGCGCAGAACGAGAGCGTCAGCATCACGCTGTTCGCGTTTTCCGAGGGGGAGGAGATCGGCACCCACGATTCCGAAGGCGACGCCATGGTTCTGGTGCTGGAGGGCACCGGCGAATTCACCGTGGACGGAAAAAGGCTGACGGCGGGGCCCGGGGAATTCCTGATCATGCCCCGCAAAAAGCCGCATTCCGTATCCGCGCCGGAAAATTTCAAAATGATGCTGACGGTCGTGTTCCCCCAGGGGGAACAGGCCGGCGAATAAAAGAAGGGAGTTTTCAGAATGTTTTGTTTTCAGTGTGAACAGACCGCGAAGGGAACGGGCTGCACCGGAGCCTGCGGCGTCTGCGGCAAGCAGTGCGACACCGCGGACTTTCAGGATGAGCTGACCGGCGCCATGGCGGCGCTGGCCCGGGTATGCCGGGGGAAGGGGGCGCCGGAAGGCGTTTTCGACCTTTTCAAGGAAGGGCTTTTCGTCACCGTGACCAATGTCAACTTCGACAACGATTCGATCCGCCGCGAAGCGGCGAAGGTGAGGGAGCGGACGGAAAGGCTGGCCCCCGGCACAAAGGACTACGACATGAAGCGGCTTTGGAGCGCGGATGAGGACATCCGCTCGCTGAAATCGCTGATCCTGTTCGGGCTGCGCGGGATGGCGGCTTACGCATACCACGCGAAGATGCTCGGTTACTCGGATGAGAAGGTCGACCGCTTCTTTATGGAAGGGCTTGCCGCCGTGGCCGACGAAACACTCGGCGCGGACAGGCTGCTGGACCTCGCGATGGAAACGGGGAAGATCAACCTGCGCTGCATGGAGCTTCTGGACCGGGCCAACACCGAGACCTACGGCACGCCGGTTCCAACCAAGGTGCCGCTGACTGTGGAAAAGGGCCCGTTCATCGTGGTGAGCGGGCACGACCTGCACGACCTGTATCTGCTGCTGGAGCAGACGAAGGGCAAAGGGATCAACGTGTATACCCACGGCGAGATGCTGCCCGCCCACGCCTATCCCAAGCTGAAGGCTTACCCGCAGCTCAAGGGAAATTTCGGCACGGCGTGGCAGAACCAGCAGAAGGAATTCGCGGGGATCCCGGCGCCCGTGCTGTTCACGACGAACTGTCTGATGCCCGTCCGCGACAGCTACCGCGACCGGATCTTCACGACCGAGGTTGTCTCGTACCCCGGCATGGTGCACATCGGGGAGGACAAGGACTTCACCCCGGTGATCCAAAAGGCGCTGGAGATGGGCGGCTATCCGCAGGACCGCCCGATGACGGGGATCAACGGCGGCGGCGAGGTGACCACCGGGTTCGGCCACGGCACCGTGCTTTCCGTCGCGGACCAGGTGATCAGGGCCGTCAAGGACGGAAAGATCAGCCGGTTCTTTCTGGTGGGCGGCTGCGACGGCGCGCGCCCCGGGCGCAACTATTACACGGAGTTCGTGAAAAGAACGCCGAAGGATTCCGTGATTCTGACCCTGGCCTGTGGAAAATACCGCTTCAACGACCTGGATCTGGGCGAGGTGGCCGGCCTGCCCCGCCTGATGGACATGGGCCAGTGCAACGACGCGTTCAGCGCGATCCGCGTGGCGGGCGCGCTGGCAGAAGCGTTCGGCTGCGGCCTGAACGACCTGCCGCTGACGCTGGTGCTCTCGTGGTACGAGCAGAAGGCCGTCTGCATTCTGCTTTCGCTGCTCTCCCTCGGCATGAAGAACATCTACATCGGCCCTTCGCTCCCGGCGTTCCTTTCCCCGGGCGTCCTGAAGATCCTGACGGAAAGCGGCCAGCTGGTCCCCATCAGCGAGCCGGAGCAGGACCTGAAGAAGATCCTGGCATAGGCCTGAACCGCTTTGCCCAAGGCGCATCCCGTTCGCGGGATGCGCCTTTTTCCATTTCCCGGCCCGAAAGTCCGCCCGGCCTTGACTTTCGCTTTCGCGCGGCCTATAATTTTTTCCAGATTCCCGGGAATTTTGCCCGGAAAAGGGAAAGCGGGGCGGTGCGGTTGACGCGGGTGGCGGCTGCCGTGATTCGGAACGAAAGCGGGAATATTCTGATCTGCCGGAGGGGCGCGGGCGGAAGCTGCGCCTTTCTGTGGGAATTCCCGGGCGGAAAGCTGGAGCCGGGGGAAACGCCGGCGCAGTGCGCCGCGCGGGAATGCGAAGAGGAGCTGAACGTCGGGATCGCGGTCGGCCCGCTGTTCTGGGAAACCCGCTATTCCTACCCGGAGCGCGAGGTGGCGCTCTCCTTTTTTCACGCGTCCATCGTCCGCGGCGTCCCCGAAAAAAGGGTGCATCGGGAACTCAAATGGGTCGCGCCGCCGGAGCTTTGCCAATATGAGTTCTGCCCGGCGGACCAGCCGATGATCCGGAAGCTTGCGGAAGGGGAAACGGAATGGACTATCTCGTAAAGCGCTCCCGGAGAAGGACGCTCTGCCTTCAGATTACGGAGGACATGGACGTGCTGGTAAGGGCGCCGATGACGCTCGCAAGCCGCGAGATCGAGCGCTTCGTCGAAAAAAACGCGGGCTGGATCGAAGCGCAGCGCGAGCTTCTGCGCCTGCGCCGCGCGGCGCACCCGGAGCCGGACGCGGCGGGGATGGAGGAGCTTAGGCGCCGGGCGCGGGAGCACCTGCCCGCCCGCGTGGAGCATTTTTCCAGAATCATGGGACTTGTCCCGGCGGCGGTGAAGATCACGGCGGCAAAGACCCGGTTTGGAAGCTGCAGCGGGAAGAACAGCATCTGCTTTTCCTGCCGGCTGATGCAGTACCCGGACGCCGCCGTCGACTATGTGGTGGTGCACGAGCTGGCCCACATTGTCCACAAGAACCACGGGAAAGATTTTTACCGGCTGGTGGCGTCGGTTTTGCCGGATTACCGGGAGCGGCGCGCGCTGCTGAGAAAATAGGGGGAGAACATGAGAATCCTGATCGACGCGGACGGATGCCCGGCCAAACGCACCGCCCAGGGCCTTCGAGGAAAAACTGGAAAGGCTGCTGGAACGGATGGGCCGCCCGGGAAACGAATGAGCCGTATTCCGGGCGCTTTTGACGCCGGGCGTGCAATTTTATCCGAACTGGACAAGCCCCTCGATTTTTCAAACGGAGCATGGGGAAGGGACAGGGATTGACAGCCGCTTCGTATAATAAGATAATATAGAAATAAAAGAGAACGGCGCGCTTTCGGCGGGCCGCGTAAAGAAGGGATCCCATGCGGGATATGACCGAGGGCAGCGTCACAAAGCGCATGCTCGTTTTTTCTGTTCCCTTTCTGTTCGGCAACGTGCTTCAGCAGCTTTACAACACTGCGGCGGCGGTGATCGTGGGGCAGTTCGCCGGCAAAAGGGCGCTGGCCGCCGTGGGGGCGGCTTCGCCGATCATGAATATCCTGACGTTCCTGATGGTGGGGATCACCCTTGGGACGTCGGTTCTGATCTCCGAGTTTTTCGGGGCGGGGGACCGGGAAAAGGTGCGGGAGGAACAATCCACAGCCCTGCTGGCCGGGCTGATTTTCACCGTCGTTCTTTCCGCGGCGGCGATTTTTCTGATCAGGCCCATGCTCTTTCTGATCCAGACCCCGAATGAGATCGTGCCGGAAGCGGAAAGCTATCTGCGCATCATCATCGCGGGCCTTGTCTTTTCGTTCTTTTACAACCTGCTCTCTTCTTCGCTGCGCGCGATCGGGAACGCGATGATGCCCCTGCTCTTTCTGTTCCTTTCCTGTGCGCTCAATATCGGCATGAGCATGGTGCTGGTCGGAAATTTCCAGATGGGAGTGAAGGGGGCCGCTTACAGCACGGTGATCTCCCAGGCGGTTTCCGTGCTGTTGTGCGTCGGGTATATTTTCCGGCGGGTCCCGGTGTTCCGCTTCCGGCTGCGCGGCCTGAAGATCAATACCGAGCTTTTGAAACGGACGGTGAATTACAGCTCGGTTTCGGCGGTTCAGCAGACCTTCCTTTACGTCGGCGTGCTGATCCTTCAGGGCGCCGTAAACCCGCTGGGCGTGGACGCGATCGCCGCTTACAGCGCGGTGACGAAAATAGACGGCTTTATCCTTGCCCCCACGGACAGCCTGGCGCTGGCGCTGACGATCTTCACGTCGCTGAACCGGGGCGCCGGGAAGACCGCCCGCGTGCGCGCGGGCCTGAAAAATTCCATGGCGATCGGCGCGGCGTTCTGCCTGCCGGTGGCTTTCGCCGTCTATTTCCTTGCGGGCACGCTGATGTCGTTTTTCCTCAAGCCGTGGGAGACGAAGGCCCTCGCGATCGGCGCCGGCTACCTGAAGGCGATGGCCCTGTTTTACCTGTTCCCGGCGGTTACCAATTCGTTCCAGGGCTTTTTCCGCGGGCTGGGCAGAATGGACATCACGCTCGGCGCGACGGTGATCCAGATCCCTGTTCGCGTGATTCTCGCGTATCTTCTGGTCGGGCGCTTCGGAATGTCCGTGATCGCCTACTGCATTGCGGTCGGCTGGCTGTGCATGACCGTGTACGAGGCGATGCAGTACCGCCATTATTTCAGGAAGGGCGAGGGGAGCCTGATGAATGAGCAGCAGGAAGAACCGCAGAAAACGGAGCCCCGGATGTGAAGCTTTTCCGGGCGGCTTGTTTCATGCCGGAATGGCAGAGAAGAGGGAATGCCTGTGCTCAGGCCGTTTGAAAAGATGGGATGCGGAGTGAAGGCGTTTTCCGCCGTGATGCCGTTCTGCTGGAATATGTGATGGAGGGCGCAGCAATTGGAATCGGAAAGAAAAACCGTTTTGGTCACGGGGGCTTCCCGCGGGATCGGCAGCGAGATCGCCGCCCGGTTCGCCCGGGAGGGGTGCCGCGTGGTTCTGAATTACCACCTTCATGAGCGCGAGGCGAAAGAGCTCGCGGAAAAGCTCGAGGCTGGGCGGCCCGCCATCCCGGGCGGATGGGTGCTGCCGGTCCGGGCGGACGTTTCGGATTTTTCCCAGGTGCGGGAGATGTTCGCGCTGGCCCGGGAGCGGTTCGGGCCGGTGGACGTGCTCGTCAACAACGCGGGCGTCGCCCAGCAGAAATTATTTACCGACCTGACGCCGCAGGAATGGGAGCGGATGTTCGCCGTCGACGTGAACGGGGTTTTCCACTGCTGCCAGCTCGCGCTGAAGGACATGATCCGCAGGCACCGCGGGAAGATCGTCAACGTGTCCTCGATGTGGGGGCAGGTCGGGGCTTCCTGCGAGGTTCACTATTCCGCGGCGAAGGCCGCCGTGATCGGCCTGACCAGGGCGCTCGCGAAGGAAGTGGGGCCGTCCGGCATCCAGGTGAACTGCGTGGCCCCCGGCGTGATCGGAACGGAGATGAACGGCGCGCTGAGCGAGGATACGCTGCGCGAGCTGCGGGAGGAGACCCCGCTTGGCAGGATCGGGGCCGCGCGCGACATCGCGGACGCGGTGTTTTTCCTTTCGGGGAAGGAATCGGATTTCATCACCGGCCAGGTGCTGGGCGTAAACGGCGGCTTCGTGATCTGATAAGCAAAAGAAAAGCGGCTCCCGGGAAGCATGAGCGTTCGGGAGCCGCTTTGGGGCGGCAGCAATGTACGGCTGCCGGGCTGAAATGTTGCCCTTCGGAACGTAATTGCAAATATCATTGCATCAGAAAAAAAGCGCCCTTTTGAGGGCGCTTAGGGGATCGGAAAGCTCCCCGGTACCGCGCAGCGGTACGATCAGAACCGGATTTTTTCCTCCAGATACTCGGCCAGCTTGTCGATCGCGACGCGCTCCTGCTGCATCGTGTCGCGGTCGCGCACGGTGACGCAGCCGTCGGTTTCGCTGTCGAAGTCGTAAGTCAGGCAGAACGGCGTGCCGATCTCATCCTGGCGGCGGTACCGCTTGCCGATGGAGCCGGCTTCGTCGTATTCCACCATGAAATGCTTCGCGAGCCCGGTGTAAACCCCGCGCGCCTTTTCGCTCAGCTTTTTGGAAAGGGGCAGGACCGCCGCCTTGTAGGGCGCGAGCGCCGGGTGAAGGTGCATCACGACGCGGGTGTCGTTTTCGCCCACCTGCTCCTCGTCGTAGGCGTCGCACAGGAACGCCAGCGCCACGCGGTCCGCGCCGAGCGAAGGCTCGATGACGTAAGGGATGTAGCGCTTGTTGAGATCGGGGTCGAAATACTCCAGGCTCTTGCCGGAATGCTCCTGGTGCTGTTTCAGGTCGTAATCCGTGCGGTCGGCGACGCCCCAAAGCTCGCCCCAGCCGAACGGGAACAGAAATTCGATGTCGGTCGTCGCCTTGGAATAGAACGAGAGCTCCTCTTTTTCGTGGTCGCGCAGCCGCAGGTTTTCTTCGGTGAGGCCCAGGCTGAGCAGCCAGTTTTTGCAGAAGTCCTTCCAGTAATAGAACCATTCCAGGTCGGTGTCCGGCTTGCAGAAGAATTCCAGCTCCATCTGCTCAAACTCTCGGGTGCGGAACGTGAAGTTGCCGGGGGTGATCTCGTTGCGGAAGGATTTGCCGATCTGCCCGACACCGAACGGCAGCTTGCGGCGTGTGGTGCGCTGGATGTTCGCGAAGTTGACGAAAATGCCCTGCGCGGTTTCGGGGCGCAGGTAAATCTCATCCTTCGCTTCCTCGGTGACGCCCTGGAAGGTTTTGAACATCAGGTTGAATTTGCGGATCTCGGTGAAGTTTGTGCTGCCGCATTCGGGGCACGCGACGCCGTGCTCCCGGATATAATCGCTCATCTGCGCGAACGTCATGCCGTTCGCGTCCCCACCGGCGTCTTCGATCAGCTTGTCCGCGCGGTGGCGCGTGTGGCAGTCGCGGCAGTCCATCAGCGGGTCGGAAAATCCGCCCACGTGTCCGGAAGCAACCCATACCTGCGGGTTCATCAGAATCGCCGAATCCAGACCGACGTTGTAGGGGCTTTCCTGAATGAATTTCTTTCTCCACGCCTGTTTGATATTATTTTTGAACTCCACGCCAAGCGGCCCGTAATCCCATGTGTTGGAGAGCCCGCCGTAAATCTCGGACCCGGAATAGACGAATCCGCGGTTTTTGCACAGGCCCACGACTTTTTCCATGGTCTTTTCGCTGTTTGGTATCATAAAACAAATCCTCCGTTATGCGGGACGCTGGCTGCGCCCTTTATTTTTTATGGTTAAAGATGACCAGCTTGCTGAGAACATAATTGATGATGACGACGATGACGTTCATGATGATTTTGGCGATCCAGAAATTCCAGCCCCATAAATTCACCAGAAGGCCCATGCCGAGCGTGTCCACCCCGAGGGAAAACAGCCTGGCGCCGGCAAACGAAGCGAGCTCCCGGAGCACGATGCTTTTCTCCATGCTCTTGCTCCGGAAGACGTAAAGCTTGTTCGTGACGAACGCGAAGGCGACCGAGGCGATCCAGCCCAGGGTGTTCGCGACGTACAGATTCCAGTGGAGAAAATCATAAAGAAGGCCGCCCAGCAAAATGTTGATGAGGGTGGTCAGCACGCCGAAAATCAGATAGGAGATCATTTCCGGCGTCGTGAGAAACCGCCATAATTTTTTAAGCTTTTCCATACGGAATCCATCCCCCCGTAGTCATATCCTATAGTTTAGCATGATGCGGGGAACACTGCAAGAAAAATCAAAAATTTCGGGGAAAACCCCGCGGAAATTCTCCTCCGCCCACTTTGTTGCCGCCCCGGCCGGAATGTGATATGCTTTTATACAAAACGAATGCGCTGATACGATAAAAATACATCGCGAAAGGATTTTTTCATGATTCGCAGAATGGAACGAAAAGACAGGGAAGAATATTTGAAAATGACGGGAGAATTCTATGCTTCCGACGCCGTGCTCCATAAGATTCCCCTGAAATACCGGAGCGACGCGTTCGAAGAGCTGATGCGCTCCGAAGATTATATCACGGCGTATCTTCTGGAGCAGGATGGGAAAGCCGCGGGGTACGCGCTGCTTTCCCGGCAGTTTTCCCAGGAGGCCGGCGGCATGGCCCTGTGGATCGACGAAATCTACATCCGTCCGCCGTTCCGCGGCCGCGGGCTGGGCTCGGAATTCTTCCGGTTTCTGGAGGGAAACATCCATGGGAAAATCAAAAGGCTGCGGCTGGAAACCGAGCCGGGAAACAAAGGCGCGCAGGCGCTTTACCGCAGGCTCGGGTTCCGCCCGCTGGGGTATCTTCAGATGATAAAGGGAGACTGAAAAGAGCGGCGTCCGGGCGTTTTCCGCGATTGACGGAAGCGGGCGGAAGATTTAGAATAGGAAAGAAAAGCAAGGGGCCGCGCGGCAGGGTGAAGCGTACGGAAAAAACCGCGCCGCATTCCCGGGAAACGGCAAAAGCTTTATAAAAAATTCACCACTTGTCCGACGGATTCCTTTATAATTTACGATAAGGAGATATCGTTCGGGATGGAACCGTGCATCCCGAAAAGAACAGGAGGCTGACAAAATGGCGGCTGGGAAAATCTTAGTGGTCGACGACGACCAGAATATCTGTGAGCTGCTGAGGCTTTATGTGGAAAAGGAGGGCTTCAACGTCGTGATCGCGAACGACGGCAGAAAAGCCCTGGAAATTTTTGAGGCGGAAAACCCGGACCTGATTTTGCTGGACATTATGCTGCCCGAGCTGGACGGCTGGCAGGTTTGCCGCGAGATCCGGAAAAAATCGCAGTGCCCCATCATCATGCTCACCGCGAAGGGCGAGGTGTTCGACAAGGTGCTCGGCCTGGAGCTGGGGGCGGATGATTATGTGGTGAAGCCGTTCGAGGCGAAAGAGGTTGTGGCGCGCATCAAGGCGGTGCTGCGCCGCTTCGGGAAAAACGGCGACGACACGGTGAAAGAGGTAAAATACGACAAGCTCTCCATCAACCTGACCAATTATGAGCTGAAGGTCAACGGGGTGCAGATCGATACGCCCCCCAAGGAGATGGAGCTGATCTATCACCTGGCGAGCAACCCGAACCGCGTGTTCACCCGCGACCAGCTTCTGGACGAGGTGTGGGGGTTCGATTACTACGGGGATTCCCGCACGGTGGACGTGCATGTGAAGCGGCTGAGGGAAAAGCTCGAGGGCGTTTCGGACAAATGGGCGCTGAAAACCGTCTGGGGAGTCGGATATAAATTTGAGGTCAAGGAATAGAACGGGTTTTCGCGGAAAGGGCGGCATTTGTGTGCAAAAAACTCTGTTTAAAAAATACCTGCGCATCACGCTGCTGATTATCCTCGTGAGCTTCTTCTTCCTGGGCGTCGTGATGATCAGCTTCATCTCGCGCTACTGGCAGGATGAGAAGCGCGACCTGCTGAGCAAAAACGCCCACAGCATCGCCAATGTGGCCGCGGGAAACGTCATTATGGTACAGAACGACCAGTACATGGTGGATGGAAAGAGGATTCAGGCGTTCATCTCCGCTTTTGCCGTCAATATCGACGCCGACATCTTCATCACCGATAAGGACGGGGTGCGCCTGCTTTCCGCCTATACGGCGGGCGGCTCCGGGGACGGGCCGAACGTGGAGCCCGGCGTGATGAAGCAGGTGCTCAGCGGGCAGTATATCGGCAACGGGACGATGAACGGCTTTTACAAGCAGTCGCACTACATCGTCGGGGTGCCGATCCGCGTGTCGGATGGCAGCGGGAACCCCGTGAGCATCGGCGCGGTGTTCACGGCCGCGAACGTGTACTCGCTGCGCACCTACCGGATGGAGGCGCTGAAAATGTTCCTGCTGGCGGCCGTGATGGTGTTCATGCTGTCGTTCGCGCTGGTGTGGCTGTTTTCCTATAAGCTGGTGCGCCCGCTGCACGAAATGGCGCTGGCCGCCCACAGCTTCGGCGACGGGAATTTTTCCGTGCGCGTGCCGGTGACGAGCGACGACGAGATCGGGCAGCTCGCCGTCGCGTTCAACAACATGGCCTGCTCGCTGGCCTCCGGCGAAAACGTGAGGCGCAATTTCATCGCAAACGTTTCGCACGAATTGAAAACGCCGATGACGACGATCGCCGGGTTCGTGGATGGGATCCTGGACGGCACGATCCCGCCCGAAAAGCAGAGCTACTATCTGAAAATCGTTTCCCAGGAGGTCAAGCGCCTGTCCCGTCTGGTGCGCACCATGCTGGACCTTTCCCGCATCGACAACGGGGAGCTGAAGCTGCGGCCCGCCCGGTTCGACCTGACCAAGACCATCCTGTCGGCGCTGATCTCGTTCGAAAAGCCGATCGAGGATAAGAATCTGGAGATCAAGGGGCTGGAGGATGCCGAGAGCCTGTTCGTGGACGGCGACCCCGACATGATCCACCAGGTCATGTACAACCTGATCGAAAACGCCGTCAAATTCACCAACGAGGGCGGCTACATCAATATCCACGTGGAGGACGCCGCCGACCGCGACATCGTCACGGTGCGCAACAGCGGGGCGGGGATTCCGCCCGACGAGGTCGCGCTGATCTTCGACCGTTTCTACAAGACGGACAAATCCCGCAGCCAGGATAAGAACGGCATGGGGCTGGGCCTTTATATCGTCAAGACGATCATCAACCTTCACGGCGGGGAGATTACGGTTTCCAGCGTGGAAAACGAGTACTGCGAATTCCGGTTCTGGCTGCCGAAACGGAAGGAATCCGCCAAGCAGCTGAAAAATGAAGTGGAAGACGCGCCTTTTAAAGAAATTCCCAAGGATAAACCGGCAAAGTAGGGGCAGAATTTTTCTGAAGGAGTAAGCCTATGAACGAGTATGATTGGAACAAGGAACAAAAAGAGGGTGCGGACCCGAATCTGTCCCGGAACGGCGCCGTTCCCGGAGAAACTCCGCCGGCCCCGGAGGACCGGATTTTTCCGGAGCCCCCTGCGGAGCCTGTAAAGCCGGAAAGCCTGCCGGAACCGCCGGAAGGGCAGCCGGAAAATCCGCCGCCCGTTCCGGAGGAAAAGCCGGATGACCGGATTTTTCCGGAATCCCCTGCGGAGCCTGTAAAGCCGGAAAGCCTGCCGGAACCGCCGGAAGGGCAGCCGGAAAATCCGCCGCCCGTTCCGGAGGAAAAGCCGGATGACCGGATTTTTCCGGAATCCCCTGCGGAGCCTGTAAAGCCGGAAAGCCTGCCGAAGCCGCCGGAAGAGCAGCCGGAAAATCCGCCGCCCGTGCCGGAGGAAAAGCCGGATGACCGGATTTTTCCGGAACCTTCCGCGGCAGAGCCGCAGCCGAACGGAACTGGGCCGTCGGCCGCCGGAAATCCGCCTGACGGAGCGAAGCGGCCCGACCGGCGGGACACGCAGGAGATCCCGAAGGGGGACGCTCCCGCGCAGCCGAACGGGAACCCTTACCAGCAGCAGTATTACGGCTGGCAGAACGGGCCGTACGGCCCTTATCCCGGGTATCATCCCAACCAAAACTACGCCCCTTACGGGCAGATCCCCCAGCCTTACGGCCAGCCGCCCGAAAAGCCGAAGAAAAACCGCGGCGCGCGGGCGTTCCTGTGGCTGCTTGCGATTCTGGGAGCCATTTTTGTCGTCGGTTTCTGCTCATACGGCGTTTATGCAGCGCTTTCTCAAAAGGGAACCCCCGGGCTCCCGGGCGGGCCGGGCTCCGCCCAGTCGGGAGCGCCGGAATCCGGTTCCGGGGAAAAGCCCGAAGAATCGGGCGCGGTGAGCCAGCCGGACGGCAACGCCAAAAAAGCGCCGGGCGGAAGCGCGCTCGACCCGAACTATGCGGGCCTTGCCATCGAGAAGCGGCCGTCGGGCACAGAGCTGAACGCGAGCCAGGTATACCAGAAGGTTTCCCCGTCGATCGTCGGGGTGGTTTCCGTGAACTCGCAGGGGCAGAGCTCCGGCTCGGGGATCATCTGCCGGGCCGACGGCTATATCATCACCAATTCCCATGTCGTGAACGATTCCAAAACGAACCGGCAGCTTCAGGTCATCCTTCACGACGGATCGAAATACAACGGGACCGTGGTCGGATTTGACAAGACGACCGACCTTGCGGTGCTGAAGATCGACGCGAAGGGCCTTCCGGTGGCCGTGTTCGGGGATTCCGGACAGCTTCTGGTCGGGGACTGGGTCGTCGCCATCGGGAACCCGGGCGGCATGACGTACGCAAGCTCTTTGACGCGCGGCGTGATTTCGGGGCTGGACCGCACCGTGGGGTACAGCAACGCGGGCAACATGACGTATATCCAGACGGACACCGCGATCAGCCCGGGCGCTTCGGGCGGGGCGCTCGTCAACATGTACGGACAGGTGGTCGGCGTGAACTCCTCGAAGCTGGTCGCCACCGGCTTTGAGGGGATGGGATTTTCGGTTCCGATCTCGAAGGCGAAGACGGTTATCAACGACCTGATCCGCAAGGGATACGTTTCCGGGCGCGCCCGTCTCGGCATCGCCGCGAACGAGGTGACCGACCTTCAGGCGCAGATGTACGGCATGCCGCGCGGCGTGGTGATTTCCGTCATCGACAGCGACAGCTCGTTCCGGGGCACCGGGGTTCAGGTGAACGACATCATCACAAAGGCGGACGGGCAGGAGATTTCCACGCTCGCCGAGCTGTACCAGATCCTGGGCCTGCACAAGCCGGGCGAAACCCTGAAGATGACCATTTACCGGCCCGGAGTCCAGGGAAGGTCGTTCGACGTGAGCGTCAAGCTTCTGGAGGACACCGGGGAAACCCAGAAAACCGTGGAGCTTCCATCCGGTTCGGATTAAAGCAGACAGCGGGAAAGATTTTTCTTTCCCGCTGCTTTTTACGCATCCTTGTATTTCGTGATCCGGGTCAGCAGCTCCAGAAGCTGCTCCTGTTCCTTTTTGGGGCGGGTCAGGATCAGCTCGTAGCATTTCTCGGCGACCTCCTTTTCCGAGTTTTTGATCCTGATTTTTGCGAACAGGGTTTCCAGAGGCAGGTTCAGAGCGGACGCTACTTTTTTGATGCTTTCGATCGTGGCGTTCTTTTCGCCGCGTTCCAGCTGGCCGATGTAAGTGGGGTGGACATTCGCTTTCTCCGCAAGCTGCGCCTGGCTGTACCCCCGCCGCTGCCGGTAAATTCTGAGACGCTCCCCGATGGTTTTGACAATGTCTGACATGGAAACAACACCCTCCGTCTTGATACTGCAATAGTCCTATTATATCGGAAACATCCCAAACTTGAAATATTTATTTGGAAAAAATCATATTTTAGGGGAAAAAGCCGAAAAAGCCTGAAAGCCCGTCTCCGCAGCGCGGGGACGGGCTTTCAGACTTTGAAAAAAGAGGCTCAGACTTCCTTTTTACTGAAAATCCGGCATGAAACGAAATAGGAGACGGCCAGCAGGGCGGCGGACAGAAGCAGCAGGAGAAAGGCCGCCCGGTTCAGGCCGTCCTCATCCATTTGAAGGAAGGACGGCGAAAGCAGGTTGAGCTGTTTCACAAGAAAGGCCAGCGCGATTGAGCCGAAGAAGATCGCCAGAAAGGCCACGCGGAATTTCTGAGTGCCGAACCGGTAGATCAGAGGGATCATCAGCGCGATGAACAGAAGGGCGAGGCTGATGATGATCTGGATCGAAAAGACCTGTTCCCCGCTGAGCCCGCCGGGGAGAAAAAACATCATCGGGACAAACACGCCGCTGGTCAGCCCCAGAATGATCAGCGCGAACAGATATTTGCTGCGCACGATCTGATTTCCGCCCGGGATGCGGAAGCTGACGTCTTTCAGCTCGAACCCTCTGTATCTTTTGCACAGGCGGTCGACCTCCAGTATGTTTTTCATCAGGATTCTCCTTCTTCCAACAGATTCAGCATTTCGCGGAGCTCATCCGCCGAGACGCCGCCGGACCTCGCGAGCGCCACCGCTTCGCGCAGCAGGGCCTCGATCCGCCGCAGATGCTCCTCGCGGATCAGCTCGATGTTCTTCGGGGCGACAAAGCTCCCCTTTCCGGTCACCGTGGTGAGGAAGCCGTCGCGTTCCAGATCCTCGTAGGCGCGCTTTGTGGTGATGACGCTGATGTGCAGCTCTTTGGCCAGAAGGCGCATCGACGGCAGCGCATCCCCTTCCTTCAGAACGCCCGAGATAATGCTGTTCTTGATCTGTTCGGAAATTTGCTCGTAGATCGGTTTTCCGCTGGAATTGCTGATAATGATATCCACAGGCGCACTTCCTTAAAAATATTGTATATATACAATATATATAATAATAACACCAGATCAAAAAATGTCAAGAAAAAATTTTTTCCTTTTTCAAAACTTTCCCTTTCGGGGGAAAGTTTTTTTCTTTCCGGGGCGTTGGCTGAGGCGGCCGAACCGAGACGGGCCGCAAATTCACGCGGAAGGGGGGAGAGGATGGCGGAAAAAAGCAGGGCGCGCCGCAGAATCCTGAAGGGATACGACAAGCTCGCGTTCGGCGGGGTGGCCGACGCGGTCCGCCTGATGTTCTGGGAGGAGCCCGATTTTGAACAGATCGGGCAGATGGACCTGTTCAACATCGCGGAGATCAAAAGGCCGAAGGGCGGCGGGATGGAGATCAAGTTTTTCGACCGCATCAAGGCGCTTCAGTGCATGGAGGCTCTGGACGGGGAGAGCGAAAACGGCCCCGGCGGGTTTTACCGGGCGCTGGAAGCCGGGGTGCGCTCGTTCGGCAGGACGGAGGAGGAGTAGGATTGGAGTTTCGCCCCTTTTCGAAAAAGCAGATGCAGGCGCTCACCTGGTGGTGCCGGGGGAGCCCGTATGAAGCGCGCAGCGCCGTCATCTGCGACGGCGCGGTGAGAAGCGGAAAGACGACCTGCATGGGGGTCTCGTTCGTCGCGTGGTCGTTTTACCGGTATTCCGGCCAGACGTTCGCGCTGTGCGGGAAGACCATCCGGTCGCTGCGGCGGAACCTGATCCATCTCCTGCTGCCCATTCTGGAGGAAAGCGGGTTCCACTGCATCCAGAAGCTTTCGGAAAACAGGATCGACATTTCTTCCCACGGGAAAACGAACCGCTATTACCTGTTCGGGGGAAAGGATGAATCATCCGCCGCGCTGATCCAGGGCATGACGCTCGCCGGGGTGCTGTTCGACGAGGTGGCGCTGATGCCGCGCTCCTTTGTGGAGCAGGCGATCGCGCGGTGCTCGGTGGAAGGCTCCACGTTCTGGTTCAACTGCAACCCGGAAAATCCCCAGCACTGGTTTTACCGCGAATGGATCCAGAACGCGGAGCGCCGCAACGCGCTGTATCTTCATTTCTGCATGGAGGACAATCCCGCGCTTTCGGATGAGATGCGGAAGCGGTACGCCGGCCTTTACGAGGGGTCGTTCTACGAGCGGTTCGTGCTCGGGAAATGGACGGCTGCCGAGGGGCTGGTGTATCCGTTCATGACGCGGGAGCGGTTCTGCCCCGTGCCGGACGGGGAGATGGAACGGTACGCCGTTTCCTGCGATTACGGGACGGTGAACCCGTCGTCGTTCGGCCTGTGGGGAAAGCGGAGCGGGTGCTGGTACCGGCTGAGCGAGTATTATTACGATTCCCGCCGGGAGGGGATGTCCCGCACGGACGAGGAGCACTACGCCGCGCTGGAGCGCCTTGCCGAAGGAAGGCGGATCGGCTGCGTGGCCGTGGACCCGTCCGCCGCAAGCTTCATCGAGGTGATCGCGCGGCACAGGAAATTTCCGGTGGTGCCCGCGAAAAACGACGTGCTGGATGGAATCCGCTCGGTGGGGGTCGCGCTGAAGCAGGAGGACATCCGCATCTGCGACACCTGCGCCGACGCCATGCGGGAATTCTCGCTGTACCGCTGGAGCGGCGACACCGTGCGGGATGCGCCGGTCAAGGAGAACGACCACGCCATGGATGACATCCGTTATTTTGTGACGACCGTATTGCACCGGGGCGAGGGCGGCTTTTTCGCCATGGCCGCCCCGCGCCGCAAAGGAGTTCGAGATGAAATTTTTTAAAAACAGAGGGGACGGCGCCCGCGCGGTGCAGACGGCCCCGCGCCCGTCGCCGTTATGGGAGCTGGAACGGCGCGCCCCGCTCGCGACGGGGGAGCAGCGCCTTTACGCCGCGCTGCGGGAATCGGTGCCGATCATCTCCGCCGCGCTGGAAAAAATCGAGCGGCTGATCGGCTCGTTCGAGATCCGCTGCCCCGACCCGGCCGCGGAGCGGATGCTGCGCGGCTTTTTGCAGGGGGTGCGGGTGAACGCGGCGCAGAACGGCATCCAGAGCTTTCTGAACAGCTACCTCGACCAGCTTCTGCTGTACGGCACGGCGGTGGGGGAGATCGTCCCATCCGCCGACGGGTCGGAGATCGCGGGGCTTTACAACGCGTGCCTGGACGATCTGGAGATCCGGCGGGGGGATTCGCCGTTCTCGGTTCAGATCTGCCGGCGGGAAGAGAGCGGCGGGGCGGTGCCCGTGCGCCGCCCCGGGCTGATCCTGTTTTCCGCCCTGAACCCCGAGCCGGGGCAGGCGCGCGGCGTTTCCATCCTGCGCGGGCTGCCCTTCATCGGCAATATCCTGATGAAAATTTACGGCACCATCGGCGTCAACTGGGACCGCGTGGGCAACGCGCGGTTCGCCGTCACCTACAAGCCATCCGGCGGGACGGACGCGGCCTATGCCGGGGAGCGCGCCCGCCAGATCGCGGCCGAGTGGGGCCGGGCGATGCAGGGCGGCGGGGAGGTCAGCGATTTTGTCGCCGTCGGGGATGTGGACATCCGGGTCATCGGCGCGGACAACCAGATTCTGGACAGCGAAATCCCCGTGCGCCAGATGCTGGAGCAGATCGTTGCGAAGCTGGGGATCCCGCCGTTCCTGCTGGGGCTTTCGTGGTCCTCCACCGAGCGGATGTCGTCCCAGCAGGCGGACCTTCTCACAAGCGAGCTGGAGGCCTACCGCCGGATCCTGAACCCAGCCGTGCGCCGGATCTGCGGGCTGTGGCTCTGTATGAACGGCTTCGACGAGCCGTTCGACATCGAGTGGGAAAACATCAGCCTGCAGGATGAGCTGGACCTGGCGGCGGCGCGGCTCAAAAACGCGCAGGCCGCCAAAATCGAGCGGGAAATCGGAAAGGGGAAGGAGTGACGCGCTTGAAGGATGGATTTGTGCAAAAAAGCGGCGGAGAAGAGATTTCGGAGCGGGAGATGGAGCGGATCAACGCCTATACGCGCCGGCCGTTTGCGGCGAAGGAGGTGTACGCCTTTTCGCTGGTGCTGTGCGACAACGAGATCGACCGCGACTGGGAGCGGTTCACGATTCCGGCGCTGAAAAAGCTGGAAAAGCTGTTTCTGGGGAAAACGGGGATTTTCGACCACAGCGGAAAAAGCAGCGACCAGACGGCGCGCATCTTTTCCACCGCGCTGGAAACCGACCCGGAAAAGCGCACCCGGGCGGGCGAGCCCTACACCCGGCTGACGGCCCGGGCGTATCTGCCGCGCACGGAAAAGAACGCGGACCTGATTATGGAGCTGGAGTCGGGGATCAAAAAAGAGGTGAGCGTCGGCTGCGCGGTGGGCAGCGCGTCCTGCTCGGTGTGCGGGGCCGACCTGAAGCGGGGCGCCTGCGGGCACAGGAAGGGGAAAAGCTATGCCGTAAAGGGGGAGGACATCCTCTGCTGCGCGGTGCTGGACGACCCGCAGGACGCCTACGAATGGTCGTTCGTGGCGGTGCCCGCCCAGCGGGCGGCCGGCGTCATCAAGTCGTTTGAGATGGGAAAAAAGGAGGAAAAGCGGTTGGAAAATATTCAAAAGGCCCTTTCCCGGGAAGGGGAAGAGGTCGTCCTGACAAAGGGCGAGGCGCAGAAAATCCTCGGCAGGATGGAGGAGCTGGAAGCACAGGCCGGGGACGGGCGGCGTTACCGAGAGCAGCTCTGCGCGGACGTGGAGCGCCTGTGCCTGCTGGTGAAATCCGGGATCGAGCCGGCGGTGATGCGCCGCGCCGCGGAAAAAATGACGATGGACGACCTTCTGGCGGCGGAAAAATCCCTGCGCAGAAAGGCGGATGAGCTTCTGCCGGTGCATCCGCAGCTTGCGCCGGGGAAGAAAAAGGCGCCCGCGGATGATGCGGCGTTCCGCATTTGATGAAGGCAGTAATGGAAACGGAGGAAAGAAAATGAAAGTATCGTTCAGCGGGTACGGGGAAAAGGTTCTGACGTTCGAGACAGACGGAGAGATCACGGCCGGCGCGCCGGTGGCCGTGACGGGGAACGGCACGGTCGGCCCGTGCGCCGCGGGGCAGGCGTTCTGCGGCGTGGCCGTCTCGGCGCGGGAAGGGCTTGCCGCCGTGCAGCTTTGCGGCTACGCGCGCCTGCCGTACAGCGGCGCCATGGCGGTCGGCTACCGGACCGTCGCGGGCGCGGACGGCGGGAAAATCCAGACGGCGGAAACCGGGAGAAGCGTCCTTGTGACGGATGTGGATGAGAGCGCCGCCGTGTGCGGCGTGATTCTTTGATCGGGGGAATGAGAAATGGCTTTGTATGAAACGATCCGGCTGGAAAAAGGGATGTACGGCACGGGGAAAAGCTTTACGCAGACGCTGGAAAGCCTTGACCCTTCCGAAAATTACGAGGGGACCGCGCTGAGCGGGCTGGATGCCTATCAGCGGCAGCTCAAGCGCTTCGGCATCCGGGTGAGCGGCGCGGGATCCGACGCGGTGGAAAAGTTCTTCCAGACCGGGGACAGCGCCGCGCTGTTCCCGGAGTACGTGACCCGCGCGGTGCGCCAGGGCATGGAGCGGGCGGATCTTCTGCCGGGGATCGTCGCGACCGTCACGAGCATCGGCTCCATGGACTACCGGACGATCACATCCGACCCTTCCGAGGATGAAAAGGAGCTGAAGCCGGTCGCGGAGGGCGCGCAGCTCCCCCAGACGGTGGTGCGCACCCAGGAAAATCTGGTGCGCCTGCACAAGCGGGGCAGGATGCTCGTCGCTTCCTACGAGGCGCTGCGTTTCCAGAAGCTGGACCTGTTCACCGTCACGCTGAAGCAGATCGGCGCGTACATCGCGCGGGCGCAGGCGGACGACGCGGTGCGCGTGATCCTGGAGGGCGACGGGAACGGAAACGCCGCCCAGGTGCGCGAGGCGAGCGGAAGCATGGCCTACGGCGACATGGTGGAGCTCTGGAGCGCGCTGTCGCCCTACGAGCTGAACACGATGCTCGCGTCGACTTCGGCCATCCGCGACCTTTTGAACCTGCCGGAATTCAAGGATGCCGCCGCGGGCCTGAATTTTCAGGGGACCGGCCGCCTTGCGACGCCGCTCGGCGCAAAGCTGATCCACGTGCCGTCGCTCGCGGGGAAAAAGATCATCGGGCTGGACAAAAACTGCGCGCTGGAAATGGTGAAGGCCGGGGACGTCGCAACCGACTACGACAAGCTGATCGACCGCCAGCTCGAACGCGCGTCCATCAGCGTGATCGCCGGGTTCGCGAAGATCTTCGCCGGGGCGGGGAAGGTCGTTTCCTATTCCGGGACGTAAGGCGGAAGGAGGAGAAAATGGAGGACAGTATTCTGGCGCGTTTCGCGCGGATGGCGGAGCTGACGCAGGAGCAGGCGGAAAACTGGGAAACGCTGTGCGCGGACGCCGAGGCGGAGCTGTCGCCCGGGCTTCGGGAAGAGGCGGGCGACGGCGGGGCGCTGTTCCGCGCCGCCTGTGCGGCGCTCGCCTTTTACCGGTATTCGATGCTCTGCGCCTGCGGCGGGGAAGAGAGCTTTTCCGCCGGGGAGATCCGGGTGACGCGCGGGTCTGGCGGCGTGAAGGCGGCGGAGCGCCTGTGGCTTTCCGCACGGCGGGCCGCCGCCCCGGTGTTCCGGGATGATGAATTTTATTTTCATCGGGTGCGCCCATGACGCGGCGGGAAATGATCGACCGCATGTTTGAGCGGTACGGCACGCCCGTCACGGTGTACCCGGCGGGGAATTCCCCGGCCGAAGCCCGCGCCCTGATCCAGCCGCTGAGCGTCAGGAGCAAGCTTTCCCCGGATGAGGCCTGCCTGCCCGCCGGCTGCTTCGACCGTTCCCACTATTTTTATCTCGGCCCCGCCGCTCAGCGGCCGGACCGCCTGGCGGATGCCGAAATCGGGGACGGGGAGCGGAGCTACCGGGTGATC
>ENA-UOOI01000712-UOOI01000712.1-fermentation-metagenome-genome-assembly--contig:-NODE-712-length-40703-cov-5.462655_pt1 | contig 40703 bp, 31 predicted proteins | sample MGYA00245779_ERZ724027 | MGnify/ENA primary metagenome ERZ724027 (study PRJEB28704, sample SAMN03018318) | fermentation metagenome | biome: anthropogenic terrestrial biome; feature: soil; material...
GTCATGCTTTTTCATGCAAGCATGAAACGCATGACCTTTTGACCCTGGTATCATATAATATATTGACAAACTTTACCAATAAATCTATCATTAAAAGATAAGTAACTATAAAACAAAGAAAATTGAGGTATGCCATGCTCAAAGAAAAAAGGCTTCAAAAAATTCAGAATCTCCTGATTGCCAATGGCTCTATCGAAACCAGCCAGCTAAGCCGGACTTTCGCTGTAACAGAGATGACCATACGCAGGGATCTTGAAACACTAATTAAGGAAAATCCTAAAATAGTCCGTACGCATGGGGGTGCCATGCTGTCCAATTCAGGAGAGCAGGTAGAACTTCCATATGAACAGAGAATGTCAGCTAACAGTGAGCTTAAATATGATATAGCGCAGACAGCCCTTTCATTCATCAGACATGGTCAAGTGCTTTTTATTGACTCAGGAACCACAACTCTCCATCTGGCAAGGCAGATTACCAATGAATTCAATAATACTGTCATAACAAACGGAATCAATATCGCTACAGAACTCCTTACCCGCGACTGGGTTAACGTAATTCTAATTGGTGGTGACCTTCGTAAGAATACTCGCTCTACGAGAGGGCCTCTGGCCGAGGAACAGATGCGCAATTTTAAGGTGGATGTTGCCTTTCTCGGAGCGAATGCCATTGGAAGCAATGGCAATATTTATCTTGCAAACACTTCTGAGATTGGTTTCAAGAAAAGTGTACTTGCTGCTGCTAAAGAGGTATACGTACTTGCCGATTCAAATAAATTCAATAAGTTTAATTTAATTTCTTGTGCCAATGGACGGGATGTAACAGGAATTATAACGGATTGTAATCTTCCTCATGAAACTATAGAAACGCTGGAAGAACTTGATGTACACTTAATTACTGCAACAAAATAGTGATTTGGCAATAGCAATTTGATGCAAGATGAGAGAGGCGGTCCCCAAGGGGAGATTACCTCTCTCGTCTTATTTATTCAATATTTCATTTCCACTAAAAGTTATTTACCCCTGAACCTGAAGAAGTTTCTGCTTTAGGTCACTTTCCAGACGAATCATTTCTTTTTCTGCCTCCTGCCGCTTCTGACGTCCCTCCTGCTGGATATGCAGCACTTCATCCAACGTAGATATAAGAGATTCATTGGTTGACTTAAGAGTTTCAATGTCCACAATGCCTCTTTCAGATTCTTTGGCAGTCTCAATTGTTGCCACCTTCAGTTTCTCTGCATTTTTCTTCAGCAGCTCATTGGTCATGTCCGTCACCTCTCGCTGCGCGGCCGCTGCCTGTGCAGAGTGCTCCACACCGAGGGCAAGAACCATCTGGCTCTTCCAAAGCGGTATTGTATTTACAACTGTAGACTGTATCTTCTCTACCATTAATGTATCATTTCCCTGGACCAGCCGGATTTGCGGTGCTGTTTGTATGGAAATGGTTCTGGTCAGCTCTAGATCATGTATCTTCTTCTCAAATCTTCCGCACATAGAGTCCAGGTCTCTGGCTGCCTGTGCATCCTCCGGCAAACTGCTCTGCTGTGCCTTTGCAAGAAGCTCGGGCAGCTTTGTACTTCTGATTTCCTGCAGCTTTTTCTTTCCTGCTAATATATACATGGACAGTTCTTTAAAATAAGTGAGATTCATCTCATACATCTTGTCCAATATGGCAATATCCTTCAATAGCTGTACCTGGTGATTTTCAAGCACCTTACATATCTGATTAATATTTGTCTCTGCCTTGGCATACTTGGCCTTCATTGCGGAAATCTTATTTGAGGTCCTCTTAAATATACCCAAAAATCCTTTTTCGTCTTCTTCGTCAAAACTTTTAAGTTCCTGGACAACACCTGACAGGAGGGCTCCGACCTCTCCGAGATCTTTTGTTCTCACATTTTCAAGAGCCTTCTCGGAAAAATCCGCCATCTTCTTCTGCGTCCCCGCTCCATACTGCAAAATCACTGCGGAATTAGTTAAATCAATCTGACTGGCAAAGGTATCCACAGCCTGTTTCTCTGCTTCTGATAAAATACTGTCGTCAAAGGAAACCTCCTCCTTAACAGCAGGCGTGACAACCTGCTTTTCTTCCTGAAAAGGTTCCAGGGTCAATGTGGGGACCGCTTCAAATCCCTCAAATTCACTGCTCATATTTCTACCCTCCATATTCATTACATTATCGTCCGGAGAGCAAGCTTGTACGTGCAATTTGTGAACATTTCTGCCCTCCTGGATAGTATCTAAAAGTCTTCTTTTGTAAGCCCTTCCTGTGCCAGCATTGTATTGAGCACAGATATATCAGCCGATACATTCCATGCAGTGTCCCTGAATAAGCTGTCTAGAAGCTTTTCAAACGCCACATTCAATGTATCCAGTGTTTTTTCAATTTCTTTTTTTGATGAAATAATATTCTCCCCCTGCACCGGCTGTGCATCCAGCTCCTCGTATGCTTCCAGAAGTTTTACCGTAGTCGGCAGGTAATACTCCATCAGCCTTCTGATATCGGAAATACTTTCAGGGCTCTGTTCTACCCGGTCAAAAATTTTATCCACCAGTGTCTCTATGCGATATATTTTAGCAGAAATTTCTTCCCCGGGAATAGCATCATTACATTCGCGAATCTTCTTTATATACTCATCCCCGGCACAAATAATTTCCCGTACCTGCGGCTCCATCTCCTTTTGCTCCTGAGTCTGATGCTCTTTTGCAAGCTTTTCCTCCATCTGTTGTTTTTCTAGGTTTTGCATCAGTTCGTTATACTGATCATAAGCTTTATTACTTACGATAAGGCAGGTCTTCTGTCGATCCAGATGTCCCTGAAGAAACCAGCCCTTTCGTATCATTTTCTCAATATCTTGTACAATATATCTTTGAGACTTTTGTAATCTCCCGGTCAAATCCTTTATCTCACAATACTCTTTTCCTTCAAGCTCCTGAATATAACTCCTAAATCTTTTTATTCTTCCCAAAAGGGCTGTGCCGGCACCTCCCAAAATCATGCTTCCGGCAAAAAAGACTGCCAATATCCCTGTCAGCACTTTAAAGCCTGTTCCAAAATACACGTTAGTGAGCGCCGTGCCAATTAAGGTAAACAATAACATCAAAAACGTTCCGATTCCCACAGTATATCCTACTACAGACATAGCAATCCCGCCGGCTTTTGCCCCCGCTGTTCCGACAAACAGGCTGAGATTTTTCTGCACAGCGGCTGGCTGCTGCACAGCACTGTATTGCCTTCTCCCAGCCTCTCTTCTATCCTCCTGCGCTCCATACCTATGAGAATTTTGGGACTGTTCCCAGCTATATCTATCTCGCTTGCGCGGTCCCCGATATCTATATCTGCCTCTGCCTGCCCATTTCCCAGCGCCTGACAATCCTTTTCCCAAGCCGTCCACAGCACTGTTCATAGCGCTGTTAATGGTATTTGTAATTGTCTGATTGAGCCTGTTAAAGTCCTGCGAGTCTATTGCATCCTGCACTGTTCTGCGGATATCTTCTCCAAATCTTTCCCAATCCTGATTCATCTTCTTTCCACCTGCCTTGCCAAAAAGCTTGACCTCTCGTTTCTTTTATATGATAATGATACCAGGGTCAAAAGGTCATTCGTTTCATGCTTGCATGAAAAAGCATGACTTTGGGACCCCTACATCATGATAATCAGTGTAGTTAGATTTTCCTGAAAAGTCAAGAAAATACCTCTAAAGGAGTAAAGAAAATGACCCCCGATATTTTATTCGAAGACCAGGACATTATTGTGTGCCATAAACCGGCCGGTATTCCTACGCAGAGCAGACGTATGGGAACCCCTGATATGATAAGTATCCTGATGAACCATATCAATAAAAACAGTCCTAAAAAGGGACAGCCTTATCTGGCTGTTATCCATCGTCTCGACCAGCCGGTAGGAGGTCTTCTTGTATTTGCCAAGACTCCTGCCGCAGCGCGAAAACTAAATAAACAGCTGACAGAATATGGTTTCGGCAAGCATTACCGTGCCCTCCTTCAAGGAATTCCTGCTTCCCCGGAAGGCGATTTGGCGGATTACCTGATAAAGGATGGAAGAGCCAATGTCTCCCACATATGTTCGAGCAATACCCCCGGTGCCCAAAAAGCCCGCCTTCACTACTTGATTATAGAAACCATGCCGCCCTATGCACTGGCAGATATCATCTTAGAAACGGGACGGCACCACCAAATCCGAGTACAGATGGCGAATCTGGGGACTCCCATTGCCGGTGATAAGAAATACGGCAGCACGGGGGCTTTATCCCCTTCAGACTCTGCTAGTGTACCTTTAACCTTCAGATCTCTCCAGTTGTTTGCCTGCCGTTTGACATTTCATCATCCGAGGACAGATGAACTAATGGATTTTCGCCTTGATACACCTATAAACTCTCTGGAAAATTCACTTTAACTGCACAAGCAAGAAGCTGCTGCAGCTTCATGTGAGCTGCAGCAGCTTTATAGCCCAGTGTACTGACTTAATTACGTTTGTTCAGACATTGATTCTGGTCCTTCCTCAACTGATTCCGAATACTTCTCTAAAATTGTCGACTGAATACGCTCTCTGGTTCCCGAATTAATCGGATGCGCAATATCTCTGTATTCACCGTCAAGTGCTTTCTTGCTTGGCATTGCGATAAACAGTCCTTTCTCTCCCTCAATTACCTTAATGTCATGAACTACGAACTCATCATCAATTGTGATAGAAACAACTGCCTTTAATTTGCCTTCCTTTGCTACTCTGCGCACGCGCACGTCTGTAATCTGCATAATGTTCAAGTCTCCCTTCCCTTGTAAGGTTATAATGCATACCGCTCATTTTTCTCAACTACCACTTTCACACCATCTTCGCCCATATATCTTGTGTTCGCTCTTATTGTGTCACGGCTCTCGATGATACAGTTCTCAATATAAGTGTTATCCCCGAGGTAAACATCATTCAATATAATAGAATTCCTGATGGCACAATTATTGCCCACAAACACCTTTTTAAACAATATGGAATTCTCCACCGTTCCGTTAATAATACTTCCGCTTCCGATAAGGCTGTTCTTCACGGCTGCCCCCGGATTATATTTAGCCGGCGGAAGGTCGCTCACCTTGGACTTCACCATGGGCAGCTCCTTAAAGAAATAGCTGCGCACTTCCGGTTTCAAAAAATCCATATTTGTCTGATAATATGAATCTACAGTTGTGATATTGTTCCAGTAGCTGTTTATCTTATAACCGTATATCTTCTTCAAATTCTTATAGCGAATCAGAATATCGGTTACAAAATCATGTCTTTCCTCTTCCGCACAGTGCTCAATAAGATCTATTAACTGTCTTCTTCTAATAACATAAATACCTGCAGAAATCGTCTGGGAATGAGCCACCATAGGTTTTTCCTCAAAGGCTTCAATCCTTGCAGACTCATTCATCCGTACCGTTCCAAATCTTGTTGCATCTTCTCCCAGTGCCAGATCCTTGCACACTACAGTTATATCTGCTTTTTTAGCAATATGATATTCCAGAACCTTATTGTAATCAAGCTTGTACACCGCATCTCCGGATGTAATAATCACATAAGGTTCATGACACCTTTTCAGGAAGTCAAGGTTCTGGTAAATAGCATCTGCCGTTCCTCTGTACCAGTAGCCATTCTCTGCGGTGATTGTGGGAGTAAATATGTAAAGCCCGCCCTGTTTTCTGCCAAAGTCCCACCATTTGGAAGAATTCAGATGTTCATTGACAGATCTTGCATTGTACTGTGTCAGCACAGCAACTTTCTGTATGTGTGAATTTGACATGTTGCTCAGCGTAAAATCAATAGCCCTGTAGCTAGACGCTATGGGCATTGCCGCCGTTGCACGCCTGGATGTTAACTCCTGCATCTTCTTACTGTTTCCGCCAGCCAGAATGATCCCTACTGCTCTCATATCCGTTCACCTGCCTTTATTAATGTCTCACCGCCTCCAAGCATTCCATTATTATAGTCCTCCGCCGATGTAACCCCACTGATAGCAGTATTCTTACCGATCTGCACACCGGACGGTATAACAGAATTCTCTCCAATGGTCACAAGCCCGCCGCCATATACGCCAGGTTTCTCCTTATTCAGAACTTCACCTCCGGCACCAATTATCACATTGTCCCCAATCTCTGTGTCTTCAGCAATAATTGCCTTATCAATGACACAGTTCTTCCCAATTGTGACATCTCTCATAAGTATAGAATCCCTGATAATGCTTCCCTCACCGATAATCACACCTCCGCCCAGCACTGAATTATGAACCTCTCCGTAAATTTCAGAGCCGTTGCTTATAATACACCTGTCAATGACCGCTTGCTCTGAAATGTATTGGGGAGGAATGTTGGCACTGTTGGTGTAAATCTTCCAGAACTCTTCATACAAGTTGAATTCCGGAATAATATCAATCAGTTCCATGTTTGCTTCCCAATATGAGTTTAATGTCCCCACATCTTTCCAATACCCGTTATATTCGTATGCGAACAATCTCTTGCCATTTTCATGACAAAATGGGATGATGTGCTTTCCAAAATCACAGTTTGGCTGCTCTGAAAGCTTCACCAGAGCCTCCTTAAGCACAGACCAGTTAAATATGTATATTCCCATAGATGCCAAGTTGCTGCTTGGATTCTCCGGTTTCTCCTCAAACTCTTTAATTCTGCTTTCCTCATCTGTAACGACAATACCAAAACGACCCGCCTCTTCCATCGGCACCGGCATGGCTGCAATCGTGACATCCGCCTTATTTGCCTTATGGAAATCCAACATTACCTCGTAGTCCATCTTGTAAATATGATCCCCTGAAAGAATCAGCACATAATCAGGATTATAAGTTTCCATGTAATTCAGATTCTGGTAAACGGCATTTGCCGTACCTGTATACCATTCGCTGCTTGCACTTTTCTCGTACGGCGGCAAAATTGTTACACCTCCTACATTCCTGTCCAAATCCCACGGAATGCCGATTCCGATATGAGTATTTAACCGTAACGGCTGGTATTGCGTCAGTACACCTACAGTGTCCACTCCCGAATTAATACAATTGCTAAGTGGAAAATCAATGATGCGGTACTTTCCGCCAAAGGCGACCGCGGGCTTGGCCACTTTTGCGGTAAGGACTCCTAATCTGCTGCCTTGTCCACCTGCCAGCAGCATAGCAATCATCTCTTTTTTAATCATGTCGTCACCTCATTTCTAGTTGGTTAAATTTATTATAACATACCTTTTCTCTTTTGTGCACGTTTTTTACAATTTATAGGCGTAATATTTTCTCTTTTTATTTGTTTTGCACAAAAAGAACTCCTTTAAAAATTCCCCATATATAGTATAATATAAATAGCGGTTAAAATTTATGACAAAAGCTTTGAATTTAGGAAGGAACAATTCTATGTATAAAATTAATTTTGAAAAACCAATCCATATTCATTTTATAGGCATTGGGGGCATCAGTATGAGCGGACTTGCAGAAATCCTGCTTGAAGAAGGCTTCACGGTCTCCGGCTCTGACTCTAGAAAATCTCCGCTCACCTGTCAGCTTGAGCGTAAGGGGGCGCAGATTTTCTACGGACAGAAGGCTTCCAATATTATAGATGGTATTCGTTGTGTAGTATATACAGCGGCAATCAGCAGGGATAATCCTGAACTGATTGAAGCCGTTGCCCGAAAGATTCCTATGCTCACACGGGCTGAGCTTCTTGGACAGCTCATGAAGAATTACGATACTCCCATTGCAGTGTCAGGCACACACGGCAAGACAACTACCACCTCCATGATTTCTCACATTCTTCTGGAGGGAGACCTTGATCCCACCATATCTGTCGGCGGCATCCTGCAGGCTATTGGGGGCAATATACATGTGGGGAATTCTGGAACCTTTATTACAGAAGCCTGCGAATATACAAACAGTTTTCTAAGTTTTAACCCGAAAATCAGTATCATACTCAATATAGAGGAAGACCATCTAGATTTCTTTAAGGATTTAGAAGACATCCGCCAGTCTTTCCACCAGTTTGCATCGCTGCTCCCCTCCGACGGCACTCTTGTCATAAACGCAGATATTCAGAACTATCGAGAAATCTGCCAGGGACTTAAGTGCGGTGTCATTACCTATGGGAAATCTTCCTTGGCCGATTACAGAGCACAAAATATCAGTTATGATGATAAAGGCAGAGTTTCCTTCGATTTGATCCGGAGAGGTAAAGAGGGCGAACATGTGGTTCTCTCTGTTACCGGCGATCACAATGTATCAAACGCTCTTGCTTCAATCGCTGTAGCAGAGCTTTTAAGTATTCCTATGGATACAATTTTGAAAGGGCTGGTTTCTTTCTCGGGGACAGACCGCCGTTTCGAATATAAAGGTACATTAAACGGCACCGCTATTGTAGATGATTATGCACATCACCCGACGGAGATTGCAGCCACACTAAAGGCGGCACAGCATTATCCGCACAACAAGCTGTGGTGTGTTTTCCAGCCTCATACCTATACCAGGACAAAGGCATTCTTCCATGAATTTGCTGAATCGCTCTCCCATGCAGACCATGTTGTCCTTGCTGATATTTATGCAGCAAGGGAGACAGATACACTGGGGATTTCTTCAAAAGATTTGGCAGAAGAAATTCAGAAAGTAGGGACAGACTCACATTATTTTTCCAGCTTTGAGAAAATTGAGAATTTCCTCAAAAAAAACTGCAAGCCAGGTGATTTGTTGATAACTATGGGGGCCGGAGATGTTGTAAACATTGGGGAAGAGCTTTTAAAATAGAACTTATCCACATTTTCCACACACAGTTATCTACAAAAAACCTTGTTTTACCTGCCAAAAAGGCCTTTTTACCTGGGCAATAAGATGCTATAATACCTTTACATATGGGAAGGGTGGAAAAGCATGATTATGAAAACACTAACATTAAAAAATAAGTTTCAGACAAATGCCACATTAGTCGCCAATGACTTCATTGACAATTATATGATACAGGCAAATGGTGAGTTTGTAAAAGTATACCTGTTCCTTCTGAGGCATTTGGATGATCCTTGTTCATCCCTGACGATTCCGATGATCGCCGACTGCCTGAACAACACGGAAAAGGATATCTCAAGAGCCTTCAGATACTGGGAATCTGAGGGACTTTTAACTCTGGATAAAGACGAGGAAGGAAGGATTACCGGGATTGAGCTGGAAAGGGCAGCTTCCATCGCCACAACGAAAGGGGCAATCCCAAAGGCCACACCGCCTCCCGGATCTGCGGCAGATGTTCCTCAAAAAGATTTAGCATCCCCGGTTATGCCGGCTGTGGATCATCGCACTACTATACCGTTGACTTCTTACAAAGCTCAGAAGGAGCTCAAATCTCTTCTGTTTATCGCGGAGCAGTATCTGGGGAAGACATTGTCCCGGACAGATGTGGACATTATTACATATTTTTATCAGGGCCTCAAAATGTCAGCAGATTTAATAGAATATCTGATAGAATCCTGTGTGGAGAACGGACACAAAAGTATCCATTATATCCAGAAGGTTGCTCTGTCCTGGTCCGACAGCAACATTACCTCTGTAGAACAGGCCCGTCAGTCCTCTTTGGCATATAATAAAAACTGCTACACAGTTCTGAATGCCTTCGGTATCAAGAACAGAGGACCCGCAGCCGCCGAGCTTGACTTTATTAAAAAGTGGACAGAGGAACTTGGGTTTTCTCTGGATATCATACAGGAAGCATGCAGGCGTACCATTACAGCCACACATCAGCCCAGTTTTGAGTATGCAGACACTATCCTTACAAAGTGGAGTGTGAGCCAGGTGCACCATTTGCAGGATATTGCCGCCCTAGATGCGGCTTTTCAAAAGGAAAAGTCATCCCAGAAAGCTGCCGGCGGCAAACAGAAGCCCGCCACAAAGAATCTCAATAATTTTGAGAGACGAGCCTACGATATGGAGTCTCTGGAAGAGCAACTATTAAACAGTAATTAAAAGGAGCACAGCTGTGGGACTTAAAACATCACAATATCAGACTATTATGCGCGGTTACGAGCAAAAACAGCTCCATAGCCGTGATATCTTGCAAAGCCGCTATGAAGAAGTCTGCAGGAAGCTGCCAGAATTTAAAGCTTTAGACAATTCTATATCTGTTCTCTCCGTTCAGTATGGGAAAAAACTGCTGGGCGGAGATGAGAGAGCCATAGATTCTCTGAAAGAGGAACTGGCAACTTTAAGAAACAGCAAACAGGAGCTGCTTGATTTAGGTGGATTCCCTGGAGATTATCTTGAACCCGTCTACGAATGTAAAGACTGCCATGATACCGGCTATATCGGTAATCAAAAGTGCCATTGTTTTAAGAAGTCAGTCATTGGCCTTCTTTACGAGCAGTCTAATCTAAAGGGTGTTCTCAGGCAGGAGAACTTTGACACTTTTTCTCTTGACTATTATTCCGCCAATTATGTTGACAGCAGGACGGGGCGCTCCTCCTTGCAGGTAATACAAGATGCCCTCCTGGTCTGCCACAATTTCGTTGATGCCTTTAAAGCCGACTTTCAGAATCTGTTTTTGTACGGAGATGTGGGTGTCGGGAAAACTTTTCTGTCTAATTGCATCGCAAAGGAACTGATGGACATGGAATTTTCTGTCCTTTATTTCTCGGCTTCAAAATTTTTTTCTATTTTGGCAAAAAGTACCTTTGACAAAAATGATGTTGATGCGCAGAATATGTATGAATATATTTTCGACTGTGATTTGCTGATTATAGACGATCTGGGAACGGAATTTACCAATTCATTCATTGCATCACAGTTTTTTACCTGCATTAATGAGAGGCTTCTCAGCCGCAAATCTACCATTATATCGACCAATCTTTCACTGGATACTCTTGCAGACTTATATACAGAACGTACATTTTCCAGAATAACAAGTAATTACACCATGCTGAGGCTGATTGGCGATGATATAAGAATTAAAAAGAAATTAAAAAACAGGGAGGAACAATCATGTTACACCGCACAGAAAGAACTCTAGAAAATATTCCGGTAGGCGCTTTAGGCCTCATCCCAGTTGTTGGCTGTGAGGAGCTTGGCAGCAAGGTCAATGACTACCTGGTAAAGTGGAGAAAAGAAAGTGCACATGAACACAAAGATGATGTAGCATTCTCCGGTTATGAGAGAGATACTTATATTATAGATGCCAAAGTTCCAAGATTTGGCTCGGGGGAAGCAAAAGGTATTATCAATGAGTCTGTACGGGGGAAAGATATCTACCTTATGGTTGATGTATGCAACTATAATGTCTCCTATTCCCTGACCGGCAATGTAAACCATATGTCCCCGGATGACCACTTTCAGAATCTAAAACGCGTGATTGCCGCTATAGGTGGAAAGTGCCGCCGGATCAACGTCATCATGCCTTTCCTGTATGAAAGCCGCCAGCACAAGAGAAACGGCAGAGAATCTCTGGACTGTGCCCTTGCCCTTCAGGAGCTGGTACGCATGGGTGCGGATAACATTATTACCTTTGACGCACATGATCCTAGGGTGCAGAACGCAATTCCTCTCAACGGCTTTGAGACGGTTCCGTCCACATACCAGTTTATTAAAGGATTGCTCCGCCACGTAAAGGACTTGCAGCTGGACTGTGAGCACATGATGGTCATCAGCCCCGATGAGGGCGGTACGAACAGGGCAATTTACCTTGCCAATGTTCTTGGTCTTGATATGGGCATGTTCTACAAACGCCGGGATTACACCAGAATTGTAAACGGACGCAACCCCATTGTTGCCCATGAATTTCTCGGAAGCCCTGTAGAGGGTAAGGATGTCATTATTATTGACGATATGATTTCCTCAGGAGACAGTATAATCGAGGTGGCCACCGAACTAAAGCGCCGTAAGGCAAAGAGGATTTTTGCCGCTGCGACTTTTGGATTATTTACAAACGGATTGGACAAGTTTGATAAGGCTTATGAAGATGGAATTATTACAGGGGTACTTGCGACAAATTTAATCTATCAGTCACCGTCACTCCTCTCCAGACCATACTATATCAGTTGTGATATGAGCAAATACATCGCTCTTCTAATTGACACGCTGAACCATGATGGTTCAATCAGCACACTGCTTAGTCCAAGTGAACGTATACAAAATGTACTGCATAAATATAAAAACGGAGCCAAAATATAAAAGGGGACTAATCCTTTTGACAAAATCAGGGCAGGAGTTGATCATACCGTAAACTCCTGCCCTTTTTATGTGTACAAATAATTAAGCCTCTTCCGGCACAATAATCAAATCTTTGGTAAAGTGGTTTAGAACTTCGCATCCATCTTCTGTTATAAGTACAAGATCTTCAATACGAACACCGATTCCCTCGTCAGCAAGGTAAATTCCCGGCTCTACGGAGAAACACTGTCCCGGTTTAATGATATCCGTGTTTACAGAAGATACATCTCCAAACTCATGATCCTCCAGTCCGATTGAGTGCCCTGTCCTGTGGGTAAAGTACTCCCCAAATCCCTTTTCTGTGATGTAGTCACGTGCCGCAGCATCAACGTCACACATCCTGTTGCCAGGCTTTGCGGCGGCTATGCCCCTTCTGTTTGCCTCTACAACAATGTCATAGATTTCCCTTGCCCTGTCAGATACTTCCCCGATAAATACTGTTCTGGTCAAATCTGATGCATAGTGATCTTTAAATCCTCCGATATCAAGGATTACACAGTCTCCACGTTTACCTTTGGAATCATCTGTTACATGGTGAGGATCTGCTGCACCCTTAGCATAAGCTGTAATTGGATCGAAAGATACATCCTCACACCCGAGCTCTTTATAAATCTCACGGATCTTTGCATTCAACTCTTTTTCGGTGAGGCCCTTTCCTACCCAAGGAATCAGTCTTTCTACTGCGATATCATTCAGCCTGGAAGATTCTCTCATCAGCGCCTGTTCTTTCTCATCCTTAATCATTCTGATGTAATCAATAATCATAGAGCCATTTAAGAATTTGCTTCCGGCGCCCAATTCCTGCAGTCTAAGCAAAAATCTAGCCGGCCATATTTTGTCGATACCGATAGGTTTATCTTTTTCCACAAATTTTGAAAGAATCTCAACGCCGTCCTGTACATCATTATAATACACCAGTTTCACTCCAAGATCCTTTTCCTGTGGGAATAGCTCATTAATCATCAGCTTATGGCTCCCATTCACATTCAAGTAGAGCGCCAGCAGTCTCTCTCCCGGAACAATCATCTTTCCTGTCAGCCAAAAAATAGTCAAAGGATCCGCAATAATCATCTGCGGCATGTCCTGCTCCTTCATCGCTTCCAGTATTCTGTTCAATTTACCTGTGTCCATCAATAATCCTCCTTTTTTGCACTTTATGTGCAACTTTTATAAACATACCACAGTAATTGTAAGACTATTCATACAAACTGTCAATCCATTTCTCCAAAAAGGCCTCATAGTTACTGTTTGCAGGCTGGCCTGTGAACAGTAACGCCCCATAAGGACCCGCCGTCCGGGCACTTCCTTACAGGGTGTGTTTTTGTTTTTATTTCGCTACAGGAATAGGTTCTTCTGTTGTTTCTGCGGTTTGTTCCTCCTCCTGGACCATTTCGTCCGGATCCAATTCTTCATCAAAGTCAATTTCATCATCTTCGTCAAGCTCAGTGCTTAATTTTACATCTCTGTACCGTTTCATACCTGTACCGGCAGGAATGTGTTTACCAATGATAACATTTTCCTTAAGCCCTACCAGATGATCCACTTTTCCTTTGATTGCAGCCTCCGTGAGTACTTTAGTCGTTTCCTGGAAGGAAGCTGCCGACAAGAATGAATCTGTTGCAAGTGATGCTTTCGTGATACCCAACATAATCTGCTCGCCTACTGCAGGCTCTTTATCCTCTGCCTCAAGCTGTTCATTGATCTCGGAAAATTCCAGTACATCCACCATAGTTCCCGGCAGGAATTCGGAATCTCCCTTTTCCTCAACCCGGACTTTCTTAAGCATCTGACGGACAATAACCTCAATATGCTTATCGTTGATCTCAACACCCTGCAGACGGTATACACGCTGTACTTCCTGGATCATATAATCCTGAACAGCACGGAGCCCCTTAATCTTCAAGATGTCATGGGGATTTACACTTCCTTCTGTCAGCTCATCTCCGGCCTCTAGTTGTGCTCCGTCCTGTACCTTGATGCGGGAGCCATAAGGAATCAGGTAAGCTTTAGATTCTCCTGTCTCATCGTTTGACACAATAATTTCACGTTTCTTCTTTGTATCGCTGATTGTTGCAGTACCTGCAAATTCGGTAATAATAGCAAGACCTTTGGGTTTTCTTGCCTCAAAAAGTTCCTCCACACGGGGAAGGCCCTGTGTAATATCATCACCGGCAACACCGCCCGTGTGGAAAGTACGCATAGTCAACTGTGTACCTGGTTCACCGATAGATTGTGCCGCAATAATACCGACAGCTTCACCTACCTGAACAGCTTCACCGGTTGCCATGTTTGCACCATAGCACTTGGAGCATACACCATTCTTACATTTACATGTGAGCATAGTACGGATTTTTATCTTTGTCGGTGTATTACCCTTTTCATCCACACCTTTTTTCATAACCAGCTCAGCACGCCTGGGAGTGATCATATGGTTGGCTTTCACAAGCACCTGACCGTCTTTATCTTTGATATCCTCAGCCGAGAAACGTCCTGTGATTCGTTCCTGAAGACTTTCAATTTCTTCATTGCCGTCCATAAATGCCTTAACATACATTCCCGGAATTTCTTTTTCCTCTTCCTGGCAGTCACTGTCATGGATAATCAACTCCTGTGACACGTCAACCAGACGTCTGGTGAGATATCCTGAATCAGCCGTACGAAGAGCCGTATCGGAAAGTCCCTTGCGGGCTCCGTGGGCTGACATAAAATATTCCAGTACATCCAGACCTTCACGGAAGTTAGACTTAATGGGCAGCTCAATCGTACGTCCCGTAGTGTCGGCCATCAGACCCCGCATGCCTGCAAGCTGTTTAATCTGCTTATCGGAACCACGGGCACCTGAGTCAGCCATCATAAAGATATTATTGTATTCATCCAGGCCTGAAAGCAGCGCCTCTGTAAGCTTATCGTCAGTTGCTTTCCAGGTTTCAACAACCTCTTTATACCGCTCTTCTTCTGTAATCAGGCCACGCTTGTAATTCTTTGTAATCTTATCTACTGTATCCTGAGCGTCCTCAATCATCTGAGGTTTCTCGGGCGGCACGGTCATGTCAGAAATAGACACTGTCATGGCTGCCTTCGTTGAAAATTTGTAACCGATAGCTTTTACATTATCCAGCACTTCTGCCGTCTGTGTCGCTCCGTGGGTATTAATAACCTTCTCCAAAATCTGTTTTAGCTGCTTTTTGCCCACATGGAAATCTATTTCCAGCAAAAGAGCATTCTCTTCCAACTCCCGGTCTACAAATCCAAGATCCTGAGGAATAATCTCATTAAACAAAAGTCTTCCCAGCGTAGCATCAATAACTCCTGCTTTTTCACTTCCATCCGGCATTGTCTTTGACACGCGGACCTTAATCATGGAATGAAGAGTAATATATCCGTTCTCATAGGCGAGAATTGCCTCATTAATATTCTTAAAAGACATTCCCTCGCCCTTTGAGCCCGGCCTTAGCTGTGTCAAATAGTAGATACCGAGTACCATATCCTGTGAAGGAACGGCAACCGGGCCACCATCAGAAGGCTTCAACAGGTTATTTGGTGAAAGCAGCAGAAATCTGCACTCTGCCTGTGCCTCTACAGACAGCGGCACATGGACAGCCATCTGGTCTCCGTCAAAGTCAGCATTGTATGCGGTACACACCAGGGGATGCAGCTTGATAGCCTTTCCCTCGACAAGAATGGGCTCAAAGGCCTGTATGCCCAGCCTGTGCAGTGTAGGGGCACGGTTTAACATAACCGGATGTTCCTTGATCACTTCTTCAAGTACATCCCATACCTCTGGCTGAAGTCTCTCTACCATTTTCTTTGCATTTTTAATATTGTGGGCTGTTCCGTTTGCTACCAGTTCTTTCATAACAAAAGGTTTAAACAGCTCAATTGCCATCTCTTTTGGCAGACCGCACTGATAAATTTTCAGCTCCGGTCCGACCACAATAACAGAACGCCCCGAATAATCGACACGTTTTCCAAGCAGATTCTGGCGGAAACGTCCGGACTTTCCTTTCAGCATGTCGGAAAGAGACTTCAAAGCTCTGTTACCCGGGCCTGTTACCGGACGGCCCCGGCGCCCGTTGTCAATCAGGGCATCTACAGCCTCCTGCAGCATGCGCTTTTCATTGCGGACGATAATATCCGGCGCACCCAGCTCCAGCAGTCTCTTAAGGCGATTGTTTCTATTGATAATTCTTCTATATAAATCATTTAAGTCAGATGTTGCAAAGCGCCCGCCATCCAGCTGTACCATGGGCCGAAGGTCCGGTGGGATGACCGGAATAGCCGTCAGAATCATCCATTCCGGCTTGTTCCCGGACTCACGGAAAGCTTCCACAACCTCCAGACGTTTCACAATTCTTGCACGTTTCTGTCCTGTAGCATTGGCAAGTCCCGCCTGCAGCTCTGCATATTCCTTCTCCAGATCAATTGCCTGCAAGAGCTCCTGGATGGCTTCCGCACCCATCCCTACACGGAAAGCGCCATAGCCCCATTTTTCCTTTTCTTCCTGATATTCAGCTTCAGATAAAACCTGCTTATACTGCAGACTGGTTTCACCTTTGTCAAGTACAATATAGGAAGCAAAATACAGTACTCTCTCCAGTGTTCTCGGCGAAATGTCCAGAATCAATCCCATACGGCTTGGAATCCCTTTAAAATACCAGATATGAGATACCGGGGCAGCCAGGGCAATATGACCCATTCGCTCACGGCGCACAGATGCTTTAGTCACTTCAACACCACATCTGTCGCAGATTACACCTTTATATCGAATCTTCTTATACTTTCCGCAATGGCATTCCCAGTCCTTGCTTGGTCCAAAAATCTTTTCGCAAAAAAGTCCATCTTTTTCAGGTTTCAGTGTTCTATAGTTAATGGTCTCAGGCTTTGTAACCTCTCCTCTCGACCACTCCAGGATTTTTTCCGGTGAAGCCAGACCGATTTTGATTGCATCAAAAGTTAGCGGCTGAAATTGTTGTTCATTATTACTTGCTGGCATATATGGCTCCTCCTATTCTTCTTCATCCATAAAATCATCAAAGTCGGCTTCGTCATTCTCCTCCTCGGAATCCTCCTCTTCAGGTTCCACATTTTCAAGTTCTTCTCCAACAAACTCCTGTTCCGTAAATCCGTGGTGTCCATAGGACTCATTCTCATTACGATATCTTCTGTCTCCTTCAATAATAGAATGAAGATCTGTCTCACCGTAATCTGCCGTTTCCATAATCTCGACTTCTGTATTGTCATCACGCAGCACCCGCACATCCAGTGCCAGTGACTGAAGTTCTTTCAAAAGGACCTTAAACGATTCTGGAATACCCGGTTCAGGAATATTCTCCCCTTTGATAATTGCTTCATAAGTTTTCACACGTCCTACAACATCGTCGGACTTCACAGTCAGAATCTCCTGCAGAGTATAGGATGCGCCGTAGGCCTCCAGGGCCCAAACCTCCATCTCTCCGAAACGCTGTCCGCCGAACTGGGCTTTACCGCCCAGAGGCTGCTGTGTAACAAGTGAGTAGGGACCGGTAGAACGTGCATGGATCTTATCATCTACCAGATGATGGAGTTTCAGGTAGTGCATGTGTCCAATGGTAACCGGACTGTCGAAAAACTCTCCCGTACGGCCGTCACGCAGACGCACCTTTCCATCACGTGAAAGCGGAACACCTTTCCAAAGCTTCCGGTTCTCTCTGTTGTCAGACAAATATTGTAAAACCTCCGGAAGCAGCTCATCACCATGCTTCTTCTCAAATTCTTCCCATTCCAGGTTGACATAATCATTTGCCAGCTCCAGAGTATCCATAATATCAATTTCATTTGCCCCATCGAAGACCGGGGTGGAGATGTTAAAGCCAAGTGCCTTTGCTGCAAGGCTCAGGTGAATTTCCAACACCTGTCCTATATTCATACGGGAAGGTACACCCAATGGGTTCAGCACGATATCCAGAGGGCGTCCGTTCGGAAGATAAGGCATATCCTCGACCGGAAGCACGCGGGAAACAACACCCTTATTGCCGTGACGCCCGGCCATCTTATCACCCACTGAAATCTTTCTCTTCTGGGCAATATAAATGCGGACTGCCTGATTTACTCCGGGGGAAAGTTCATCGCCGTTCTCCCTTGTAAATACCTTTGCATCAACAATAATACCATATTCGCCATGGGGTACTTTCAGGGAAGTATCCCTTACTTCACGTGCTTTCTCGCCAAAAATTGCCCGCAGCAGTCTTTCTTCCGCCGTCAGCTCTGTCTCTCCCTTAGGAGTTACTTTTCCAACCAGGATATCTCCTGCACGGACTTCCGCACCAATGCGGATAATCCCTCTTTCATCAAGGTCTTTGAGCGCGTCATCCCCGACTCCCGGAATATCTCTTGTGATTTCTTCCGGTCCGAGCTTTGTATCACGGGCTTCGGCCTCATATTCTTCAATGTGGACAGAAGTATAGACATCATCCTGCACCAGTCTTTCACTTAACAGAACGGCATCCTCGTAATTATAACCTTCCCATGTCATGAAGCCGATCAACGGGTTCTTTCCAAGTGCCATCTCGCCGTTGGAAGTAGACGGACCGTCTGCGATTACTTGTCCTTCCTCCACACGCTCTCCCTTATCCACAATCGGCCTCTGATTATAGCAGTTACTCTGATTACTCCTCAGGAACTTTGTTAACTTATAAGTTTTCTTCGTTCCATCATCGTGACGGATTGTAATATCTGTAGATGTAGAACGCTCAACCACACCTGCCTTTTCCGATACAATGCACACGCCGGAGTCGACAGCTGATTTTACTTCCATACCTGTTCCTACAACCGGTGCTTCTGTAGTGAGCAGCGGCACTGCCTGGCGCTGCATATTAGAGCCCATCAGGGCCCGGTTGGCATCGTCATTTTCCAGGAAAGGAATCAGGGCGGTTGCTACAGAGAACACCATCTTAGGAGAAACGTCCATGAAATCAAACTTGCTTCTCTCATATTCCTGTGTCTCTTCACGGTAGCGGCCGGAAACATTTTTTCGGCGGAAATGCCCTTCATCGTCCAGAGGCTCATTCGCCTGCGCAACGTGATAGTTATCCTCTTCGTCCGCAGTCATGTAGACAACTTCTTCTGTGACAATTGGATTTTCCGGCTCAGTCTTATCTACCTTACGGTATGGTGCTTCTATGAAACCATACTCATTAATTCTTGCATAGCAGGCAAGCGAATTGATCAGACCGATATTGGGACCTTCGGGGGTCTCAATAGGACACATTCTTCCGTAATGGGAGTAGTGAACGTCACGTACCTCAAAGCCGGCACGGTCTCTGGAAAGACCTCCCGGCCCCAATGCGGAAAGACGTCTTTTGTGAGTCAGTTCACCCAATGGGTTATTCTGATCCATAAACTGAGACAGCTGGGAAGAACCGAAAAATTCTTTCACTGCTGCTGTCACAGGCTTAATGTTAATCAGTGACTGCGGAGAAATACCCTCCTGATCCTGTGTTGTCATTCTTTCACGGACAACTCTTTCCAGTCTGGACAAACCGATTCTGTACTGATTCTGGAGAAGTTCTCCCACTGCACGGATACGTCTGTTGCCCAGATGGTCAATGTCATCATCATTGCCGATTCCATACTCAAGATGGATGTTATAATTGATGGAACCAAGGATATCTTCCTTTGTAATATGCTTTGGAATCAGATCATGGATATCTCTGTGGATCAAGTGCTTCAGTTCTTCAATATCCCCGGCACTCTCCTCCAAAAGTCCTTCCAGTACCGGATAGTATACCTGTTCCGTCACTCCGACTTCTTTCGGGTCAATATCAACAATTGCCTGCAAATCTACCATCATATTAGAGAGAATCTTAATATTGCGGGACTCTTCTTCACCCTCCACCCAGACATACGGTGCCGCAGAATTTTGGATATCATCTGCCAATTCCCTGGTGATAACTGTGCCTTTTTCTGCAATCACTTCACCTGTCAGAGGGCTGACAACGGTTTCTGCCACTCTCTGTCCCCGGATACGGTTTCGAAACGCCAGTTTCTTGTTGAACTTATAGCGTCCAACCTTTGCCAGATCATAGCGCCTTGGGTCAAAAAACATGCTTGTAATCAGGCTCTCCGCACTGTCCACTGCAAGCGGCTCGCCCGGCCTTATCTTCTTGTATAACTCTAGCAAGCCTTCATGATAGCTTTCGGCTGTATCTTTACTAAAGCTTGCAAGGATCTTAGGTTCCTCACCAAATAAATCAATAATTTCTGCATTGGTTCCGATTCCCAGTGCGCGGATTAACACGGTAATCGGCACCTTCCTCGTTCTATCTACACGTACATAAAAAACGTCATTGGAGTCTGTTTCGTATTCCAGCCATGCACCGCGGTTTGGGATGACTGTTGCTGAATAAAGTTCTTTTCCGAGCTTATCGTGGGTAATTCCATAATAGATTCCCGGCGAGCGGACCAGTTGGCTTACAATAACACGTTCGGCACCGTTGATCACGAAGGTACCGGTTTTCGTCATAAGCGGAAGGTCTCCCATAAATATTTCATGTTCGTTTATCTCATCATTGTCCTTGTTGTAAAGTCTGACCCTTACCTTCAAAGGCGCTGCGTATGTTGCATCACGCTCTTTGCACTCTTCGATTGTGTATTTCATATCACTCTCGCAGAGTGTAAAATCGACAAATTCCAGACTTAAATGACCGCTGAAGTCGGAGATCGGGGAAATATCGTCAAACACCTCTTTCAGTCCTTCATCCAGAAACCACTGGTATGAGTCTTTCTGGACTTCGATAAGATTCGGCATCTCTAATACTTCTTTTTGTCTGGAATAGCTCATGCGTAAGCTTTTTCCGTTTGTGATGGGACGAATTCTGTTTTTCTCCATTGACGTTTCACTCCTCATATATTTTTTTGCGGGCTTACGAGTCGCCCTACAATAGTTCCAGTAAATAAGGAAAGAGCCCTGTGACAGTAAACTGTTACTACAATGGCACACCTTTCCATAATAGCGCATTTTCTACTATATCACATAGCTCTTTCCTCTGTCAACATATTTTTCACTAATATGAAAAAAACCTCTTGACATCTCACAATTTCTGTGGTAGGAACAAATTCATTTGGCTTATGGGCCTGTTTTAAACTCCCCGGTCCACAGGATATACACTCTTTGTTCTTCAACCTTCCAGCAATCACCGCCGTGTCAGTATAGCCGGGGAAAGCACTGACTTTTGGCACTTTCCCTACAGCTTCCTCAAAGGCCTTTTTCAATTCCCCCAGAAGTACCGACTCCGGGTGAGTTTCCACCCACGGCCGGTCACCGGTAATTCTGTAACTGCCCTTTACTCCCGGCACCTGCTGCCGCCCTTCCTCTATTGCCGCCTTCAGAATCTCTTCAGCCTGTTTCGTATCCATGGGCGGTACCAGCCTCATGTCAATTGTCACTTGGCAGCTATCCGGCACTACATAGGGGCTGTACCCTCCCTGGATCTGCCCAAAAGTGACCGTTGAACGCCCCAGCTCGGGATGTACCGGGCAATGGGCAAATTTTCTTCTTATATATGTGAGCATTTCCGCCATTCCTGCTATGGCATCGGCACCTTTTTCCGGCATACTGGCATGGGCGGTAACACCCTGCGCACTTAGCTCAAACCAAGTACGTCCTTTGTGAGACATCTGAATCTGCCCATCCGTGGGCTCTGTATCCATAATCCAGTCCCTTTCCGTCACCCAGCCATCGGCAATGACCTTCTCCACGCCCCTCATATCACCTTCCTCATCCACAGTTCCTATAAACATAAGGGAATGTCTCAGCTTAATGTCACCCCTTTTTATCTGTTCCGCAGTTTCTGCAAATACACTGAGGGCACTTGCAAGTCCTGATTTCATATCGCAGGCTCCCCGGCCCACAAGTCTGCCGTCCGTTACGTTCCCTTCAAAGGCTTTTACGTCCCAGCCGTTTCCTTTTACAACAGTATCCATATGGCAGATGAATATAAGAGCCGGATGCTTCACTTCACCTTCCAGAATTGCCCGTACATTAAACCGTCCCGGAACCACTAAAGATTTCTCCGGTTTTACGCCGGCTTCCTCAAGATACTGACAGATAAACTCTCCGACGCACCCCTCATAAGTTCCCGGATTTGTACTTTCTATCCTGACCAGCCGGGCAGCCAAGTCGACTGCATCCCGCATGCTGCACCCCCTTTTCCCGCAAAGGGGTCTGACCCTTTTGCAGTCCATTTTCAGAATATTCTCATTTTATAACTGTTCAGGACCAAATATTTTCATTGTCCGTAGTAGGCGTTTGCTCCATGTTTCCTGTAATAATGCTTGTCCTGCAGCTCCTGCGGGGCCGGCTGAACCTGTGGGTTTATCCACTCGCATCTTGCCGCCATTTTTGCCACTTCTTCCAGAACTACTGCGTTGTGCACCGCATTGTGTGCATCTGTCCCCCAGGTAAACGGCCCATGATTCTTACAAAGCACTGCCGGCATAGAAATGTAATCTTTATCTTTGAAATAATCCACGATTAATACACCTGTATTTTTCTCGTATGCTTCATCAATCTCTGCTTTGGTCAGATTCCTGACACATGGAATTTCTCCATACATATAATCGGCATGGGTTGTGCCGTAACATGGAATTCCTCTGCCCGCCTGAGCCCAGCTTGTTGCCCACTCGGAATGAGTGTGTACAATTCCCCCTATATCAGAAAATGCCTTATATAGCTCCAAGTGCGTGGGAGTATCAGAAGATGGGTTATAATTTCCTTCCAGCTTGTTTCCTTCCAAATCCATAACTACCATATCTCCCGGAGTAAGCTTATCATACTCCACACCACTCGGCTTGATTACAAAAAGTCCTGTTTCTCTGTCAATGCCGCTGACATTCCCCCATGTAAATGTAACCAACCCGTGTTTTGGCAGCAACATATTTGCCTCATATACTTCTTTTTTCAGCTGTTCCAGCATGTTTTCTTCTCCTTCCAAAAGGGGGGCTGACCCCTTTGCAATCCTTTTAATGTAGGTTTTCCACTGCACACCTCTCGATCGCCATGCCCTTTTTAAACCGATCAATGAATGTCTCGAAACCTTCCACATCTTTTGCATCGGGTTCTATGCAGCTGCCCTCATCACCGCCAAATACTTTTTCAGACAGGTAATGTGCCAATGTCTCGCCTTCTTCCTTTTGAGCCATATAGGCTGCAAGCAAGGCGATGCCCCATGCGCCGCCTTCTCCGGCAGTTTCCATGACAGACACGGGTGCGTTCATTGCTGCTGCCATAAGCCGCTGGCCGACACCTTTTGTCTTAAACAGGCCTCCGTGCCCAAGTATTTTATCGATCTGAATATGTTCATCCTTTGTCAATATATCCATCCCAACCTTTAATGCCCCCAGCGCACCCAGAAGATGGGCCCTCATAAAGTTGGCAAGGTTAAGTTTGCTATCAGGTGTACGTACAAATAGTGGACGTCCCTCATCCAGGTCCAGCATATTTTCGCCTGAATAATATCCATAAGACAAAAGCCCTCCGCACTCGGCATCACCCTCCAATGCCTTATTATACAGCACCGAGAACAGTTGATTCATGTCCACCTTCATGCCAAATGTCTCGGCAAATTCTTTGAACAGCCCCACCCAGGCATTTAAGTCCGATGTGCAGTTGTTAGCATGAGCCATGGCAACCAACTCTCCCGAGGGCGTTGTCACCATATCAATCTCCGTATAAACCTTTGAAAGTTCCTTTTCTAACACAATCATGGCAAATATTGAGGTTCCTGCGGATACATTTCCCGTCCTGACTGCAACGCTATTGGTAGCTGCCATTCCGGTTCCTGCATCTCCCTCCGGAGGGCAAACGGGAATTCCTGCTTCCAGCTCTCCTGACGGATCGAGCAGTTTTGCACCCTCTTCTGTCAGGCAGCCGGCATCTTGGCCTGCCGTAAGCACTGTAGGAAGTAAGTCTTTAATCTTCCAGGAATATCCTTTTTCCGAGACAAGCTCATCAAACTGCTCCAACATCCTGCCATTGAAATCCTTTTTTTCAGTATCAATAGGAAACATTCCTGCTGCATCACCGATTCCCAGCACCTTCCGGTCTGTCAGCTGCCAGTGGATATAGCCTGACAATGTAGTAAAAAAGTCCACGTCCCCTACGTGTTCTTCCCCGTTCAAAATTGCCTGGTATAGATGAGCTATACTCCATCTCTGGGGCACATTATACTGGAATAATTCTGTCAGTATCCCTGCTGCTTCCCCTGTAATCGTATTTCTCCATGTGCGGAAAGGTACAAGCAGTTTTCCTTCCTTGTCAAATGCCAGATATCCATGCATCATTGCACTGAATCCAAGAGCCTTCGTCCGTTTCAGGGAAACACCATATTTTTCTTTTACTTCATCTGCCATATTGCGGTAACTATTCTGAAGTCCCACACTGACATCCTCCAGATTATAAGTCCAAATTCCATTATCATAGCTGTTCTCCCACTCATGGCTGCCCGATGCTATAGGAGTAAAGTCTGTACCTATCAAAACAGACTTAATCCGTGTTGATCCTAATTCAATACCAAGTGTTGTTCGTCCTTCTACAATATCATTCTTTATGCTGTTTAGATTACTCATCTCATTTTCCTCCGCTTTAAATGTTTAGTATTCGAACTGCTTGCACTAATAAGTTCCCACTACTGTGGATTTTAACAGATTTGTATTGCCCGACTTGCCAAGAGGCACCCCGGCGGTCAAGACTACCACCTCCCCATTTTTCACATAACCCTTTTTCTCTGCTGCTTCTGTAGCATGTAAAAATAAAACTTCCATACTGTACTCTTCCCGAATCATCACAGGCTGTACTCCCCACGACATATTCATCTGGCGGTAAGTATGCACATCCGGTGTGCAGCCCACAATCATGCAGGCCGGGCGGTACCTTGAGACCATGCGGGCCGTGCGCCCGGATTTGCTCACTGTAATGATAGCCTGTGCCCCCAAATCCCGGGCAGTCATACAGGTCGCATGGGATATGGCCGTTGTCATATCCGTGCGGTTCTCTCCACAGCGCTGGCTGAAAATCTCATCATAGTCAATGTCACTCTCTGTCCGCACCGCAATTCTCACCATAGTCTTCAAAGCTTCCACCGGATATTTTCCAGCTGCGGTCTCCCCTGACAACATAATTCCGCTGGTCCCCTGGTAAATAGCGTTTGACACATCGGTAGTCTCAGCTCGCGTAGGCCGCGGATTCTTAATCATGGAATCCAGCATCTGTGTAGCGGTAATAACCTGTTTGCCTGCTTCATAAACCTTGCGGATAATGTCCTTCTGGATGATGGGTACTTCTTCCAGTGGTATCTCCACCCCCATGTCCCCTCTGGCTATCATAATTCCATCAGCGGCCTCAATAATGCTGTCAATATTGTCCACGCCCTGCTGGTTTTCAATCTTGGCAATAATATTGATGCATGAGCCGCCGTTCTCGTCCAGAATCTTTCTGATTGCGTTCACATCATCTGCGCACCGTGTAAATGAAGCTGCAATAAAGTCAAAATCCTCCTGTATTCCAAACAGAATATCATCCTCGTCCTTCTGACTGATAAATGGAATATTCACTTCAATCCCCGGGAGATTTATCCCTTTGTGGTCAGATATCTCTCCTCCGTTTGTAACCCGGCAGTGCACATTTCCATTCTCTATTTCCTCCACCTGCAATCCGACAAGTCCGTCATCAATTAAAATGGTATCCCCGGGCTTTACATCCTTGTATAGTTCCTTATAAGTAACGGATACCATATCTTTTGTTCCCTCCACATCCTCGGATGTCAAAAGAAATGCCTGCCCCTCCTCAAGCTGTACAGGTCCCGCTTTAAAGGCAGCAACCCGTATCTCCGGCCCCTTCGTATCGAGCAGGGCCCCTATAGGCTTGTCCAGCCGATGCCGTATTTCTTTCAGGTTGTCCAAACGCTTTTTTTGTTCCTCATATGTTCCGTGCGAAAAGTTGAATCTGGCTATATTCATGCCTTCCATAACCAGTTGTTCTAACACACCGTCCTTGTCCGTAGACGGGCCAAGAGTACAAATAATTTTTGTTTTTCGCATATAATGCCATCCTTCCATTCAGATATGTAAATTATAGGGCCCAAAGCCCAGGTTGTCAATCCTCCCCGGCCATACAGAGTCAAATGGAAATTCAAGCATTTCCGCTTGGCTCGTCGCTCGCGGGAATCAAGCTGATGGCTGAACTGTTGTTATCACAAGAAGAAAGGGACCGCCGCTTCATAACTACTTCAGTTATCACGCAACAGTCCCAATGTGTTTTCTTGTGCACAAACTTCAGATTATTTCAGGTTAACTTCTGCTCCTTCTCCTTCAAGTTTAGCTTTGATTTCTTCAGCTTCTGCCTTGGATGCACCCTCTTTAACTACCTTCGGAGCTCCGTCAACTAAGTCTTTAGCTTCTTTCAATCCAAGTCCTGTGATCTCACGAACAGCTTTGATTACTTTAACCTTAGAAGATCCTGCAGCTACTAACTCTACGTCAAACTCATCTTTCTCTTCTGCTGCCGCTGCGCCTTCTCCTGCTGCTGCAACTACAACGCCTGCCGCTGCAGATACACCAAATTCTTCTTCACAAGCTTTTACTAATTCATTTAACTCTAATACTGATAACTCTTTGATTGCTTCAATCATTTCAGCTGTTGTCAATTTAGCCATTTTTATGTCCTCCATTTTAAATTATTTTGTAACTGTTGAGAACCAAGCAGATATATTTAAGAGTACTCCGTGAAAGCTCGCTTTCTAAGATTCTAGATATACCTATTTGGTGAGAGCCAAACAGCAAGGAAACCGCAGGTTTTCGAGCTTGGTTCTGAATAGTAGTTACATGATTTTATTTAGTTTCTTTCTTGAATCTACCGGACACTGCCGGAATTCTTTTCCCGGATTATTCAGCCGGTACCTCTGCTGTTTCAGAAGGAACTTCTACTGCCGCTTCTTCTGCAGGAGCTGTCTGAGCATCTGCTGCGCCGTCCTGTTCTGCAATCTGCTTGATAACACGAGCAAAATTGGTAATTGGTGACTGAATACTTCCAAGAAATTTGGAAAGTAGTTCTTCTCTTGAAGGAATCTTAGACAGCTCCGTCAGACCTGAGATGTCATAAACATTTCCCTCAACCACGCCGCCCTTTAACTCAAGTGCTGCTGCATCTTTTGCAAATTTACAGAGAATCCGTGCGGGTGCTGTTGCGTCGTCTTTGGAAACGGCCATAGCACTTGGTCCCTCCAGGTACTCCTGAAGTCCCTCGAACTCAGTTCCTTCAAAAGCTCTCTTCATCATAGTGTTTTTATATACTTTATAAGTCACACCTGCTTCTCTGAGCTGTTTACGAAGTTCTGTGTCCTGAGCCACCGTCAATCCCCGATGGTCAACGAGAACGACTGCCTGGGCATCTTTAATCTCTTCTGAAATTGCATTTACAACTGGTTGTTTTAATTCAACTTTTGCCACGTTCTGGTACACCTCCTTATAAGTTTTGCGTGTACTGCCAAAACAAAAAGCCCCTGTGTCCAAAGACACAGAGGCATAAAATTCTCATTAGGAATTTAATCTTCCTCGGCAGGCGTCTTCAACTTATGCCTTTCGGCACCTGCTGTCTTCGGCAGTTAATTGCTTGATTAGAATAACACTTGTTTGGCTTTCTGTCAACCACTTCTTGCTGAAAATTTGCATGGCTGACCGTAATCAAAACAGCAGCATATCTATTTTCAGAAATGCTGCCGTAGTTTAAATTTATCTTAGTATTTCATCAATCCCGGATTTTTAAGCAAGTTTCAATGGGTTAAGCTTTACACCAGGCCCCATTGTAGATGTCAGTGTAACAGTTCTTAAATACTGACCTTTTACAGCTGCCGGTTTTGCTTTGATGATTGCATCAATAAGCGTCTGGAAGTTGTCCGCTAACTGTTCCTCGGTAAAAGATGCTTTACCTACCGGTACATGGATAATATTTGTTTTGTCTAATCTGTACTCAATCTTACCAGCCTTGATGTCATTGATTGCTTTTGTTACATCCATAGTAACTGTTCCAGCTTTCGGGTTCGGCATCAGACCTTTTGGTCCAAGTACACGTCCGAGACGTCCGACAACACCCATCATATCTGGTGTAGCAACTACAACGTCAAAATCAAACCATCCTTCATTCTGAATCTTGGGAATCAGTTCCTCGCCTCCTACATAATCTGCTCCGGCTGCCTGGGCTTCTTCTGCTTTAGCATCCTTTGCAAATACAAGAATACGAACTTTCTTTCCTGTTCCATGGGGCAGCACAACTGCACCACGAACTTGCTGGTCTGCATGACGGCCGTCACATCCTGTCCTGATGTGAACTTCGATCGTCTCGTCAAATTTAGCTGCCGCTGTCTTCTTTACAAGGGCAATTGCTTCCTCTTTCTCATAAAGGCTGCCTTTTTCAATCAGTTTTGCAGCTTCGATATATTTTTTTCCTCGTTTCATTCTAATAACCTCCTTGTGGTATTGGCGGGGTCTAAGCCCCTCCCACTTATTTCAAATTCACTCAATGTATCATCGCATAAGGTATCATTGTATCATCGCGGTCCACCAGGTTCGAAAGTACCCCGCCAAGTGGCCGGATGAGGTTCGCACTAAGCCCCAAAAACCTTGCTAAGTGCTCTACTCCTCGACAGTAACGCCCATGGAACGGCATGTTCCAGCCACCATGCTCATGGCTGACTCTACAGTTGCCGCATTTAAGTCAGGCATCTTTGTCTTTGCGATTTCCTCTAACTGAGCCTTTGTGATTGTGGCAACCTTGTTCTTATTCGGAACACCTGAACCAGATTTGATGTTGCAGGCCTTCTTAATCAGAACTGCTGCCGGCGGTGTCTTTGTCACAAAACTGAAGCTTCTGTCACTGTAAACTGTGATAACAACAGGAATAATCAGATCTCCCTGATCTGCTGTTCTTGCGTTGAACTGCTTTGTGAATTCAACGATATTTACACCGTGCTGTCCAAGTGCAGGACCTACCGGTGGCGCAGGTGTTGCCTTGCCAGCCGGAATCTGTAATTTGATATAACCTTGTACTTTTTTTGCCATTTTTAATTACCTCCTTGTGGTACTTGCGGGATAAAGAATCCCTCCCACGGTTTTTTAATCCATCTTTCTTACTTCTGCGAAACTAAGTTCAACCGGTGTCTCACGGCCAAACAGCTCTACATTGATAGACAAACTCTGTTTCTGCTCGTTCATTGACTGGATGACACCTACAGTGCCTTCCCATGCGCCGCTTAATACGGTCACGGTATCGCCCACTGCAAAGTCAATTATGATGTTCTCCTTCTTGATTCCCAGTCCTTCCATCTCTTCGTCCTCGAGAGGAACCGGCTTAGAACCAGGACCGACAAACCCTGTCACCCCTCTGGTATTACGAACTACATACCATGTGTCATCATTCATGAGCATATGAATCATGACATATCCCGGGAACATCTTTTTCTGACTTGCTTTCTGAACACCATTCTTCAGTTCAATAACTTCCTGCATAGGAACCCTGACTTCCAGAATCTGATCTTCCAGATGACGGTTTTCAATTGCCTTATCAATATTAGCTTTCACTTTGTTCTCATACCCGGAATAGGTATGAACCACATACCATTTTGCCTCTGACATAAAATCACCTTTCTGCTACAGTTGATTATCTCACCAATAGATCAATTCCATACTTCAGTATTGCATCAATTATAGAAATCAATACTCCCAATAATACGGAAACCGAAACGACTGCCGTGGTCTGCTTTGCCAGTGTCTTTTTGTCCGGCCATACGACTTTCTTAAACTCTGCCTTAAGCCCTTTGAACCAGCTCTTCTTCTGAGTCTTTGCTGTTTTCTCACCCATGACATCCACTTCCTTCCAATGGCTACTTCGTTTCCTTGTGCAGTGTGTGTGATTTACAGAATCTACAATACTTCTTAGTCTCCATGCGGTCCGGATGAGCTTTCTTATCCTTGGTCATGTTGTAATTACGATGTTTGCATTCTGTACATTCCAATGTAATCCTTGTGCGCACAACTTCCACCTCGCTTTTTTCTTATTCACTACATGTTACTTGATGGTTGCGAAGCCATCCAAATTTAGGCATAAAAAAAAGACCTACTTCCATTCGCTAGTGAATTGTACCATAACCAAATGGTATTAGTCAAGACAAATGACAGGCAAAAAATATTTTTCAGCAGTTTTTTATCAATTTATTATCAATCTCAGGCAAATGGACGATATAGTAAGTATAATTAAGAGGAGGTAATTGAACGTGGAAATTTCACTATTTATAGGAATTGTTTTGGGCCTTGGCGCTTTGATTGCAGGATTTCTCATGGAAGGGGGAAAACTGGTCAGCCTGATGCTGCTGAGTCCTTTTATTATTGTAGTGGGCGGTACAATAGGCGCAACTATAGCATCTTATCCGCTTAAAGATATCCTGCGGGCATTCAAAACTGCAGGCCAGACCCTTAAGCAGCCAAACTCCAGCAGTACAAAGCAGCTTATCGACAGGATATTAGAAATTTCCAAGACTTTAAGAACAAACGGCATCGTTTCCCTTGACTCTATTGTAAAGGAAGCCGATCTGCAAAAGGAAGAGCTTCTGCTATTAAAGGAAGGGCTGGTCTTGCTCCAGGACGGAAGGGAGACAGAAGATATCCAGTATGTTATGGAATCCGAACTTAACTCTTTTACCAGGCAAAAAGCAGTGGAAGCAGGCGTATTTGAATCAGCCGCAGGTTATTCCCCGACTATGGGAGTCATCGGAACGGTTATGAGTCTTGTAGTAGTCCTTGCTGCAGGATTTGGTGACTCTGCTGAACTGGCACGCAAAATCAGCACCGCATTTATCGCCACATTATATGGAGTATCCTTTGCAAATCTTATCTATCTCCCAATCGCAAATAAGATAAAACTTTATGCAAAAAAGAGCCAGATACAAAGAGAAATTATTATTGACGGTGTGTCCATGATGTCCAAAGGCACGAATGTCAGGAGTATGGAGAATGAACTTGCCATGTATTATCAGGCATTTCCTGATGGTATCAGGCATTATAAAGCAGGCATCGAAAACTAGGAGGAAATGAACTTTGAGAAAAAGAAGAGCAGATGAAGAAGAGAAATCAGGAAATGGTGAGCGGTGGCTTCTTACATATTCAGATTTGATTACTCTTCTGCTGGCCTTATTTATTATTATGTATGGCATGAGTACAGAAAATGCCTCTAAAGTCCAGGCTGTATCCACCGCGCTTTCAGAGGCCTTTAACAGCACAGGGGCCGGTACCGGGGACAGTACAGGCACCGGCAAAGGGGGCGGAGGCGGGACATCTCTTGAAAATGCCGATCCACTGGGAACCATTTATAAACAGCTAAATGGTTATATCGAACAAAATGATTTGGAAGACAACGTAGATTTGGTAAAATCAGACCATGCCATTTCTATTCGTTTAAAGGATAAATTATTGTTTCTGGGTGATTCTACCGTATTGAAACCAGGCAGCGAAGACACCCTGAAAAAGGTGTGTCAGGTTGTAGATCAGGTTTATGGAAATGTACAGCATCTTACGATTACAGGGAATACGGCGGATCTTGGAAACCATGATCCGGAAAATGAGGCAGATTCCTGGCAGCTTTCCGTGGACAGGGCTGTAACAATCCTTGACTTTCTGACAGCCAATGGTCTTGGGCCCGAAAAAATGTCTGTAGAAGGAAATTCACATTATAACCCCGTCGCCGGCAATGATACTGAGGAGGGGCGGGCAGCTAACCGAAGAGTAGAAATCACCATAACAGATGGTGCAAACTAGAATAACGTATCTGTATTCTGTGACTAAATCACTGAATTTTCTTTTCTTCTCCTGTAATGTAAATTATATGAACTTAAACCTGTAATTTCATAAAACGGAGGGTATGATAATGCCAAAAACAGTAATTATCGGCGGTGTGGCCGGAGGCGCAACTGCCGCTGCGAGATTGAGAAGAAAAGATGAGTCTATGGAAATTGTCATGTTTGAAAGAGGAGATTATATTTCTTACGCTAACTGTGGTCTCCCTTATTATATTGGAAATGTGATTCAGAATCGGAATTCACTGCTTTTGCAGACACCTGCTGCCATGAAGGCAAAGTTTAACATCGATGTGCGTACTTCCTGTGAAGTACAAAAAATCAGCAAAGATACGCAGACCTTATGGATTCGGAATCTAAAAACCGGAGATGAATATGAAGAATCTTATGATACTCTGATTATAGCCACCGGCTCTTCACCGTTAAAACCGCCTATACCGGGAATTGATGGCAGGCATATTTATACTCTTTGGACAATTCCTGACACAGATGCTATTAAAGAAGTAGTATCAAAGGAATCGCTCAAAAGAGCCGCGGTTATCGGCGGTGGTTTTATAGGACTGGAGATGGCAGAGAACCTCCGAAAAGCAGGTATCGAAGTGACCATTATAGAAATGCTGGATCAGGTCATGGCTCCCGTAGATTACGAGATGGCACAGCTTCTCCATGAAAATATTAGAGCAAATCAAGTGGAACTGATTTTGAAAGACGGTGTAGACTCTTTCCAGGAAGTTGACAATCATACCGTAATACACCTCAAGAGCGGTAAAATGATCACTGTTGACATGGTGCTTCTCTCCATTGGGGTACGTCCCAACAGTTCCCTTGCCAGGAAAGCTGGTTTAGAGTTAAATGCCAGAGGCGGGATTGTGGTAGATGACTTTTTAAGAACCTCAGACGAACACATTTACGCTGTCGGTGATGTGATTGAGGTAACTCATTATATTTCAGATGACAAAACAATGATTCCCCTTGCAGGACCGGCCAATAAACAGGGACGCATCTGTGCTGACAATATAACTGGAAATCATGTTCCTTATAAGGGTACGATGGGAACCTCTGTAGCGCAAGTATTCGATTTAACCGCCGCCGCTGTAGGATTGAATGAAAAGGCACTTAAGGCTGCCGGAAAGCAAAAAGGCCATGATTACGAGACCGTGCTTATCAGCCAAAAATCCCACGCCGGCTACTATCCCGGAGCCACTCCCATTACCTTAAAGCTAATTTTCGGCCGTGACGGCAGCATATATGGCGCACAGATTATCGGTCAGGATGGAGTGGATAAGCGGATAGACACCATAGCCGTCACAATGCGGCTGAAAGGCACCGTCAATGATTTGGCAGAATTAGAGCTGGCCTATGCACCACCCTATTCCTCTGCAAAAGATCCAGTAAACATGCTGGGTTTCACTGCACAGAACGTACTGGAAGGATTAGTGTCATTTATAGAATATAACGAAATGGATTTCCTGATGGCGGATCAGAGTAAAAAAGATACTTACACGATCCTGGATGTCACCGAGGAAGTGGAACGAATGGTATTCTCCATCCCCGGATCTGTTCATATTCCTCTCGGCAAACTGCGCAGCCGTCTGGGGGAGCTTGACAAAAAACGTCTCATCATCCCCTACTGTTCTATAGGTGTCCGTTCCTATAATGCAGCCCGCATACTTATGCAAAATGGATTCACTCAGGTGAAAGTGCTTTCAGCCGGAACATCATTTTATAAGTCTATGCACAATGACAGCACTTCCCAGACCAAAAAGGAATCGCCAGACCAAGGCGATCCGGTGGAAGGGTCCCTATGCGAGCGTAAAGAAATAAAGATCATAGACTGCTGTGGCTTGCAGTGCCCCGGTCCGATTATGAAAGTACATGAGGAGCTCTCTTCATTAAAACAGGACCAGATATTGCAAGTGTCGGCAACAGATATGGGATTTACAAAGGATATAGATGCCTGGTGCAGACGAACCGGAAATATTCTCCTTAAAACGGAGCGAAAAGGCTGCGAGAACATTGTTTACATTAAAAAAGGACCGGATCACTGCGAATGTGATATATCCCAGACAGAGTCCACTCTTACCCCCGCATCTTCTCAGGGGAAAACATTAATCGTATTCAGTGGAGATTTGGACAAAGTTCTTGCTTCCTTTATTATTGCCAACGGGGCTGCCGCTATGGGGCGGCCGGTCACAATGTTTTTTACCTTCTGGGGGCTGAATGCGCTCCGGAAGGAAACAAAGCAGCATGTTTCCAAAACATTTGTTGAAAAAATGTTTGGGTTTATGATGCCAAGGGGAATAGGTAAACTGAAGCTATCCCAAATGAATATGGGTGGTATGGGTACAAAAATGATGAAAAAGGTCATGAGGGATAAAAACGTAAGTTCTCTGGAAGAATTAATGAAAAAAGCCATGGCGAGCGGCATAAAACTAGTTGCATGTACAATGTCCATGGACGTTATGGGTATTAAAAAAGAAGAACTCATCGACGGCGTAGAATTCGCCGGGGTGACTTCCTATCTCGGAAATGCAGAGGAGGCAAACGTAAATCTTTTTGTATAAGTATACTATTTTGTGAATCAGTTTCAAGTCCTCTTTCAACCAAGTGATAACCGCTCCTGTATATGCCAAAGTTGCTTTTTATTAATGTTCTTTAAATTTGGGGTTGTCGGGAAATAGATAATCTCAAACAGGGAGGGTGTGACCGATGCCGGTCACATCCTCCCTCTCAACTTTATCCCGAAAAAAAAGATGGCTCCACGTTTGCTATTCCTACGACATACTCTGGAAAAGATATGAGCCCCAACTTTGCAGTGTCATTTTCTAAAAAGCTGCAGCTAAATTGACTCTCCATAGAACGGCGGCACAGACGGACTGCCATATGGTTTATTCCTTTTTTCACTCGTACCTGATTTAGATGGCAATTTTCTCCTGTCCACCATGTCACATCTTCTCTTTCTGCTAATTTTTCTCCGTTAAGCCATAGGCAGAATGCATCACTATATCCAATATTCAGGCGGTAAGTCCTTTCCTCCTGCAAATAAAAGCTGCGAACCATATAGACACAGCATGGACCTTGATAATCTACCAGGTTTCCCATAGTGATTAGATCCTCATATGTGTAGACAGCCTCCCCTCCTGGCGGTAACTCTCCTTTTGACAGACTGCCCAGATTCATATAATTCTTTTTTATATCCACAAAAGCATTCAAGTGATAATCCCGAATATGGTCAAGCCGCTCTTCTTCCGTAGCTCCTGTAAACTGTTCCATATAGCTTTGCCCTGGAATGAGCGTCTGGATATCAAGATTATTCTCCCAGAATGGCCCATAGAGCATCCACGGGACAGCTCCGGCAAATCCAATACTGTAATGCAGGGTTTCTTCTCCCCAAAAATCAATATCTACAATATTTGAGTCTTCAATTATCCCACTGCCTTCAGACAGGTGAAAATCAACCGGGAGCTCTAAGGTCTTTTTAGGCTCTAAAGAGAGTGCCTCAGATGCAATACTCGAAACCAATGTATCGCTCTGTATAGTCAAGGTCCCTTTCTTGATACTGCAAGTATCATTGCGGAGAAGGAGGGATACCCTGCCATCACACTTTGGTCCTATTACCGGATTCCCTTCATAATGAACATCTATTGATATACCAGAATCCTTCTCTTCTTTTGGGGCAAGGGGTATAAGCGGACAGTTTTCTATTTTTATATTGTTCTGCCCACGGGTGGTATAATGCACGCCAACCCGGCAAATATCCTCCGCTAAATCAGAAATCTTGCTGCTGCGTCTCTTTGCTGAAACACCTAAGCTATATGTCTGATCAGAAAAATCATACCGTTTTCCAAGCTCCCCGGCACCTAGTATCAGTCCCATTACCGCTCCCACTGTAGCTCCGGTACAATCTGTATCATAGCCGCCATTGACAGCCAGCTCAGTTGTCTTAAGTAAGTCTCCCTCCCCCTTCAAAAGAGCCAGAAGTGTGATTCCAATATTCTGGAACACATTTGTACAATCAGGATGCCCATAATACCTCAATATCTTTCTATAGATATCATCATAATCTTCCTTTTCCTCATGCCAGGCCAATACATCCGACACCAATGCATATATACGAAGCTCTTTTGGAATATAAGACAGGCTTTTTCTAATCAGCCGTTCTATATTATTATCAAAAAAGGCTTCTGATTCCAATGCAGCAAGAAAGCATTCCGCCCATACTGAGTTACTTCCGTGATCAAGTACTCCATCCATTCCCGCCAGTTTGACTGCAAGCTCGGGGGTTCCCGGTGCTATGCAGCCCCAAATCTCACTGCGGATGGGGCATCCCATTCCCTCCAGATAATAGGGATTGTTGTATTTCCCTGAAAATGGAGGATGGATATGTCTCCTGTAGTTTCTTTTAAAGACAGCGTATTCACCAGGTGAATATGGACAGTTGGCCAGAAAACTATCTGCCAGACTGTCAGATGTCACCGAGATGCCTTTATTCTCGAGTACATCCAGCCAAAGCACCTGTAAATCCAGATCATCATTTGGAAGTGTCGTATCAGCATCTTCTGCGGTAAAATGAAGATTCAGCCTCTGCTTCATACCTTCATAAGGTGCTCCCGCTGTACCCGATACACATTTTCCAATCATACAGCCATAAACTTTATCAAAATAATTCTCATAGGTAATGGTTCTTTTCATTTAATCTATATGCCTTTCTGCTTATTTTTAAATACACCTATCCTTTGACTGCTCCAGCAGTTAATCCTTCTCTGAAAGTATTCTGGAACATAAGATAAAGAATCAAAACAGGCAATTGCACAATTACCAGTCCGGCAAATAACGCCGGAATATTGGTATACATATCTGCCTGAAATTTAATAGGAATCGTCGATACCATCTGCATAGTTTCTTTTTGCATAAATAATTTGGCATATACAAATTCATTCCAGCAGTTGAGAAAAGTAAACACGCTAATAATGGATGACACCGGCACAGCAAGGGGCAGGTAGATATGCAGAAAGCTAGTCCAAGTAGTACATCCGTCTATCTTTGCTGCCTCCATCAATTCAGCCGAAAGACCATCCATAAAATTTTTTCCTAAAATTAGTGCAATAGGGCTATTAATTGCAACATAAGGAAGAATCAGCGAAAAATAATTATTAACCAGGTTCAAAGAACGAATGATTTTTACCATGGGTACTGCAATAGAAATACCTGGAATCATCATTGCCATAAGAACAATTAAAAAAAGAATATTCTGACCGGGAAATTTCATTTTAGAAAATGCAAATGAAGCCGGCAGGGTTATAGCCAATACAATAAGTACCGTAATGACTGCAACAATTAAACTATTCATGATATTTCTTTCAACCCGTATCTCCGTTAATACAAACAAATAATTTGCAAACCCTTTCTTTTCCAGCGAAGTGACAAACAAGAAACAAAGGGGAAATGCAAAACAAAGCGTAGGTATTGCCATAAGAACAGGGCGCAGTTTTTTTGATTTTCCCATTTTACCTTACCTTTCCTTTCTTTATCTTTTTTCCGCTGACAGTTTTGTCTGAATAAAAGTGACGAGCAGTGCAAAAATAATAATAATTGTAGATACAGCAGAAGCAAATCCCTGTTCATATAAAGTAAACGCCTTGTCATACATATACGTGGAAGGCATCTCAGTCGCATGAAACGGTCCTCCGCCAGTGAGCAGAAACACTAAATCAAAAATTTTAAGTGCACTGATAGCGCTAATAATAGAAAGACTAAAGTGCGTTCCTTTTAACAGCGGCCATACTACCCGTGTTACAGTTTGGATTCTGTTAGCACCATCCACCTTTGCAGCATCAATCAGTTCACTGGGAAATGATGTCAACGATGAAGAGTAGACTGTCATAGCAAATCCCGTACCGCTCCACACTGTAATCCCAATCAGCGTATAAAGTGCCACATTCGGGTCAGCAAACCAGTCAAGCGCAAGCTTATCAAGATGGAGCGCGCGCAAGGTCTCATTAACAATCCCATAATTATAAGCCAGAATATCTGTAAATACGTAGGAAATAACTACCGGCAATAATATAACCGGTATAAAAATAATAGCTCTGTATATGTTAAACATGATATTTTTCCGGCGCATTAAATAAGCCAGAGAAAACCCTATTAACATCTCTAAAACAATTACAAGTACCGCATAAATTGCAAAATTCGCAAAAGCTTTATAAAAAATTTCATCATGAAACATGTCAATATAATTCTGAAACCCAACGAAGTGCATCTCAGGATCAATACCGTTCCACTCAAAAAAGCTAATCCGAATCGTATTGAACAGCGGGTATACCAAAAAAAACGCAAAAAAAAGAAACATAGGCAGTATATAAAAGTAAGCGCTTAAGCTTTTTTTCTTCTTCACACCAGTCACCTCATCAAACTTCAATAATCATATTTATCAGCTTTTTCTTCCATAGAAGAAACTTTACATGGTGCGGGCAATAACAGCCCGCCCCTGTTCTTAATATTTCCTGTTTATTCATTTATCACAGCATCAATCTCTTCTGCCGCATCCTCCGGTGTTATTTTCTCATATGCCAGCTTAGTCAATACTTCATACATCTTCTCAGAGACATTTGGGTCGTTAATGCCTCGGAACTGTAAGGGCTGGTCTGCCATCAATTTATTAACAGTATCCAGGTTCTTTAAGCCATTTTCCGGCAAATCATAGGATGGCTGCGGTGTATTCAAATATCCTGAGGGTGCCATTGTACGCTGACACTCAATAACTGCGCCTTCGTCACATGCCATAAATTTAATCAATTCCCATGCAGCCTCTTTCTCTTTGCTGTTCTTGTTTATTGCGAAACCACCAGATGTAAGAAGCAGATTCGGCTGTTTTCCATCACCATTGAGGTCCGGGAAATAGCTTATTCCCCATTCATTTTTTGCAACACTGTCTTCAATTTCCGGATTGGTGTACATATCCATGTTCCATGCTCCATTTACCCACATCCCTGCAATGCCCTCATCATTGAACTGGTTATAGGTATCCATATATTCTGTCATTGAGAAAGCCGAATCCTGGAAAATTTTTTCCTTGAATAATTTCTGCCACATTTCAAATGCATCCACAAATTCAGAATCCGTAAAAGGAATTTCCTTGTTGTAGGCCTTATACTGCTTGTCCCCTGCGAAATCATTTAGAATTGTCTGAAACGTGTCAATAACAACCCATGAATCTTTTGCACCTATTAGCAAAGGCTGTTTTCCAGCTTCTCGCAGAGTGTCTGAAACTTTTTTCAATTCTTCATAATTTGTCGGAGCTTCCAGGTCTAACGAATCCAGTAGAGTCTTGTTGTACCACATTGTTCCGGCCGTGCAGTAGGCATAGGCAGTCCATAGGGTACGCCATCAATCGAATTGTCTCCAATTGCGCTGGCAACAAAATCATCTGCCCAGCTTTCTCCCCATTCATCCGTACAATATTGATCCAGTGGTTCAATCTGGCTCTTAAGTTGATTCAGAGCAGTAGGATCGGCAAACATGAATACATCCGGTCCTTCTCCTGAAGCAAACGCTGTCTGCACTGCCGTCATATACTCGCTGGCATTTGCGTGCAAGGTCACCTCAACATTAATCTCCGGGTGCTCCTTATGAAATGCTGTCAAAATACGGTCCATATATTCTTTGGTGGGCGTCCAGGATTCATATGTGATTGTAATCTGATCCTTATCCCCTGACTTTTTGGACTGGCTGTCCGATTCATCTTTACCTTGTTTTCCTCCACACGCAGTCAGTGCCATAACAACTCCCATCGCCATTGCTAAGATACGAAACCTTTTCATTTTATTTTCTCTCCCTTCTCGGTTAAATTACAAGGATTATATCACTTGTTTTTTCCGAAAAATTGCACTCTATCATGAAAACATTACACTGTGTTATCAGGATAGCCAGGCTCATCCAAAGACCGGCTTTACCTATAACGCTTCCTGTATTCCTTTGGCGTCATTCCATACCGTTCTTTAAAAATATTATTGAAGTAATTATGGCTTTGGAAACCCACATCGTAAGCAATATTGTATATTTTTTTATTTCCCTGCCGCAGTAGCACACATGCTTTTTCCAGGCGGAAATCAAGTAAATATAAGCTAAATTTCTGCCCAGCTTCCTTTTTAAACATACTACTGAAATAGGTCTTACTGACACAGACATATTTGGCCACATCATCCAGGCTTATTTCTTTCATATAGTTTTCTCTGATATACTCGATTGCTTTTGCAACTTCTTTTCTCACCCCTCCCTGTGCTGCTTTCTGAGCCGCATCAAAAATGGAATTTATTGCATCCAAAAACCATTTATGATAATCCTCAAATGTTTCCAGGGTCTCCAGTGCCTCATTTACAAAATCTACGTTCTTAAATATGTCTTCAATTTCCAGGTTCATGCGAGAAATCATCTGCATCAAAATATTTAGGAAGATATAAAAAAACTTCTGAAATCGATTGAGCGGCATTGGGGCTGTTCTAATATTTTCGAACAATTCTTCAACTGCAAGCACAGCCTCCTGACGGTTCATCGCCTGGCCGCGCAGCCCATCCAGCAAAAGATTCATCGCCTCTTCATTCTCTTTAAGTACTCCT
>ENA-UOOI01000715-UOOI01000715.1-fermentation-metagenome-genome-assembly--contig:-NODE-715-length-40626-cov-4.967366_pt1 | contig 40626 bp, 26 predicted proteins | sample MGYA00245779_ERZ724027 | MGnify/ENA primary metagenome ERZ724027 (study PRJEB28704, sample SAMN03018318) | fermentation metagenome | biome: anthropogenic terrestrial biome; feature: soil; material...
TCCAGTTTGCTGTAGACATCGACCATATACTCTGCATTTTCCTCAATAAGCTTCTCCCTTTCCCTTTGAGTCTTTCCTTTCAAATCCTCCTGATGCAGAAACCTTTTACCGAACATTTCCTCTTCAAGTTGAAATTCAAGCTCAAAGGTAGGAACCTGGTCAGGAATTTTAAGTGTTAACGCTGCGACAGCTCTTTCCTTTGGAGTCATAAAAAAGTGCCCCCTTTAGTTATATTATTTTAAAACTCCATACAAATACTGGCAATGTTGTATGGTTCTACTTCAAATTCTACCCTGTTCCCGCAAATTTGTGCAGATAGATTAGTCTCAATCATTTTCTCATTTATATCAACATAATATGCCCTTTTGGGAGTACATCCAAATTTTAAAACGGTTGTGCTTTTTTTGCCTTCGGTTTCATAAACCCTCACAATAAGCTTGTGATTATCATCTTCAGACATCTTAATTGATGATAATACGGCAGTCCCACCTTCAAGAGATACAAAACTGCCTGCCTTTTGGAAACTACCCTTATGAGGCTTATCCGATATAACTGTCAGCGGATGATTATAGCTGTATGCCTGCTTGATGAGTTCCTTGTTTGAAACACCATTGGTCATATTGATTTCAAAACTAAAGTTATGAACGCCAAGCTCAGGATATGGGTCTGGATCAAATGAACTCCTGATCAGCGTCACAGCCATGGAATTGTCATATCCCCTAAATCCATATTTGGTATCCGTTATAATCATCAGCGAGTTTTTGCCCTTTTCTTCACGTGCGGCAAAAACCCAGCTGTTTGCAGGCACATCCATATCCAAAGGCTCCCTTGTTATTGTCCCAAAAGGTACATCATACCTGTATGAGGAAACCTCATACCCAATGGGAACTATGAAGTTCAGCTGCGGTACCGATACGCCGTTTTTCCCGACTTCAAGCCAGTTGCATTCGACGTCGTAATTGAGCGCCGTACTGTCGTCGTCCAGGGATACTTTTACCTTAAGCAGCGAATTTCTGAACGGTATTTCATAATAAATTGCTTTTCTCAAACCATCCTCCGGATAACCAATTTTTTTAATTTTGACGTTTTGATTAAGGTTGGTTATATTCATGTACCTTCCAACTATCCATGCCGTCATACCCTTATCCGTGTCTTCATCGATAAGCCTGAATGTGCCGGCAGGCCTGCCGGCATCTATCATTTCCTCTCCGTTTGTCTTATCTATGAATGACTTTATGGATGCATTGCTCTTGTCAAATACAACTTTTATATTTTTATTCTCCAGTATAAAATAATCCTCTTTCTCAACTCTCGGATATTCGCTGGTTGGTATCTTGAGCTCCCTGTCGCCGCTGTCGTCCATTATATAAGTGGCATAGCCGCATGCAGGTACCTTCACCCTAAGCAGTATGCTCACAAATGAATGGCCCCAATAGTCACTGAAACCGTTTTTAAGCAACATGTAAGGCACCTTTCTGCCTTCGGAGTCTATAAACACTATTGATTTGATATCCCCCTGCCAATCCCATACCATAATTTTAGTGTTCTCTTCCCTCTTAAATGGCGCAGGATTGAATACCGTAAATACCCTTGTGATTCCATTTCCCCTCTCGCACTGGGAAATCTTAAAGTCCGACACTCCAAATCCGGCACCTGCACCCTCCGATACGGATTCTTTCATATTAAAGTCCTTGTCGGCATTCATATACTCCCTTGTATCTATCAGGTTGGCAATGTTTCTTAATATCCTGCTCTTCTCGCTGTTTGCATCCGCCAGTGCCTTTTGATAAAGCCCCATGCTGTATTCGCGTGTATCCACCCTTCCCGAACCCGGGATAATATCATGGAACTGGTTGAACATGACATTCTCCCATGCCTTTGAGAAGGAATCATGACGGTATTCCGAGCCTGTATATACAGCCGATAAGGCCGAGTATGCTTCCGCTTCATTAAGGGCTGCTTCGGTTTTCCTGTTGCCCGCCTTAATTCTTGTCTGGGTGGTGTAGCAGCCGGTAAATACAAAGTTTAGTTCTCCCCTTACTTCAGGGAAATCTACTCCTGAGTTGTCAAGGTAATTAAAAAATTCATTAAAGGTACCAAATTTTATCTGAGGGAAAACAGGCCATGTATCCATGTCGATAATTCTCTCTATATCTCTTCTTGTCGGCCCGCCTCCGTGGTCCCCTACGCCGTAAACCTTCAGCATTGCATCAAGGTTGTACTTCTTGCAGAACTCCGGTACACATAATGCTATTGAAGGGTTTATATCCGAGTTATACCCATATGGCTCATGGTATGCAATCACAGACTTTCCTGAAGGTGCAACCCACCTGTAGACGGTATGACCTTCGCATCCCCTGCAGTGGTAATAGTATTTAACACCGCCGTTTGCAAGTATTTCCGGGATATTGACGCTGTGCCCGAATGTATCAGGCTCAAAATCTATTTTCAGTCTGTCGGGATTTAAGTCAAATGTATTGGATAGATATTTTTTCGTGTATAGTATATGCCTTGCAAGGCTTTCACCACACGGCATGTTCTTGTCGCACTCGACCCATGTTGCGGCCGTAACTTCCCATCTGCCTTCTTTTATCCTCTTCCTTACCTCATCAGCCATGTCAGGTGCATATTCTTCCATAATCCTGTAGACGGAAGCCTGAGATTGTGAGAACTTGAATTCCGGATATTCATCCATCAGGTTCAACATGGTCCTGAATGTATCCAGCGCCACAGATACGGTTTCATCCCATCTCCACATCCAGTTCATGTCTATATGTGCATGGGCGGCACATATTAATTTATATTTTTTTGCCTCATGCGCAATCTCTAGAAGTATGCTCTCTGCTGTTTTGCATATTTCCTCATTTACCATGCCAGCTTTGGCTTTTTCGCCGAGCACGTAATCCATGGCTCTGTCAATAATGCCGTTGAATTTACCTCCGTCAACATCTGAAATTTTAACGGCATACTGAAGCTCTGAATAAATCCTTTCCCCAAAGTAGCCTTTATCAGGCACCTTGTCCAATTTCATTAACTTGTTAACCAAATCTGCCATTTTATTTTCATCCTTTTTAATTATGTAATTGATTTTTAATTAATTTATCTATATGCTCACCTGAGCATTGTAATCATCAACGATTTTACCTACAAATTTTACTCTGTCAAGATTCCCCATCGATGACATTTCATCTGATATACCAAGTATCAATTTAGGAGCAAACAGCTCTATAACCTTTTTAGTGGTACTTTCCAACTCCTCAAGCGGAAATCTGTCTTCAAACAGGATTGCTGGGATGCCATCCAGCAGAAAAAGCTCGTCTCCAAAAGCCTCTTTTATTTCTTCGACTGTCACATCGCCCTGTGGTTTCGGTGTTACCGCTTCAATTCCATCCAGCCCGCATTCCTTTGCAAACGGAAGAAGTGCTTTCGTATCCCCGTCCCAATGGGAATGGGTAAACTTCCCCGCTTTATGCAGCAATTCATTCCGCTTTATATATTCCGGGATCACATACTTTTTAAACAATGCCGGAGAAGTCACTCCTCCATGCAGGTTGTCCCCAAAATTGATTATTTCAATGGGAGAATCATTCACCACATGAATTAACCGCTCATGGCTTTCTGAAAGTATCTGAAAATACCTCTCTATGGCCTTCGGATAATCATATATGGCATATGTGCCGCCTTCAACTCCCATGAGATCGATAAACAGATGCTGAACATTTACACGGGGTAAAAATACAGTAGGAAGACCGGTGCCGCCCCATATCTTCAGCTCATTGTCATAGCACTCCTGGTTCCACTTCCATGTACACCTTTCCTCCATCCACGACAGTACCTTGATATCATCTTCACATGTTGCCCACCACTTCTTGGGAAAAACACAGGGATTTGAGCTGTTCGATGCCATTATGCTGTTTATCTTCCCAACAGGAGTTTCAATTATGTACTCTGTTTCAAAGTCATTTATCTTATGCGAATACTCTTTGACTCTCGGATCATTTACCTTTACAAAACAGCCGTTAAAACTGTAATTTCTGTTTGAGCAGCCCAGTTCCCGGTATATTTTAGGCAAATTCATGCCTGTATAGGGATCTGGAAGTTCCTCTCCCCTGAACTTTCTGTCGTCGTACCAGCAAATTATTCTTGGCTGCCATATTATCCTGCCGTTTGATTTTCCTCTGATTACATCCCTGTTGAGTTTCGTTAAATCTAAATTCTTATGATCTGTAATTCTACCCTGCATTTTAAATTCATCTCCTGGAAATATAATCTGGTATTAAAATAGACTGCAGACACAATTACATGAAAGTGAAGGTATGAGTAGCATAACACTAACTGTATTTTTTAATTTTAGAGTTTACCATCTATAATATAACTCTTCCTCAAATACAGAAGCAATATTTTAATACCTTTATTGCCGAATCCCAACTCACCAGTATATTACAACCCGATTTCTATAGTTATTATCTCCTTTGGCTTAGCATTAATCTTTTTAATTTCATTTCCATTTACCTGTAACTGGCATATTCTCTGCTCTCTCAAATTGACAAGGTAAGCTTCTTTTACTTTTTTAAAGCAGCCTATGCCAAAAGAGGTACAAGCATTTGAAACATTGTATAATCTTACAATAAGTGATTTACCTTTATCCTTTATTTTTACACATGATAGTACCATAGAATTTAATCCCTGTTTATTTATATTGAACATTTGATTTTCACGGCTCAACTTAATATCTGGATGTTCATTCTCTCTATAAAATAGCTCAGGTGTCTCTGTTCCCTGTACGAAAGGCCTACCTCCCGAAAATTTTTTTACATTTACAGGCCGGTACCCATAAAATGGTGGACAAATAAACTGCTGCGACAGTGGGACAACTTCAGATTTCAGATAATCCCCCGAATGAGGATAAATTGCCAGCTCAAAAGTGTGTTCACCCTTGCACTGGTTGCCAGGGACACTCAATTTTTCATCCATTCTCGCTGAAGCATATGGATCATGTGAAATATAGCTATTCCCTCTAAGCAATGTGAAAGCAATAGTATTCGCATCATCACGCAGATTCTCATATTCAAATAAACCTTTATTGAAAAAGGCAACTCCATAACCGTCTCCATCAACATCGACATAATTTGTGTTCGGCTGCTGGAAGGCCCTTATATAACCGTCTCTGATCAAACCCTTATCTCTCTTAATAACATCGAAGGCACTGCCTGACAAACTAATATCTGTATCAATCCCAGTCGGGAAAAGCACCCTTAGGCGGTGGTCTTCCGCCCTATTATCCACAGTAACTGATACGTCCAGATACTTTTGCCCTTTGGACAATCTTAAGACAATCTTCACAGGGATTTGAACAATATCTATACTGCGTTTCTTGGTTTCATTATCATAATACTTAGGCACTGAAATCGAATAAATAATTTTACAGGTTGTATTCAGCTTATCTTTTTCTATGACTTCAACCTTAGCGTTTACATCCTTAGATAAAACAGTCTGTCTGCCATCGGTCTCATAATAGATATAGGAATCACCAATATCCTCAGTATCCTCCAGCAGTAGCAGATTATCATATTTTCTCCCGTTCTGTTTATCATAAAGACAGATGGTACCATTGTTGTTAATATAAACTTTCAGATACCCGTTTTCCATACAGTTCCGGATCGAGTTATCAGTCTGCTCCAATTCAAGCATCCCTTTGCATGGCGTTACTACATAGCTGACATACGACATGCTTTTTAGATTCTCACTATAAAGCTTTATCCGGTAGGATGTTATGGGAAGTCGCCCCGGCAGATTAATCGGACTAAGTATACCCTTTATTGTCTCCTTTTTATCTAATACAACAAATGGAACTTCCTCATTATTTTTATCCCTTATTGAAAAACAATTTACATTCTCACTGCTTAGAAAATCCACATCCGCCTCGACAACATAATTGCCTGTACACTGGGAAGAATTAAACACTGTCAGGATATACTGATTCTCATCTAAAGTACTCCTGTCAATATAATTTATTAGTTTAGTCATACCTCTCTGGACCAAATCGCCGGCTGTTTCATCTATTCTCTTGAACCTATCTATCATGTGTTCATGTACCACATCTATACTGCATCCACAGATGCTGTCATGCGGATGATTTTGGAGCAACAACTTCCATAAATATATCATATACTCTTTGGGATATTCTGAAATTCCCAGCAGATTTAAAAATGAATATAAAGGTTCTAGTTTTTTTTCGAGCAGTGACTGGCAGTATACATTCCACTGCTTTAAATACACTCTTGATGATAAGGTGCCGGTCAACATATTATTAGGCCCACCATTCCTCATTTCGCCTGTATAGTTTTGCAAGTTTTTAGCATCTCTTTTAATCCTCTCAACATATTGAGGCATGGTATCCTGTATAATTTTTTCTCCTTCAGGTAAAACTTTATTTAGCTCATCCAATATAGGAAGCAAATCTTCCTGGGCTTCCAGATGATCAACACCATTCATCAAAAGATAGTTATCAGTGGTCGCCACTCTACTTTCATTCTTGTCAATAAATTTTAGCATTCTTAACGAATTATCTATATTTTTTGAGAACCTTTGAGCGTTATTATACCAATAAGTCATAAATATGGAGATTACCCTGGAGCCATCTTCACTATTCCAGTAGAATTCCGATGGTTTGGTAACATTAAAACTATAACCTCTTCCAAAGATAGCACTATCAATCCCGAACTTATTGAGAATCTGAGGAATCTGGGAAATAAGTCCAAATTGATCTGCCATATACCCAACATAAGTACATTTTCCAAACTGTTCTGCTATGCTTGTTCCTATTAAAAGATTTCTGACGGTTGCCTCCCCACTAGTTAAGTTAAAATCGTTCTGTACATACCATGGGCCTACCAGTATTCTACCTTCACTGATATATTTCTTTAAGATATCCCTTTTGCAGGGTTTAACACTTAGATAATCCTCCAATATAATAGTCTGTGCGTCCAAATGGAATCGATATTCCGGATATTCCTCCAATATCTTCAGCAGATTATCAATCAAATCAACAAGTTTTAATTTAAACTCCTCTAAAGGCAAATACCACTCTCTATCCCAGTGAGTATGTGATATAACACAGTATGTTTTCCCCATATACTTTCCCTTTCTGCTCTAAATAAAATAGGCCGTTTTGTATTCTTAGAAATACCTCAACGTGTAATTGACTAACAAAATTAGCCAATTACACGTTGAGGTATTTAAAAAATCATTTATTTCTTAGAACTACTTTTTCCATCTATCATAGGCTGTCTGATATAACCCGATTAATTTTTCAATACCCATCTTCTTTAGTGTATTTCTGAATTCATCAAAGTTTTCTATTGGTGTATCACCAGTAATAAATTTAGCTCCGTTTTCGGAAATATATTTTTCAATATCTGTATTAAGCACGTCTACCTGATCCTGCTCTTCTACTGTAAAATATATATCAGGAAGTGGAAGAACCGCATATGGCCAAAGCTTTTCATCAGTCTGCTTTGCACGAGTTTGCTGCTGCGCATCATCCCAACTGGTTTCAGTATCAGGACGAACCCATTTCGGAAGTGGTAAGCCACAGTCAGGTGTAATCTCTCCTCCACGTTTCTCCTCTACATTTCTACCATCTGTTGGTTGAATATATACTCTCATTTTCTTATCATTATATTTCCAAAGGTTGCCCTCAGGTCCATAGTGTATCAGAAGAGAACCTTCCTTGGAATATAGATAATCTACCCATCTCATCATTTCTATGACATTTTTACACTTATTAGTAACTGCAAACGTCCCTGTTGTAATACCAGAAGACCTGGCAACTTGTTGTGTAGGATTTACCGAACTTGATTGTGCAGGCAATGCAGGATAAGTTGCAGCTACTTGCGGATCTGTTACACCATAAATCAACTGTGGAATAGCATGTACTGCTGCACCTATAAGGTTATCTGAGCCTTTTGCTGCCATGTCATTATACTGCTGGGTAAATGCATCGGGGTCAACTAACCCTTCTTTCCACAACTTGTTGCACCATTTTAAGAATTCCTTGGTATTATCTTCCATAAAACCATATTTAATTTTACCTGACTTGTCAGCATATATACCTCTGCTATATGGGCCAAATGCAGGCAGGAAATAATAGAAACCTTCGCCTTTATCATTCATTGAATATGGTATTTCATCTTTTTTACCATTACCATTAGGATCTTCATTTTTCATCTTTATAAACAATTTATAAAGATCATCAACATTGGTTGGCAGCTGATTATCAGTAATTCCAAATTTATCCAGCCATTTTTTATTCATCCACATAGCAGATGTCATAGCTAGTGGCGCAGTGGTTATGTTAGGTAAAGCATATATGTGGCCGTCAGGTGCAGTAACGGATTTCTTAACATTTGGATTTTTTGAAAACATATCTTGAATATTGGGGCAATATTTATTTATATAGTCTTCCAAAGGAATCAAAATGCCTTGACTGCCATATTTTACTTCCTGCTGTTTTGTTAAAAGTCCGCCAAAAAACACGTCTGGCAAGTCCCCACTACTGAAAGCGAGGTTTTTCTTCTCTTCAAAAGCATCCCAAGCTGGAGTATCAAATTTAAAGTTAATGTTAGTTAGCTTCTCCATTTCCTTGAAGAACACCATATCACTCCAGTTGCCGTGAATTGGATGTTTTGCTCCCATCATTTTTACGGTTATTTTGTTTTTCACAATCGGATAACCCTGCAGATTAATATTTGCATTTACTGCACTTTTACCTGATGTTGTGTTACCATTGGATGAAGAATTTTCAGCTTTAGAACAGCCAACTAAAACCGTTGATAATAGCATAGCTACAATCAACAAAATTGATAGAGTTTTTTTCATATCTACTCCCCCTTTAAATATTTTACCAGTGGATACAGAACTGGCATATTTATTAACTGTTCTGGTACATATGAAACCAAAACAGGGTTAACCTTTGATTGAGCCGATCATAATTCCCTTGACAAAATATTTTTGTAAGAACGGATATACACAAATGATTGGCAAAGTTGAGACAATCATTATCGCATACTTAATAATATCAGCTATTCTTGACTGCTCAGCCAACGATTTGAGTTCCTCGGCAGTTATGGTATGTGATGAACTCACCATTTGATTGATAATTAAAATTTCCCTGAGAAAGATCTGAAGAGGGAACTTACTTCTGTCCTTAAGAAATATCATTTCATTAAAATAGCTGTTCCAACGACCCACGCCATAGAACAAAGCCATAACTGCTATGATTGGTGCCGATAGCGGAAGAATAATTTTAAAAAACTTCATAAAAGTGTTGCATCCATCAATTTCAGCAGCTTCTTCCAATCCCGCAGGAATCGTTGTTTCAAAGTAGGTCTTTGTAATTATTATGTTCCATATAGATGCAGCACTAGGCAAAAGAACAGCCCATATTGTATTTAACATATGTAAATTCTTAACCAGTAAATAAAGGGGAATAAGGCCACCCCCAAAAAACATAGTAAACATAAAAAGTGCTGTGAGTATTTTTCTTCCAGGTAATTTTTTATTTGACAATGCATACGCACATGGCAGCGTTATAGCTAAACTGATTAAAGTTCCAAAGACTGTATAAAATATTGTATTAATATATCCAGTCCAAATGTCAGGATCTTTAAATACCTTTTTAAAACCTTCAAATGTGATCCCCATAGGGTATAACCACATCTTACCTGTATTAACAAGCTTAGGATCGCTAATGGAAGCACTGACAATGTAAATTAACGGATACAAAACTAAAATTAGTACAAAGCTCATAAATATGTAGTTTACTATGTCAAATATTCTATCAGTTCTTGTTTGTCTTATCATTTCCTCTACCTCCCTACCACAACGATGTCTCGCTTACTTTGCTTGCAAAGAAGTTCACTAGTGCCAATAATGCCAAATTGACAACTGAATTAAACAAACCAACAGCTGTTGAAAAACTGTACTGTGCATTAATTAAGCCGGTTTTATAGACATAAGTGGATATAACTTCTGAGGTATTTGCATTAAGTGGATTCTGCAGCAAGTAAATCTTTTCATATCCTACAGATAATATATTGCCTGCACTTAAAATCAGCATAATCACCATCGTTGGAAGTATATAAGGGATATTAATGTACCTGATTCTCTGTAGCCGAGTTGCTCCATCAAGAATTGCCGCCTCCTGCAGTTGCGGATCAACACCAGCAAGGGCTGCCAGATAAATTATGCTGCCCCAGCCTGTCCCTTGCCAAACGCCGCTCCAAACATATACTGAGGAAAACCACTTTTCCTGTGATAAGAAAGGTATAGCGTGTCCACCGAAAGTCTCAATAATTTTGTTTATTATCCCTGTAGTTGGGGAGAGAAAAGAAATAATCATACCGCACATAACGACTGTAGAAATAAAGTAAGGAGCATATGTAACTGTCTGGACAAATTTTTTAAACTTACTATTTTTAAGCTCATTTAATCCCAGTGCTAATAAAATTGGAAGTGGAAACCCCACCACTAAACCATATATACTAATAGTTAATGTATTTCTTATTAGTTGTCCAAAATAATAAGAGTTAAAAAACCTACTGAAGTGTTTAAAACCTACCCATCTACTACCCCAAATGCCTTTAGTAGCAACAAAATCTTTAAATGCAATTATTACACCATACATTGGGCCATAACAGAACAATGCAAAGAAAACAATGGCTGGCAACAGGAGCACATAATATTGCCACCATCGTTTAAATTGGGTACTTATGTTAAGCTTTTCCTTAATAATAGCCCCAGGTTTTTGTGGTTTTACCTTGCGAAATTTATGCCGTGGCTCCTCAGATAAAATGAATGTCATCTCATAACCTACCCCCTATTATGATCATAATAATTTGAATTGCTGAATTTTAATTTTTATTTACTGTTAAAAGCCTTAACAAAAATGCTCTTCAGCACTCTATTCTAAATACAGCCAATAAAAAAGCAATATATAATTTTCTGACACTTTTAAGAATATCATCTCTCAGTAATAATGTCAATACATTTTTAAGACAATATATCACTATTTGTAACTATATTGTCTTAAAATATACCATCATTTATAATGACATTATGGATAAGTTATGGATACAATAAACAGGACAGATTTTTTAATGACATTTAAGATTTACTAAAGATCCCTTTTCTTTGACAAATCTTCATTTGTTATATTTGCAAATATATCCTTGTCTATATAGTTATATAACGTTTTTGCCACATGCTTGCTTTGGATTTCATCCTTTTTCCTTTAATCCTTCAACATTTCTATATCCTTCTTTAATTAAATCTTCAATTTTATATCATTCTCTTTCTGTTAGATATTTATTTTTTCTGCCTTCTGAGCTATAATATTTACAATTCATAGTGAACCCTCCTTTGTATTTTTTCGCATGTAATATTATACATTAGAGTTTACTATGAATCTTTATTATTTTTTTATCTCATGACATTTAATTTTAATTGATTTTTTTATATAAATAGTATTATACTTATGTCATTACATTTGATTGGAGTATCTTTATGAAAAGCAAATATTTGGTTATGCTTGATGATATATTGAATAAAATTGAAAATGCTGTCTATAAACCGGGAGATATGATACCCACGGAAAATGAACTTACTGTTTTATATAATGTTTCCCGTACAACAGTGCAGAAAGCTTTAAATATACTGGCGAGTAAAGGTATAATCTACAGGGTTGCAGGTAAAGGCACATTTGTTTCAGAAAAAGAATGTCCTGCAAATGTAGCTCCAAATGATGTATTCTCCATTGTATTGCCATACAAATCTCAAATTACGGTATACTATCTGAATGGTGCACAAAGCTATATGGATAAATACAATTCCAAACTCAGCGTACATTTTACTGAAAACAGTTATGAAAGTGAAATCCATATTGTTGACAGACTGGTCAAAAGCAACTGCGCAGGGATTATACTATATCCTAATGAATCCATGGATAAAGAAGGATTTTACAGAAATCTGGCTAATAGGAAAATACCTGTTATTACAATTGATAAGCAAATCGTCGGAGCATCCTTCAGCAGCGTTACAGCCAACAACTATTCAGGTGGATACTCTGTTGCGGAATATTTTTTATCGAAAGGACATCATGAGTTTGCATTCTTTTCTCATTCATTTAAAATTGGAAACAGTTTATTGGACAGGTATAGGGGATTTACCGACTGTCTGAAAAATCATAACTTATCATTAAAAAAGGAAAATACCATTGTGGATTTGCAGCATATCCCAAATGGCGATATATGCAGCTTTATAAAAAATTACTTCATAAAGCACAAGTCAAACATACCATCAGCCATTTTTTGTACCTCTGATGATGTGGCTTCCCTTGTGTACAGGGCTGCATATGAACTGGATTTAAAAATACCCGAAACCTTTTCCGTTATCGGCTATGACAACCTAAATATTGCAGCAATGATAAGCCCAACCTTGACTACTATCGAACAGCCATATTATGAAATCGGAAGAAGTGCGGCAAAGCTACTTTTGGAAAAGTATATGTCTCCCAGTGAAGTCATAACGCATATCGAGCTGCCTATAAAACTTATAGAACGCAACTCAGTTTTCAATTATCAAAATAATGCGCATGACAATAAGAGCAATATTTAGTTTAACCAATGGCTTCACTTCATAAGATGCAAGCAAGAAAATTTGACTTCGATTAGACAAGTGGCTAAAAAAGTTTACTTGCTAAATTTGAAGCTTAATGAATTACAATTATTGGTCCTAAATCTTGATATAATCTCAACTTTGACACTTGATAAAAATAAAAAGCTTGAAAGCCCTTGAAATTAGGAGGCTTCAAGTTTTTTTAGATTGGAGTTATATTTTTTTAACTTTCCAGGGTTGAAATCAATTGCCCTTTGTGCCCGTTCTATCTGGGAGTTTCGAATCATCCTCTGATAATGTAGGATATAATTGGACTATACGGGAAACTATGGAGATCTTTATATGCCCAGTGTAGAATCAGTAAGAAAGATTTAGAAGCTTTAGATACGGCAGGGCAAAATGGATATTCAATAAGAAAGTGTGCCGAAATAGTTGGTATAAGTGTTCCAGCTTCCTTTTTCTGGAGGCATAAATTATTAGACGCTATAAAAGTATATACGGGTACTGGAAACTTGGACGGGCGTTATAGAGGCTGATAGACATTTTTCAGATAGTCTTTCAAATGGGAACCATAAAGAAATAAAACGTTTACTATGTTTCGAAAGGCACATAAAAGAGGAATTAAAGGTAGCCATAGTAATGATAGTGAGAAGAGAAAAAGATGTATAATGAAATGGCACGTAGTTTTAGGATATTGTGGACTAAATAATGGAGGAATATATATGGGGAAGGGGAAGTTAATTGGGCAAGGCAGGACATCAGAAATATTTGAGTGGGAAGAAGATAAAATTCTAAAACTTTTTAGGACAGGTTTACCCAAAATTGCGATTGAAAATGAATATGAAATCAGTATTAATATTTACAAGGAACTGAAGTTTACACCTAAAGTCTATAATCTCATAGAAATTGATAATAGGGTTGGTATTATATATGAAAGAATTAATGGAATAACCATGATGAAGGAAACAGCATCTAAACCTTGGAAAGTTAAGAAGGAAGCACAACAATTAGCAGAATTACATAAATCCATTCAGCAAAAGGTAAATTTTGAATTACCTAATTGCAAGACAAGACTAAAGGATAATATTTCAAGAACAGACTTATTACAGGATGAAATAAAGGCGAGATTGTATGGATATATTGATGAACTCGAAGATGGCAACATACTATGTCATGGTGATTTTCACCCTGACAACATACTTATAACAAAATATGGACAAATAATAATTGATTGGATGACAGCAACTCAAGGAAATCCATTAGCCGATGTTGCAAGAACATCAATACTGTTTAAGTTTGGTGTTATTCCCGATAAAATATTTCTTGGACAACAAATTATTAATTTTATCAGAAATAAGTTTTATTTAGAATATATAAAACATTACATTAAACTAACAGGTATTAAGATTGAACGAATTGAACAATGGGAACTTCCTGTTGCTGCAGCAAGACTTATCGAATGGTTGCCAAAAGATGAAAAAGTATCTTTATTAAATTTTATTAACAAAAAGATGGAAGAAATAAAATAGACATCGATATTATTAAGATGCCATAAATCAGGTATCTTAATAATATCGATAAAGGGTAATTCGGAATATTAGTAAAATATAAATTTATTATTACTTCATTTATGCTATGTCCATACCTGCTTTCAGTTTCATATTTTTATTCGCTGAATCCTTTTTATAATATAGCTACCCAGTACAAACAACGCTCCGAATACGAGCCCCATCTGGTAACTTATGACGTTCCAAATCAGCGTTGCATAGGTCATCGTACCTGATTTGAACATTGAATTAAACAGCAGATAAAAGCCACCTTCGGATGCTCCCACCGAACCAGGCGTAGGCATGTATGATACGGCAATATATTGAACGGCTCCCAGTGCAAGCAGGATGCCGTATGAAAAGCCTTGTTGCCCAAGCGCCTTGTATATGAAATAGGATATACTGAAATAGCATGTAAACTGACAGCACATCAGAACTATTATTTTATTGGACGTCCGCCAGCAGGCTCTTACCTGGCCGAGCCCTATCATGTATTCATCAAGCTGCTTCATTACCTTTACTGTGACTGTACCCTTTGATTTTACAAGATTCATCCTGCTTGCCAATGAAATTATCCATGTAATTATCCTCTTTAAAACTCTGTAATTGAAAGCCAGTCCAAAAAGCACCAGAGTACCTATCAGGTGGATAAGTACCCCAAAAAATATGAAAGGCACCGTGACTTTGGCATGAATCCATATGAACCCCATCACAAACGGCAGCATTACTATTGAATAAACCGTCACAACAACCTGGTATATGATATACTTGTTCATCATTATTGATGCGGCCTTCCCGGCAGGCACCCCTTCATTCATCAAAGCATAAATCTGGGCAGGCTGGGACCCCAGTGCAAATGGTGTTATGGAGCCATAGTACTGGCCTATCATCGTCAGCTTAAGGGATTTGCATATCCCGAAGTTCAGCTGCAGCATGTTTGCAGATAGCTTTATTATTATTGCATCAAAAATCCAGCAGCATATTATCGCCATAAAAGCCAATGCCAAAAAAAGTTTGTTTGTTTTCGTTATAAATATCTTCAGGTCTGATATATCTTCGCCGTTCAGTATTACCCATAATGTTAAAAAAATCAGCACCAATGCAAATATATATGTAAACACTTTCCTTTTCATTTAGTCGATTTCCTTTCCTGGACATCCACGTCATACGCCATTTAGAAATATAGTATTATTCATAAAGTATGATTTATTTTATTCTATCATTAACGGTTTAAAAATGATATATCTCACCCGGGCTTGCAGTAGTTTTCTGCAAACCAGCTAGGTTGACAAAATAAGTGCAACCATAACAGGTGCATCTGAATATCTAATCTATATATTTAAATTTGCATCCTATGCAGGAAAAGCAAAATAAATGAAGAATATAGCAACATATAAATACCTCGTATATTGATTCCTGATTCAAGGAAATGGACTATGACAAATATTAAGACTGTTTGTAAAAGGTAACTTCAATTCGTAATTTGGGATCAGCCATAAATAGAATTATGTTATTTTGATCAACGAATGAGCATTATGAAAGTTTTGATAAGTTCTTGGCTTTGCTGCCGCAAAAGAATCCTTAGAGCTTTTGATTGTCTGAGCTAAGATAAGTTTCAAAAGCTCTTGGATTATCAAGGCTGCTGACCTTAGAACTTACAAACTTGAATCTGGCGAATGAGTGCTCAAAATAACATAAACTCATATTGCGAATCGAAGTAAAAGGTAAGTTATTGGTTGATATAATTGAAATTGAACATTCCGAACTCTACGGTGACTTCAAGATTGAGCGAAACTCGCATGATATATGGGATAAAAAATACTACACAATTTATAAAAAGCCCTATGATTATTTTCCAAAAGGAATGGTTGTGTATAAATATAAAGGGATATAAGAGAAATTATAATAAGCTTAAGGGGGATATTATGGTTAAACTGACAAAACGCATATGGGCATCATTTATTATTATTGGTCTGGTAGGCCAATTTGCATGGACAATCGAAAATATGTATTTCAATGTATTCCTTTACAATACCATCTCAACCGATCCCAACTATATTGCCTCAATGGTTGCCGCCAGTGCCGTCACCGCAACATTGACCACCCTGCTGATGGGGGCGCTGTCTGACAAGCTCTACAGGCGCAAGGTGTTCATCTGTACTGGCTACATACTGTGGGGCTTTTCAACAATGGCGTTTGGGTTTATAAACGTAAAAAACATTGCCGTGTGGTTTCCTGCCGCGAATGCTGTTGTAACTGCTGCGGTACTTGTGGTGGTTATGGACTGTATTATGACCTTCTTTGGCTCCACAGCCAACGATGCGGCCTTCAACGCCTATATAACCGATGTCACAAACAGTGAAAACCGCGGGAAAGTGGAATCGGTGCTTGCAGTCCTACCGCTCATTTCAATGCTGATTATTTTCGGCGCTTTTGATTCTATGACGCAGCAGGGACGATGGATGGAATTTTTCACTATCTTTGGCGCTGCGGTGACATCGACGGGTGTGCTTGCGATTTTCCTGTTAAAGGATAAGGTTACAGAGAAAAGGAAAGGCGCTTTCTTTAAGAATCTGGTCTATGGTTTTAAGCCTGATGTCATACGGAAAGAGCAGCCCCTTTATCTTGCGTTATGCGCATTTGGCCTGTTTTCAGTTTCGGTTCAAACTTTCTTTCCTTATCTAATTATCTATATGCAAAATTACCTGAAGCTCAATTCTTACGCAATTGTGCTCGGCATCGTGCTGATTATAGCTTCTCTTGTCAGCGTGGCAGGCGGCAATTTTATCGATAAGGTCGGCAAACTGAAATTTGTTCTTCCGGCGGCTTCTGTTATGCTGGCAGGATTGATTGGCATGTTTTTTGTAAGGTCGAAAGTTGCTGTTATAATCGCAGGCTCGGTTATGATGTCGGGGTATATGCTGGTTACGGCTTGTCTTTCCGCCACTATCCGGGATTATACGCCAACTGATAAAGTCGGGCATTTTCAGGGAATACGTATGATTTTTGCGGTTCTGCTTCCGATGGTAATCGGCCCGTATATAGGCGCTGCGGTTATCAAAAACAGCAATAGCACATATATGGATTTGGGTGTTGTAAAAAATGTGCCGACGCCGTCAATTTTTCTTGCAGCGGCTGTGGCATTATTGTTTATAGTGATTCCGATTTATATATTGAAACGGAGAGAGCCAAATGAAAACAAAATGGGGAGAAAATCTTGATAAAAATAATATTTTAACCGAATATCCGCGGCCGCAGATGGAGAGGGACAGTTACATCAATCTAAACGGAGTATGGCAATATGCAATTACCGAGAGCGATAAGTTTCCTGACAGATTCGACGGAGATATCCTTGTCCCGTTTTCACCGGAGTGTGAACTCAGCGGTGTGATACGCTCACTTTTGCCGGATCAGATATTATGGTACAGACGCTGCTTTAAGCTGCCTCCGGATTTTATTATAGGGAGGGTGCTGTTGCATTTCGGCGCAGTAGACCAGACGGCAACCGTTTATGTCAACGGGAAAGAAGTTTGCTCACATGTAGGGGGCTATACTCCTTTCAGTGCGGACATTACCTCGTGCCTGGCCGATAAAAACACAATTGTGGTAAAGGTGAGGGACTACACCGATACAAGCTATCATTCCCGCGGGAAACAGAGCAGCAAGCGGGGTGGCATATGGTATACGGCACAGAGCGGCATATGGCAGACAGTCTGGATGGAGAGCGTACCAAGGGATTATATAAGCAGCCTGCGCATAACCCCGCTTTTTGATGAAAGCGCAGTGGAGGTGACTGTTGTTTCGGACAGTTCACATCTTTGCTGCGCGAAAGTGGAGCAAACCGAGGTTTCTTTTTCATCCAACAAACCGGTTAAAATTCCGATGCCGCAGTTTATCCCATGGACACCGGAATGTCCTCGTCTGTATGATTTGTTTATTACTATGGGTGAAGACCATGTAAAGAGTTATTTCGGGATGCGAAAATTTTCGGTCGGCACGGATGGTGACGGAGTAAAGCGGTTGTTTTTGAACAACAAGCTGTATTTTCACAACGGCCTGCTGGATCAGGGCTATTATAGCGACGGTATGTATACCGCTCCGTCCGATGAAGCAATGGTATTTGATATTCAAACGGCAAAGGATATGGGGTTCAACATGCTGCGCAAGCACATCAAAATAGAGCCCCTGCGCTGGTATTACCACTGCGACAAAATTGGCATGCTGGTGTGGCAGGATATGATGAACGGCGGCGGCAGGTACAACAATGTGATAATTACCGCTCCGCTGATAACCGGAATCAATCTCAGGGATAATCATTACAAATGGTTTGCCCGGGAAGATGATAAGGGACGCAGGCAATACTACGCAGAGCTTGAAGAGATGGTCAATCATTTGTACAATGTTGTTTCAATTGCGATGTGGGTACCGTTCAACGAAGGATGGGGACAGTTTGATGCGGGCAATGCTGTGCGCCACATTTTAAAATTGGATAAAACCCGCACCATTGATCACGCCAGCGGGTGGCATGACCAAAAGATAGGTGAGATAAAAAGCCTGCATGTTTACTTTAGAAAATATAGGTTTAAGCCGGACAAACTCAAGCGCGCCGTTGTACTGTCTGAATTCGGAGGATACAATCTACGGGTGGACGGTCACACTTTCAGTCAAAGGGAATTTGGATACAAACATTTTAAGACTGCTGAATCACTGCTGAAAGCCTATCAAAATCTGTATGAAAAGGAAATCATCCCTGCAAAAAAGAAGGGGCTCTGTGCATCCGTATATACCGAGCTTACCGATGTTGAGGACGAGTTAAACGGATTGATTTCCTATGACCGTAAAGTCATCAAGCTGCCGGTTGAAAAGATAAAGGAAATCAACGAAAGGGTAAAAATTTAATATTTAAAAGCCTTATATAGATGGCTGGCGCAGTTGTGATTTTACTGCGCCCTTTATTTCCTCATAACAGGTGCACCTGCATATGTTGCTACAGCCACTTCTCTATGGTTTCATCATCGGGGCTGCTCACCCTGAACAGTTAAATCACTGCTTCGAAAGCTTTTTATTCACCTGATCGACCATTGCTTGTAGCTTATCATATGTGATGTTCCCCCCGAAGCTTAATATACCGCGAAGTGGCAGATACCTCAGCATGGCGTTGTTCATATCATCCGATATCGCCTCAGAGCCTCCTTCTGTCTGCTGCACCATCGATGCCTTTACCGCATCCATAAGCGGCTTCAGTTCCTTTGATATATCAGGCCTTGCAAACAGATCTCCAAAGGTTGTGTTCACAGTGAGCTTAAATGGCAGCTTCACTGAAGATTCAACATGCACCGTATCCCTGAGCACGATATCCCTTGATGATTTTCCGATCAGTATCTGATAATCTCCGGTTTCAACATACCAATCGCGGATCTCGGTATTGTAATACGCAAAGGCACGCTTACATAGCGTAAATTTCACCGTTTTGGTCTCCCCGGGCTTTAAGTTTACCTTTTCAAATTTCTTAAGCTCCTTTAAGGGCCTTATCACTTTCGGATCCTTCTCTCCGACATACAGCTCAACGATTTCCTTGCCTTCCCTGTCCCCGGTATTTGTAACATCTACCAAAACGGTGAGCTTATCGGTATCCTTAATCTCCCTTGAGCTCAGAGTAAGGTTGGAATAATCAAATTTTGTATAGCTTAATCCGAACCCGAACGGGAACAGTACGTCGATATCCTTTTTATCATAATAGCGATAGCCTACAAATACGCCCTCTCTGTATTCCACCCTGTCTCCCTCGCCGTGATAATATAAATATGAAGGATTATCCTGAAGCTTCTTTGGAAATGTCTCCGGAAGTTTGCCGCTCGGATTTGCGTCCCCGAATAATACGTTGACACATGCCTTACCTACTCCCTGTCCGCCCAGATAAGCCTCCAGTATACCCTTAACATCGTCTGCCCAGGGCATCTCAACAGGAGAACCGTTATGGAGCACAACCACCGTGTTCGGCTGAACCTTCGCTACTCTCTCGATCAGCTCATTCTGGCAGGCGGGCATGCTCATATGCTCCCTGTCATAACCTTCAGACTCGAATGAATCCGGAAGTCCGGCAAATATCACGGCTGTCTGTGCCCCTCTTGCCGCATCCTCCGCCTGCCTTATCATAGCCTCATCGGGTTCATCCTTTCTGTCATCATAGCCCTGCGCATACGTAACATCCGCAACCCCCTGAACCGCCGAAAGTGCGCTTTCGACCCTGAAGGAATTGATATGCGAGCTTCCGCCGCCCTGATACCTTGGCTGGTCCGCAAATTTTCCTATAAACGCAACCTTGCTGCCTTTCTTTAAAGGCAGAACATCTTCGTTTTTAAGAAGAACCATGCACTGCTCTTCAAGTTTTACAGCGAGATTGTGATGAGCCTCCATATCCCATTCGGTATCCGGTTTTCTGTTCTCGGTATATCTCTTTACTATATTTAGTATTCTTTCTACGGCCTTGTCCACTTCCTTCTCATCCAGCCTGCCTTCCTTCACGGCTTGGACAATTCTGGCATCATTTAGGCCGTTGGAGCTTGGCATCTCAAGGTCAAGGCCTGCTTCTATGCCCTTTACCCTGTCGTTTACCGCTCCCCAGTCACTCATCACATAGCCTTCAAAACCCCACTCATTTCTGAGTATGTCCGTCAAAAGCCTCTTGTTTTCTGACGCATAGGTCCCGTTTAGTTTATTGTAGGAGCACATTACGGTCCATGGCTTCCCATTCTTTATCGCTCCCTCAAACACGGCAAGATAGATTTCCCTTAATGTTCTCTCATCGATAACGGAATCGGAGCTCATCCTTCTGTGCTCCTGATTGTTGCCGCAGAAATGCTTTATGCTCGTACCCACGTTCTTGCTCTGTACGCCCTTTATGTAGTTTGCAGCCATCTCTGCCGCCAGGAAAGGATCCTCCGAGAAATATTCAAAATTCCTGCCGCACAGTGGAGAACGCTTTATATTTACTGCAGGCCCCAAAATAGTGCTGACATTTTCATGCTGGCACTCATCACCCAGCGCCTCTCCCTCTTTATATATAAGGTCCTTGTCAAACGATGCAGCCATCGCGGATGCAGCCGGAAAGCATACAGCCTTGATGCTTTCATTGATGCCCGGGTTTTTTTTGCTCTGATCCTGTTTGCGAAGCCCGTAAGGGCCATCGCTTACCATAACCGCTGGAAGCCCTAGCCTCTCTACAGCCTTAGTGTGCCAAAAATCGCGGCCCGAGCACAGGCTTGCCTTCTCCTCCAGAGTCATCTTGGAAATAATATTTTTAACATCCATACTATCGCTCCCTTCTTTGTCAGTGCTGTACGGCCATGTTACTTCTATGTTTATAGAACCTCACACACCACAACTCCAAAATCCCATATGATGTTTTCTGCCCGGACTAAACGGATAGCCTTTTATTTGTATAATAGCATAAAATTATGTTTAATGTTACTATTTTTACCAACAATGTTTATTTGCATTTATGTTTTCACTAATCGTACTACCAAAGTATTCTCACTTTGGTCCGCAATGCCACACAATAAACACAGCCGGTTTGCATGAAGCAGGCGATACTGAATAAATCTATACCTGACTTACCAATCTATTAAACGCTCTACGAAGATAAAAACAGTCACGCTATGATACTCACCTCTATCAATAATACTTTTTTTACAGGATCTAAAATCACTCCTTGAAAAATTCAACCTGCAATTTCGAATTTATTGCCTTGGCTTTATCAGAGGATGATAACAGAGCACCTTCCTGCTTTCGCTGATCATCGTCATATCCGGCATCTTTTTTCTGCATTCGTCCGTCGCATACTGACAGCGCGGTGCAAATCTGCAGCAGGTGAGCGCATATTCTTTCTCCTCCATATCAGGCATCGTCAGGTCCTTATCCCACTTTTCACCAACCCTCGGTATCGCGTTCATCAAAAGCTCCGTATACGGATGCGCCGGCTCATCCATGATTTCCTTGGCGGGGCCGTATTCAACAAGGCATCCACGATACAAGGTCGCGATGTAGTCAGACACATAATATGCTGTGGATAGGTCGTGGGTAACATATATAAAGGAAACTTTATATTTATCCTTGAGTTGTTTAAAAAGGTTAACGATGTTCATCTTCATCGACGCATCGATTGCGGCAACCGGCTCGTCTGCTACTATAAGCTTAGGCCGGGTGATCAGCGCCCGTGCGATCGAAACTCTCTGAAGCTCACCGCCGGAAAACTGAGTAGGATACTTGCCCTTTACCGTAGCAAGGGACATGCCCACACTGCAGAGCGTATCATCCACCAATTTCTCGGCTTCCGCATGATTCTTTGATATTCCAAGTCTGAGCGCTGTATTAAAAAGGTATGTGTCCACCGTTTTGCGCGCGGAGAAGGATTCATACGGATTCTGAAATATCGGCTGAACATCCAGCCGGAATTGTCGTGGATTGTAATTCTTCTTATCGGAATATGAATTCCCAGACAATATGATATCACCCATATCGGGCTTATACATGCGCAGAATCATCTTGCACATAGTTGATTTACCACAGCCGGATTCGCCCACGATAGACAGGATGACCGGCTTTCCGGAATCTATATTCAATGAGACATTGTCAACAGCTACAAGCTTTTTACCGCTTAAAATGCCTCCTATTCTGAATATCTTACTTACGTTTTTTATTTCCAACAGCTTCTCCGTCATTGTCACTTAACCCCCTTGTCAAGCTTATGGCAAGCAGCAAAATGACCCGGCATTACTTCGCAGAACACAGGTACCTCTTTGCTGCAGATTTCCGAACAATCAGGGCAGCGCGGCGCAAACCTACATCCCTTAGGAGGGTTGGTAAGTGCCGGAGGACGGCCTGGTATTCCCGCCTTTTGGCTTTTGTCCCCTATCTTTGGCAATGCATCTATTAACATCCTTGTATAGGGGTGTATCGGGGAATCAAAGATCTCATCGGTCTTTCCGAGTTCAACAAAACTACCTGAGTACATTATTCCTATACGATCGGTGATCTGATAATGAACTCCCATATCATGGCTGACAAGTACCATCGTATTCTTCAACTGTTTTTGCAGGTGCATAAGCATCAGCAGTATGCCTCGCTGCACAACCACATCCAGTGCTGTGGTCGGTTCGTCGGCGAGCAACACGTTAGGTGACATAAACGTAGCCAGCGCGATTATCACACGCTGCCGCATACCGCCTGAAAGCTGGAACGGAAATGCTTCAAGCAGATCAGGTGAAAGACTGAGCTCTTCCAAATAATGTGCTACTCTTTCGAGAGTTGCTTCCTTTGTCTCGTTATTCCTGTCCTGCTTCGGTATAGAATCCAGGAATTGGTACTTAATCTTCGTGATCGGGTTCAGCACACTCTGTGCGGCCTGAGGCACGTAAGAGATGTTATTCCACCACGTATTGCGGATCTTGCCGGTTTCATACGAGAAATGAGACCCCCTCTTTTCACCGCTCAAAATCACACGGCCTGAATCGATCTGCAAAGGAAATTCCACAATATCATAAAGTGCCTTAAGGAGAGTTGTCTTGCCGCAACCCGATTCCCCTGCGATACCGAATATCTCGTTGTTACGAATTTCGAAATTCACATCATTGACGACATGCACATCACCGCTTATGGTCTTGTAAGAAGTGGACAGATGTTCAATCTTAAGCATTCCTTACCTCCCCCTCTTCATAGACAGATAATCGTTATAACCAGTTATGAATAAGAATAAGCCGATAAAAAGAAGAACCGTAGCCACGATCGGCGAACCTATCCAGAACCATTGCCTGGTAAAGATAGCATTTCTCTCCCTCGCCCATTGAATCATATTTCCGAGAGATATCAAATTCGCCGGAGACAGCCCTAAGACTGCAAGGCTGGATTCGGATGCAATGGCGTTCAATGTGGCATTCATAAAGTTCGAAAGTGACCATGTTAGCGCATAGGGCAGGATTTCCGTCAATACCACCTGAACCGTACCTTCCCCGGAGAACCATGCGGTATGGATAAAATCCCTCTCCTTTATGCTTAGCGCCATTGAACGTATCTGTCGGCTTGGCCATGCCCATGCAAACATTCCCAAAACCAGCGCCATCAGAACAACAGTTGTCTTGCCCTTCATTAACGAGGTCATCAATATAAGAATAGGAAGCGATGGGATTACCACGAACGTATCCGTAATGACCGACAGCACACGATCGAGTGTGCCTCCGGAGAAGCCCGCGAGCAAACCGACAAACACACCAACTACGGTTCCGATGGTTGCAACTATAAGTCCTATCAGAAGCGAATTATGAATAGCTTCGATAAGCAGCCAGTAAACATCCTGTCCCATACTGCTCGTACCCAGCCAATGCTCTGAAGAGGGGCCGAGTCTGCTGGCATATGTGTCGAAAGTAAATGGGTTAACATGCGGAAAATAATACACGACGAACCCAAGTATTAAGAAAAAAACAGTTATAACAATGCCCGCCCTTGCAGGGTTACTCAAATTTTTCCAAAGTTTTTTCATGTATTCTGCCCCCTCTTCCTAACTGTATCTGATACGGGGATCAATAAGCGGATATATAATATCCACAATTAAAGTAGCTGTAGCAACGGCGATTATCGAAATGGTAATACAGCCGAGAATCATATTATAATCGGACTGAAGTATTGCCTTTTGAATAAGCGTGCCGACGCCCGGGTAGCCGAAGATAATCTCCGTCATGATCGCACCGTTAAAGACCCCGCCGAGGCTCATCGCCAAGGCTGTAATCTGCGTCAGTATGGAGTTGCGCAACACATATTTTCTCCCTATCACGTTTTCGGGAAGGCCCCTATATCGGGCGTACAGAACAAAATCCTCCTGCGCAGTCGTACCTGAAAGCGACTTCATAGAGATGATCCACCAACCTGTGCCGACCAACAGCAGTGAAAGAGCCGGCAGTACCGATGCCTTCAACAGGGAAGCAACGAGAGTGGCCATACTTCCTGTGGTGTTGATATCTGATTGGAGGGGGAACCATCCAAGTAAAAACGCAAATACAATTTGAATAACCAATGCAATAATAAAATATGGAATGGGGTATATACATATTGCAATACCTTCCATAACTTTTGAAGAACGCTTATCCTTACGAAACCCCGCCTGCAGGCCTATCAAATTACCGATTATCCAGGCAAGAATCGTACTGGTAAGTGACAAAAACAATGTATATGGCAGATATGTGCTGATGATCTCTCCGGCCGGTGTCGGGTAGCTCATGAGAGAAGGGCCGAAATTAAAATGCAGTACTCCTTTCCATAGAAATGTTGTATACTGTTCCCATAGTGATCCCTCAAGGCCGAACTGAATACGCAAAGATTTTCTCAGTGCTTCCATCTGCTTAGGATCCATCTGGCCGGAACGGGCTTGCATCTGCCCTATCATATTCTCCACAGGATCAGACGGAAACATACGTGGGATAAAGAATATGAATGTAACGCCTATCCAAATAGTCAGAGCCCATGTCAAAATACGCAGACCGAAATATTTGCGAAATTTCAATTTATTCACCTCTTTAATTGGCAACTAAATGAATATTTTGGTGTAAAATCCAGAAAAGCGAAAAATAATTGCACAGTAGATCTATCCACGGGCCAACCAATAACAGTTATATAAAAAAATAAGGCACGCACTGCTGTCTTAAACAATCGCACGTGCCTTATTTTCTCAAGCCTTACCCTAATTTAAAAACAGAGGCTATTTACTTACCGGTTTGATTTCGGTCGTAATATACTTGAAACAGCTCCACCACCACCATGGACCGTTGTATGCATTCTTCGCGTTCGGATAGTTGGCCCAGTAAGTGCTGTTTGTCGGAACAAACTTAACTCCGGAGTGGAATCCTATGAACGGCATATCCTTCACAGCAACCTTCATGAACTCCAATCCAAGCTTATAGTTCTCATCACTGTCTGGAGACAATTTTGCCATTTCATGAATTATCTTGGTTGCTTCCGCATTGTTCCAGCGTGATCCTTGTCCGGAACCAATCTTTCCAAGCGGCACAATCAGGTCAGCATCCCAACCACGGATCTGCGGATAGATATCCTTCGTAATCCCGCCAGTTGGCCAATAACCGGCAATTTCATAATTTCCGGTACTGCTGTTGCTATCCCAGGTAGCGCTGCTCTGGCTGGACAGATTGCATTTCAGCCCGAACTTGGTTAACTGGTTATATGCAGCTTGTAGGCCACGGCCTGCCTGAGCTTCGGTATCGGCCAAATAAGTCATATTTATGGTAAAAGGCTTACCTTTGTAATACCAACCATCAGACTTCTTTTCCAAGCCCGCTTTCTTAAGAAGCTTGGTTGCTGCTTCCTCATCATGCTTCCAGCATCCGATACCAAACATATCGGTCAGGGAATCCTCATCGGTGGGGATATTATAGCCTTTATCCTTTAGTGTCTTAGCCATTCTTTCAGCATATCCGGTATCAAAGGGCTTAACCGTTGTCCCATCGCCAAGATCCAGTTCGAACGATTCCAGCCATGAAAGCAATGGCTTATAATACAGCTTCTGCATTGCACTGGTGTTAGTAAGTATCGGCAGAGGGCTGGCACGTCCGACACCGTTAAAGATATTCATCGAGATCTCGTCAAAATTCAGTGCAAGCGCTATACCCCATCGGAAGTCCGCATTGTTATACGGCTCCTTTGCTATTTCGAAAGCGATCCCCTTGGAGCATGGGTCATCACTTGTAGCATATGGGAATTGGTCATACCAAAATGAAATCTTCTTATTGGCAGAGGTCATCGCTTCCAACATTTCAGGAGTAACCTCGCACAAAATATCAACTTGATTGTTGATCATAGCCATTTGACGGGTATTATCATCGCCAAGATACCTAAACCATATATACTTGGCCTGCGGCTCTTTACCCGTCACTACGCCTACGGTACTGTTCTTCCAGTCATCGCGGCGCTGATAGAGTATCCATTTGCCCAGCTTGTCGTATGATTTTACGGTATAAGGACCGGCTACTACAGGACTGCTGTCCTTAAAAGTAGTTACATCCGCCTGCTTTGAGTAAATATGCTCGGGGACTATTCGAAGGTCGTTTCCCCAGATAGTTACACCAAATGTCTCTGCAAGACGAGGGAAGGATTCCTTCGTAACGATCTTGACAGTATAATCATCAACCTTCTCAACTGACTTGATTATTGAATTGTAATAATCGTGCTGGCCGATGCCGGTGTTGCTCATAATCATTTTAAACGTAAACACTACATCATTCGCGGTCAGAGCTTGCCCATCGGACCATTTGATGCCCTTGCGAATCTTAATGGTATGCTCGGTAAAATCCGAATTGGATACCGGCATTCCATCCGCCACTTCGCCATATTGTTCGCCTTTTACAGTGTCCATCTCCCACATCATCGCTGACATGAGCTGATGGATTCCAAATCCCATCTGGGTGCCTTGCATATAGGAGTTAAACTGCCCAGGTACATCTGTCGGAGTCTGTGTTTCAACGATTAGAGTTTCATTACGCGGAGTACCCACGTCCGTCATCTCTTGTTTGCCGCTTGTACTTTTTGTACCGCTTTTACTGTTCGAGTTTGAACTCGAACATGCTTGCAAAGACATGGATGCGAACAACAATGTGAACACAAGCAGAAAAGAAACAACTTTTCTTCGCACAAAAAAACCTCCTTTTATTTTTTTGATTGTCACAGTTGAAATTTGTCTCCAAACTGTGTTCAATCCAATAACAACATGAATCATAAAGCCTCCCGGGTTGGATAAACAACATTTGACGCGCGTCTCTTTGTAATACCAAAACAAGCTGTATATCAATAAATACTGAATTAACACAAATATTTATTTATACACATTTTTTCAAATATTATGACTTTTTAATCTACTTTATAATTATAGCACTTATTTGTCATATTACAAGGAACGTATAAAATAAATGTAATTATCTTGTGATAATGTTATATTAGTAATTATTGTTATTAAGTTTTACAAACATTCCAATTTTAAACATTTTTAAAAGCTCCTTGAGAGGTTTGAGAACATAAAGATTAGTTATTCCACCCTCTATAAAATCCCGACAGATCCAAACATTCAAAGCCCTAAAAAGAGAAGGCGCTACAAACCTCATCGGAAGAGAAAACCTCAGGAAGGTCTTTTAATCCAAATGGATGCTACTCCTTTCAATTTGTTTGGTAATAGTAATATGTATTCATTTCATGGTGCTATTATGCAACCGATAAAATAACTGGCAAATAGAACTGCAGTCCCAAAAATAGATAATATATTATTTAAAAACAATAAAAAAAGTGATGAAAAGCATATATGATTTTATATCACTCTATACCATGCGTCCCCAATTCCGTGATTATGTAAACCTAAAATACATAATAAAAAAGCACTTCGAATTAACGAAATGCTTTGATTTTGGCGGAGAAGCCGGGATTCGAACCCGGGCTGGAAGAAACCTCCCACTAACGGTTTAGCAAACCGTCCCCTTCAGCCGACTTGGGTACTTCTCCATGTTAGCTTAAGTTTTATTTGATATTATTATCTACTTTTGTCATGTAAACATTCTTAAAATTTAACTTTTTATCGTATAAAAAAATTTTAAAATGCTTTTATGGCGGAGAGGGTGGGATTCGAACCCACGGTAGGGTTACCCCTACGCCGGTTTTCAAGACCGGTGCCTTAAACCAGCTCGACCATCTCTCCACAACTGACACATTGTATATTATAACAAGAGTTAGATACCCTGTCAACATAAAATGTGGGGTGTCGATTCCAGAACATGTAAATTTATATGTTATAATAGTATGTGTTGATATCAATGAATTAATACTAAAGGGGGAAATCAAATGAAATATATTACCGAACCTTCAAGGAAGATCCCCGTAAAGAAAGAAGTCGACATACTGGTAATCGGCGGAGGCCCTGCCGGCTTTTCAGCAGCCGTAAACGCTGCAAGGTGTGGTGCCAAAACCATGCTTATAGAACAGGCAGGCGATGTTGGAGGCGTTGCTACCACAGGGCTTATGAGCCACTGGACAGGAGGAACTGTCGGAGGATTTTACGAAGAAATTCTGGATAGATCCAGTGACAGCGGCAGCAGAAAACAAATAATAAACCCTGAAAAGCTAAAGACCGTCATGCTCAATATGCTCGATGAAACCGGGGTAGGGCTGGAACTTTATACTTTTGCCAGCAATGCCATTGTGGAAGAGGATACTATAAAAGGAGTAATTATAGAGAGCAAATCCGGAAGAGAAGCTGTAATGGCTAAAATAGTAATAGATGCATCAGGCGATGGCGATATTGCGGCTAAAGCCGGTGTCCCTTTTCATAAGGGCCGTGAAGAAGACGGCAAAATGCAACCTATGACAATTATGTTTAAGGTCGCAGGTGTAGATACAGATAGGGCAATATTTCCGGGCAGCTTCGAGGATACATATGAGCTTGAAAAGGGCGATCTGCAGACTCTTGGAAGGCAGCATATCCCGTTCCCTGCCGGGCATGTGTTGCTTTACAGAAGTTCGCTTCCGGGAATAGTCACCTGCAATATGACAAACTGTACGGATGTCGACGGCACTAAAGTTGAAGATCTAACTCATGCCACATATGTATGCAGAAGGCAGATCGACTATATTGTAAAGTTCTTGAGAGAATATGTACCCGGATTTGAAAACTGTTATATAATAAGCTCTTCATCGATAATCGGTGTAAGGGAAACGAGGCATTTTGAAGGTGAATACACTCTCACAAGGGAAGACATACTTGAAGCCAAAGTATTCGAAGACTGGGTTGTAGCTAAAGCCCTTTTTAACTTCGATGTCCACAACATAAAGGGTGCAGGCCTCGATCAAACAGGCATGCAGAAAAAATTCCCGCAGGGAAAGGGCTACACTATCCCCTATAGATGTTTTGTACCTAAAAAAATCGATAACCTTTATTTAGCAGGCAGAAATATTTCCGGAACTCATTTAGCTCATTCAAACTTCAGGGCAATGCCCATATGTGCCAATATGGGGCAGGCCGTAGGCATAGCCGCTGCTCTTTGTGTAAGGGAAAATACATCCCCCAGGAAATTGGACTATAAAAAAATACAGCATGTTTTAAAAGATTCGGGCGTCGAATTATAGTGTTATATGGGACGAACTATCACCGATAGTTCATCCCATATTGTAATATTTTATATTTGAAGAATATTATTTCAATCGCTAAGCTCACAGTCTTAGGGTTCGCAAAATTGCTCTTTTATTTGCTGATCCTCTCAAGACCGCCCATGTAATTTATAAGAGCCGTGGGAACAATTACGCTCCCATCCTGTTGCTGGTAATTTTCAAGTATTGCGGCAACTGTCCTTCCTATGGCAACACCGGAGCCATTCAAAGTGTGGACAAATTGAGGCTTCTGCTTCGGTGCCGGCCTGTATTTTATATTGGCCCTTCTTGCCTGAAAATCTTCAAAATTGCTGCAGGATGAAATCTCGACATACCTTCCGTAGCTTGGCATCCAGACTTCGATATCGTATTTCATCGCAGCTGTGAATCCTAAATCCCCGGTGCAAATCTTCACGACTCTGTATGGGAGGCCAAGTATTTGCAGCACTTCCTCAGCGTCGTGAGTAAGCTTTTCAAGTTCATCATAGGATGTTTCAGGCTTTACGAATTTTACCAGTTCCACTTTGTTAAACTGATGCTGTCTTATAAGCCCCCTGGTATCCCTTCCGGCAGATCCGGCCTCGGATCTGAAGCATGCGCTGTATGCAACATGTTTTATGGGAAGCTTATCGCCATCCAGTATGTCATCTCTGTATATATTGGTTACTGGCACTTCCGCAGTAGGTATCAGGAAATAATCGGTGCCTGCAACCTTGAACGCATCCTCTTCAAATTTTGGCAGTTGTCCGGTCCCTATCATGCTCCTCCTGTGAACCATATACGGCGGAAATATTTCCTTGTATCCATGTTTTGTCGTATGCAAATCCAGCATAAAATTTATACATGCCCTTTCAAGCCTGGCTCCGGCTCCCTTATAAAATGTAAACCTTGAACCGGTTACTTTTGCCGCGTCTTCAAAATCCAGTATATCAAGATCCACTCCTATATCCCAGTGGGCTTTTGCATCAAAACCAAATTTTCTCGGCGTACCCCATTTTCTAAGTTCCAGGTTGTCGGCATCGCTTTTCCCTACCGGCACCGTGGGATTTGGTATATTTGGAATCGTTAACATTAATTCATATATTTCGCTGTCAAGATTTGCTACCTTATCATCATATTCCTTTACCTTATCCGACAACTGCTTAAGCTCTGCTAAAAGTTCCTCTGCAGAGTCACCCTTTTTCTTAAGCTTTGCGATTTTCTGAGAATCGCTGTTTCTTTTGCTTTTCAATGTTTCGGCTTCCGTAATCATTTTTCTTCTCTTTTCATCGAGCTCAACAACCTTGTCGAGAAGGGAAAGATCAAAATCTTCACCCCTTATTTTCATCGCATCTTTAACACCCTGTAAATCTGTTCTGATCCTTTTTAAATCCAGCATAATTTGTCTCCTCCATTTTTACAATAATAAAAGCCTTCCATCCATAAAAGGGACGAAAGGCTTCCGCGTTGCCACCCTAATTGATTAAAATATTTAAAAATAGTTTAATCCATCTCTTAGCTTTAACGGGCATACCCGATTTACCCTCAGGGCTGGATTCAATAAATGCCGCTGCCGGCTCGCACCAAACGCCGGTTCTCTTATAACGGACACATATTTACTATTTCCCGTCATCAGTCTTATTTAATTCTATATTATATCACATTTGCAAAATAATACTATATATTTGGCTAATTTTTGTTGAATTCCGCCAACCAATTTGGTCTGCAATATGAAATTATGAAAATCAACTTCATATATTTTTTGCGGGAGTATATTTTATATTTGAAGAATATTATTTGATGGCTTCTCCTAACTCCTTTATAGATGAAAATTCATAATCTGCTTTTATATCGGATGCGGCGTACATATCCCTCGATGTTTCTCCTGAAAACACGAGTATCGATGTTATACCCGAATTTACACCCGTCTTTATGTCGGTATAAAGCCTGTCGCCGACTATTGCAATTTCTTCATTTTTAAGGCCGTACTTGTCTGTTATTGCATCGACTATATACCTGTAAGGTTTCCCTATCACAACAGGAAAATGGCCTGTGGAAGCTTCGAATATTTTAATCATCGAACCTGTATCCGGCATATATTTTCCACCTTCTATAGGGCAGTTGAAATCAGGATGCGTCGCGATAAAAGGGATTCCTTCCCTCAGGAAATCGCAGGCGATCCATATTTTCTCATATGTGAGAGTCGTGTCAAACCCTAAAACCACAAAGTCAGGTTTTTCATCCCTGCTCCTTATAAGTTTAAATCCAGCTTTTTGAAACTCCTCTTCAAGAAATGGAGTTCCCATAAGGAATATGCCTGCACCCCTTTTAATCCTATTCAAATATATTATTGTAGCTTCTCCCGATGTGAATATATCCTCCTCATCGACATCGCAGCCTAACCTTTTCAGTTTGTCCCTGTACTGGTTTTTGTTTTTAGATGAATTATTTGTAAGGAACAGGAACGATTTGCCCTGTTTTTTCAATATATCCAGAAAATCCAGCGATCCGTCAAACAATTCATTTCCCAAGTAAAATGTGCCGTCCATATCCAGCAGGAAACATTTGATATCCTTTAAATCCTTCATCCTTTTATCTCCCGATTTTAATATCGCATGGGTACATATTTTATATTTGAAGAATATTATATATACACTTATATCGCATTCATATTTTAACAAATCGTTATATCGTGCATTTAAACGAATGCACGACCTCAGCCTCATGCCCCGGCAACCTTACCTTGGCTTTGATTCCATCCGGAAGAAGCAACGATACATCTATATTTCTCCCCCTGCGGTTCCATTTGCTTTCAATTATTCCATGAGGCGTAGGAACTTTTACGCGAACAAAGTCCAAGCCTTCTGCAAAGTATGGATTATAAACTACTGACTTCCAATTAACCGAATCCTGAACAATCCCTCCAAGCAGATTCATCAAATGGAATATCGGATGTGCACTCCAGGCATGGCTGACTGAGCTGGTCCCCTTACCAGAATTAAATTGCTCCGAACATGTGCTGTAAGCTATCATCGGCGACCACTTTCTTTTGATGAAGTCCAAAGCTTCCTTGTAAAATCCGCCTTCACGGGCAACGGTTATCACATAACTTGTCCAGTAAGCCGAAGGAACAGACACATCCAGTTTTTCCCCTTTTAAAAATGGCAATATCCTTTTTTCAAACATATTCTTATGATAATCAGATTTTAAGCCAAGCATAATCGCGAATGTTTGCGAATGGACTGAATGTATTTTATACGGGTCGCCATTAGTATCAAGTCCGTCGCAAAATAATCCCGCATCTTCATCAAAAAGCTGGTTTTCTATTTTCGCCTCAAGCTCATTTCCCTCTTTTGCTGTTGCTTTGGCCTCAACCTCATGCCCCGTAAGACTGAACATTTTATTTAATGTCCTGAGCGCCAAAAGGTACCACATATTGTAGAGTGTAGGCGATCCTTTTTTCTCGAGATTCGACCAATCAAGGAATAACCAATACCGCGGGTCATAGCTAAGCAATCCCTTGCATCTTGGGGCGTCATGCCTGAAATAATCCAAGAGGCTGTTAATCCTCGGAATCATTTCTTCAAATAAAGACAATTCGCCTGTTTGCCAGTAGTAATCATATATCGTCATGATCCATACAAGCGAATAGTCCGGCAGAATACACGTATGAGCCTTAGTGGGTGCAAGTCCGTATGTTAAACCGTTAGGAACGGATTGTCCTGCTATCGATCGGATTCCCCGCCTGAATAATCTTACATCGTTATCCATAGCCATAGTATTCCAGAACTGTATCCTTGCATCTCCCCACCACTGCCCCTGCTCTCTCCATGGAGTGTCTATATATGAATCAAGCGAACAGACTTGTTCAGTCCGCAGGCAAATATTCCAGATATCGTTCATCTGTCTGTCGGAGCATTCAAACTTACCTTTAATATCATACGGATAGCCTGTATCATTGACACTGATGCGCAGGGAAATGTCCTGTGTATTCTCCTGCGATATAATCGTTACATATCTAAAACCAAGTATCTGGTAAAAATCATAAGAAGTTTTATTCCCTGAAAGAACCAGACGGTTTGCCATGGATATACAGCACGGATTTGATGCATCTATATCGAGAATCACAGGGCTTCCGTCCTTTTCACATATTTCATGAAAAAATAGATCTATATAATCATCAGCCCTTCCGCCTTCTACTACTATGCTGCAGGGGCCGACTACGGTTTCTCCCATGTCTAGCGTAACGGCATTAAACGCACCTTCCCTTGAAGATGGTATCTTAACCATAAAGTTATTATCCGGCTTTAACAGAGTATCCTCCGGCTTCCAACTATTATTTTTCAGTTCAAAATAGAGCCCCTGAGCCACATTTCTCCAATCTTTATATTGTACCGCCACCTTACCATGGCACCTCGATATGCACCTTTCAGGAAAGCGCCTGGTTTCTCTCAATTGGGGTATACCGCGCTCTTCAATATCGTGCCATGGCATGGAGCCAAACGCTGTTGCATTTGCCCTTTGCCATCCCTTTGGCCTGCTCGGCGAAGTTATCCACGTCCTGTCATCCCTTTTAGCATCGACATGTTCCTGGAAAGATAGCTGTATGGAATAATTAGCCGTATCCCTTTTATGTGCTTGATCATACCTGGCCAGCCATGTAGAATCACTAAATATCGACATGCTGCCAAGGTTACCGGCGCATAAAAATCCTGCCGATGATTGGAATATATAGCTGAACGTGCTTACACCCGGATTGTATACTTCCACGGAAATATAGTTTTCGCCATCTTTTAGAAAACTCCCGATACAGACCGTATCGTACGGCCAGTGCGATTGATAACCCCGGGCGGGGCCGCGTGTTACATATTTCCCATTTATCCAAAGCCTATAACTCTGATCCGCCGTTATATATAAAACAGCGTTTTTCTCGGCTTTCGAAAGTACAAAGTCCTTCCTGAAATGGGCATAAGTGTTATGTATATCGGATAACCTGTCGCCCGGCCAAATCCAGCAGGCCTTGGCAAGAAGCTTTCTACCGTCCAAATCCATATTATCTTTCCCCCTTTTTTTATCCATAAACATATATATACGATATCAGGGGATGTATTTCCTGCATCCCCTGATATTATTTTTATCCATTCTATCCGCCATCTGTCTGGCTTTTTTCAACCTTATAATATTTTATTCAGTTTTATAAAAGGGCTGGGTCCATGCCATAGCGCCGTCTTCTCTTCTGACTTCTACTCTTACATAACTTTCACTGCCTGAGTATACGTAATCAGCGCCCATGCCGGAGGTACTCTTAAGCACTTTCCCTCCCGTTCCGATGAATCTAATCTCACCCGGTATGCGCTTTATCCTCACGCTGATCATATCGCCAATTACTGCTATCGAATCAAAAATAACACCTGAGGATGCATAAAAACTTCCTTTTTTAATACTATTTATTATAGATTCCTTGCTTTTTTCGGGAGACAAAACCATATTATACGCACCTCCGACTCTGGAAAATATGTGCATGTCGTCATTTGCAAACCCAAAAACTCTCTTGCCGCTGCTTAAAAGCTCGTCCCACACATCAGTGGCTACTGCCCTTCCGGAATTGTTAAGCCTTACATTATTATTATAGATTTCAATTCCGAGGTAGCCGTTCAGTCCTTTAAGCTTTTCAATTGGCCAGTAATCCCCGGCATTCAGGTGCGGGTGGCATATTATCGTAAATCCGCCCTGCCTTTTAACCTCATCGATTATATCCTGATGGTTGTTTGAATTATCTTTATCATCATCGTATTTATTAATATTTATGCCGAGCATCTGAAATTTCGCCCTTTTATACTCAACGCCCTGGAATAGAATAAGCTTGCCGTCGCCAGCCGTTTTCCCTATTTCAGTCAAGGAGAAATGGTCCGTTATCGCTAAAAAATCATATTCCATTCCATAGGACATATACATTCCTATAACCTTTTCCAACGGATAATGCCCACATGGGCTGTTCTCGGTATGGGCATGCAGGCACCCTTTAAGCCAGGTACCGCCTGCTACATAAGGATTTATGATCATTTCGATGCACTTCCATCTTTTTGATATTTTTGCTTCTGTAACTGAGTGTATATATTATTCAAATATAAAATATACACCCTTGTAACTTCAATACTTGAATCTGGCGAATGAGTATTTAAAATAACATAATCTCAAATTACGAACCGAAAATATGATAACACTGCCATTTGATTTATTCAATATTTTTTTCATGTAACGCAGGATGTCCAAATTATATGAGCTTTATCTGTATAAAAATTTTATTTCTGTCAATTATTTAGTATGAGACGGTCACATATTCTTTGAATAATCCAACTTATAAAAACACTGGAGGTCTTTTTATGAATAATATCGATATAATAAGCGAATTAGCCGACCTTAAAGAAATCGATTATAAAAATACTCTCGCTATCGTAAGTATAATAGAACTTCTCATCGAAAAAAAGATAATTACAAGGACTGATATATCAAAGAAATCCCAGTTTCTGGATAATCTTTCGGTTAATCAGTTAAAACTACTAAAGTCAAAAAGCGATAAATATTAAAAGATTGAATACATGGAATTCCAAAAGCTACCTTAAATTATCCCCTTTTCCAACATTATATTTTAATACGCTTATTTTTCCTTAGGCATCTTAAGAATAGCCCTGGTATATTCGTTATACCTGCTTTCTACCGTAGCGCCATATTCATCTCCAAAAATCAGCTTTATGCGCTGATTTACATTTTTAATACCTATATGGGAGTTCTCCTTTATATAATCATCTTTCATCGACTCGTTCAACTCTGCTACAGCCTCAGGAGGCATACCTATCCCATCATCTGTCACGCTTATCTCTATATAATCATCCATTTCTTTTCCTTCAATGGATATTATCCCCTTGCCGCTTTTAGGTTTTATCCCGTGGGAAATCGCATTTTCCACTAAAGGCTGCAGAGTAAGCTTTATCATCTTATATCCATAAATTCTGCTGTCTATTTTCCAGATTACATCGAATTTATTTTTATAGCATATTTTTTGTATATCAAGATAGCACTTCACATGTTTGATTTCAGTTTCTACCGTAACGATACTGTTTTCGGTTTCAAGGCTCAATCTAAGCAGTTGGGATAAATAGCCGATCATTTTTGAAACTTCATTCTCACCGCCCGTCAGCATCATGGCCTTCCAGTTTATTGTTTCGAGAGTATTAAATAAAAAATGGGGATTTATCTGAGCCTGCAGCGAGATAGTCTGTGCTTTGCGCAGCAACTTCAGCCTCTCCTTGAGTTCATTTTCCATCTGTGTCGTTTTATTCAAGGAGTTCAAAATGTTTTTTGTTATATATTTAAATTCGTTAAAACCCCTCTCATCTTTTTCCTGAACTATTCCACTCCAATCATCGGAAGTTTTAAATAATGAAACAATTTCCTTTACAGGCTGAAATATCTTTATGGATATGAAAAATGAAATGATTATGGCTATTACGATGCAGATCAATATTGCAATCAGCAGGAAACATCTGAAATCATAAGTCCTCTGTGAATACTGGTTTAAAGGAGTTATGGATATATATTTCCAGCCGTTATACTGTGAATCCAGCATTGTAATAATCTTACCCGTATCGTTTATCTTATGCGTAAAATAGTTATCCTTTTTATTGATAAATATTTCATTCAAACTCTTTTCATTTTTAATATTTTTCGTTATCAGCGTAAGATCGGTACTATAAATTATAGTGCCGTCCTTTCCTAATATGATCAAATCCCGTCCGTTTCTATAGTTGTCCGCATTATCGATAATATTCTTAAGCTTCTGGATATCGATATTTACTATGGCCATTCCCTCATTTCCGTTATTATTTATAGCCCTGAAAATTGAGATGAAATTTTTGACATTGCCGCCGAATATATCGGAAACTTTTCGTGCACCGACGTGATATTTCTCGGATTTATATAGCTCATAATCAGAAAACCAGCCCTTATCGCTAAAATGCTGAAGGTCCATGCTGTTTCCATCAGCTGAAAATATAAAATTGCTGTTCTCAAAATACACATAAACCGAATCTATGATATCGTTGGTTGATGTTATATATCCCATATTCCTGTAAAGATCATAAAAGCTTTTGTACAATCGGGATGGATTAATTTCCCTGTACGATATCAAAGATGTGATATCCTCTTCTGCCGCAACCTGTGCCGAAATCATATCGCCTCTCGATATCGTCGTATCAACCATGTTCCTGACATTTGACAGGGCATTTATGTTTGTCGTTTTGATTTCATCCCTGATATTTGCGGTGTTATAAGTATAAACGGAAAAGATGATTATTATCAGAGGAAGTACGGTTGACGATATTATCAAGAGAAAATTTTTTATCAATATACTGTTGAACCTATAAAATCTTATATAATTCCATATGCCTAAATTTCTTCTTCCCAATTCTTAAGCCGCCCCTCTGTAATACTCTCTCTGTATTCAACAGGCGTCAACCCAGTATATTCTTTGAAAAGCCTGTAAAAGTATTTCGTATTTTTATACCCGGCCTTTTCACTTATCTCGTATATTTTAAGTTCAGGATTATGGAGTAATTCCATCGCCTTCTTTATTCTGATTTTTGTAAGGTAATCGATGAATGTCTCCCCGCTTTTTTGTTTGAACAGATGGCTGAAATAAATCGGACTTAAAAAGACATACTTTGCCACTTCACCAAGGCTGATATTTTTATCATAATTACAATTAATATATTCCTTGGCTTTCTGGATCACGCTATTATCCATCGCATTTTTATATTTTACTACCTCTTTTAAAATATCATCCAGCATCGAATGCCCCAGGCGTCTTATCTTATTTATGTTATTTGCATTGATAATCTCCTCGTAACGAAACAGCGAGGTGTTAAGAACCATACCGAGCATCCCAAGCCTGCTCTTTAAACCTGCAAACAAATCGACGATAAAATTATGTACTGCATTTATATCGGCATACTTGATTTCATCGATGATATTATCGAATAGGTTGCGTGACATTTCTGAATCATTCGAGTTCACATATGTAAGAAAAAGCCTTTTCTGTTTTGTAAGGTAAAGTAAATCGTCTCTGCTTATCATATCTTCAATTTTACTGTTAACTTTATCGGCTGAAGAAACCAGAGGTTTATAATACGCTGCGGCTTCATAAAGATTCGGAAAAGTGTTTTCAAGAGTTATCTTCATTGTTATCCCAAAAATGCTTTTAATTTTATCGGCAAGAATATGCATATATGCAAGCGATTTTTCTTCAAGCTTGCAAATTTCAACATCAGTTAAGGAAACAGCCAGCACCTGGGTATTACCATCTGTGTTCAGCAATGTAAAGTACTTTATATTTTCACTTTTACTATTGATATAATTATCCAGAGTTGCATCGAATGCATATTTATCGTAATTATCTTTATGCAATTTCTTATGCTCAAAATACAAATTCAAGAGGCAAATTTTAGTTGTTTGAGGGCTAATATTCAATTTTATAGCTTTTATTCTCTCATCAACCGCTTCTTTGGTACGGATTCCTCCCATGATTAAATCCGTAAAAAATTGCTCCCGATACAGTTTTAATAGTTCCCTGTATTCCTCCTGATTGCTTTTAAGCATCTGACGCCGTTGCCCCTCGTCATCAAGCTCCGTCTTTAATTTAAGAAAAACGTCCCTTATCTCTTCAAGATTCGTAGGTTTTAACAGATAATATTTTACATTATAAATTAAGGCTTCGCGTGCAAGTTCAAATTCCCTGTAACCGCTCATAATGACAACTTTTATGTCAAGCTTATTGGAGTTTATATACTTTGCCAGTTCCAATCCGGACACAAATGTCATCTTAATGTCAGTTAAAATGACATCAACGGGCACTCTCTTAATATATTCCAATGCGCTTTTCCCGTCATTAAAGACTTGTACTACTTCGTATCCGAAAGACTTCCAATTGACGATTTTGCATAACCCCTCGCATATAGTTTCTTCATCATCTACAATAATCAGCCTGTACATACGCGTTCCCCTCCCTTTATAATATTGATTTTGAAATTTATACAAATTAATATAATCTATGGTAAAAATACTGCACTGATTATATTATAAATCTTTTTTCCATTTTTATAAAATACTGAAATTCTAAATCTTCAATTTGCAATATGAGTTTATGTTATTTTGAACACTCATTCGGCAGATTCAAGTTTTGTAA